>Ga0182014_10000017_pt1 | contig 152235 bp, 124 predicted proteins | sample 612S2DmetaG_FD_120489 | JGI IMG/M metagenome (GOLD analysis project Ga0182014, IMG submission 120489) | Permafrost microbial communities from Stordalen Mire, Sweden - 612S2D metaG | ecosystem: Environmental > Terrestrial > Soil > Wetlands > Permafrost | place: Sweden: Stordalen | collected... | reverse complement strand
GGATTTGACGGGTGGCAAGACGACCGTCACATCGGGACAGTCCCTTCCCATTGGTACGACGCCCGTCATGCTCGAACAGCTCGAACAGTAGGGAGCCTCCTTTCGAGAAGCCATCCCATCCGCGGCCCTGATCCGTGAAGCCGGATCCGTTTTGGCTGTTCCTGTATCATGTTGGCCATCGTTGCGGATCCTTTGGTGTCCTACCTCGTACCATCAAAGAGGTGCTTGAAGGGCTATGAACTGTGAGCACGTTCCTCCGCCGCAGCCGCGCCCGTCGCTGTGAACATAAGGGAACACAGTATCGCCGGCATCCTGGAAGATACGGTTCATATCCGTGCCCAGCTGTCCGTTGGCGCCGATTAGCAGCAGCTTCATCGAGCCACCTCCACAAAAAAAGTAGCCCCAAAAAAACTGGAAACGGACTCGCGTGCCGGGCCGTCGCACTGTGTCAGCCCAGGCTCAAATTAGGTTCCGGCCGGGGCCAGGCACCATTCGCCATCCAGACGCGAGAGGAAAGCATCACCGCGATTGAGGAGTTCGAGGAGTTCGGGCTTGCGGGAATGTGCGACCGTCCAGCCCCCGCGGCACGCGAAGAAGCAGTGCTTCTCCGAGAAGTCGCCCATCAGGCTGATTGGCACCGTCCCATGAAGGCCAACGACTCCGTGATTCCAGGCGTCATAGAAAAGATGATCGAGAATGTCCTTGGTGAATTGCCGCTCATCGCCGATTTGCACCACTTCACCAACCTCGCCCGGCTTGACGTAGTAGATGTACCAGCCGACGATTTTCTGGCTGTCATCGCGAAGAACAACTTTCCGGAGATCTCCGCGAGTTTGCAGCCGGTCCATGAAAGTCAGAAGCCATGTCAGCGAATGGAGGTCATATTCAGGCCAGAGCGAATAGCCACTGCGAAATTTGGCCAGGCATTGAAGAAGCGTTTCGACATCAAGTTCCGCGCCGTGCAGGATGGGCTCGGTCTGACGGAATGGACTAGAGGAGAGTCTCGTGGCCATGCTGTCCACGACGCTACAAAAGGGCTTCGCGGCAAACCTTAAGCCGGCAGAAAGTGCCGGCCCGGTTAAGCGGGACATGGCGTAAACGGCATAGTGAGCCGGTCGCAGCGGGCGCGCCCAATGAATGCTAAGGGGCACGATGGTGCGGAAGCCGAGTCGTTCCAGCAGATTTCGGGACACGTCGTTTGCTGAATCCGTCTGCGAAAGGTCCTGGTCTCCTGCCATGTAGGCTCCCAACAGGCGCATGCCTGCGAGGTTGGACCGGGCCTCGGGATCAACTACAAAATTGCCGCCAAAGGCGACCCGAATGGGTTGGCCGCGTAGCGACATCTTCCGTACCGTCACGCCTAAGAATCCGACAACCCTACCGCTCTTGCCTTCATAAACCAGGGAAGGAATCGAGCTGTCGACCCAGGGGTTTGTGAAGTAGAGTTCTTGGAAAAAAGACTGAATGGCGGGTGGAGCGGAGCCGTTGCGGCCACGCATGACAGTCCAGAACAAATCCGCCACTTGTGGGATGTCGTGTTCAACAAACGGACGTACGGCCAAATCGTTTTACCCCACACAATGATCAGCCAAAAACAAGGTCTGGCCTTGGACGCCTGCCGAAGTGCCCCAGCCCAAAGCCTTTGAAACAACTCGCCACGCTAATACTACCCCGCATTCCCGTCAATGTCCACATAGACTAGAAGGGATCATGTATAGGGTCCTTGGTTGAGGCACCAGTTCTGGATGTGCAAATCTGGCAGTGTCCTAATTTAGGACACCCACCGCAAATCTTTGCATCTTGACAAGCCGCGCCTCTGGGTACATCTTAAATCGGGGCGCTGGGTCATGGGTGGACCCATTCGCCTTTGCTTCTTTTTCTGACAGTGAGCTGCGGACGTGTACCGACCTGGTAGGTAGTGATAAGTCGCTTTGTCACTCATTGACAGCGGTTTCGTGCGTAATTTCCTGGCCTTTGTAAATCACCGAGTCTAAGCGAGTCCAAAAATGCGAACATCAGTTGTGGTGGCCTTATTATGTCTGGTGTGTGTGCTGGGAATTCCTTTTCGGTCTTATGCGCAACGCCCTGCGATGGGGAACCACCCCATAGAAGCTTCGGATTGGAACTTTGAGTGCATGATCACCAATAAGCTCTGTGGGGTGAACGGCGAGTGGATTCATACTCGCTCACAGCCCGGGACGGTGCGCCTGTGGTACACGGGGACCGAGTGGGCGTTGCTGAACAAAGGCCAGGGAAACTACGATTGGACCAGTTTGGACACATGGCTGGATCTGATTGCTGAACACCAGCCGCGTTCGGTCATCTACACGTTCGGCCTGACTCCGTGCTGGATTTCCAGTACCCATTGCGATCATAAAGGCTGGGGCAATGGGCACAACTACTCACCCAGCCCGCCAAAGGACCTTACCTCCAGCGGCAGTCCTTCGTTTAACGCCTTTGTCACCGCGTTGGTGCAACACTGCACTCCAGCTGGCAACTGCGTCAAGGACTATATCGGGTATTGGGAGATGTGGAATGAGGCCAACATCCCAGAGTACTGGACCGGCACACCAGCGCAGTTGTATGACATGTTCGCGCCGGTGATTCCCATTATTCGTAACAACATCCCAAACGTCAAAATCCTGACTCCTCCGGTGTGCGGTGGCGAAGGCGGATGGATGGCGAAGTGGTTGACTCTGGAGAATACCAAGGGTAGGCTCTCCGACTACTTTAGCATTCACCTCTACCTAAGAAATTATTCGCCGGAGCAGCGCATCAGTACGCTTCAATGGATGTTGGATATAAAGAATGCCAATGGATGGACCACGACTCCGTGGTTGAATAGCGAGACGAATTTTGTCCTCGGAACGTTTACCTGCTCTCCCCTGTTCACTCGCGATGACTGTCGAGGTCAGCTGGTACGATGGCACGTGATGCAATATGCATTACAGGGAGGGGCTGGTGGCGCAATCCACGTAGGCTGGTTTAACTGGATGAGAAGCATCCCCGCCGGCCACTATGACACCTACTACTACACGATGATGCAATGGCTCATCGGCTCGACCTTCACTGCGTCCTGCACGACTGTGGGCACGGTGTGGACTTGCCCGCTGGTAGAGGCCAGCGGTGCCCAGGCACTGATTGTGTGGGATGCTGCGGGCCCCAGCCAGTATAAGCCAGCGCCCGCGTACGTGGATTACAGGAAATTCGACGGTACTTATGGCGGCGAAACCATACCGATATCGGCTGGAGAAAGCGTTCCCATCAAATACGTGCCGATTATGCTTGAGACGGCCGTTCCGTAGTCGGTAGACCGCGATCGCGATCGAAGGAGCGTACGCGAAATTGGGTTTGGCTATCGGTGGCTGATTGCGATGGGTGCGGGAAGGAATGCTGGTCGACACCAAGCGGGCGTGCACCGGCTGTATAGCGAGGAAGGTTTCAGATGAGGATTCGGCAACGATGCCGGAAGCGATCGTTCTAGATAGCGGATCGTCTAATCTTCCAGTACTTCATTATCGCGTCTCTGTCGATCGCGCTCGCCCGCTGAACCGTGCCGAGCGTTTAGTTGGTCGCTTGCAATATCTTCGAAGCGGCCGCACAGCCAACCGATCATAAGCAAGTCCTTCATCAGGCTCAGGTTCTTCGTCCTGCCGCCATTGACACACCAGATCGATGTGCGATAGGTTCGAAAGAGTGATGAAGCTACGCAATTTGCGCGAAGTTGACTGGCAAAACCGGCTCGGTAGCGGACCGCCGCTCGTGTGCGAAACCAGCACCTGCGTGGAGGCTGCCAAGCGTTTGACGATCTTGTTTGTTCTCTTGGGCTCTTTGATCGGAGCTCAGGCGAGTAGCGCCAACAGCTTGAACCTTGGCCGCGGCAGTGGCGTGCCTCAGGATCCAAGCGGGAGCCAAGGTGGCTTTCCGACCATAACCGCATCCAGCTTTGGATTCCAGTGTGGGACTGGACGGCCTACCAATTGTCCGAACGTGACTTGGCCAACATCCGTAGCTCAGCCTGGGATGATACGGCTGTGGGATTCTCAGGTGCAGTGGCACGCCTTAAGCACCGGGCCTGGAAAATACAAATGGAAAATACTCGACGCATATCTGGATGCGATCGCTGCCCACCAACCCCGTGATGCGATGTACACGTTCGGCTATACACCGTGCTGGCAGACGAAGGGACACTGCGAAATGATGTGGGGCTCGGCTTCTCCACCGGACGATCTAAGCGCAAAGGGTAGCCCATCGTTTAAAACCTTTGTGACAGACCTGGTTAGCCACTGCTCACCAGCCGGCCACTGCGTTAAGGACTATATCAAATATTGGGAAATGTGGAACGAACCCAATCTACCTCATTTCTGGAATGGCAGCGTCTCTGAACTTTATGGGCTCGTGGCACCCGCGGTTCCGATTATCCGCAGCAAGGTGCCGGGCGCTGTGATTCTGACCCCGCCGGTTACTATCGGGGATACGCGCTGGATGCAGAATTGGCTGGACCAAGAGAACAAAGGACGGATTTCCGATATTTATTCTATCCACCTCTATTTGCACGCCGACACGCCTGAAACGCGCTTCAACATAATTAAGAAAATGGTCGATCTGAAAAAAAATACGGCTGGCTGGAGCGACACCCCGTGGATCGATAGCGAAACGAATTTTGATCCTGGCAAGTTTGCTTGTGATGAGAAGTTTACTCCTGACGATTGTATAGGCCAGATGGTACGCTGGCACTTGCTGCAATTTGCTTACGGAGCCCAGCAGGTAAGTTGGTATTATTTCAACACCACCATCGGCCGTAATCCGGAGTACAGCAATGCTTACAAGAAAATGATGGATTGGCTTGTCGGCGGCCATTTCACGGCTGCGTGCTCTGCAAAAGGCGACGTCTATACATGTCCTTTCATTGCGGCAAATGGTCGCCATGCCTTGTTTGCGTGGACCGTCAGTGGCAAGAATATGTATACCCCGGCTGCTCAGTATGTGGGTTACAGGGACCTGGATGGTAAGTCGGCGACAATATCTCCAGGACGGCCGGTTGCTATCGGCATCAAGCCCATCATTTTCGATGCTGCGAACTGAAACCTCTGCAAGCCACCGCGATAGCTTGTGAACACGGGGAGTCGCCGTTGAGTCGGTGTAAGTCTGACGAAAAGGTGTAGCCGATTTCGCGAAGGGCAAAGTATGAGCCAGCGACTCCAATGAGTTCTTCTTCAAAGCTGCGCGCTGTACAGATTAGTTTTCGAATGTGAGCTGCCACAGCGCGCTGGAGATCTCCGGCACAAGGTTACTCAAACCGTCCCTGCCCCGGACACCCGTGGCGGGGCCTTTGGCTCTGGACGATGAAGCCATGGCGACGGTGCTCGGGTAGGCGGTCGAATTCGTGCGCGCTGAACCTCCGCACGAGCTCGAAATCAAAACCCGCGAATACGGATTGCCACCGCAGGCCGACGGTTCACAATGGGAAGACTTCTTCGATAACATGCGCCTGCCGCGAGAGTGCGGCCCTGCGAGGAATGCCGTAGATCGCTGGTTCTGGTGGCTCTGTTTGAATCCGCCCAATAAGAACCAACTGCAGTTAAGGCGCGCCAGAAAAAGGCAGGATCGTCGCTTCTGCCTATATAGCACAAGGGCAGGAACGCAAATGCCGTTCCTGCCCTCGTAATTCCATCCCCGCCAGAACTGCACCCAGGCGGCGCTTGCAAAAAGAACCAGAGCGATTACTTCTTCACCACCTGGGTTACCCAAGCCGACTTGCTGGGAAGAAAATTCAGGTCGCCATAATATATCGCCTTGACCCTGGTTCCTCCCACTGGTAGAGCCGAGGTTTGGAATACCGCTTGGCCGCCCACTAGCGGGGCCTGCCCGATCGCCTCAAACGTGATCAGTTCTCCGTCTGGCGGCGCGGGAGTGACCGTCGCAGTGAAGCTCACCAACTCTTGGTAGGTCGACGGATTCGGCGAAGACGTGAGCGTCGTCGTGGTTACTGCAGCCTTTGGGTTCGATGCGAATACAGTACCGTATCCGCTGGATCCGCCCATGTAGGTCGTGCCGTAGAGGTAGCCTGCACTGTCCAGAATCAGGCTGCCGTACGGTTGATTCCCGTCCTCGCCGTCGAACGCCTGAAGAACCTTGAATTTATAGCCCCCGCTGCCGTTCGGCAAAAGCTCATAGATGAGTCCCTCGCCCTTCAAGGCTCCTGCCGTCGTAGTACCATAAAGGTTGCCCTGCGAGTCGACTGCGACCCCGGCCAGAGGGTGGGAAGTTGCTGTGCCAAAGGTGTACACAATCTGCAGCGTCCACTGCCCCTTCCCGTTAGGACTCAGCTTGTAGACTGTTCCATAGCCACCGTTGCCGCCCCGATACGTCGTACCATAAAGGTTCCCGGCGCTGTCTAGAACGGGTGTGCCGTTGGGATTGGAGCCGGCTTTCGCGAACTTGTGAATCACCGTCGGTTTCCATCCGCCGCTGCCGTTGGGCGACAGTTCGAACACTGCCTGCCAGTTGACGCCGTAGAGGTTCCCGCTTCCATCTATGGCCAATCCGGCGTGCGTGCTTGTCATGTTGTAGATCACTTGTTCCTTCCAGTTGCCAGCCGACGGGCTCAGCTCGAAAACAGCACCATTTCCCTCGTAGCCGCCCCCAAACGTCGTGCCGTAGAGATTCCCTGCCGCATCCATGACCAGACCATTGACCGGATTGGCACCGTCCGGGGTGTTGGCAAAGCTGTACAGAACCTGCTCCGTCCAGCCGGATTGGCCAGGACTAAGCTCGAACACCACTCCGTATCCATTCGCGCCGCCCGCGTACGCAGTCCCGTAAAGATTTCCCTTGCTGTCAAAGGTCACGTAGGAGTACGTCGGATTTTCCCCGTCGGCGCAGTTCGTAGCCGAGCAGAAGTTGTAGAGCACGGTCTCGGTCCAGCCTCCGCTGCCATTCGGGGAAAGCTCAAATACGGTTCCCTCGCCCAGTCCGCCGGCGTAAGTGGTCCCATAGAGATTGCCACCATAGAGGGTGAGCCGGGATTCTGGGTTGGCACCATCGGGATTGCTGGTGAAGCTGTAGAGCACGGCCTCGGTTTCGGCTTGCACCGGGTGAGTGCCAATCAGCAGCAGCAGGGCAAGCAGTGCCAGAGTCATAGCGCTGCGGAAGGTTACGGCGGCCCATTCTGTTGACCGAAATCTCGCCACGATCTGGCAAATATGAAAACGGCCCTTCGTTTCACCACTAGTTTCTGTTAACTGCATGGTCTTCTGCTCCTTATCCTTTATCCTCAACGTTTATTGTAACCTCTTGTCTGCTTTGGCTTTGTTCGTTTGTGGGGAGGGGCTGAACAACTACCCAGCAAAAGCTTCCTGGACTACCCACGCTCACCATGCGCATGTCCTTCTCCGGAAAGACACCGGCCAAACTGGGTGCGGTGGCAACTACCCTTATGCACGATGTGGGCACCGTTCATGACCAGTGCCTTATCCGCCCCGAACAAGTTGTCGGTCGAACGGTTCTCCTGGATGATCATGATCACATGTTAAATGGGTAGGTTGGTAGCGCCAGAATCATGAGACGCCGGTATTTCATACGACGATCCCCGTAGAAAAATCGTCCCCTACCCTCGCTGCATTATCGATTCGTGAGCTAGGTGTGTCAAGGAGTCCAAAGACTCCCTGCGGCGCCTTAGCCGGGGGGCACGGCAGCACACGGCTCCTCTTCACCAATTACGCCCTGCTGGCAATCGCCGGAAGAGCAAGCCTTTGCAAATGAGGGAGTTGAGGGTATAACAGCCACAATAGCCCAGATCTTCAAGCTCATCGTGATTCACCCCCTTTCCTTCAGACTAAGTTCTACCCAGAGCAAATCACCCCGTAGAGGTCCGCGTACCGTCTTAATTTAGCTGACAATCTCCCTCAGATCGAGGAGCCGGCCATAAGCCCGCGCTTTTCGTACCAGAGTCGATAGAGGTATCCGTTAGTTACGGCCGTCAAGGAGTGCTCGGCAATCGCCTTGAACACCGCCTCGAGCATGTCCCACTCACCGTTCTGTTCAATCTCCCAGCTATGAAAATAAAGATGCGCCATTCCACCGTTGCGGGAGACGTTCTCCAAAGCGCACATGAACTGCGATGCCCAAGCGGTGCGCGCCTTGAACCTTGTCAGATAGTTATAAGATCCCGCAAGATTACCTTCCAAGAAACAGTGCCGAAGTTGAACGTAAGCAGGGTACGTGTTGGCGTACGCACTTACCCCCCAGCGAAAAGGGTCCTTGGGAAAGTCATTGAGGAAGTACATACAGGTGCGCGCTGCAAGAAAGCCAGCCTTGGCCACCAGTCTTGCTACGCGGCGGTTAAACTTCCCACCTGGGTAACAGAATGAGACGACTTCATGGCTCAGCATATCCTCCGAGGCTTGTTTCCCCTCCCATATCTCTCGCCAGGCTCTTTCCGGAGGAATCGAGGTCAGTCGCAGATGATTCAGGGTATGGCTGCCGACCTCGAAAAGTCGGTCGATCTCTCTAATCTCGGTGGGCCGCATCACTGTCCGTTCGGAATTTGCAGCCGGAATATAAAAGGTTGCTTTGAGTCCGTATCGCATCAGAAGGTCGACAGTGCGGAGATCTGTTGGGTGTCCATCATCTACGCTGATGGTTACATATTTCTGACCGGTGGCACTCATATCACCAATATCACCAACGTGTGGAAGTTGCTCGGGTGGTTTATTAGTCATACTGACAACGGTCTGCAAGTTGGCCAGGATTCACCTCTGAACTCTTGTTTTCGACGCCAGCACGTTTGCCGGGCTTGCACCGTACGATGCGCAAATTGCCGGAACTCTGCTCCGCTCAGAAGGGGGCCAGGAAGACTAATCTTTAACTGAGTTCCGGATACCGTTCCCTCGGAAACGCTGCAACGCTAAAGGTACCAGCAATGTCAGCGGCTCAATCAAGTATCTCCGCCAGAGTTTTCGCGGTTCTGCGAGAAGCCGGTACAACCATTCGATTCCCAGCTGGCCTGTCCAGCGCGGTGGCGTGGGTACGACCTCGGCTACAAATCTAACTAAGTTGCCCGCATTGAAGATCGCATTTGCATCAATCCGCTCCCAGTTCTTGACAATCCACTCTTCCTGCAGGGGCATGCCGAGACCCAACCAAAGTAACTGTGGCTTGTAGGCGCGAATACGCTCCAGCACTTCATCGTTCTCATGGGAGTTCCGGTCAAAAAACCCGTGGTCCGTTCTCACTTGCAGTCCGGGGAACCGCGCTTGGAGATTCGCTGCCGCTTTTTCACCGACACCGGGCTCTGCACCAAGAAAGAACACCCTCCATCGGCGCTCGGACGCGAGCTGCATCAGAGGATCAAGCCAGTCTAGGTTCGCAACGCGGTTGCTGCGGGGCAGCGGATATCCGCACAAGCGCGCCAGCATAAGTACGCCCATGCCTTCAACGTATGTGCAATACGCGAGCCGGTAAAACTCGCGCATCACGGCGCTGTTTTGGAAAAGGTACATGCTATGGAGGTTGTGATTGGCAAAGATACGCCGCTCGCCGCATTCTGCCGTTTGCTCAACTAGGGCGGTGAGCTCACTCATGGTAAGCGGATTGATGGTGGCTCCGAGGATCTGGATCTGCTTCTCCACTTTACGTTGAACTGCCAGCGAAGCCATAAACCGTCTCTCCAAATTTAGGTCCCTTGGGCGAAGCTTACATTGCGCAATACTCGCAGCTGAAGAGGGAGCCAGTGTGCGAGGGCACGAGAAGATGCATCAACCCAGCCGCCACACCGGAGGCGCATACCGCTTTGGCGTTAATGCATACCCGAGTTTGCGATTACGTCTTTGAAAATGCCTTCGAGAGCCGGGTATCGCAGTCGGGAATCGTAAGTACTTTCCACGAGGTTTCTGGCCTTGCGCCCCATCATCTCAATCTGTTCCGGGCGTTCGTACAGCCAGGAAACCTTCTCGGCTAGGCCATTTGAATTTTGTGGTTCAAACAACAAGCCCGTCTCGTAGGGCCGCACGATATATGGCAGCGAGCCGGTCGCGGAAGCAACCACGGGTTTGCCGCTGGCATACGCCTCAAGCACAACCACGCCGAAAGTTTCATAAAAGTGTGATGGCACTATAGTGAACATGCTATTACGGAGGTAATCCAGCTTCTCCTGACCAGTCTTGAATCCAACCATATCCACGTTTACCATCTGCTGGTCTCTGATGTAGTGGCGCATCTCCTCTTCAGCGGGTCCGGTTCCAATGATCTTGAGAGGAATGTGCGGCAGTTTTGCGAATGCCTTTATCAGCGTCAACGCACCTTTGTCCTGATATAACCCGCCTAGGTACAAGACATATTTGCCGCCCCCAAACTGGGGTTCGTACAAGGATGTGTCAATATGGTTCGGGCAAACATGCAGTTTCTTTTCCGGTATCTCAGTGTCCAGCAGCAGCCTCTTTGTAAATTCCGTCAAGCATATGTAACCGCCTATCTTGTGCAACAGTCCGAGCTTGCGGTTCAAATAAAGCGAGGAGGAATAGACTGCGCTGTACATAACACTCCCGCGCACACATCCCTGAAACACCGCCGGCCAATAGTTTCCCAACTTGCAGCGCTCGCATATGCGACCTCGGATGTAAAAACGAGAGTTTGAACACCAAAGACGGTAATCATGGATCACGTGCACAATCGGAATCCGAAGCCGATGCAGGACATCGCACACCGACGGCGAAATCAACGGAAGGATGTTGTGTATATATGCAACATCGGGACGAAAGTCCCGCACCAAGTCTGTGACCTCTCGAGCCGTGCGCCTGGAGTATACTGTTTGTATTCCGAATCGGAGTTTTTGCCGCAGGGTGGCAGATTCAATCTCACCGCTATGCCGTGTATAAGTCATTACATCTGCATTTTGCGCAAGCAGCCGCACGTCTGCCTCAAACACGGCATCGGCCCCTCCATACTGCTGAAACTTGTTGTGTACGCACAGGATGCGCATTGTAGAGAGCTAAACCTCCGTCGCAGGCTGTGGATGAGCTTCGGTGGTGTCAACCCGCCGGGAGCCACCGCTGTACGTACCGCCTTGACAGGGGCAACATACCAGTTCAGAAGTTCGGTCTCCCCAAATGCCGGCAGTTAGCGCTGGAAGCAGGACGGTTCTGGACGAACTGGGAACAGCTACATCCAAGTTCGTATTAGTTATCTCGTTGATCAGCGGCATATTGCCGCTCTTTCTTCGCCGGGGGTTGATCAATAGTGGCACGATTGTGGTGTCTAATATAGTCAGGATTGTGGTATTTGATCGTACGATACAATCGCCAGGACCACAATGGCAGAATCGAATACACCAGAGGCGGCAATGCCTCCTTGACACGCAACAGAAAGAAGAGAAAGCGGTCCATCATTCTCGCTAATCGGCTTGGCTTGGCTGCGGCGGGATCGCCTAAGTAACGACTCAGGATCCATGCTTCACCGTGTTCTTCTTTCCAGAGCGCCTTGTATTGCCCGACCTTCTTTTCGATCCGCGAGGGAAGGGCCCCCCTACGCTCGCGGGATGAGACGATCTGGGTGCCCATCACCATGGAATGGTGAGCACCTTCGAAAATTGCGCCTCGGTCTGCTCCTTCCAGGCTGGTGACGTCAGAGACGAAGGGCACGTCCAGAAAATCGCAGATGCCACGCATGGTTTGCGTCGTGTCTCCCACCAGCTGTTTGTGATGGATCTGGTGGACTGGAATTCCGCGCGAGACAATCGTGTCGCATTGTTTTTTCAGCATCTCGCACGCCAGTATCGCTAGATGCAGCATGCCGGAGGCAGCGAAATAACGTGACGAAGCTGCTGCCTTGATTACACTACGGCAAATTTCCTCAGGGTCGCGCCAGATTATGATGAAGCGCGCAGCAGGAAAGTCACAGGATAGGTCTACGAGGCGGTTGTAGTAGGAGGGTGACTTACACCCCCAGATCCTGGCGCCTTTCGTCCTGCAGTACTCTCGCCCAGCGGCTTCGACAGCTTCGGCCAGGGAGGTTATCGGCGTTGCGGGCCGAAACGAATCTAAGCCATGTCGGCTCACGGCCGCGTTCCAGTACTCCCATCTTTCGAGCCAGTTCTTCCTGCTGTAAGCGAGATGGAACATGGGCCACAGCACCGGCAGATCACCTTCATAAAACAGCCTGATATCCGGATGTTGGTTCAGGAGCGCGTAGAGGAGAGAAGTGCCAGAGCGCCACACACCCGAAACAAAAAGGGGGCCCGAAAACGGCCGCAACGCTTGCTGTGGTTCGAGGCTCACCGTATCTTCAGTGTGATTTGGTTTCATGTTCATGATGAGTCATGTCGCTTCTGCGCTTCCGGCGGAAGGCGAATGTTAACTGTTCTCCTTCCAGCTCGTGTATGCTGCTGGCTGAGAAGGCAGCGGGACCAGCTCCAGCAGTTTGTTGCTGACCAGGACAAGCGCAAAAAGCAGCATAAAGGGTGGGCGAGCTTTCCCACCGAAGCTCGCATTAAAGAAACCGTTGATGAACAGGAGGGTGTACAACGCGAGGCATCCCGCGGCAACACGGTAAACGGCATCTGTGGACGGAGCGCGGCGGAGAACCCGGAGCAGATTTCTCGGGATGATAAAGATGATGATCACAATCAGGATTAGTCCAAGCAAGCCATTGTTGTATAAAACTTCCACAAAACCGTTGTGCAGGTGGGAAGCGCCCCATTGCACGGCGTTCACCTGCATTTCCACAAACATCGACGCCTGGTAACCGTGGCCCAGTATGGGCTTTTGCCGGATAGCCGGCATGACATTGCTCCACAAACTCGTTCGGCCGGTAAAGGTGGCGGCCTCACCGGACTGTTCATAATTAGCAAAATAGGATCCCAGTGGAGTGAAAAGGGCCATCACGAATAGCAAAAGGACGGCGATCGCAACGTAGCCGAAAGCGGAGCCAAATCGCTTGCGCAGAGCAAAGAAGAGAACTCCCGCAATGACTCCACTTACGATGCCCGTCTTGCTTCCGGCGAGAATCATCACGGTCAGCGCCCCGGCACCTACAAATACGGCAGATTTGCGCAGCCCCTCACCTTTAACTCGCGAATATAATGTAAGGGCCAGCACAAATAAGGCGGCGGCATCGGGCCCCAGGGCGTTGGGTGAAACAATCGGGCTCATTCGCCCTTCCTCATCGAACGGGACGCCGCTAGCAAAGCCCAGAATCACTGGCAGGAGCACGACCAGCACATAGGCCCAGAAAGTGACACGAAGAAAAGAGATGGTATCGCGGAAATCATGGATCTGAGTCGAGCACAGCAGGAGTAGCAGGACGATAACGGGAAGCTTAAAAGCCCATCCCAGCGCGTAGAGTACTCGAGGTGCATAAATGCAGGAGGCTACGCAAAGCAGAGCGAACAATGTAAGCCACTTGTAGTCTCCCGTGAATAATCCACGCATGTACCCGCGCACGGGCGCGAAGAAAATGAGCACTGCGATGAGATACAACATCCAGCCCAAGACTTCGCCATATACCGCGACTGGAAACTGTTCCTTAAAAGCGGCCACATTGGCTGTAAGATCACCTTCGCGAAAAAAAATACACCCTGACACCAGCGCCAGCCACCAAATGACAAATGCCGTTTTCGGCCGTTGCGTCGGCATATGCGACGACCATACAACGAGAAACAGAAGCACGACGCCTACGCCCAAGACGCGCGTCGACTCCCACATCCATGAACTTGGCATTGCCGTCAGAAGGATGGCCGAACAGCCAGCTACCGCTCCGAGGATGATTGCGAAGGTAAGCCTTCTGCTCCTCGAAGTGGCCGCGGTTCTGATGCCGTGCGGCTGCAATCCCGGCCGTAGATCGGTTATTAAACCCGCCCCGTTAAGAGCCGTACCGCTTCTGTCTATCATAGCTGTTTATATCGCTGAGCCTACTCCCGCTCCAAACTCGCCGCGCGAGCAGGCTCTCTCTGGGCCACAACAGTCACACTTGGCAACTTGAAGTTTCACCAACCCGTTTAATCGTTTGCGAACCCGGTGTCTCTTCTTCGCAAAGCTGAGACGAAAGCGGGTAGCCGAGGCGCAATAAGGCGCTGCCGGCGTGCTCTTCAATCAAACGAACCTGCGCCGGCGACAGCCGCGAAACCCAACCCCGGACCGCACCATCGCGCACAAAACGTCCTCTGATGGACGCTCTGACCGGTTCCCTGTTTTCCTTTTCTCGCATCTTTTGTATTGAGTTGTTTTCCACAGCAATCTTGATTTTTTCCAGATCTGTATTCAGGTCGAGAAATTTCGCCATGCGTGCAAATCCAGGTACCGGATCTTGCCGCAGATCTTCATAGCGCACAACCAGCAGGTTTTCAGTACCGTTGAGCGGGGAGTCCAGCCAGGACGAGATGTGCTGCTGCCAGGGACCGTAGCCGTAAGCACTGCCACAAGTGAACAGAAAAGTAGAGATGTATTTATCCAAGTCGCCCTGGAAATAATCGAGCGCCGTCAAGTACGCAAATTCCGATGACACTACATCGCGGGCATCTCGTACGAGGTAAATCGCTTTCTGGTAGTCCTTTCGGTACTGCTCGTGCGTGCCGATGAATCGGCCGCCCCCGGGCAGCGAGTGCATCGCTCGACGATGCTGACCGATACGAGTCATTAGTTCATTCGTCGCCTTAAATCCCGCAGGCATACCTGAGAGCAGTTCGAACAGTACGAAGCGTAACCATGTGCTCCCGGACTTGGGATAAGAGGCGATGAATACATCATTGGGCAGCAAGTTGCGGTGTTGCCACCAGACCAGTGGCGCTCTCAACTTGGTTTTTGCGAACGCTCGCCGGAGCTTGCGATAGGCCGAAGTCGGCTTTTTCTCCTTTGCGCCCGTGTCGTTGTGCGCTTTGTCACTCGCGCTGTGATGCTGTTGTACCATTGCGGTCTCCTTGCGTGCTATTTTTGCGGATTCGCTGAGGCTAGCTGCCGCTAACCCAAAAAAATCTCAGCCTCCATCTTCGCGGTACACAGGCCGGCCTACGCTAAGCTTCTTCGGAGATTTCGAGTGCCATCGCGGCAGTAACCTCGTCTGGCGCTCCCAGCCAGCCAGCCGTGGGTGGTTCGGCCGGAGCCTTGGTGGTCGCAAGCTTGTGTCGCAACACCAATACAATGGCTACCAGCGATAGTATGTCCGCGACGTTGCTGCCCCAAATGGCGCCTTTGAGACCGAAAAACCAGGTTGCCGGCACCCCGACCACGAGAGAGGCAGCCGTTGCCGATGCGAACGCCACAAACACCGAAGCCGGCGATTCCATCGCTCGTAATGCAACTGAAGGTCCGTAGGCGGCGCTCCAGAAGATTTGTCCTAATGCCAATAAAGGCAAAAGATTGACCACTTCCATGTAACGGCCCGAGTAAAGAAGCTGAAATACCGGCTTGTGCAGAGGAATAATAATTGACCAATAGAGAATCGCGCCGCCCGCGGACAGTAACGTCAGTCTTGCTCCCAAAACCCGAGTGCCAGACTTACCGTGTTTTTTCGCCACCCTGGCGGCATAGGGCAGAAAGAGCATGAAAAGAGCACCCTTGGTCTGCTCAAAGGGCATAGTCAGGTTCATCAATGCCTTCAACTGACCTGACTGGGCCATACCTTTAAAGCTGCTTAGCAGGGGGTAGTACACATAGGAGGGGAACCAAGCCGCAATACAGCTTGCGAAGGCCCAGCCGCCGTAACGCCAGTGGCGGCCCCAGACTTCGCGGAGAGCAGGGGCGGGTCCACTGCCACTCAGTCCGGACCGCAAGCGGAACATCAAAACTATTCCGGTAACCAGCGCACCCGCCCCAATTAGAAGAAACGCGGAAAACGGGGAAAGCAGCCCACGTTGATACACGACGTACAGGCCGACAAGGACCACAGTCAAGTAGATCAGCGCGCCACCGGCTGCCGGAGCTGGCGAAAGCTCCACATAGAAGCTGCGGCGGGCTAACGAGAACAACATGAGCCCAGGTAGTGCAAAGGCAATTCCCGCCAGCGCTCCGGTTACCGCTCCCCCTGCACCCAGCCGATGGGCCACAGCCCAGGAGATAACCAGCGCCACACAACTCGTGACCGAAAGAGCCACGTGGATCCAACTCAGCGATCGCAGATAACCGCGCAGGTTGCTGCGATAAGTTGAGCTGCCGAAAACTCCCATCGGCTCCAAAACCAATGACTGATAAACCAGCGCCAGCAGCATGTAGATCCCGAACGCCACGGCGTAAGCGCCATACTGATCTGGCAGCAGCCAGCGCGCCAGCAGGATGCTGACCATGAAGTTGGAGCCGGAAATCAATCCTTGGTCCACAATCGCCAAACCGCCTTTGTGTACCCAGGGGATGAGCTTGTGCATCGACGAGGGAAGCTTCCAAGCGAAACTCCCGCTGCGCTTCGACGGGAGCCCGTTTCCAGACGAACCGGCGTGCGATTCCGTGAAAACGGCTTTCTCGCGGGCTTCCGGCTTTGTTGCACTTGTGTTCATATCACTCAACCCACATTGCTGGCGGAAACCTCTGGCTCACCTAGACGAGCGCGGTCAATGCAGCCCTTCAAGTATTCCGCCAGCCGGCTGACGTGCGGCTCGCGCAAGATATCCATGTGGGCGCCGGGAATTTCAATGGTTTCGAGCGCGCCCACCAGTTGCCCCCACCCGGCACAAGGGTCTTCCGAAAAACGCCAGGTATCGCCGGCCCGCAGCAAGGTAGCCTTTCCACGGTAAGGCCGCAAACGGTAAAGTTCCGCGGCGCGAGCGTTGGTATTCATCACCTTTTTCAGTCCCTCAGGTAAGCGCCACATGCGAACTGTGCGGCGAATCTTCTTGCGTAAAGCCCCAGGCATCTGCCGTAGTTGCGCCCAAGTAGGGTGGCGCAGCAGATCGACCAACGATTCGTTCACCGGCTTCGGATTGCCGGCATAAGTGTCAAACAGCACGAGCAAGCCGACTTCCTCGCCGCGGGCGAGAAGCTGGCATGCCATTTCGTACGCCACTAGCCCACCTAACGAAAACCCGCCCATTTGGTATGGACCCTTTGGTTGGACCGTGCAGATCTCATCGAGGTAATGTGCAGCCATGTCTTCGATGCGCGTATGGCAGGCGTGTTTCCCGTCCAATCCTTGGGACTGCAATCCGTAAAATGGGTAGTCGGGCTTCATATGCTGGGCTAATTCGTGGAAGCCGACCACATTTCCGCCCACGCCGTGGATACAGAAAAAAGGCGTATGGGAACCGGCGGGCTGGATGGGCACCAGCGAAGACCAATGCTGAGACCATCCGTCCTGGCGCAGGGTCGCAGCCAGCTGCTCGATCGTAGGCGCCTCAAGAAGCATCGCCAGCGGCACTGTCTTGCTCAGAGCCTGGCCGATGCGGTGCATTAGTCTCGCCGCTAGCAGCGAGTGTCCGCCTAACTCGAAGAAATTATCCCGAACTCCGATCGGCTTCCTGCCAAGCACCTCTTCCCAGATTCTGACCAATTGCGCCTGGAAAGCATCGGTGGCGGAGGCGATCGCATCGGATTTAACTTCAACTTCCGGGACGGGCAGTCCTCGACGATTGATTTTGCCGTTCGGCGTCAACGGCATGGCCTGCAGCAGAACGAAAGTTGAGGGCACCATGTAATCCGGCAACTGCTGTTGCAGGTAGTGGCGCAGTTCGATTGGAGCGGGCCGCGAATTCCGTACCGGTACCAGGTAGGCGACCAGCAGCTTGTTTCCAGGAACGTCCTCTCTCGCCACTACGGCGACTTCCGAGACCTGAGGATGTTTGGCGAGCGCAGCTTCAATCTCACCTAGTTCGACGCGAAATCCTCGAATCTTGACTTGATCATCGCGACGTCCCAAAAACTCGATCTCGCCTGAGGGAAGATAGCGCGCCATATCGCCAGTCTTGTACAGGCGCGCACCGGGATCGTTGGAGAATGGGTCAGGAATAAATTTCTCCGCGGTGAGTTCGGCGCGATTGTGATAACCCTGAGCCACACATACTCCGCCTATGTACAGTTCGCCGGGAACGCCCACGGGTACTGCATTGAGGCGTTGGTCGAGCAGAAAGATACGGCAATTGGGAACGGGTCGTCCGATAGGGAGGTTTTCTGGTATGGCTTCCGCGGCACCGAATTTCGGCTCGAACGAGGTGACGCAAATGCTGGTTTCGGTAGGGCCGTAAGTGTTGATCCAACGCACGCGGTCTCTTACCGCATTTGACCACGTTGCAAAGGACTTCGCCGAGGCTTTCTCGCCTCCGACGATGACCAGCCGAACACATGGCGGGACCGGTCGTTTCAGCTCAGCAAAATTATGGACCCACTCGTGCCAATAAGCTGTGGGCAGATCGAGAATGGTAATCTGCTGTTTTTCCACCCACGCCAGGAACTCGGGCACCACCAGGGACATTTCTGCGGTGCGGAGCACGAGTGTGCCACCGCCAACCCAAATCGTGAACATCTCCTCGATCGCGATGTCGAAACTTACTGAACAGAATTGCAGCATCCGATCGCTTTGGCCAATGCCGCACATCTCGGAGGTTGCAGTGAGATAGTTGACCAGGCCTGCGTGCGAAAGAAGGACGCCTCGGGGTTTCCCGGTGGAACCCGAAGTATAGATAACGTACGCCGTGTGGTTGGGGCGGGCTCCGCTTTCTGGATTTGTTCGCGGTTGGCTGGAGAGCACTTCCGTGAGGCGGGGCAGGATCAGAGTTTGACAGCCGGATGGAACTTCCGCTTGCAGCATGCCCTCTTGGGTGATCAGCACACGCGCTTGGGCATCTTGCAGCATGTAAGCGAGGCGCTCTTGGGGATAATTGGGGTCAAGCGGAACGCACGCCCCCCCCGTCTTCATCACCGCGAGCACCGCAACCGCAAATTCGAGCTCAGGATGCAGGCAGATTCCGACCTTTATGTTGTTACCCACACCGAGGCTTCGCAGATAATGGGCTAGCTGATTCGCTTGCTGGTTGAACTCGCGATACGACAGTTGCCTTTCAGCCTGCGCCACTGCGGGCTTTTCAGGGATATGCTCCGCTTGTGCCTCTACTAACTCGTGCAAACATTTGTCGCGCGGATAATCTCTTACATTTTGGTTCCACTCGATCAGGACTTGATGTTCTTCCTCCTCGGTCAGAAGGGGAAGGGTTGAAAGGCGCTGCTCCGGATTCTGCTCAACGCCGTGCAGTAACACCTCCAGATGTTGTAAGGTGCGGTCGATGGCATCCGCGTCGAACAGTTCCTGGTTATAAAGCGCACACAGAGAGAACTCTTCCCCACCGTCATTCACACTCAAATGCAAATCGACCGGCACATCGGGGTTTGCGACCGGGCTTTCTCCCGGATCCCGGGTCCGTTCCCCTGGTAAATTGCCATTCTCGTACGAAAAAGAAATCTGGAAGGTCGGAGATTGGACACCCAGGTCTGCCGTGAGTTCTTCCATCAAGTCTGCCAATGAGGACCTTCCCTGCCTCCTCGACTCGAGCGTGGCGGCGTAGCAGCGGGACAGGAGATCGCGGAACACGGGATCACCGGAAAGATCGACGCGCAACAGAAACGCATCGTGCCCGGAAGATGGAGCGCCGTTGATCGCCCCGCCCAGATCTGCGAGCGTACAGCCGATCACGAAGTCCTCTTGGGAGGTGTAGCGCAACACCAACGCGTGGAACGCGCTCAAGAGCAGGATAGAAAGCGGCGCGTTTTCTCGCTGGGAAAGCCGCCGAAGGCGTTCTGCGTGATTTTTTCCGATCTGGCGTGACCGCGCGGCAAATTGGCCGACGCGCACCGCCGACCTGGGTTTGCGAGTGGAGAGGGTCAAGACCGGCACGCCGGAAAGCTGACGATGCCAATAAGCGGAGCGGCCTTCGCTGCGGAGTCCGAGGGCATCCTTCCTCGCGGTAGGGTCGCCCATCCTCGCAGGGGAAGTCTCTGATAAAGTGCCGGTTATGATCTCACTCATTGGGCGAAGATTCGAGAAAGGCTGGGATTGAGCAGGTCAATTGGGTCTGAAGGAGGGTACTGCGGTCTGCTGCCAACTTGGATCAGGCAGCACCGGATCCACGAAGGACTGCGGGGATGGTCTTGGCGAGAATCTGCAGATCGAGCCACAGAGACCAGCTGCGCACATATTGGAGGTCGAGTTCCATCCATTGGTGAAAAGGCAGCGAACTCCGACCCTTCACCTGCCACAGACAAGTAATTCCGGGGCGGACACTGAAGCGGCAGCGCTGCCAATCCTCACCCGCTTCGGTGAACAACTCATAATCGCGCAACTGCAGCGGACGCGGGCCCACCAGGCTCATGTCGCCGCAGAGTACATTGAAGAACTGGGGCAGTTCATCAATGCTCGTCTTGCGGAGGAACTTGCCAATGGGCGTAATGCGCGGATCGTTCTTGATCTTGAACACCGGCCCAGTGACCTCATTCAAATGCTCGATGTCCTGCAGCTTCTGTTCCGCATCCATGACCATGGTCCGGAACTTATAGATCGAGAAAAATCTCTTGTTAAAACCAACCCGCTTCTGTACGAAGAAGACCGGACCAGGCGAGGTAAGCTTAATGAGGATGGCCGTCACCAACAACAAGGGGGCGAGAATGATGAGCAGTACCAAGGATAAGGAGATGTCTATGGCCCGTTTGATCACGATGGGCCATCCTTCCCCCATGCCGCCGGAATGGGTGATCACGTTAGAGCCTTCAACCTCTTCCGCTGTGGGGACGCGGTTTTTCAGATTGAACAGGTCCGAAAGCACATGGAGCATAATTCCCTGCTCCTCGCACATGGCGGCAATCTCGGAAGCGTTGTTGTGGAACGAACGCAAAGGCACGGCAATCACTACTTCATCCACCACGCTGCGCCGCAAAAACCTGGGAAGCTCTCGCAAATTGCACATCAGAGACCAACCGTTGGTTTGAAGATCTTCGGCTCCAGCCCACTCGTTGTCGGCGAAGCCCAGGATCCGATACCCTAGTTCTGGTTTAGACCGCATGGTCTCGGCAAACTCAATGGCTCGGCGATTGGTCCCCACAATCAGCATGTTGCGCAAGTTGCGCCCACGTTTACGCAATTGCCGCAGGTAGGTGCGAATCGCAAGCCGGCTCAACACGATAACGCCGGTACTGCAGCCCCAAAAAACTGCCACGAAGGCAGGGGTCACCATGTTGAAGCCGAGAACAGCCGAAGCTAGACCCAGAACCAACGCCGACAGCGTCGTCGCCTTAGCCAGATCAATAGCTTCGGCTTTGCGCCCGGCCATGCGCTTGGAGTTGTACAAACCAAGCATCGAGAAAATGCTGTTCCAAATCCACAACAGAACGAAAAAAACTACGAAATTCTGTACCTTGATCTTGAGCGACAGAAACTCGCTAAACGACATCAGCCCTTGCGCCCTAGCCATGGGCAAGGCGGCAACTCCGAAAGATGCCACCAAGAGAAGGAGGTCTAAGAACCTGGTGAATTTTGTCAGAGTACGACGTCCCATGCTATTCATCGCTGCATCCCCTCACGGAAAGGGTTGAGGCCTTCAAATACTTCCGGCCCCTGCTGCAATTCGGATAGGTGGAGACCGGGACTACTCCGAAAGCCCAGGAATTTTGATTGAGCGTTTTCATTGGACATGAGATCAATATTGGACATAAGGGTGAGCGAAACTTGCGGCTGGCCGGCTTCGGGCTAGGTCTTGCCAAACCTGTAGCGCGTCGCCGGCGGGGGACTACAGTTTGTTGTAGATATTTTCAGGAATTGGGAAGGTCCGCTGATTCAGAACTGCCCCAAGCATCCGGATATTCGCAGTCTGCAACTGCTGCGTAATTTCGCGAGTTGCGCTGCGACGGGTGGAGTTCGCCTTCAGTACAAGAACCAGGCCATCCGATTGTCCACCGAAAACCATGGCGTGATTGCAGGAACTTAAAGGCGCCACATCCATCAGGACATAGTTGAACTCACCGCGCAATTCGGCTATGCGCATGCGCATCCGGTTCGAGGTCAACAACTCCTGTGAACTGTTGTTCTCCGTACCGCTGCTCACCAGCCACAGATTTGGACGGGACAACTGCTGGGCGTATTGACGAATGGGGCCGTCCCCAATTAGCGCATCGCTCAATCCGAAGTGGTTTTCAACTTTGAATTGCTCGTGCAGGGAAGGAGCACGCAAACTGCAATCGACAATGCACACCGAACTGGTAACCTGCGAAGCCAGGATTTCGCCCACACGGGCGCAAATCCAGCTACATCCGTCGCCCGACTCCGCACCCGCGAATACCGCGTGGTGGGCGGCGTCCGAACCCGGCAGCAGGAACAGCCGGTGCACCAACTTGCCTATCTCTTCTCGCGTTACTTCATCAATTTCGAGGGCAGGGACTGCGGCGGTGAACGCTTCCGCGGAAAGAACCGTCCCCGGCAAAGGCTCGGGATCGGTTTGCAGCATTTCTTGCGTCTTGCGCAACTGGTCCAACAGCTCAAAGTTTCTGCTCATGATCCCCCTTTGAATTCGCTTGCCTGACTCAGTTACCGCTTCGTTCACCAACCGTGGTAGTTAAGGGGATCGATGGGAAGTACTCTGCGTCCGTGCCATTGCCCCGGACATCTTCGAAGTGCTGAGGCACCGAAGCGAGCACCGGAATGTTCAGTTCCGCAGAAACCTCCGCCGGCGTCCGGAAGGATGGATCCATGTATTCCTGGGCGAACACAGCGCCCAGCGTTACCACGGTCGCGAGCAAGGTGCCGAGCAGCATGACCAATGCGCGGGAATTCGACGGCAAACTGGGTGCCACAGGTTGTTCGGCGACGGCTACGTTGACAATGCGGGTGCTGTCCAAGGCCTCAGTCATGCGCGCCTGCTCTCGTTTGCGCTGATATAACAAGTAGTTCTCCTCATTGGTCTTCACGGTGCGCAGCAAATCCTGCTCCAGCAGTCCCTTCTGCTCCAGGTCCCGGGTCTCGGCATCGTACTTTTCAACGATGGCCTGCTGCGCTGCAGCCCGCGCCTGCAGTCCGCTGTATTCAGCTTTGGCTTTCGCTAGCTCTTCATTGATCCAGGCATAGGTCGGGTTGCGGTCGGTAGTCTCTTCTTTGATGGGCTTGGCTTCTTCCCTTGCAATGGCGGCCTGCGTATCGGCGATCTGCTTGTCTGCTTCCTGCACCAGGGGATAGGTCGGCTGATACTTTGTCAGCAACTCGGTGCGCTTAAGCTCCAGGGTGTTCAGAGTGTTCTTGAGACCCTGCAAAACCTGGGCGTCATCTTGCTGCCGCATGGAGGTGGTGAGACGCTCGGGTGTGGTTCCGGCCTGTTTCTGCAAGGTGCTAATCCGCTGCTCGGCCGCCGCCATTTCCGCCCGGGTTTGCTGCAAGCTGGAGCGAAACTCGCTCAACTTCTGCAGAGTAATATCCCTGGTCATCTGTGGAGCAACGCCATCCGGCTGCTGGGAGAATGTCTTGAGTTGTGCTTCTGCGTCGCTTAGGTCCTTCTTGTAACGCTCGGTTTCCTCATCAAAGAACTTGACCTGTCCCGGCCGGCTGTGTACGTCCACATGTTTTTGAATGTATGCGTCTCCCAGAACTTGCAGGACTCGCGCCGCCAACTGGGGATCTTGGGATGTGTAGGTTACGCTGATTAGATCACTCTTCTTGATCGCCTCGATTTGCAGAGTGCTCTGCAGCCGTTCCGTCGCTTTCGCAATTCTCTCCTCTGGGGCCATCGGACCAAGAACATACTCTCGGAGCGACTTGTGCTGGTCGAGTTTGCAGGAGACGACCACCTGCCGCAACACATCCCGGCTCTGCAGAAGTTCGATCTCAGAGTTAAGTTCCTCTTCCGTGACTTCGTTGCGCATCACGACTGGAGCGATCTCTTCCGGGCTTACCACAGGGTCTTGGCGCTCCCGGTCCACGAGGAATTTAGTCGTGGCGCGATACTGCGCGGGCTGGAATACAGCCACCAACACCGAACCCAGCAAAACACCGAAAAAGCAGAGCATGGCGATTCGCTTGTTGCGGAAGCCAATGGCCACCAAGTCACGTAAGGAGAAACCGAAGGTTTCTCTTCCGTGCGCGGACATCACATCGCGGTTATTCATAGGTATCCTCGACTACGGGATCGGAAAGAAAGTGCCCATATTGGCACTGGGAATGAACGGTTTGATCTTCGAGAGCGCGTTCTTCGGAACGAAAAGCATGTCCCCGGGATGCAGGAAAGGATCTTCCCGCAAGTTGCGATCGGCCTCCATCTTTTTCACATTGATGAGCTGGGCGGACGTCCAATTATCGTCCACGCGGCGGTAAAGAACGACCTGCGAGTGTTTGGAGGTATCCAAAAATCCGCCCGCCATGGCGATGCCTTCCGTCAGAGTCGTGTCGCCCCGCAGTTCATACTTGCCCGGACGCGCCACTTGACCGTCGGCAATGAAATATGGCTTTTGAAAATCCTTGAGCACAACTGAGATGGCAGGGTCGTTCAGGATCTTGCTGTACGCCTTACGGAGAGTCTCGGTGAGCTGGGGCACAGTTTGCCCCTGCACCTTGATGTCGCCCACGCCATGCAGGTTGACGAAACCATCGGGCTGTACAGCCACACCGGTCTGATTGAATTCAGGACTCAAGTCGAAGGTGATATCGAAGGAATCGCCGGCATCTAATTTGTAACGAGCCTCGCGCTTCTGAAATTGCGGCTCGTTCGCCGACGCCGCCGAGGGAGCAGCAGTCCCGCTAGTCGTGGCAGCCGACGCGACCGGAGTCTGCTGCTGTGCTTGCGCGCGTAGTGAACCCACGGCCAGCAGCATTAAGCCAACGACGGACGCCACGATCCAGTTCTTCTTCATGATTATCTCCTGCCAGGTTGCGGAACCAAGTCTAATGGCTCCGGTGCTGCGTGCGACTTACTATTTATTCTAACTCCGTGCCCTCGCGTTGGTGGATGTTTGAAAACGATCATAGCGGGGCAACCTGGAGTATCTTCTGAAGCATAAGAATTGAGCCACACATCCACTATGCGAAGGCGAATAGGGAGCGAAGCTCGAACCAACTCACCGAGATGCGCGTCCGCTTCCACATACAGCTTCGCCCTCTCAGTCACATTCCTTGACCTTAGAAAAACTATGAAGCCCTAGTCAGCGTCGGCACTTCCAGTAATAATTGCCTTATTACATGACCTGAAGTGCGTTCGTCGGGGGGAGACTGAAACTCTAACTGCCGCAAGCATTTACCGTTTGCACGAAAACATCATAACTCGGCAACGCACGCTGCGCCAAGTATGGCCTAACCTGCACAAAAGCGTACCGAACTTCGCAGCAAGCTGCAAGAGGTAGAAAGCCCTAGTGTCTAAAGTCTCTAAACATAAATACCCCGTAGGCCCATGTCCGCTCGCAAGACTATGAAACGACTTGCGCTTGGGGTGCAAGGAACTGATATGCGATCCTTGGCCTGCCGCCCGCCTCAACTCCCGCCCACGAGCCCAATGCGATTCAGACTATGGACGGACAAATTCCAGAAGTCTATCTCATCGCTAACAGCTGACCTAGCTTCTGAGCCCAAGCGGCCCAAGGCTACCGTTACCAAGCAAAATGGCGCCTCATCGTTCCTTCTGTGCGGCCTTGTAACTGAACAATGCTTGGCATTCTTGTCGGAGAAAATCGCCGATGACCGGGATGCGGTGATTACCTTTCGTGAAGACGAGCCGGCAGGAGATGAGGCAAGCGCGCCACTTGTAGTCTTCCGTCCCGCGCTTGCTGCCATAAGCGGCAATATCTTCCTGGGAGACGCCGTAGACAACCGCGCCAATTCTGGCCCACACGCAGGCGCCAGCGCACATGGCGCAAGGTTCGTGCGTAGAGTAGAGAACGAAGTCGGGCAGGTAGCGGCCATAACCGCTGGATACGTATTTAAGCGTTTCCAACTCGACGTGTTTGATGCTTGACCCCGAAGTTTTCACTCGGTTACCGGCGCTGGCAATAAGCACTTCGCGCCTACCCGTGAGGCGTGTGATGACCGCGCCAATGGCATAGTCACCCCGATCGCGGGCGCGCTTGGCCTCCGTGATCGCCAGTTGCATGAACTTCTTTTTCGGTTTGTAGGATGCAGGAATCATGTAGTTTAGAAAAACTTTGCGCCTCGGAAGCAACGTTGTTGCCGGAGTTGCTCGTCGCACTCTTCCCACTACCGCGTGGGCGTCTCTGCCCCGTGAAACAAGAATCCGGCGATGCTTTCTTGAGCACGGCCACGACGGCGGGCGGACTTTTTATTTGGCGCGGGCCGTCCGGCGACTCTGATCCCATTTCCACGCCGTGGAGACGATCTCGTCGAGTGAGCGCTTGGCCTTCCAGTTCAGCACCTTCTCAGCCCGCGATGGGTCGGCGACCAGTTCTGGCGGATCGCCTGCACGTCGCGGCGCCAGGCGTTTTGGAACTTGCCGGCCGCTGACTCGCTCGATGGTCGAGATCACTTCATCCACCGAATGACCCCGTCCCGTTCCCAGATTCAATGCCGCTGAGCTTCCCTGCTCCAGATACTCCAGCCCCAGGACATGAGCTTCAGCCAGATCACTCACGTGGATGTAGTCGCGCACGCATGTCCCGTCGGGCGTGGGGTAGTCATTGCCAAAAATCTCCAGTTCGCCGCGCTCCCCACTGATGGCCTCGAATGCGGATGGGATCAGGTGAGTTTCCGGTTGGTGGATCTCGCCCACGGCTCCGCTTGCGTCCGCTCCCGCTGCATTGAAATAGCGGAACGCTACAAAACGCAAACCGTAGGCACGACTGTAAGCCTCAAGGGCGTATTCGAAGACAAGCTTGGTAACGCCATATGGGTTCACCGGCAAGCGGGGTGTATCCTCGGTGATCGGCATCCTTTCGGGCATACCGTAGGTGGCGCAGGTAGAGGAAAAAATAAACTTTCGCACCTTGGAGTCGACCACGGCGTTGAGCAAAGCAATGGCTGCGACCACATTGTTCTGAAAATATTTTCGCGGATTGACCACCGATTCGCCGACATAGGCCAGAGCAGCAAAGTGCATCACGGCATCCACCCGTCGCAACACTGGAGCGAGTTTAACCGAATCGGCAATGTCGCCAACGATCAGCTCAAACCCTTGTGCCAGCGACTCGTGCCCGGTTGACAGGTTGTCGTAAATAATGGCCTCGTAGCCTTTGCGCTTCAAGACATGGGCCACATGACTTCCGATGTATCCCGCTCCCCCAATGACCAGGACGGACAATCAACCTCCTAAATTAGCTCTCTCTCGAATTCATCTCGTATTCTGGATTTTACTGCATGAACCCAACCTCCACTGACGAGTCCTCCTGCCGCCGTTTCGGCTCGCCGACCAGATCCCGGCAAGCTCAAAACAACTGATTCGGCCCACCAATCGACAGGATAGCGCAGCCATCGCCCCATGGCGTAGTATACTCATCCTATTGCATTTCCCATCGTAGACGAATGCTCAAACGATTGAGAAACAAAAGTTTACAGAGAACGCAACTTGTCCCAACGAGAGGGGTTCAAAGCAGTATGAAAAACAAAATCACCAACGCGCTCCTAATCTTGGCGGTCGGGGGTCTGATGTTGGCCTCCGCGACTGCCCAAACCACAAACACTACCACCCAGGCTCCGGTTGCTCCGACCACGGGTTCAGCTCCAACTCCAGCAGGCACAGGCCAAAGTGGGGCTCAATCGGTCGCTTCCGGACCCGGAGTCTATGACAAGGGCCATCCGCGCATCGATCAAACTGACAGGCGTCAGCAGCGCCAGCAGAATCGCATCGCCAACGGCCTCAAGAATGGCACGATGACTCCTGCGCAAGCTGCTCAGGTAGAAAAGCGAGACGCACGGATTGAGAACCAAGAGAAGACCGACATCGCGAAGAATGGCGGAACTCATTTGACCAAAGCCCAACAGCAACAGATCAACCGCGAACAGAACCGCACGAGCAGGCAGATCTACAAAGACAAGCATTCCAAGTAGCGCTCCGCAGTGTCCCAAGTCCCGGTTCCGGGTAAGCCGCAGTTCATCTGCGGCTTTCTTCTTTCTTCCGCAACCCTCTACGAGGGTCCGGCCGGACGCAGAATCGAAGCAGTGGTCGGCGCATCGCAAGGCTAACTCCGACCGTACATCGAGTGTCATGCCACTCAGGCGCGTCATCAGCGTGGGGTTCTTCGCTCCGTTCTAGGCGAGTACAATCCGAACACGGAGGTGCGGATCACTGACTACCGCGTTCCAGCAAATCAAACGTCGACTCTTCTGGGTGTTATCCCGCAGCGCCCTTGCCACCTATTCCCGGCTTCCCCTATTCGGCTGGCTGCACGCCTCTGTCGGAGTGATTCGACAAGGCCCGCTGGTGCTGGTGATCGATCGCAACGATGGACGAGGGCTGTCATTTCCTGGTGGTCTCGCGATGCCCTGGGAGACCGCGGAGCAGGCGATGAAGCGGGAAGTCTCGGAAGAAACCGGTCTGCGCGTCAAACACTCGGCATCGCTCTTCGAATATCGCAGCTCAGCGGACGTTCCCGTGGTCCTCGCGGTGTTCGCCGTGGAAGCCGAGGGCGAGTTGAAGGACTCCTGGGAAGGGTCTCCGCGCTGGTTGCCATTTACCGATATTCGGCCGCGCCTGCTCCCGAGCCAAAAGGAAATCGTAGACCGCCTGCTTTGAGTTGCTGTTCCTTTCTTGAAATCACGCACGATGCTCGATTCGTTTATATGTCGGGCACGCTGTGCGACTCCATGGGGAGCCCCGGGGGTTGCATCACGAAGAGTTACGCTGGCGCCAACCCCCACTTATTCTGGAGCCGGCGTTCGATCGTCTTGAAGACCAAACCATCCACTATGTAGCCGATTGCGATGATGAGCATCATCACCGCGATCACCTGACTCATGTCGTTCAGATCGCGCCCCATCATCAGCAACTGCCCCAGGCCCAGGCTCACGAAGATCATCTCGCCCGAAATCAGCGAGCGCCAGGCGAACGCCCAGCCCTGTTTGAGTCCGGAGAGGATGAAAGGCAAACTAGCGGGAAGCAGCACATACCAGAAGAGCTTGAAGCCGCGTGCGCCGAGATTGCGGCCAGCCATAGTGTAGATCTTGGGCATCTGTTGCCGGCCAGTCTCCATGGCAATGGTCACGGAGAGTAATGACCCCATCACGACTACGAAGAGGATCGCCTTCTCCGTCAGACCGAACCACAACACCGCCAGCGGGAGCCAACAGATGCTAGGCAGACTTTGCAGGCTGACCAGCAGGCCGCCCATGGTTTCCTCCAGAAATTTATTGCTGGCGACACCCAGACCGAGGACCATGCCCAGCACCACCGACAAACTGTAACCGAGCAGCATGCGTTTCATGCTGACGACGATTGCAATCCAAAAGCTGTGGTCGGCGAAACCGGCCCACAATGAATCCATCACGCCTTTTGGAGTGGGGAACACGTAAGGAGGCCATATCTTCAACTTAGCCAGCACGACCCAAACCCCAATGAGCACGCCATAAAAGATAGCGTGCCTGGCAACACGCTTCATGCCGGAACCTCCTGGCCGTATTGGTCTTCCAGCGACCTGTTGATCTCTTCGCGCAAGTCGTTGAGGATCTCGCGCGCGCTTTTCGCCACCGTTACATCCTCGAGAACGCGTGGGCGCGGCAGGTCGATCAGGTATTCCCGTTTCACGCGTCCGGGACGAAAGGTCATCAGGGCCACGCGATCTCCGAGCCGCACAGCCTCGCGCACGTTATGGGTGACGAAAATAATAGTGCGGCCGGTTTCGGCCCAGATGCGTTCCAGTTCATCGTGCAGAAGGTCGCGGGTTTGAGCGTCCAGCGCGGCGAAAGGCTCGTCCATGAGCAGGACATCGGGCTCCGTTGCCAGCGCCCGGGCTAATGCCACCCGTTGCCGCATTCCGCCCGAAAGTTGATGGGTGTAGCTGTCCTTAAACTGGGAGAGGTGCACCAGGCGCAGGTAGTACGCGGTTTTCTCCTCGCGCTCAGCTTTGGACACACCTTTCATCTTCATGCCGAACTCGACGTTCTGCCCTACCGTGAGCCAAGGGAAAAGGCCGAGTTCCTGGAAGATGAGAATGCGGTCCGTGCCTGGATCTTGCACGACTTTGTCATCCACCAGCACCATTCCCGACGTCGCCGGCTGAAGTCCGGCGATCAGGTGCAGCAAAGTAGATTTCCCGCAGCCCGATGGCCCGACAATGCACAGAAATTCGCCCGGCCTGACATTCAGATTGATGTTATCGAGCGCCAGCAAACGCGACCCGTCGTTGGTTTTGTAACTGAGGGAAATCCCTTGGAGAGAAACTTTCGGAACTGCGTCGGCGTGGCGCAGCGGAACCAGTGCAGGACTGCCCGCATCCTTCCACCGGCCGGTAGCGCCGCGAACGGGTCTCCTGTGATCACCCGCAAAGGAAGGTTGCACGGCTGAATTGGGTGTCATTGAATTGCCTTCTTTCCCTTTTCCGTCAAAACCTGGTTCAAGAGATTCAAATCGTAAAGGCCGGACAAATCCGGCATTTGTTTTCCCAGGAAACCGGCTTCGTAGGCTGAACGAGCCGAAGTCAGCAGCGAGTTGCGAATAGGATCGTAAGTGATCTGCAACCTTCCGAAGGCCTCGTCCAGCACGGCCGGGGGAAGCGCTTTGCCGGTTTCCTTCTGTAGTTGCGCATTCAGTATTCTCTTTGCCTCAGGCAGATGACCGTTAATCCAATCGGTCAATTCCACATGGGCAGCAATCCACTTTTTCACAACGTCCGGATGCTCCCGCAGAAACTTCGTACTCACGATCAGGTGGGCGATCACAAACTGTCCCTGCGGCCACAGATCGCGCTCATCCAGGAAGAGATGGGCGTTGCCTTCGTGAATCAGGCGCGTGGCCCAAGGCTCGGGAGCCCACGAAGCATCGAGTTGTTTCTGCAGAAATAGGGTCACCTGGTCGGGATTAGCCAGCGGAATCACCTGCACGTCGCCGCCCTTGTCGCTGGACTTCATGCCGTGGGCCTTCAACCACGCGCGCAACGCAACGTCCTGGGTGTTGCCCAATTGCGGAGACGCCACTCGCTTGCCATGAAAGTCTTCCGGCTTCTGGATGCCCGAATCGTTCCTCACCACCAAAGCAACGCCACCGCTAGCCGCACCGGCGACGACTCGTAGCGCTTCCCCGTTGGAGCGTACGTAGCCTGTGATGGCAGGATTCGGCCCTACGTAGGTCATATCGATGGCCCCGGAAAACAGAGCTTCAATGGCCGACGGGCCGGCGTTGAAACTCGTCCATTGAATCTTCGCGCTTGGCCCCAAAGCTTTCTCGAACCATCCGTTGGCCTTGCCGACCATGGCTTGGGCGTGCGTGATATTAGGGAACGCACCCACGCGGAGGACGGTCTGAGCTAGACCCGGGAGGGAAAGCACCAGGCAGATCAGACCCACAAAAGAGATGAGCTTCTTAATCACCTTTAGCCCGAGGGTTTCCGTGGACCACCATGGGCAAAACGCCTGCCGATTCGTCCTTTTTCTTGCGCCGTTTGCTGGATTTGGGAGCGTCCACTCCCTTGGCATTCATAATGTCGGCCAGGGTGGTATGTTCTAGAATCTTGGCGGCTGCGTCACGCACATCGAGGAAGATTTGATAGAGCGCGCGATGTTCGGCATCGCGACTAATCAACGTGCGCAGTTGTTCGGCGTCTCCGAACGGCGCGAGCGGACCATCGATCAGTCGGATAATCTCGCTGAGTTGAATCTCAGCGGGTGGCCGCCGTAACCGGTATCCGCCTTTGGCGCCACGCACGCTTTCGACCATGCGCGCGTTCTTGAGTTCCAGCAGAATCAGTTCCAGGAATTTTTCCGGCAGAGCTTCTTCGTAGGCTACATCGCGAATTCGAATCGCGCCCTGGTTGTAGTTCCGGGCAAGCATCATCATCGCCTGCAGTGCGTACAAACCTTTTTGAGAGATTTTCATAAATAATTTGAATTATGCCACAAACTCTATGGCTGTAGTCGAGTTTAATCGAACATCGAAACGTAGCAACTGTGATACCAGGACTAAGACACTGTTCATGGTTAACCTACACGCCATAGAATCAACTACTTGCTGCCCATTTGTCATTGCGATTTTGGAAGTGCCCTGCGCATTGCTTTGCAGTTTTGTGCTGATTTTGTGGAGTGAGGCGTAGGGCAAACCGATCACTGCGACGAGCGAATCACGGCATGGTCAATAAACCATTGCTGGCTGTTCATCGCGCCTTCCAGAGCACGGTTTGGATCGCGCTGGTAGCTTGCGTCGCGCTGCATATAGCGGGCCTTGACCACATCGGCGAGGTAAGTAGCCAGAACCTCATCGCGCAGGTAGCGAACCAGGGCGGGTTCGCGCACCGGAAAGATTACCTCGACCCTGCGGTTCAGGTTGCGCGGCATCAGGTCGGCGCTCCCCAAGTAAATCTCTTCCTTGCCCGCGTTCCTGAAATAGTAGATCCGGCTATGCTCCAGGAAGCGGCCGACAATGCTGGTCACCCGGATGTTCTCGCTCACGCCGCGGATTCCCGGACGAAGGCAGCAAATCCCGCGCACCAGGAGATCAACCTGCACTCCGGCCTGGGATGCCTCGTACAACAGCCGAATCATGCGCTTGTCCACGAGGGCATTCATCTTCAAGATCAAGTGGCCGCGCTCGCCTCGGCGTTGATGCTCGATCTCCCGCCGGATCAGCCGTTCGAACTGCTCCCGCAGGTTGATCGAGGCCACGAACAATTTCCGGTATTCGGCCTTGGCGGAGTAGCCGGTGAGATAGTTGAACAGGTCGGTGCAATCGGCTCCGATCTGTTCGTCGCAGGTGAACATTCCGATGTCGGTGTAGAGCTGAGAGGTAATGCTGTTGTAGTTGCCGGTAGACAAGTGCACATAGCGGCGGATCAGATTGCCCTCTTGACGCACGACGAGCGCGACTTTGGAATGCACTTTGAGGCCTGGAAGTCCGTACACGACGTGGACGCCGTCGCGTTCCAGGGCCCGGGCCCATTCGATGTTGCTCTCTTCGTCGAATCGAGCCTTGAGCTCAACCAGGGCCGCGACCTGCTTCTCGTTTTCAACCGCTTCGAGGAGAGCTTCCACCACGGGCGCATTCCGGCCCACGCGGTAAAGAGTGATCTTGATGGCCAACACGGCAGGGTCGCGAGCGGCTTGCTGCAAAAAGGAGACCACCGGCTGGAAGGAATCGAAAGGGTGGTGCACCAAAATGTCTCCAGCGCGGATGGCGGAAAAGATATCGTCTCGGTCCTCGCTGGGCTCAAGCGCGGCAGGAGTGGCCGGGACAAAAGGAGGGTCTTTCAGTTCGGGTCGATCAAGGGCCCAGAGATGCCGCAGCCGGCTAAGATCCACGGCTCCGCTGAGCTGATAGATGTCGTCGCGGCTGACCTTGAGATTCTCGATCAGGATATCGAGGACCGCAGCTGGCATGGCATCGTTGACTTCGAGCCGGACCACATCGGCAAATCGCCTCTGCCAGACTCCCTCTTCAACCGATTCCAGCAAGTCTCCCGCCTCCAGTTCCTGAATAGCGGTCTCCGCATCCCTGGTGATGTGGAAGGGATGGGTTTCCAGAATTTTCATGCCGGGAAACAACATTTGGAGGTTGGCGGCAACCAACTGCTCCAGCCAGACGAAGTACTGTTGCGCAGGACGCTTGCCGCTGCCTGCTTTCGCGGGTGGAACGGAATCGACGGTAACCAGCTGCGGAATCGAATTCGGGATCTTGACCCGGGCAAAGTGCTCGGTGCCTTCCTGGTCGCGAAGCAGTACCGCCAGGTTCAAACTCAGGTTGGATATATGAGGGAAAGGCCGGCCCGGATCGAAGGCCAAGGGCGTGAGTGTAGGGAAAACCGTATCCGCGAAATATTTATTGACTGCGGAGCGTTGCTTGGTTGTCAATTGCGCGTAATCGACGAAATGGACGCCGACTTTCCTGAGCGCTGGCAGGATCTGCCGCTGAAAGCACTCGTGCGCGCTCCGCAACAAGGACGTGACCTGCTCACGAATGAGATTGAGTTGAGCGGCCGGTGTCATTCCATCCGGACCACAGTCGTGAATACCTTCTTCGACCTGCCGCTTGAGGCCCGCGACGCGCACCATGAAGAACTCATCGAGGTTGGAGCCGACGATGGACAGAAACTTGACGCGTTCCAGCAAAGGAACGGCCTCGTCCTGAGCTTCTTCGAGCACTCGCCTCTGGAAGTCCAAGAGGCTAATTTCGCGATTCACGTATAGCTGAGGAGCGTCGAGCGGGGGAGCGTCCGGCGGGGGCGCGGCAGCGGAGCGGCGGCCGCCATTGCGGCGAGCCAGCTTCTTTGGGCTGCGGGCTGCGATCACTCCTCGGTTGCTCATGGGGATTATCTTCGACCTCGGCGGTACAGAGCAGCTTATTCTAAACTTAATTCGCGGAGCGCGCGAGGTTTCGCGGAAGGTATTCGCGGAAGATGGGGCAGAGAAAGTCTTGACTGGTCGTGGTCTCCGATCTCAGCCCACGATGTCAGCCCACTTTGATGAGTTGCAGGGTAATGTTGTCGGGACCGCCGCGATCTCTCGTCATCTTAATCAGAGCCTGGCAGGCTTCGAGTGGCTCTTTGCCAGCCACGACCGTCTTGATCTCATCCTCGGTCAGCAAGCTCCACAAGCCGTCGGTGCAGAGAATCAGCACATCGCCCTTCTGCAAGGCGATGGGCTGGGCTGGAGTTTCGGGCAAGATCTCTGCGCCCGCCCCAAGAGCGGCAGTCAGGATGTGTCTCTGGGGATGGCTCTCGGCTTCGACAGAACTGATGATTCCGTTCTCGACCAAGCGGCCTACGTAGGAATGGTCGTGAGTGACGCGGGAGATGTTGGCTCCCCGCACCAGGTACAAGCGGCTGTCCCCGACGTGCGCGTAGAAAAGTTGGCGATCCAGCAAAGCGATCGCGGTAGCGGTGGTTCCCATGCCGAACAATTCCGGATGTGCGTCCGCATGGTGCAGGATGCGACTATGCGCAGTCAGCAGGCCAGTAACCAGCAGCGATTGGGGATCACCGCCGGGAGTCTCAGCAAAGATTTCCTGGATTGTCTCAACCGCGATGCGGCTGGCTTCCTGTCCGCCTTCGTGGCCGCCCATGCCATCGGCCACGATCGCCAGTCTGCCCTTGAGCGAGAATTCCTCGTCGTCGGCGGGCTCCCAGTAAGCGTATTGATCTTCGTTGTTTTCTCGCTGGCAGCCAATGTCGCTCATGCCTGCCAGTTCAACTCCCGGACGTATTCGCATCACACCTCGCGCGCCGCCTTCGAGCAACTTAAGACCTGCTCCGCTGTCACGTGAATCCAAAGAGAATCCGATCTAAGGCGAATCGATCACTCGCTCAGGCTGAAGCTGCGTCCGATAGTCGACAGCAACTGCGGAGAGCGGTTTATGCCGATCTCTCGTGAACTTCGGGATTATACCCAACCTCGAAGGTTTCGTTGTCTGCAATAGAGGTTTGTTACGCAATCCGGACAGAAGCCGGACAGGATGACATTTGTCACCAGCAGCGGATGATGATCTCCACTGGCGCATTTTGAGGGCTGCCGCGATGATGGGTTCACTGGCTGGATCGAGCCTGATCTGGCCGACGGGGAGGACGGAATGATCGCGACAGTACAAGATATCCAGGCGCATGCCAAAAGAGAATCGGGTAACGGCAAAGCGGTGGTTGCGCAGTTGCGTGGCGCAAGCAAGAACTTCGGCGAGGTGCAGGCTCTGCGCCAGGTGAATTTTGCGGTCCGCGCCGGCGAGTTGGTGGCGCTGCTTGGGCCAAACGGCGCAGGCAAAACTACCGCGGTCAAATTGTTTCTCGGATTGGCCAAACCTACGGCGGGCACAGTAAGTGTATTTGGCGGAAACCCGATCAATACGGAGGTGCGCACTCGCATTGGGGCCATGCTGCAAGTGGCTAAGGTGCCGGAGACGCTGCGAGTAAGGGAACACATCGATCTGTTTTCGTCGTACTACCCCAAACCGTTGCCGCTGGCCGAGACCTTGGCACTGGCCGGCCTGCAAGAAATTCAGGACCGGGAGTTTGGCGAACTTTCCGGCGGCCAGCGGCAGCGCGTCTTGTTTGCGCTGGCGTTATGCGGCGATCCCGACATTCTGTTTCTCGATGAACCCACGGTCGGCCTGGATGTGGAATCCCGCCGGATCCTGTGGGAGGAAATTCGCAAGCTGATCGCGCGAGGCAAGACGGTGCTGCTCACCACTCACTATCTGGAAGAAGCGGATGCGCTTGCCGATCGCGTCGTGGTAATCAATCGCGGCGAGATTATTGCGGAGGGAACGCCGGCTGAGATCAAGGCGAACACCGCTGGACGCCGGATTCGCTGCCTGAGTTCTCTGGATATCGAGACGGTGCGCGCCCTGCCGGGCGTGATCGAAGTCCGCAGAGATCGGGAGGCGCTCGAAATCCGAACGGCCTCGGCTGAGCCCATTCTTCGCGAATTGTTGATGCGTGATTCGGGACTCGCCGGCGTCGAAGTGTCAAGCGCTGGGCTGGAAGAGGCGTTTCTGGCGCTGACCAACGGGAACAACAACGTCGCTTGAGCACGTCAGGGAGACTGGCAGAAAAATCTGAATTTTTCGAGAGGGAACGAAAATGGCTACTGCTTCGACAATACCGGCAAACGAAATCTGGGCACGCCCGCTGGGCAGAACGGTTGTGATTTATCTCAAGGAAGCGAAATACGAGTTTCTGAACCGGCTTCGTCTTCGGGCCTACTCGCTTTCCACAATTTTGTTTCCCGTGATGTTCTACGTATTGTTCGGGCTGGTGCTGAATCCGAAGGATGCACCGGTGGGCGGCACCACGATCACGACTTACCTGATTGCAACCTATGGCACGTTTGGTGTCATGGGAGCCTCGCTGTTTGGCACGGCGTCGGGACTGGCCGCGGAGCGCGGCTTGGGGTGGTTGCAAGTGAAGCGCGCCAGCCCCATGCCTCCGTTTGCCTATTTCGCGGCCAAGGTCGCGCTGGGCATGATCTTCAGCGCGATTGTGGTGTTACTGCTTATGCTGCTCGGCTCCACGTTCGGAGGAGTGCGTCTGCCCTTGCTGGATGCCGCGAAGTTGCTCGCAATCCTGGTCGCCGGTTCCCTTCCCTTCTGCGCGATGGGATTGGCCATCGGCTACTTTGTAGGTCCGAACTCGGCAGTGGCAACCATCAACCTGATTTACCTTCCGCTTTCCTTTTGTTCCGGGCTCTGGGTTCCGATTATGTTTTTGCCCAAGCTCCTGCAGCAGGTTGCCCATTTTCTGCCACCGTATCATCTGGCCCAGCTTGCGCTGGGAGTGATGGGAGCTGGCCAACACGAATCGAACTTAACCCATTGGGAAGCGCTGATCGGATTCTCGCTCATTTGCCTGGGCGTGGCCCGACTTGGATTTCAGCGCGACGAAGGAAAGATGTACGGATGAAGCGACCCACCGAAGTAATCTGGAAAGGAGAAACACGATGAACATCAATCAATGCGCGGGCTGGACTTTGGTTCTGGGAGCGATTCTACTGCTTGTGACGCTCGGCAAACTTGACTTGCTCGTAGTCTTACTTCCGCTGTCGCTTCTGCTGGCTTACGGAATCGGCTGTTCCGCACACGGCAAAACCAGGCTGACGGACGGCATCAAAAAGGGGTAGCCTAGAACTGCACTACCTATAGTCGCACCATGAGGCTTCTACCTAAGAATCGAGATCAGGGCTGGGCGCCTTATACCTGGCTCGTGTACTACTGTTTCTTTCTTCTTAATCCCATATTAAACCACACCAGTTGGAAGGCGTGGCTGGCCACCGGGCTGGGTACGGTCGCGTTCCTGGTTCTGTACTTTAGTTTCTTTTGGATCAAGTGCCCGTGGAATCTGGTCAATATTGCGGGGATGCTGCTATTGGGGTTTGGCTTTTCACCGTTCAACGAGGGAGCCTGCACGTTCTTCGTTTTCGCCGCCGCTTTCATTCCGTTTGCGGTGGAAAAAGAATCAACCGCGTTCAAGCTGCTGGCGACGGTGCTGGCAATCGCCACACTGGATTGGCGGCTTCTGCATTTATCCGGGTGGTTCTTATTCTATGGTGGCGGACTTTCGATGGTCGTGGGTTGCGGCAATGTCTACTTTGCTCAGCGAAATCGCGCCAATGAGCGCTTGCGCAAGGCCAACCAGGAAATTGAACATCTGGCGAAGGTGGCGGAACGCGAGCGGATTGCGCGCGACTTGCACGATGTGCTCGGGCATACACTTTCGGTGATCATTTTAAAATCTGAGCTAGCCGGGAAACTGATTGACCACGATCCGGAACGCGCGAAAGCGGAGATCGCCGACGTGGAGCAGACTTCTCGCGTGGCTTTGGCGGATGTGCGGAGCACGATCCGAGGATATCGCGCTCATAGTCTCGAGGCTGAACTCAAACAGGCAAAGGCGACGCTCGAAACCGCGGGCGTAACCGTAAAGTCTGAGTCCGAGGAAGTTCGCCTGACCGCGGCCCAGGAGAGCGTGGTTGCGCTAGTGGTGCGGGAAGCCGTGACCAACGTGGTTCGCCACGCGCATGCTCGCAATTGCCATTTGCGGCTGATGCCGGTCAACGGAAATTGCCGGATCGAAATCCAGGATGATGGCCGGGGTGGCGGCGCGGTCGAAGGAAACGGCCTGCGCGGCATGCGGGAACGCATTGAAGCATTGGGCGGCACTCTGGAGCGCGAGAACGGCGCCGGAACCAGACTGAGCATTGAATTTCCGTTGACACCGAAAGCGAACGCCGATCATTGAACCCTCCACCCAAAAACGGACGCAGGGCGATTCGCGTGGTCATCGCCGAAGATCAGGGCATGGTGTTGGGAGCACTCGCTGCCCTGCTCGAGATCGAAGGGGACATCACCGTCGTGGCTCGCTCGCGCAATGGCAAAGAAGCCTTGCAGGCGGTGCTTGAGCACAAGCCCGATGTTTTCATCACTGACATCGAAATGCCGGAAATGACCGGGCTCGACGTTGCCGGCGAACTGAAACGCCGGCGAACTGGAACCCGCGTGATCATTCTGACCACCTTCGCGCGCGCAGGTTATCTGCGGCGGGCTTTGGAAGCTGGAGCCTCAGGATACTTGCTGAAAGATATGCGCTCCGAAGAACTTGCTGAAGCAGTGCGGCGTGTGCAGCAAGGTTTGCGTGTGATTGATCCCGAGTTGGCCACGGAGGCCTGGGCAGAGCCGGACCCACTCACTGACCGTGAGCGGCAAGTGCTTCGCCTCGCGGGCGACGGTGTGACCAGCGGTGACATTGCGGCGGAACTCAGCCTGTCTGAGGGGACAGTTCGAAATTATCTTTCCGAGGCCATCAGCAAGCTGGGAGCGAATAACCGCATCGAAGCAGCGCGAATCGCCCGCACGAAAGGCTGGCTGTGAAAGGTTGCCTATCGCTCTCGCCGTTTGGCATCCGCTAAACATCCCCGATATGTGGATTTCCAACCGGCTGCACGCGGGCAGCTACAACATCCCGCCGGTTTTCACGGTGAGAATATTCAATGCGCTCTCCAGTTTCGTGATCGCCTCGGCAAGTTCGGGATGCTCTCCGATTCGCTTTCGCAAGGCGTTCAGCGCTTCGTGGGCACGTGAAACGTGTTCCACGGCGGGCGTGAGGTCGGGATTTTGCTTGCGCTCGGGTTCTTGTGATTGCATAAGAAGCTTGCCTCGATGTGCTCGTCTTTCGCCCCGCTGGGGCTGGCCTTTGTTCTTGCTTTTCCCACGGCTTGCGCCGTGGGCTGCATTCTTGCGCCGCTTCGCGGCTTGGTTCGTCGTGTCCTACAGTGCTTCGCGGTTTCGTCTGCTCTTCCTGCGCCGCGGTATCAGGTTTCGCTGGTCATGATGAATAGCGGCTTCATTTCGAAGCTGCTGAATTGCGGCCGGAGCCGCGCCGTGTTGTAGTGCTCCTTCACATTTACGATTTTCTTCGAGGCGATCACGGCATCGACTGGCATGTTGTCGTAGCGGCCGTTTTTCAGCACCACGAGCCGGCCGTGAATCTTGTTCAGGAGCAGATCGAGAGCGAGATTGCCGTAGGCCATGGGGACGATCGAATCGATGGCATCGGGATCGCCGCAGCGAACCATGTATCCCAGTTTCTGATTGATCACTTCGATCACTTTGCCGTTGTTGTACTTGGGTGAAAGCTCTTTCAGTTTTTCCGAAACCAGATCCCCGATACCGCCCAGCTTTTTGTGGCCGAAGGCATCTGTAGTGTGGTCTTCGAAAACCATGTCCCCGCCTTCGAACATGGCTCCTTCGGAAACCAGCACCACGGAATAGTGGCTTGGGTTCTTGCGGCGGTCGGCCACCAGCAATTCGGTCAGCTGATCGATATTGAAGCGATGCTCGGGAATCACACAGCGGTTGGCGGCTCCGGCCATGGTCGGAAGCATGGCGGTGAACCCGGCATAGCGGCCGAACACTTCGAGCACCAGGAAACGTTCATGCGAACCGGCCGAAGTCCGCAGGTCGTTGGTCATCTGGATGGTGCGAGTAACCGCGGTGCTGAAGCCCACGCAGTAGTCGGTTCCCGGAACGTCGTTGTCCATGGTCTTGGGAATCGCAACCACTTTGACCCCTTCCTGATAAAGGCGCACTCCGTAACTCAAGGTGTCATCGCCGCCGATGGGAATGAGGAAGTCAATTCCGAGCCAGTCGAGGCTCTTCAGCACTTCCGGCGTCAGATCGTTAATCTCAGCGCTGTAGGTTCCCTTCAGGTGCTCGGGAACGCTGGCCTTCTTCACTTTTGCAGGATTGGTACGCGAAGTGTGCAGGAAGGTCCCGCCGGTGCGGCCGGCGCGGTTGACGATCTCTTCCGTCAAGGTTTGAAAGTTGTCGTTGTTGTCGAAATCCTTCTCACGAACGATGTCAACCAAGCCTCCCCATCCGCGACGCAGGCCGATGACTTGGCAGCCCTCGCGTATCGCCCGAATGGTGACAGCGCGGATTGCGGGGTTCAAACCGGGCACGTCCCCGCCTCCGGTGAGGATTCCGATTACTCCCTTTTTCGTTTTCACATTCGCCATTTTGCGTCGTCCTTAGAGTGTGAAAGCAAGAAGCACCGCTTCTTGCGTAGGTTCGTACGTCCTGGTTGAGCGATATGCAACCGCTCGCGCTCGGTTTTTTTTCGTCTCCGCTGTCCTTTGTAGAAAGCGCTCAATCAATTCTATAGGACGGCGGGTGCCTGCGGGACATCTCAGCCTCTCTGTCCAATGTGAAAAAAATCCTACACGCCGCAGCTTGGCGTTCTTTATGAATCTTTACTCCATGCTGACAAACTCTTTACACGACACGCCGCAAGCTCACAGGGCGTTTCGCGTTCCTCAAGTGTGCGCAGCCATCAAGCTTACGCAACCAGAATTTGGAGGCCAGGGTCATGGTGAATCACGGAACAATATTTTATGTTGACGATAATCCCAAGTCGCGGCGACTTTTGAGCAGTGTGATAGGAAGCTGCGGATTTAACGTGGTCAGTGCAGGAGACCCGATCGAGGCGCTCTCACGAATCAGGAAAAGCTCCTTCGACTTAGCTTTGCTCGATTATCAGATGCCCCGTCTGACCGGGTCGCAGCTGGCGCAAAAAATTAAGAGTACCAAGCCCAATGTCCCCGTGGTTCTTATCTCCGGCTTTTCCGCTCTGCCAGCCTTTGAATTGGTTTTCGTGGATGCTCATGTAGGGCGCGGAGCAACTTTGGATGACTTACTCGAGACCATCCGCAGGTTGATTGATTCGAGGTATGCCTTTTTCAAAGCAGAGATCGTCCCGCCATCAAGCACAACGTCAGCAGCAGACTATCAACATCTTCGCCGGTAGTAATAAGCGACGCATCTTACAGTCTGGAGTTTGTCAGCGGCAGGACAAAAGGCATGGAAAGCGGGGCGAGCGGACCGAGGAGCTTCGGTATCAGCAAATCCTTGGAAAATCTGGTGAGCGCGGATGGACTCGAACCATCGACCCATGCCTTAAAAGGGCATTGCTCTGCCAGCTGAGCTACGCGCCCACATTCTCTTAAATCTAACACATTCCCAAATCCTTAATCGACGACCTGGGAACCCTGTGGATTCTCCCGGCCATGCCCAAGCCTGCGGCTGCCGGTCCGGTTTACCGGCAACCGCACAAAATCATATCTCGCCTCTGGCAAAGCTCGGGCAAGGAAAAACGGCCAGGGACGCGAGACGTACCGCGCCCAACCAATGCAGCGTGAGACTCATCACGCCTGCAACGACCAGGCAGAGTTACAATGGTGCCGCATCGGAAAACGCAAGGCGGATCGCCGAGAACCTCGGCTTTTATTCGTCTAAGGCTTAAGGAGCCACGTCATGAGATCGTTCGAGAAGGAAATCGCCGCGACCCAGCAATGGTTCGACAGCCCACGATTCGCGGGGATCATTCGCCTCTACAGCGCGCGCCAAGTGGTCGAGCAGCGCGGCACGATTACCTCCGATTATGCCGTGGCGCGCGAGGCCGCGGCGGCTTTCCATGACCGCCTGCGCCAACTGTTCGCAGAACGCAAGTGCATTACCACCTTTGGCCCGTACTCGCCGGGACAGGCGGTGGCGATGAAGCGGATGGGGATTGAGGGGATCTACCTTGGCGGCTGGGCGACATCCGCCAAGGGCGGAACCAGCGAGGACCCGGGACCTGATCTCGCGAGCTACCCGCTCAGCCAAGTGCCCGACGAAGCGGCCACGCTCGTGCGCGCCCTGCTCACAGCGGATCGCAACCAGCAGTATCTGCGCTGGCGGATGACCGAAGCGCAGCGCACCGCGACCCAGGCTTACGACTTCCGGCCGTTCATCATCGCCGACGCCGACACCGGCCACGGCGGCGATCCACACGTGCGCAATTTGATCCGCCGCTTCGTGGAAGCCGGCATTCCCGGCTACCACATCGAGGACCAGCGTCCGGGCACCAAGAAGTGCGGCCATCAGGGCGGCAAAGTGCTTGTGGCCCAGGACGAGCAGAACAAGCGCCTGAACGCGGCCCGCTTCCAGCTCGACGTCATGGGCGTTCCCGGCATCATCGTCGCCCGCACCGACGCCGAAGCGGCGAACCTGATCGACGGTCGCGGCGACGAGCGCGATCAACCCTTCCTGGTCGGGGCAACGAACCCCGACGTTCCCGCCTACAAGCCGTGCTTCCTGGCGCTGATGCAGCATTTCCACGAGCTGGGAGTTGCTGAACTCAACGGCCATCTACTGTATGCCATACCAGCCGGAGAGCACGCGGTCGCCCGGAAGTGGCTGGAGCAGCATGGCATCTTAGCGCAGGCCACTGAGGCGGTGAAGTCGTTGCGGGCAGGCAAAGAGTCCTCCATCGACGCGATGTTCGACCGCATCGCCGCCCGTTTTCTCGAAGCGTGGGAGGACGAGGCCGGACTGGAAACCTTCGGCGAGGCGGTTGCCGAAGTGGTCGAATTCCGCGCCAGTGAAGGTGAACCGGTCGAGATAAGCGTCGAAGACTGGCGGCGTTTCGCCGCGCGCGCCTCGCTCTACGCCGCCCGTGAGAAGGCGCAGGAGCTCGGCGTTGACGTGGACTGGGATTGCGATGTGGCCAAGACGACCGAAGGATATTACCAGGTGCGCGGCGGCATTCCGTACGCCATCGTCAAGTCGCTTGCGGCAGCGCCCTTCGCCGACCTGCTCTGGATGGAAACTAAGACCGCCAACCTCGACGACGCGCGCGAGTTTGCCGAGGCCATTCACGCCGACTTCCCAGAGAAGATGCTCGCCTATAACCTCTCGCCATCGTTCAGCTGGGACACCACCGGCATGAGCGATGAGGAAATGCGGCGCTTCCCCGAGGAACTCGGCAAGCTGGGCTTCGTCTTCAACTTCATCACCTACGGCGGTCACCAGATTGACGGCCTCGCCGCCGAGGAGTTCGCCACCGCCCTCAAGCAGGACGGCATGCTCGCCCTCGCCCGCCTGCAACGAAAACTCCGCATGGTCGAGTCTCCTTACCGCACGCCCCAGACCCTGGTCGGCGGACCGCGGTTGGACGCCGCATTGGCCGCTACGTCCGGGCGCACGGCGACGACCATGGCGATGGGCAAGGGATCGACCCAGCACCAGCACCTGGTACAAACCGAGGTGCCCAAGAAGCTCCTCGAGGAGTGGCTGGCGATCTGGACCCGGCACTATGAACTCCCTGGCGCGCTCCGCGTCCAGTTGCATCCGCACCGGGCCGGCTCGGAATTGCTTGAGCTCGGAATCTACGACAAGGAAGAGAAGGTCGCCAACGTCATCTTCGCTCCCATACACGACCGGCGCGGCCGCAGCATCCTCTCGGTGCGCGACCAGAACACCTTTGCGGAGTCGCTGCGCAAGAAGCGCCTGATGACCCTCGTCCACCTGTTCCTAGTGCACCGCTTCAAGGCCGACTCGGTACACTACGTCACCCCAACCGAGGATAACCAGTACCAGGTCGCAAAAATGAAGTCTCACGGCATCTTCGACGAGGTCAACACCGAGGTCGGCCAAATCATCGTCGCCGACGTCGACCATCAGCGAATCTCCGAGCTTTTGGCGCCAGATCAGGAGGCCTTGAAAAAGCTGATTCTCAAGCAGAGATAGAGATAGGGATAGCGTTGGAGACGATCCGCGGTGGAGTATCACCGCGACTGAGGAGTTCAAGGAGTTCGGGCTTGCGGGAATGACTCCGCTTGTCTACTTGTCTACTACTCACAAGTTCTCGAGCACCAGCTTAAGGTAGTTCCAGAAACTCTCGACAGACGATATCTGCACTCGCTCGTTCGGGCTGTGAGGATCTACGATCGTCGGACCGAAAGACACCATCTGCATGCCCGGATATTTCTCGCCAATGACGCCACACTCCAAGCCGGCGTGCATGGCGATCAACTTCGCAGGCTCGCCGAAGAGCTTCTTGTGCACCTCCTGGAGTTTGCACACGATTTCGCTATTGGGCTCCGGTTTCCATCCAGGGTATTTGCCTGCATGCTCCACCTCGAAGCCCGCCAGCCCGCATACCGTCGCGACCATGCGGGCGGCGGCGAGCATGCTGCTTTCGATGGCACTCCGTTGACTTGTGACAATCTCCACCAGATCTCCCCTGGTATTGACGGTCGCCAGATTCGTGGACGTTTGGACCAGGCCGGGAACGTCGGGACTCATAGCCAGAACGCCATGAGGCAAGCTCGCCAGCAGCGCCACCGTTGGTTTCGCGTCATTCGCATCCAGCACTTTTTCCGGCCGTGCCACTTTCTCGACCGTGATCTGCAGTCCGGAATCGAATCCCCCCAACTCAGCCTTGTTTCCTGCTTCAGCTGTAGCTACAAGCGATTTCAACTCACTTTCGCGAGAGGGATCCGCCAGCACCAAAGCCGCAGCTTCGCGCGGAATCGCGTTCTGCGCGCTGCCACCATTGATCTCGGCGATTTCTATGGCAAGTCGATCAAGCAATACCTGAAGGGTCCCACCCATGATTCGCAGCGCATTGCCACGGCCTTGATGGATATCGACACCGGAGTGGCCACCTTTCAGCCCGAACACCTTGATACGCCAGGCTGATCCTGCGCCGGCAGGACGAAGCCGACCTTTACGTCGAGCCGTCGTCTTAACGCCACCGGAGCAACCGATACACAGAGTGCCTATCTCTTCGTTGTCAAGGTTGAGAAAGTACTTGGATTTCAGCAAGCCGCCCGGAAATGCCGCAGCGCCGGTGAGTCCGGTCTCCTCGTCGATAGTGAAAAGAAACTCCAGCGGACCGTGGGCGATTTCATTGCTCTCCATCACAGCCAGTGCCGCGGCCACACCGACTCCGTTATCGGCACCCAGGGTCGTACCCTCTGCCTTCAGCCAGTCGCCATCTCTTATCACCTTGATAGGGTCGACATTGAAGTCGTGAACCGTTCCCTCGTTCTTCTCGCACACCATGTCGAGGTGGCCCTGCAAGAGAGCCATCGGTGCTCCCTCGCGTCCCGGCCGCGCAGCTTTCCGGATCACGATGTTGCCAACGTCATCCTGCACGGATTCGAGGCCCAGCTTTGTGGCCGTCGAGCGGACGTACTCCTTCGCTGCAGCCTCCTTTGTGGAGGCGCGAGGAATCGCCGCTAATTTATCAAAATGTTTCCATACCGCTTCAGGTTGCAAGTTCGCGAGTGCAGATATCATGACAATCTCCGTAGGATCAAAGCTACCTGCCATCGTACAGCACGGACTTAAATGGCGGGTACCTGCTTAAGCGGGCGCGGCGGATGAAATCCAAAAATCCTTCCTTCCGGTTGTGAGCAAACTTGAACGAAGGTCGGCGTATGGCGAGATTTTCGTTTTCCTCCAAGAAATCCCTGGATAAAAGGATATTCCGAAGGAATAGCAACTGATGGGGCGAAGCAGGAGCTTTTAGCCTGGATCAGTCCGCCGCCACTTCTCGCGCCTCTTGAAACTGAGCGCGCAATTGATTTTCGTAGTCTGCCAGCTGCGCCTCGATGTCCTGCTCCGCCTTGCGCTTCCTAACGATCACCTCACGATACCGGCGCAGAAAATAATCGATGGTTTCGACGCGGATCTTGATCGAGCCCGCAGGTTTGTTCTCATCCAAATCTTTGAAGCAGAAGTATGGTGTGCCCGACTGCTCGATTATGCCTTCGATCACGCCATAGATAGGCGCGTCGTGGCCGCACTTGAAGCTGGACATTTCCAGCGCGACCAGGTTAGGATGCCGGGCCGTGAACTTCGCAGCCCACACCTTATGGTTGGTGCTGCAGGAGTATGAGTTTTTCCAGGCATCGCCGATATCGAGCGCATGGCTGATCACGCCGGCGCGAACTTCCTCGCCGAACAGACGCTCCAGCATGTCTTCATCCAGCGGCAGCGTATTCTGCGAGAAGATCGGATAGCCCAACTTCTGGAACTCCTCCATGATTTCGTGATTCAACCCGGGATCATGATGATAGGGGCGACCCAGCATGACAATGCCAATGCGGTCTTCGCGTTCCAGTTGGTCCATAGCCTCGCGAGCACGCCTGCGGATGCTGTTTTCGTAATCGGCCAGAGCCTTGTAGCCCACCTCCACCGCGCGGTCGTTTTCTTCCTGCGAAAGTCCGAGAATCGGCTGCCAAGCCTGCAGCATTTGGTGGGCGAACAGCTTGCGATCCGCAAAGTTCAGCACCGGATCCACGTACTTCACGCTGTGCTCGGCAAAAACGTCGTTCTCCTTGGTGAATGCGGCCTTCACCGTTTCCGGCGTCGCGGTCACAGTCGGACACGCATTCGCCGCCACAATCTTCACCAGCGGCGACGTCAGCACGTCGTACATGGGGAAGAAAATCACGTTCAGCGGCTTCTTGCGATGTTTCTCCTGAATCAGGTTATAAACGTGCGAAATACCGATCTTCGCCGGGAAGCAAGGATCGATCGCGCCCCGGCTTGCTCCGGCGCGGTAGAGATCAGAGCTTGTGTAGTCAGAGTAGATGATGTTCTCCGGCTGCACGCCCAGGCTCTCCAGATATCCGTTGAAGAGTGGCGCGTAAGTGTAAATATTCAGCACGCGGGGAATGCCCACGCGAAGTTTCTTGCGGTTTTCCATGAGCGGAATGCGCTCTTTCGCTTGCTTGTTCCAGAACTTCGCGACTGGGATGGGGTCGGCCACGACCTTCGGGCTTACCGGCCGGAAGACCTCGTGGGCGGCGAAGTCCACGAAATTGGGATATTTGTCTTTGATCTCGTCGAGACCGGCCTTGATGTCCTTCATGTCGTTGACATCTTCGACCAAACCTTTTTCGCAGGTTGCGATGATCAACCGCTGCTCCCCTTGCATGAGCGGAACTTTGGTGACCTTCTGAACCGGAATGACGCTCAGTTCATCCTGGGGCGCGGTTCGAATATCAATGAACGTGCGCAGACAATTGTTCTTGCAGAAATTGCAGCGCGTCGCTTCGTTGCGGGTGGTGCGGTACTGAATTTTTCGAACTGCATCCAGACCGACAAACGAAGTCTGCAGACCATTGCGCCACAAGCGCAGAGATTCCGCCGCTGCCCCGATCGCGCCGGACTCTCCACAGAACTCATGCACGATAATCTCGGGTTTCTTTCCCGCCGCGCGGAAGCTGTTGTTGATGAAATCGACTTCCGCTTTTACGACCGCCATGTTGTTCTGCGTCCCGCCTTGCAGCACAAAGCGCGAACCCAGCGCTGCAAGATTCGGAATGCTGGCTACGTAGAGGAACACGTTCTTGGGCAGAACGGCGGCCAACCCGGCGAGGATCTCTTCCGCCCGCCAACCCTGGCGTTGAAAGTTCACAATGTCCGACTGCATGAACACCGCGCAGCCATAGCCGAAAACGGGCATGGACTGGGCCGAGAATGCCAGATCGGCGTATTGTTCAACGCCCAATCCAAATCCTTCGGCAGTCGACTGCAGAAAATAGCCGTTACCGGCGGAGCACTGGGTGTTCAACTTGAAATCTTTCACCCGGCCGTTGTGCAGAATAATGATCTTGATATCCTGTCCGCCCACGTCCACGATGACATGCGGATCCTCGTAGAATTTCAGCGCGGATTCGGTGTGGGCCACGGTTTCGACGAGCGCAACATCGGCGTGCAAGACGTCTTTCAAAATATCCTTCGCGTAGCCGGTTGTGGCCACGCCCAAGACTTCGAGCCTTGCATGCTGGGCCTCGACTTGTCCGCGAAGATTTTCGAACATTTCGATTGTGTCCTGGATCGGGTTTCCGTTCGAGAGTTGGTACGCCTTGCACAGGATGTCGCCCTGGTCATCCAGCAGAACCGCCTTGGTGGAAGTCGAACCACCGTCGACGCCGATAAAGCCGCCGACGGTCTGGCCTTTGCGGAAGGTTGCGGGCGTGAACTTCTTGCGGCGGTAGGTTTCCTTAAATACGTCGAGTTCGCCTGCTTGCGAAACCAGGCCTTTTCCGCCCGATTTCGTTTTTTCCTCTTGCCGCCCAACCTCGATGTAGTACACCAGCTTTTCGTAACCGTGGTAACAGCCAACGCAATCTTCTTCGCTCTTGCCGAATTCAATCGCACCCATGGCCGCGAAGTACTGGGCGTTGCTGGGGACTTTAATCAAATCTTCAGGCTTAGCTCCGTCGGGAATCTCAACTTTGCGCTCCTGCCACATGCGCGGAATGTTGGCCTGCCACGCCTCGCGCATACCCTTGATGAAGCTGTTTGGCCCACCCAGCAGCAAAACGTGCGGCCGCAGCGTGTGGCCGCGGGTGAGAACGCTCAGGTTCTGCAGGACGATCGCTTCGAACAACGATGCCATCAACTCGTCGGGCGGCGTGCCCACTTTCTGCAGACTGTTGATGTCGGTCTCGGCGAACACACCGCACTTGCCAGCCACTTTGTGCAACTTGATTCCGTGATAGCCCTGCAGGGCCAACTCGGCCACAGGGATCTTCAGCTTCGCATTGATCTTGTCGATGACCGCGCCGGTCCCCCCTGCGCACTTGTCGTTCATGGACGGGATTTTTTTCTTCCGCCCCGTCTCATCATCATCCTTGAAGACAATAATCTTCGCGTCCTGCCCACCCAACTCGATCACCGAATACACTTCAGGATGCAGCTTCTCGACCGCCAGCGACACCGCCGTCACTTCCTGAACAAACTTCGCGCCAATCTGTTCCGCAATCCCGCCGCCGCCGGAGCCGGTCATGAACATCCGGGTGTTGTACCGGTTAATTCCGACCTCGGCCTCCATCCGGCGCAGAAATTCCAAAGTTTTCTCGGGTTGCTTGGTTTCATGCCGCTGGTAGTCCTGCCACAGAATCTGATCGGTCGCGGCCTCCACCACCGTTGCCTTCACCGTGGTCGAGCCAACGTCGAGCCCCACCAGGAATTGCGTCGGATGGTTATGCGGTTTCCGGTAAGGAGCTGGCGCAATCTGAAATAACTGGGGTGCCTGCGGTTGATGTCCGTTCGAATGGTCGTGCATTCAATCTCTCCGATCAGATTCCAGTGAGAAAACTAAAGGACCGGCAGCAGCATAACGGCGCTGCCAGCCCGATCGGTTAAGCAGCATTCGGAACAGCAATCCCGGGTACGCGAGAACGACGCAGGAGCCGCGTGCCTTTGTTCATGCGATCGTTTACGTGCAGGATGAATTGCGCCGCCGTCCCCGCAATGCCCTCGCGGTGCGGCACGTGATAAAACGGCCGCTTCAATTCGGGATGCTCCGCGATGTACTCGCGAATTTCATCGAGGGTCTTGCCCGTGGACTTCAGGCACTGCTCGAACTCCGTCTTGGCTTTCACCTTGGCTTCGCCCAGCGCCATCTGCACTCGACTGTGCGCATTGACTTCGCCCTCACCCGAGGTTTCAATGGGCAGGAAGATCATGTCTTTGAACTTGTTCACTACTGCCGATTGTACGCCGTCCGACTGCGACGACGGCATGCACCCGAACGGCTTCAGCGCCAGTACCATGTGGCAGAGATGGTGGACCGTGTAGTAAACGTTCTTCCCGACTTCGAGGTGCCCTTCGCCTCCGCGGGCGAACTGGTTATAGAAAGGATGGGCCATTTCGGCCAGTTCCGTCTGCGGAACCAGATGATGCGTGATCCCGCCGAGATTCTTGATCGTCCGGTGATAGAGGCCGTTCCACATCCATTCACCGACGCCAATGCCCATCAACTTCTTGCGCAACCCCAGATCATTTGCCAGGTGCTTTTTCAATTCCCACCATTGCGGGTTCCGGTGCGGACGGTTCACCGGCCACTTCGCCTTCGCGTGCGCCTTCGCCTGATACAGCAGGTACGCCACCCAGGTCGCGATCGGCTCGACCAGTACTTGTGCGCCCTCCCGTTCAAGAAATTCGAACATATGGAAATTGCCGTCGCCCTCGGTAATCTGCGCCCAGAATTCGCCCGTGATCTTCACTACCGGCTTCACCTTGGTGCGGTCCACTTCAATACTGTCCATCTTCTGGCGCGCTGTGGCTAACGCATTGAGATAGTCTTTTCCGCGCAGATGCTCATTCATCTTGCCGAACACGTTGAAGGTGTTCCGGAGAATCTTGTTGCTCTTAAATTTGGGCTTTGCCCAATCCGGCGCCCGCTCCTCGATCTCAAACGAGTCCCGATTCCTGAGGTCGTCGCAGAGCCCATCCACGGTCTCGCGAAACACCCGGTCGGTTTCGCCCTTATTCACTTCAAATGGACGAATCTGGTAGATCAAGTCGTTGAACACATCGCCGAGGTGCATGGCGTTTAGCATGCCGAATCCGAAGTCGATGGTGAACTTCAACCCGGGCTCGCCCGACGCCGCCTTGATTCCATCGCTGTCCTTGAACAGCAGCACGCGGAAGCCATCGAATCCGGCATTCTTCAGCGCAAACCGGTACTCCGCCTCATACATGCCGAAGCGGCAAGGCCCGCACGAACCCGCGGTAAAGAAAACATAGTTGTCCAGAATGTCTTTGCGGGGAATGCCTTCTTTCTCGAGAAATTGGAGATACTGCACCAGATTCCCCACCGTGAAGTATGTCGGATTACATTGCCCGTTGTTGCCATATTCCTTGCCGATCTGGAACCCTGGGACGTCCGGCACGGGCAGCTTCTCGCAACGATATCCACAGCCCTGAAACACAGCGCGAATCAGATCCTCGTGCTTCCAGGTGAAACCGCCAAACAGGATGGTCACCTTGCTGCGCTCCTCGGCGGTAAACGCTCGCTCCACGGGGCGATGGAAATGTGTGGGCTGGTCCAAACCAGCGATCTTACGCAGCCTGATCCGTTCGGCTTCCAGGCGCTGCTTGATTTCCTCATCAGTGTCGATTTGCACGAGATTCGTCGCCATTCTTTTCCTCCGACATTATTCAGTCTGTTGAATTGTTCGTGTAAGAATGCGGACAGCACAATTCTACTTGGGTTCGAGCGGCAACTGTTGGAATTGCAGAGATTGAAGCGGCAGAAGAACCGCACAGGTGTGTGCCGACCTTGGCTTCGGTACTTTGGAATCCGCGATGTAAAGGCACCAGAAACTCCCTGTAACGTGCTAGGAGGTTCGATGTTTACGCCGGCGAGAAAAATTCAGCAACCAATCTCGGGCGCTCAACAAATTACAGAACATTTCACTCCGGCTTTCGCAAGCTCGAGGCGCTCAATGTGCAAGACCCCACTCAATGACTCTGAGATGTTTGTAGCAGAAATCAAGCTTACGATTCAAGATCGAAAAGCATGATTTTTTCATTAGGTCTAATTGTGAGACAACCTTGCATATCTGACGGAAACCAAATACGGAACTTTCGCCACTGGCTCATTTTGTCCGCGCAAACATTCGTACGGGCGAATCGAAAACTTTCGGCTCGCATATAATTCGCAATTGATCGTGCATAACGTAATTTCGCATTTTCGCGCTGCAGGTCTGTTCCTTTTGTTATTACTTCTCGTCCATCAGCTTTACGCGCAAGCCGACTCAGCTCAAGCGCCGCCTCGCAATTGGGACTTCAGCGTCTGGGTGGCGGGCGAGACCGGCGAAGAGAACTCCAACTCTTTTTCCGAAGCGCAAATTTTGACGGGGGGATTTTTCGTCGGCAAAGTGCTGACCGGAGAAATCGGAAGCGGTTGGAGGCGCGGCCGTTTCGAATACGGATTCGACGTCATCCCACTGTTCCGGCAATTTCGGCCACAACGAATATACGGCGGAGGCTTTGAACCTGTTATCTTGAGGTGGAATTCCGGCTTGCATCGCGGTCATTTCACGCCATACATCGAATTGGCGGGGGGCGCCCTGCGCACCAACTCCAACCTTCCTGCGGGCGATACCTCGGCTCTTAACTTCACCGCGCGGGGCGGCGGCGGAATTCAAATATCCACAAAACCTCGTCAGTCGGTTGAGATTGGCTGCCGATGGTCGCACATCTCTAACGCCAATTTGGGGGTTCAGAACCCAGAGTTCAACGGAATCCAGGTGAGCCTGGGCTACCACTTCCGCTAGCGCCACGGTCCCTGCGAAGACCGGCGTGGCATTGCCGAACCCGGCAAGAAAGATTCGGCGGGCAAACTCTTGCGGATCCGATGCAGCATCAGTCGGCCAGAGTGAACTCAGCGAGGAAATGCTTCTTACTGGTTTTGCTGCTGGTCAGCGGTCCCCTCTTGCTGCTCTTCCGCCTTTTGCCAACTGGAATCGGGGTTGTACTCCTTCATGGACTTGGCGTGAACATCGGTCTTCTTGCCGAGATCTTTCTCATACACGACCCCATCCTGATTCACCAGGAATGTCATCACGCCGGACGATTTGTATTCCGCCGGATAGGCCGCGAAAGCGAAGCCCTCGGTCATTTTGCCGTTTACCACGTAACTTTTCGCGCCGCCTGGGCCATTCTTTCCCTGACGCGTCAGGATGAGGTAATAATAACCGCGGTAAGGAGTCGGGGCACCGTCCTGGTTCTTGGCGTGACCGTTCGCGAAGGCCGATGCCACCAACGGCCCGATGGGGCTCGCGGCTTCGCCCGCAGACGCTTTCCAATACAAACCATTGTGCTGCCCTTCATCACTGAAGATTTTCTGAGCATACTCGTTGTGCTGGGTCGAGGAGAATTCCTTTTGTGCGGCCACCAGTTCCTGGCAAACCCGAATGGTCGACATTTCATTCCGGCCAATGCGTCTGTATAAGATTTCTTTCTTGCCCGCATCGGTATCGAAATACCACACATTACCCTTGTCGACGAGCGGTATGGGAGTAGGCCAATTTTTCGCGCCGATATACAAAGTGGTGGTACCGTCCGGTTCTTTCACCAGGCGGTGCATTTCCCGATATTTTTCCACGAAATTAGCGCGGCTCTGGGCGTCTTCGGCCTCGTCTCCGGACGAGACGATTTGCTTTCCGTCCGATCCAAGAATATCGAGCAGCGCTTTTTCGTCGTTACTCCGCTCTGCGGTGACCAGTGCGTTGCTTGCCTCTTCCGCGGATGAAAAAGTTTTCTGGCCCGGTTGCTGCGCTACAGAAAGGATCGAAAAGCATCCCGTCAAAAGAATAGCGACCGCGGCTAATTCAGGAAGATTGGCCCAATGAAATTTGTCGGTGCTCAGCTTTGTTCGCCGCATAGGGTGTTTTTCTCCATTTCCGAGTTTTACAAACCAGGACACAACGAAACTTCGTTACCGCCGTCCCCCGCCACCACCGCCACCATGAGCCCCTCCGCCGCCACCGAAACTGCCGCCGCCGCGTGACGAATAGCTTCTGGCCTGTCCACCATGGTCATAGCCGCTGAATGCGCCCGAGCGCGTGCCGCTCTGACCGCGGGGTTCAGCGTATCCTCGAGCAGCCTGCCGGTTTCCGTTGAAAGGCCTGGTGGTTGCGCCGGGACGGTTATAAACTCCGCCGTGCGGGCCCACGCCCCGGTAGTAGTTGCTCCGGTTATAGAAGGTGTTGCTCCGGGAATAGTAGCGGTTGTTGTTATAAACTGCGTACCGGCCATGCCAATTGAATCCCCAATGACCCCAGCCCCATCCATAACCTCCGAACCAACCGATTCCGAAACCGATCCCGAACGAGAGATAGGGGCCGCCAAACCAAATTCCAGGATACGGGTACCATCCCGGCCATGCCACGACGGGTCCGCCGTAAACCAGCCACGGATTATATGCGGGGACGTAAACGACATCGGGACTGGCAGGCTCAATGTCGACCGTTGAGCCTTGCGTGGTCACGGTTTGCTGCGGCGTGGTCTTGAGATTGCCGGCTTCTTGCGCTCTCCGGCGCATCACCTGTACCGCATCCATCACATCCTGTTGCTGGTTGTAGTACGCATCACCCAGAGAGGACGTCCAAGAGAGATTCTTGTCCATATTACCCAGCACGGATGGAAACGCAGTGAGCGCCTTGACGCTTGGATCCCAAGGTTGTTGATCCACGGCTTTACCCAAAGCATCGCCTTTCAAATCGGGATTTGCCTGCACCCATCGGTTCGCCTCGACGACCTGTTCAGGGAACGTGGACGCGGCCAGGATCTGGGCCACCAGCGAATCAGAGTACAGAGCAATCGGCGCAACTAACTGCTGCAACTGCTCGGGAGTCTGGGGCGCGTGTTGCGGCGCCTGCGCGGCCGGTGGCGGGGCTTGCGCGTCTTGCGGCGCCGCCGGCGCTTGCGGGTCTTGATAGGCCATCAGATTCTGAGGCCAGGTCGCGAATAACAGCGCCAAGGACAATAGGAGAGCCAAACTCGGCTTGCCGACTCTAAGACTTTCGAACCCGGCCGTACTTCCGAAAATGTTCATGTTCGTCGACCTGCTCCGCATCTTCATCGCTTGACCCTCCCATAAATATAGATGCACCTGACACGCCTTGCGATACTCACGCTTAATCGCAATGCTTCTCGCCCGCTTAAAGATGAAGGTAACACATCGTCTGCCTGCCAATGAACTGTGCCGGCAGGGCAATCCGTTGCAGGTCAACCTGGCTACCAAAACCCGAACCAAATACGTCAAATATGCGTATCCTTGAATTATGCGGATGCTTCTGGACATTTTCGCGCAAATCTTCCGCACCCTCTGGGCGCACAAGCTGCGCTCATTTCTCACCATGTTTGGCATCGCCTGGGGCGTGGGTTCTTTGCTGCTGTTGGTAGGCCTGGGCGAAGGCTTCCGCTCGGGAAACCAGCGTGAGATGGCTCAGTACGGCAAGGACATCATGTTCATCTATCCGGGGCGCGCTCCCGCCGTGCAGGGCAGCATGAACTCCGCCCGCAACTACTTGTTGACATATCAGGACTATGCCGACATCCGCAAGGAAGCCCCTCACGTGCGTAACGCCTCTCCCGTGCTGATTCGCGCCGATGTGCGGGCGGTCAGCGAGTTCGCCAGCGCCAATGGAGAGATTGCCGGGGTAGAGCCCCAATTCAGCGAGATCCGTTACCTTCCGCTCAATTCAGGACGCTGGCTCAACGGCCTGGACGAAACTCAAAGACGCAACGTCATCGTGCTGGGCGATGAACTGGTCAAAAACCTTTTCCCAGGACGTCCTGCCCTGGGCGCGACCATCGTTCTGAACGACATCAGCTTCGAAGTCATCGGCACCGTGAAGCGTGTCGGCCGCGGTGACGATAACTCGACCAACATGCGTGGCTACGTTCCCTACCGAGTCATGGCGACCTTCTTCCCGCTCAAAGGTGAGAACCATGAGAACTCGATCTCGTTCATTAACTATCAGCCGCGGGTTACCGACGAACACCTGATTGCGCAGGATGAAGTCCGCAAGCTGGTGGCCCGTAATCATGATTTTGATTTTCGCGACAAGAATGCTTTCGAAGGTTGGGACACGATTCAGAGCTCCAAGGCAATCGGCCTGATCTTCGATGCCATGAACATGTTCCTGGGCGCGGTCGGACTGGTAACGCTCGCATTGGGCGCCATCGGGGTGATCAACATTATGCTGGTGACGGTCAGCGAACGCACGCGCGAGATCGGATTATGCAAAGCACTGGGCGCCACCAATCGAACGATTCTGCTGCAATTTTTTCTGGAGGGAACACTGCTCACTCTGTTCAGCGGACTGATCGGGATGGGGTTCGCCGCACTGTTGATGGCGGTGCTGGGTACGCAGCAAGGACCGGGAGGTTTTGATCCTCCCAAAATTGTGCCCATGTCGGCGATCCTGGCGATTGGCAGTTTGACCCTGGCGGGTGTGATTGCAGGACTCTACCCGGCACGCAAAGCCGCCATGCTGCAGCCGGTGGAAGCGCTGCGGCAGGAGTAACCCATGTTTCGGGATGTTTTTCGCGAAGCCTACGCCGCCATGCGGCACAATCGCCGCCGCACCGCCCTCACCATGCTTGGCATGGCTTGGGGAATTGCCACGGTTGTCATGCTTTTGGCTTATGGCAACGGCTTTGGCCAGGCCTGCACCAACATCTTCGCCAACTTCGGCACCAAGCTGATGATCCTTGTGCCCGGCCGGACTTCCATGCAGGCGGGCGGGCAGAAGGCCGGCATGCAGATCCGGTTCACCATGGACGATGTGGATACGCTCACCACAAATCTGCCGCAAATTACTCACATCACACCCGAAGTCGAGAAGCAGTGCAACATCCAGTTTGACACTCGGACCTTCACCTTCGGCGTAACCGGAAATTATTCCAACGTCGATTCCGTGCGGGCGCTCAAGCTGGGCCAAGGACGCTTCTACAACATGCAGGACGAAATGCAGCACGCCCAAGTCGCGGTCATTGGTTCCGAGGCCAAGGAAAAACTTTTCTCCGGTCGAAACGCCCTGGGCGAGCGCATCCGCATTGACGGCCTCAGTTTTGAAGTCGTCGGTGTGCTGGACGCCAAGATGCAGGAAGGCGACGATGACATTAATCGCACCATCTACGTTCCCTTCACAACCATGAGCGAACTGAAAGACACGCATTATCTCGATTCCATCTGGTTCAATTACGAGACTCCGGAGTATCAGAGATTGGAGCAGGCTGCACGCGAAGTCCTGGCGATGCAGCACAAGTTCAGTCAAACCGATCGGCGCGCGGTGCGCGTGTTTAACCTCATGGAGCAGGTTCATCAGTTCGAAGTCATCACCATCGGGCTGAAGATTCTGCTGGGCTTCATCGGCACGCTTACGCTGGGCATTGGCGGGGTCGGCCTGATGAACATCATGCTGGTCTCGGTGACGCAACGTACGCGGGAAATCGGAGTGGAGAAGGCGCTGGGCGCGCGCCGAGGAGACATCTTGCTTCAGTTCCTCGCCGAGGCGCTCACCATTACTTTCATTGGCGGAGCTTTGGGAGTCATGTTGGCCTATGTGGTCTCGCTCTCCGTGGGAAGGCTCACGCTATATAGTGCGATGGCGAAGAATGCGGAAGGGGGGGACATCCGCCTGATCATTGCCCCCGGCACACTGCTTGTCGCCATTCTTATCCTCACCGCGGTAGGAGTCATCAGCGGCATGGTTCCTGCGGTCCGCGCCTCTCGCCTGGATCCCATCGAAGCTCTGCGATACGAGTAGCCGGGCCGGCGCGCCCTTGGCCGTCGAAGAACATCACGGTTCGATCTTCGCATCCCGCAGGCGCTTGACGGCGGTCTCGGAGGCCAGAGGCGAATAGTACACCTCTTTGAACGTGTATGATTTCGCCTTCAAAGCCAGCACGGGCATGATTTCAATGTGCCAGTGATAATCCTCGTCGATCGTCTTCCAGTAACCCAGATTGCCCGATCGGTGCAGGCTGTTGGGCGAAGTGTGCAGCACCAGGTGAAAATCTTCGGTGATGGTGCGTATGCGCTGCAGGGTGCGTCGCAGCAGGGCGCCAAGATCGCGCATTGTCCCCGGACGATTCAGGCCGAAGCGTTCGAACGCAGCCTCGTGCGTCCGCGGCATAAGCCAGCTCTCATAAGGCACACGTGGCGCGTAGGGGCAGAGCGCGATGAAGTCGCCGCGAATTTCGATCACCCGGAGGTCTTGCTTCATTTCCTGCGAAATAATGTCGCAGAAAACGCAACGCTCTTTGCTCTGGAAGTATTCGCGGGCGGCACGCAGCTCGTACAACACGCGGCGAGGCACGAATGTAGTCGCAGTGAGCTGGGAAGTGGGATGTTCGAACTCCTGCCCAGCGCTGATGCCATGATCCTTGAAGATGCTGACATACTTGAAGCGTCCGTCGCCTTTGAGATCCTGAATACGCTGTGCGGCCAGCAGCAGGAATTGTTCGATCTCGAGATCGCTTGCATTCCACAGATGGCGGTCGTGCGAGGCATTTTCCACCAACACCTCGTGCGCACCGACCGGGCGCATCCGATCATAAATGCCGTCGCCGCGGCGGGTTGCTTCGCCCTCGATGTGGTACAAGGCGGTGGGATGCACGACGGAGAGCGCCGACCACGGAGCCCCGGGAACACCGGACATGTTGGCGATCAGCTGCGGGGGCTCGTGGGAGTCGGGACAGAACCGGCAGAATGGTTCGGGGCGTGGTGAGTTGTCGGGAACGTCGTCGCCAGTAATAACCCACGAGCGGGTGATCGGATCCTTGCGTAGTTCCATGGCATAAGCAAACCACCTCATCGTGGTTGCGTCAACTGTGTTCTGATGCACCGCATGGACGGAGGTAACAGTTTGTTACAATCCGAGCACGAAGCCGCCCGAGATGACCGAGCCGTCAACCCCGCTGATGCGGCAGTACGCCGCCATCAAGAAAGAGCATCCTAGCGCCTTGCTGTTCTTTCGCTTGGGTGATTTCTACGAGCTCTTCTTCGACGATGCCATCCTGGCGTCGCGCGAGTTGCAGATCACACTGACCTCCCGCAATAAAGAAAAGGGCGTCGCCGTTCCTATGTGTGGCGTGCCTTATCACGCTGCGGAAGGCTACATTTCCAAGCTCATCCGGAAAGGATTCAAGGTCGCGATCTGCGAGCAGATGGAGAATGCCGGCCTTGCCAAGAAGTTGGTGCGACGCGAGGTCACGCGAGTGGTCACGCCCGGCACGGCCGCGGATTCGTCGCTGGGTTCCGAGGAAAACAACTTCCTGGCGGCCGTGGCGCACAACGGAAACCGGGTAGGATTCGCGGCGCTGGATCTCTCCACCGGCGAATTTCGCGCAACCGAGTTTAGTGGCGAAGATGCCGGGAAGCGCATTCAAGAGGAGCTGCAGCAGCTGAGACCCAAGGAACTTTTGTATGGCTCGGCAGCCCCATTGTTTGAGGAGCAAGGATCGTGCGGGAAGGGCAGCCCTCGCCGCGCATTGGTCGGCAGTGCTGGCTTTGCGGAAACTCCACTGGACGATTGGATCTTCGCGCCCGATCACGCCGTTCCTCTCCTGGAGAATCATTTCGGGGTGTTGTCCCTGGAGGGCTTTGGATTAGCGGGCAAGCCGGCCGCGGCGGCAGCAGCTGGCGCGATTCTCTACTACGTTCGTTCCACGCAGCGCGGAACTTTGGACCACGTCGACCGGGTCGGTTTTTACGAACGGCAGAATTATCTGGTGCTCGACGCGGTGACGGTGCGAAATCTGGAACTGATCGAACCTCTTTTTGCCGGAACCGACGCAGGGGTCACTTTGTTCCGCGCGATCGACGCTACGGTCACGCCTATGGGCAAGCGTCTGCTGCGCTCGTGGATGCTGCGACCATCGATCGAAGTTGCCGAGATCAATGCGCGGCTGAATGCGGTCGAGGCGCAGGTGCACGCGACCGTTGGGCGCGAGGAACTGCGGCGAGCGCTGGATGGTGTCCTGGATCTGGAGCGCTTGTTGAGCCGGGTGACTTTAGAAACCGCGAATCCACGGGATGTGCTGGCGCTGGCTTCCTCGCTGAGAAAGATGCCGGGGCTGCGAGCGGCGTTAGCGAAGTTCGAGACTGAACGGCTGAAGACACTTCACGGGTCGCTCGATGAACTGGGTGATCTGCGGGAACGCATCGACAAAACGATTGTGCCCGAGCCTCCGATTTCGCTCGCCGATGGCGGCGCGATTCAGAGTGGGGTTGATCAGGAACTCGACGAATTGCGTGATCTCAGCCGGAACAGCAAGCAATTCCTGGCGCAAATCGAGCAGCGGGAGCGGCAGCGCACCGGAATCAATTCCCTGAAGATCAAGTTCAATTCCATCTTTGGCTATTATCTCGAGGTTTCCAAACCTAACTTGCATCTGGTACCGGCCGATTACGAACGCAAGCAGACGCTGGTTAACGCGGAACGCTTCACCACGCCAGAGTTAAAAGAATATGAGTCGAAGATTCTCGATGCGCAGGAAAGGATTGTTGAGATCGAGCGCCGGCTTTTCGCGGAGTTGCGTTTAGTCATCGCAGGCGAGGCCCGCCGCATCAGGCAAACGGCTCTGGCATTGGCCGAGGTGGATGTGCTTTCTGCATTGGCGCATGTCGCCGCTTTGCGCAATTATTGCCGGCCCCAGTTTGACGACTCGGCGGACATCGAGATCATTGCGGGAAGGCATCCCGTGATCGAGCAGCAGGAAATGGCGGGCGGTAACGAGCGCTTTGTGCCTAACGACCTTTATCTCAACTCGACCACGCACACGGTGCTGGTTCTCACTGGTCCGAACATGGGCGGTAAGTCGACGTATCTCCGTCAAGTGGCATTGGTTGTGATTCTGGCGCAGATGGGATCGTTCGTACCCGCGACGTCGGCGCGACTTGGCGTGGTGGACCGCGTGTTTACCCGCATCGGGGCAAGCGATAACCTGGCGCGCGGGCGTTCCACTTTCATGGTGGAGATGACAGAGACGGCGGCGATCCTGCACACGGCCACGGCGCGGTCGCTGATCCTCCTCGACGAAGTGGGGCGCGGTACGGCCACCTACGATGGGTTGGCCATTGCCTGGGCTGCAGTCGAATACATTCACGCCCGCATGCGGGCGAAAACTCTTTTTGCCACCCATTATTTCGAACTCACCGAGTTGGCCGAGAGGCTTTCGGGAGTGAAGAATTATCACGTCTCAGTGAAAGAGACTGCCGGCGGAATTGTGTTTCTACGAAAAGTAGAGCCTGGAGCTGCAGATCGCAGCTACGGAATTGAAGTGGCGAAGCTTGCCGGGTTGCCCAATGAAGTCATAGAGCGCGCACGAGAAGTGCTGGCAGAACACGAGAGTGCGGAGCAACGAGTGACCGAGCAACTGGCTAGCGATGAATTACGTCCCCGGCCGCCTGCTCAGCTCACCATCTTTACGCCGTTGTCGCAGCCGGTTCTGGAAAAGCTGCGCGAAGTGGACTTGAATCGTCTGACTCCGCTCGAAGCGTTGAATCTGTTGGCGGAATTAAAGAAGCAAGTGGATTGAAGAAAACAACATCAATTCCCGGACAGATCGGCCAACTGCTCATCGTTGGCTTCGATGGCACGGAAATGTCGCCGCGGCTTCGTTCCCTGCTTACCCGGCTTCAGCCCGCGGGCGTAATTCTGTTCGCCCGTAACATCACCAGCGGGGAGCAAACGCACCGGCTGCTCCAGCAATGCCAGTCATGCGTCGCCACGCGTTTGTTTACCTGCGTGGATATGGAAGGCGGCAAGGTCGATCGCTTTCGCCGCGTCACCGGCGCCGCGCCTTCCGCCGCTGATGTGTTTGCCACCGGTGATCGCAGGGGTTTTCGCAAACACGGAAAGATTATCGGCGACTCGTGCCGGGCTCTGGGCTTCAACACAGACTTCGCGCCAGTTGTGGATTTGGCATTTAAAGCCTCGCGTAAGGTCATGAGCTCGCGGGCAGTTTCCGCCGAACCCGCGGACGCTGCAGTTTATGCCGGCGACTTTCTCGCGGGACTTCGCTCCGCGGGGGTGTTGGGAGCGATCAAGCATTTTCCCGGACTCGGCGAGGCGACTCTTGACACCCACCACGAACTCCCTAGCGTCAAGAAGCCTTGGAAGAAGCTTTGGGACGCGGACATCGCCCCTTACCGTGCCTTACGGCGCGAGGCTCCGCTGGTGATGGTCGGCCACGCGGCTTATCCGGCCGTGACTCATGATCGCACACCGGCATCTTTGTCCAAGAGATGGATTACTGAGATTTTACGCAAGAAAATCGGTTACCGCGGACTCGTAGTCTCCGACGATCTCGAAATGGACGGCGTGCTGCGGGCCGCTCCCATCGAGCAAGCCGCAATCGGGTTTATGCGGGCCGGTGGCGATTTGTGTTTGATCTGTCATGTCGAGGAAAACATTTCTCGTTCGTACGAAGCGCTGGTGAAAGAGGCGGAGCGAGACGCGAAGTTTGCGCGGCGGGTCAAGGAATCGGTGGCGCGAGTGCTCGCGTTCAAGAAGAAGTCCAGGGAATTGAAGCGGTCGGCCTCTGCTCCAACTGCCGCGAAGCTTGACAAGCTCTCTCGCCAGTTGTGGGAGTTCAGCGAACAGGTGCGCCTGGAGATCATAAAGCGTCAGGATCGCGCATGATCGTGGCCGGGGTGATGAGCGGGACGTCTGCCGATGGAATTAATGTTGCCCTGGTGCGCCTGACCTCCTCCTTGCGCAATCGGAGGCGAACGCTCGCTTTCCATTTTCTGGCGCACGCGGAGTACGCCTATCCGAAACAAGTTCGCCGCGCGGTGTTGGCCGCGATGAACTCAACTAAGGCCAGTGTTGCTGACCTGGCCAGACTAAATTCTCTGCTTGCCGAACTTTACGCTGACGCGCTGCTGGCCACGCAGCGCCGCTTTCATCTCAAGGCAGAACTCGTGGGCTGCCACGGTCAGACACTCTATCATCAGGGTGAGGCTGCCCGGTTTCTCGGACGCAAGCTTGCTGTTACCTGGCAAACTGGCGAGGGAGCGGTGGTTGCTGCACGGGTGGGTGTTCCGGTGGTTTCCGACTTCCGGCCCGCTGACATGGCCGCTGGCGGCAAAGGAGCGCCGCTGGTTCCCTTCCTCGATTTTCTTTTGTATCGCGACAGCCGTGTGGGGCGAATTGTGCAGAACATCGGCGGGATTGCAAACTTCACGGTCGTTCCGGCCGGTGCTTCTCCCCATCAGATCATGGCTTTCGACACCGGCCCCGGCAACATGGTCATTGATGCCGCGACCCAGCGTTTGTTTGGCAAGCCCTACGACCGCGATGGGAGAATCGCCGCCTCTGGCGCCGTACTCGACCGAGTGATCAGCGATGTTTTGCGTGGGCCATTCTTTCGGCGCAAGCCACCCAAGACCGCGGGACGCGAACAATTCGGACGGGAGTTCACACAAGAGTTTATCCGGGGGTGCGGGCGTGTGGACACGCGCGATATCGTCGCCACAGCCACGGCACTGACCGCTCGGTCGATCGTGGATGCGCTCAAGCGATTCGTCCCACGTACCGGCACCTATCGGGACCTCATAGTTTCAGGCGGAGGAGCGAGCAATCCGACGCTCATGGCGATGCTGGCAAACGAAGTGCGGCCCCTCGGCTTGCAGCTCCGGTCGTCCGACGAATTCGGGCTGCCATCGGAAGCGAAAGAAGCGGCGGCATTCGCGTTGCTGGCTTTTCAGACGTGGAATCGACAGCCCTCGAATATGCCGGCTGCGACAGGAGCAAAGAGGCCAGCAATTTTGGGAAAGATTTCGTATGCGTGACAGGAAACCCTTTCGCCGCAAGGCGGCGAAAGCACAGCCGAGGGCGACTGTGCACACGTGGGCTCTGCAGGTTTCGGCATTTTCCGCTCTCACCATCGTGCTTTTCTTGATTGGTTGTTCCAGCAAGCCCGATCCCAACGCGCTGGTGATGATCATCGAGAGCAGTCCTACGAATTTGGATCCGCGGGTGGGCCTGGATGCTCAGTCCGAGCGGATTGACGAACTACTTTTCGATGACCTGTGTACTCGCGACGAACACCTGAACGTGCAGCCGGGGCTGGCGGAGCGCTGGGATATTCCCGATCCTCTCACCTACGTATTTCACTTGCACCAGGGCGTGAACTTTCATGACGGGCGGCCGCTTACCTCGCGCGACGTGAAGTGGACCTTCGATTCCCTGCTGCAGGGGAAGATACGCAGCACCAAGGCGGCCGCGTATCGGCCTGTGGATCACATCGATGCGCCTGATGATTCCACGGTGGTGTTTCATCTCAAAGAACCATTCGCCACATTTCTGTGGAACGTTTCGGATGGCGCCATCGGAATCGTGCCCTACGGCAGTGAAGACGAGATCAGCCGCCATCCCATTGGCTCCGGCCCGTTCCGTTTCGTCGCTGCGGAACCGGATAAGGAAGTCTTGATCGAGCGCAACGACGGCTACTGGGGGGAAAAGGTTCGTCTGCAGCGGGTGCGATTTGCCGTGATTCCCGATGCCACAACTCGTGCGCTCGAATTGCGCAAGGGCAGCGCCGACATCGCAGTGACTTCTCTGACTGGAGATATGGTGCTGGCGCTCGAACGCGACTCCAATCTGGAAGTCCTGCGCGCTCCCGGCACGGTGCTGGCTTATCTGGCGTTCAACACTCGTGATCCGATTCTCAGAGATGTAAGGGTGCGGCATGCTTTGGCGTATGCCATCGACCGAACCCCGATGATCCATTACCTGATGCGGGATTTCGCGCGCCCTGCCTACAGCCTGCTTCCTCCGGAGAGTTGGGCCTACAACGGGGATGTGCCGCGCTACGACTACAGTCCAGATCGGGCGCGGCAATTGCTCGACCAGGCGGGGTATCCAGCGGTGAACGGCGTGCGCTTTCATCTCGCCATGAAAACCTCGACAGACGAGAGCACACGGCTGATGGCAGCGGTCCTGCAGCAGCAATTGCGCGAGGTCGGTATTGCCCTGGACATTCGTACTTTCGAGTTCGCCACTTTTTTTTCCGACGTCACCCGCGGCGCCTACCAGTTGCATTCTCTGCGTTGGGTTGGGGGGAACGAGGACCCGGACATCTTTGAGTACGTTTTTCACTCGGCCAAGTTCTCGCCGCACGGCGCCAATCGGACTTATTACGCCAACCCGCGCGTAGACGCCTTGATCGACCAGGCACGCGGCGAACTGGACCAGAGCGGCCGCAAACAAATCTATGCGGAGATTCAGCGAATCGTGGCCGAAGATCTGCCCTACATTGATTTGTGGTACATCGAGAATGTGATGGTCCACACAAGGCGAGTGAGGAATCTCAGCTTGAATCCGCCAGGAAATTACGATTTCCTGAAAACCGCGGAGTTGGTGCGGTAAGCGGCAAGAGTATGTAGAGCGGGCGTGCGCGCCCGTTTATGCGTCCGCAGAGCAGCCCTTTCTAGCGTGATACCATCATGTTTCGAAGCGATAGGTTGATACCTTCTGACGGCCCGGCACGACGCCGGCGCGACAAAATCATGCGTATTCTTTTTATTGGCGACATTTTCGGCAGACCCGGGCGAACCATCGTCAAAGATCGCCTTCCCGCGCTCGTGAAAGAGCTCGCCATCGATCTCGTGCTCGCCAATGGAGAGAATGCTGCCGCAGGTTTTGGCATCACGCCGCCCCTCGCCGAGGAACTGTTTGAGATGGGCATTGACGTTGTCACGACCGGCAACCATATCTGGGACAAGCGCGAGATCGTCGATTACTTCCAGGCCGCCGACGGAAATCCGCACAGTCCGGCTCGCCGCGTCTTGCGTCCGGCGAACTACCCGCCCGGAATGCCGGGATGGGGCATGTATGAGGGTCGCAAAGCCGATGTTCCTTACGCCGTCATCAATTTGCAGGGCCGCGTTTTTATGGCTTCGAACGACGATCCCTTTCGTGTCGCCGACCAGTTGCTGAAGGAAATCAAGGCGAAGATTATCTTGGTCGACATCCATGCGGAAGCGACTTCAGAGAAAATTTCTCTGGGCTGGTACCTTGATGGACGAGTCACGCTGGTCGTTGGCACCCACACGCATGTTCCCACTGCCGATGAGCGAGTGCTGCCGGGCGGCACCGCGTACATCACCGATGTGGGAATGACCGGGCCCTATGACAGCGTTATTGGAGTGAAAAAGGAATTGATCGTGGGAAAATTTCTTAGCAACATGCCGACGCGATTCGAGGCAGCGACGGGAGATGTCCGCCTGTGCGCGGTCGTGGTGGACTGCGATGAGCGAACCGGCCACGCAAGAGAAATCACGCGCTTGATGGTGAGATAAAAAACCGGAATTCAGCTGTCAGGCTTGGGGAACGGCAAGCGAAATGAATGAATTCCAACTTCAGACACAAGCGATAAGATCAAACGGCTTCCGCTGGATGGACGCGGACGCCTACCTCTTCGACATCGATGGAACACTGCTCAACACCCGCGACTGGGTCCATCGCGATGCGCTACATCAGGCCATGCGTGAGGCATACGGCGTCGATACCACGATCAGCGGGATTGCCTATCACGGAAAAACCGACCTCGGCATCTTGCGTGCGGCTCTAGCGCGCGTTGGCGTGCCGGGCGATAGGTTCGAAGCAAGTTTGCCGTCGGCGCTGGAAATTGTTTGCCGGGAAGTGTCAGCCAATGCCAACCTCATCGCGCCCTCGGTCTGCTCGGGGATTCCCGAGGTACTCGCCGAATTGCAAGCCGCCGGAAAGTTGCTGGGCCTGGCATCGGGCAATCTGGAATCGGTGGGCTGGCTCAAGGTCGAAGCGGCTGGTCTGCGTGAGTTTTTCAGCTTTGGCTGCTTCAGCGACCACTACGAAACCCGGGCAGACATCTTCCGCCAGGGCGTAGCCGAAGTGCAGAGCAGGCTGGGTGAATCGGCGCAAGTTTGCTTCATTGGGGACACACCCGAGGATATCAAGGCGGCTCGTTTCGCTGGCGCCAAAGTCGTCGCGGTATGCACTGGGATTTTCAAGGCCGACGAACTAGCGGCTCACGAACCGGATGCCTGCGTGGCCTCCTGCGCAGAACTGCTAACAAACCCCCGCGAATAATCTGCTATCATCTTCTGCGTTTCCACGAGAATGGAGGACAACAATGGGTCAACCTGTAGTTCATTTCGAGATTGGCTGCCGCGACCGGGCGAAGACTGCCGAATTCTTTGCTCAACTTTTCGATTGGAAAATGCAGGAGGCCGGACCGGCAACCATGATCGACACCGCTGGCAATGGCGGCATCAACGGACACATCACTGCTCTTGGCCATGAACCGCACCATTACGTAACCGTGTACGTGCAGGTGGACGACGTGAAAGCATACCTCGACAGGGCGCAAGTACTCGGCGGGAAGATTCTCGTTCCGCCGGTCGAAATTCCTACCGGAAAGTTCGCCTGGTTTGCGGACCCGGATGGCAACACCATTGGATTGTGGAAACCGAAATAGATTGGGTGAGCTTACGGTTCCAGAGTCTTTTTCAACTTTGCGCGATTCCGCACGGGCAGATATCGCAGCGCCGCCTGCGCCAGAGCCAAATACACATCCCTTGCTTCTGGAACTTTGCTCAAGACCTGCAGATGTTTGCGTACGGTTTCCGCATCGCCGCGCACGATGGGTCCGCTGAAGGCTCCGGCTGGGCCGAGCTTCTCGTAATTCGCAATGGTTTGTCTTACAATCGGCAGCATCTTTTTGCGGGCCTGGATTGCGGACAGCCCGATCGTGCGCGCCAACTGTTCCCCGGTAACCAGCATCGCCACCAGCAAGGGCGAGGCAAACGCTCCCCAGGCGTGGTAAGCCGCCTTGTACTGCTTGCGAATCGTGAATGCTCCTCCGCCCAGATCCCGCACGATCCGCCGCGCTGCCCGGAGCGCCATCGCGTCGCCCTCTACAGCAAACGGCACGCCCTTCAGCGACGGCATGGAGCCGGGCACGAAAGTCATAAAAGGATGAACCGAAGCCACCACCGCTCCTCGCCCACGCAGCAGATTCAGTTCATCGCTCGCCAGCGCGCCGCTGGAGTGAAACGCAGTTTTTCCCTTCCAGTTAATGATCGAAGCCAGCTCGCTAGCGGTCGCGGCAATTTCCCGATCGGGCACGCAGAACCACACCAGATCGGCATCCAGATGCGCGCTTTCGCCAGTTGAGGCGTGCGCATCGACCTTCCGCGCCAATTCACGGGCCTTCTGTCTGGATCGGGCGCGGTTGCGGGAAACGATTTCGGAAATCGTGTATCCCGCTCGCTCAAGCTCCAGCGTCAGCGCGCTGCCAAGTCTCCCCGGGCCTACAATCGCAATCCTCGACTTCGCTGCCATCGCGGGCAGCATATCAGGGTGCTAGTCGGGCGGCAAAATTGTTTATGCCGCCCACTTTCAGGCAAACCACGACCGCTTCTGTCGCTTATATTATTGATATGCCGAAATCATCTTCTCGCAAGACCAAAGCCCGCGTGCTTTCTTCGGTTGAAGTCTACCGTGGGCCTGCGTTCTGGGTCACCACCGACCAGGTGCTGGAACCCGGGGGCGTGCGTGGCCGTCGCGACATCGTGCGGCACACCGGCTCGGTTGTCATTCTAGCCGTGGACGAAACCCGCTCCGAGCCCCGCGTGCTGCTGGTGCGCCAGTATCGCCATGCCGCTCACCAGTATCTTTGGGAGCTGTGCGCGGGCAGAATTGATCCGGGCGAGAGCGAACTTGCCGGCGCCAAGCGCGAACTGATCGAGGAAACCGGTTACACCGCCGCGCGCTGGAAGCGAATCTTAAAGTTTTACGCCAGCCCCGGCTTTGTTGCCGAAACCATGTCCATCTACCTGGCGAGGGGCTTGCGTCCGGGCACCGCACAACCCGAGGAAGACGAAGTCATTGAGATTAAATTCTTCCCGCTCAGCACTCTGGTCCGCATGGTGATGGCCGGCCGCATACAGGATGGCAAAACCATCTCCGGCGTACTCTGGCTCAGTCACGAACTGGGTCGCCGGAAGCGGCCACAATAGCCATGTTTTCTCGACCCGCTCCCTTGACAGCCTTTCCGCGTAGCCGGAGAATGGCAGAAAATCGGGTGGCGCGATCTAGAATCAGGAAAGGTTCGTGCCCGGGGGGCGTAAGTGGAACGTTTGAAAGGCACGGTAAAGTGGTTCAACAACGCAAAGGGATACGGATTTATCGGCCGTGAAGATGGGGCCGACGTTTTCGTGCACTACAGTGCGATCACCTCGGAAGGCTACAAGAGCCTGCAGGAAGGCGATCAAGTAGAATTTGAGATCACCGAAGGCCCCAAAGGTCCGCAGGCTGCGAATGTCACAAAGGCTTCATAAAGTAAAACCTCAAGTTGGATTTGGTCAGTGTGAACTTCATCGCGGCTTTTGGGTGTATCTGTAGGTGAGCGCCGTATGCCTAGACGGATTTTTTTGCTGCTGACCATATTCGTTCCGGTGCTAGCATCGGCTCGCGACAAGCCGGAGAATTGGTTGGAGGTCCGAAGTCCGCATTTCATCGTCCTGAGTGACTCCAGCGAAAAGGAGGCTCGACATGTCGCCGATCAATTCGAGCGGATGCGGTTAGTCTTTCACGCCGAGATTCCGAAAGCCCACCTCGATCCCGCAACCCCTATCATCGTGTTGGCCGTTAGAGACAAGAAGGATTTCCAAGCACTCGAGCCGGAAGCCTATTTGGCGAAGGGGCAAATAGATCTGGCTGGGCTTTTCTTGCGGGCTCCAGATAAGAACTACATCCTGCTTCGGATGGATGCCCAGGGTGAGCATCCCTACGCAACCGTTTATCATGAATACACCCATCTAATATCGAGCCGGGCTGAGGAGTGGCTGCCGCTCTGGCTGAATGAGGGCGTGGCCGAGTTCTACCAAAACACCGAAATACGCGATAAAGAAGTGCTGTTAGGAGAGCCGAGTTCAGAAAATATCCTTCTTCTGCGCCAACAGCGCCTCTTGCCGCTCCAGACCCTCTTTACCGTTGACTACAGCTCACCCTACTATCACGAGGAAAATAAGGGTTCGATTTTCTATGCCGAGGCTTGGGCTCTCACCCACTATCTTCGGATAAGGGACCGCCGGGAGAATACCCAGTGCTTGAGTAACTACACGGAACTGGTGAGCAAAAAGGTGGACCCCGTCACCGCCGCCACGCGCGCTTTTGGAGACTTGAAGCAACTACAGACAGCACTCGACAAATATGTGCAGCAAGCCACTTTCTATGAGTTCAAGGGACCGCTTTCCACCGAAGTTGACGGCATGGCCTTCAGGGTTCAATCCCTCAGCCCAACCCAGGCAGATGCGTTGCGCGCAGACTTTTTGGCTTACGACGGGCGGGTAAAGGATGCGCGCACTCTGCTCGAACGCGTGCTGCGCGAGGATCCGACCAATGTTTCAGCACACGAAACCATGGGATACATGGAGTTCCGCCAAGGGAACCTCGACGAAGCCCGCAAATGGTACGAGCAGGCGGTAAAGCTGGACTCGCAAAGCTTTCTGGCCAACTACTATTTCGCCGCTATCATTATGAACGGCGGGCAGCTCAAACCCGAAAACAGAGCGCAGGTCGAAAACAGCCTCCGAGCTGCCATCAAGCTCAATCCTTCTTTTGCTCCATCCTACGACCAGCTGGCGGTGTTTTACGCAATGCAGCGCGAGAATCTTGAGGAAGCTCACATCCTGGTCCTTAATGCCGTGCAGCTGGATCCTGGCAATCTTCATTATCGGATGAATACAGCTAACATCTTGCTGCAAATGGAGCGTAGCAAGGACGCCATTGCGGTGCTGCAGAATGCCACGAGCTTCGCCAAGACTCCCGAAGAGGTTACGTCTGTTCAAAATCTGCTGGAAGCAGCCCAGCAGTACCAGGCGGCGCGCGAGCAGTCGAAGCAAGACCGCCAAGTGACTCAAGGGATTCAATCCACTGTCCCCCCGGGGCAATCTTCCTCGGAGGCGACACCGGCTGCCGCGAAGCAAACGCAGCCAGATCCACAGGCACTACCGCCTTCCAACGAAGAATCGCGCGGACCACGCCGGGGAGTGAAGGGTACGATCAAGGATGTGCAATGCTCTCTGCCCGCAGTCATGGGACTAACAGTCGATTCCGACGGGAAAACCCTCTCGCTGCACAGCAACAATTATTTTAAAATCCAATTCACCGCGGCCAACTATACTCCAGCAGGCGAACTCCACCCTTGCACCGATTTGGAAGGGATGAAGGCGCGCGTAGAGTTTTACGAAGCATCTGGCAAGTCCACCGAAGGGCAAATTTTTTCAATTGAACTCAGTAAATAGGAAGTAGTCCTGCCGGCGACGGTTTTCCGGACATTACTTTTGACTTGTCAGCCGGAATGTTAATCAGGACGCCTTGCCGAACACCAGGGCCTGGCGCATACCGGCAAAATGAATTTCGAGGAGGGTCCGCGATCCGTCAACATTTTTCTTGTACACATAGGCATCACGCGGGTACTTAACGTCGCGTTTCTCCCATCTCCCGTCGGCGGTCGCAACCACGAAGTCGTTGTGTAGAAATTTCACCGTGGCATCGGTGACGTAGGATTCCCACTTGATGGTGTAATCTCCCTCCGGCGTTTGCGCGCCATTGAGTGTCACCCCGGACCGGAACGAGAAGCTGCGGGAGCCCCTTTCGAAGGGTCGCGGCTTGAAACCGCGGGACACCAGTTCCCCATGGGTCGCCTTGGCCTTATCCTCATTCTCGTAGGGGCCCACCAGCACGTGGTAGGAATTTCTCCACAGATGACCTTTCTGAACGGCGGTTGCCGGAAACCCCAGTTGCGCCAGTTTATCGGTGGTGTCGTGAGCTTGCACCTGGTCTTTGAATTTGCCAATCTCAAAGTACATCTCCGAGGTTGCGTCGGAATTCGCAGTTCCCGAATCTTCAGCCTGCACACCAGGATGGCTGGCCGGCACAGTCTGCGGAACTGTGGCAGGTTTAGCCGCCAAGACGTTGGAGGCAGGAACAACGCTGGTCGTCGGGGAGGGTGTCGTCGGTGAGGATACGGTCGCAGGTGCTGACGGAATTGTGGGAGTAACGGCGGCTGAGACCGGCTTCGGAGCTGCGTTGCTGGCAGCAGTTGGCGCGATGGTTGGAGTTGCAGTAACTAGTGGCGCAGGCTCGACCTTCGCCTGCTGCAGTTTCGCTGGACTTGCCAAAGGCTGCGGTGGCAGTTTTTCAGGCTGAGAGACCGGAGGGACGGCAGCTGCTGGCGCTTTGCTCTGGATTGCGGATGACGGCGCGGGCCGCGATGGCGACACCGTTTGCGGTGCTGGCGGCGCTATCGGCCGCGGTGCCGGCAACACTATTTGCGGTGCTGGCGATACGGTCTGCGGCGCTGGAGCTACTATCTGCGCTGCAGGCGACATGGTTTGTGCCTGCTCTTGAGGTTCTCCTCCGAATCGTTTTCCCAACCGGATGAGTGACTCACCAACCTCACGGCGATAGTTCTGAAATAAGAAGGCGGCGGCAACAACAGCCGCAATCAGAAGCCCAGTCGCCAAACCACCCGAGAAACCGCTCAACGGCGCCGCGACTCTTGCCTCGGGTGGAACTGCCGCTGCGGGAGCATAACCAACGGGCGCAGCTTTCGTTTCCGTTGGGCCGCCACTTGGGCCCGGAAAAGCGCGCCGCGGCGGCACTGGTGGCGTGGATACTCCTTCAGCCGCCGCCATCGCAGGGCTCATCCAGTTGTCGATTTGTTCGCGCGCTTCCGGCGGCAGAGCCGTAAAGCGCAGGCCTCCCTTTTGAGTTTCATCCATCCACGCCAGTTCGCCGACCGCTTCAATTCGCTGGTTGTGGTCCGAGAACCAGAACGCGATCGGCCCATTGCGCTTAACCGGATCGAAGGAGTGAAAGCAAAGTCCGCCACTCGAGACATTCAATACGATGCCGCCGTTATTCGGCTCGATATTGATGTAGGCATGCCTCTCGATTTTCGTCCGGGGAGTTTGGCGGCGTTCCGCAACTTTCATTGGCAGCACCACAGCGTAGAGAAATTACCTGGATTATTCGCACCTCGTGCAGCAATCGAGTCCGTTCAGTAAGCCGCGAACTGACCTGCAGCAGGTGACCGTACGTCGGGATTTTCTGTCTTAACTTCCCGATAACTCGGTAATATACACCGGACTGCCTCCACAGACAATCTCCAGCCACTTTGGGGTATTCAGCAATGCAATATGGTCGACGAGCGCAACGTCCGCATCAACTCTGCTGTGCCTGTTCCCCATGCTGCTTGGAGTCCGTCAACTAACGTGCCGGACTGTGCTACCCTCTTGGGTCGGCTGCCGTCTAACCCCGGCTGTACACTCCTGATCTGCAGCTGCTTTGGAGCATGACCTATGCGATTCACGCTTAAATTTTGGCCTGGTTCTTACGCGTTCACCCTTTTAGCCTTCGCCCCACTCGCCGCTTACTCGCAGGATGCGCCCAAACCAGATGCCCACGGCATCGTCGTCGCGAACATGGACCGCGCAGTAAAGCCCGGCGACGATTTTTACCATTATGCGAACGGTGACTGGATCAAACGCACCGAAATTCCGCCTGACCGCGGCAGCGTTGGCGGTTTTACTACCCTGGACGACTTGAGCAACAAGCGTACCGCGAGCCTGATTGAAGAAGCAGCCAAAGCGAACGCCGCTGCCGGTTCCGGCGTCCGCAAAATTGCCGATCTCTACAACTCATACATGGACGAGGCTGCCATCGAAGCGAAAGGCCTCGCTCCCCTGCGCCCGCACCTCGAGTCCATTGCCGCCATCCGCGATAAGCGCGAACTGGCCCGAGCCTTGGGCGAGAGCCTCCGAGCCGATGTCGATGCCCTCAATAACACCAACTTTCATACCGCCAATCTTTTCGGACTTTGGGTCGCCCCCGGCTTTAACGACTCCGAGCACTATGCAGCCTACCTTATGCAAGGCGGCCTGCAAATGCCCGATCGCGAATACTACCTCGCGGACAACGACCGCATGCGCGACATTCGTACGAAGTATCAGGCCCACGCTTCAGCCATGCTCAAGCTCGCTGGATTCAGCGACACCGACGCCCGCGCCCAGCGCATCGTCGAACTGGAACACGCCATCGCGGAAAAACACATTAGCCTCGCCGACAGCGAAGACATCCAGAAAGCCAACAACACTTGGATGCAAGCTGACTTCCCCGCTAAGGCTCCCGGCCTCGACTGGGCCGAGTACTTTCGCGCCGCCGGTCTCGCCAAGCAAGCCAGCTTCATCGTGTGGCAGCCCACCGCCTTCATCGGTGAGTCCGCTCTGATCGAGTCCACTGCTCTGGAAACTTGGAAGGACTGGCTGGCATACCACCTGATCGAGGCCTACGCCGGCGTATTGCCCGCCGCCCTTGCCGACGAGCCCTTTGCCTTCTTCGGCAAGATACTGACCGGCACTCCGCAACAGCGTCCGCGTTGGCAGCGCGGCGTCAGAATGGTAAACCTCCTGCTCGGCGACGCAGTTGGGCAAATCTACGCCCAGCGCTACTTCCCGCCCGAAGCCAAGGCTCAAGCCGAAGCCATGGTGGCGAACATTATTGGCGCTTTCCGGCGCCGCATCGATGCGCTTCCCTGGATGGATTCCGCCACTAAAGCGGAAGCCCAGGCCAAGCTCACCACCTTGTACGTGGGAATCGGCTACCCAGACACCTGGCGCGATTACTCCGCCTACGAAGTCAAGGCGGACGACATCTTCGGCAACCTCTGGCGCGGCAACCTCTTCGACTACCACCGCAATGTCGCGCGCCTCGGCCTCCCCGTCGATCGCAAAGAGTGGACTATGGAACCCCAGACGGTCAACGCCGTCAACCTCCCGCTGCAAAACGCGCTCAGCTTTCCCGCTGCCATTCTTCAACCACCGTTCTTCGATCCGCAGGCTCCCGCCGCGGTGAACTATGGCGCCATCGGTTCCATCATCGGGCACGAAATCAGCCACACCTTTGACACCGAAGGCGCCGCCTTCGACTCCAAAGGGCGCGTCCGCAATTGGTGGACACCCTCCGACCTGGCGCACTTCAACGCGGCCACTGCCAGCCTCGCCGCGCAGTATGACACCTACAAGCCCTTTCCAGACTTGTCTGTGAACGGCAGGCAGACGCTCGGGGAAAACATCGCCGACGTCGCGGGCATCTCCGCCGCGTACGACGGCTACCGCGCATCTCTTGCCGGCAAGCCCGCGCCTACCCAGGACGGCTTCTCTGGCGACCAGCAGTTTTTCATTGCCTTCGGACAGAACTGGGCATCGAAGACGCGCGAGGCCACGCTTCGCCAGCAGGTGATGACCGACCCGCACGCCCCCGCCGAGTTTCGTGCAGCTACGGTGCGCAACATCGACGCATGGTATCCGGCTTTCGGTGTCCAAGCCGGAGAGAAACTGTATCTCACACCGCCCGACCGCGTGCGGATCTGGTAGCAATGTACGGGCGAGCGCGCGCTCGTGCGGTGCTTCGACAATCTAGCGCGCAACCGGGTGCGTGACTTCGATCACAATGTTCGGCGGATGCAGAAGCGTGTTGTGAATCAGGCAATGATGCGCGGCGTTCTCGACTCCGTCCCGATGTTGCTTGGTTAGCACCGCGGGCGTTTCGATTTCAATGTGAAAGTTACCGATGCGCGCGGGATCTTTCAGCTTGTCGGCGGTTACCCGAACGCGGGTGCCTTCCATTGCCAGCTTGTTTTCGCGCAGATATTGTGCCGCGTAGAAACCAACACACGAGCCTAAAGAAGCGAGCAGGAGTTCCGGCGGTGTCATGCCTTCGTCGTGACCGCCGTTCTCCGGCGGCTGGTCACTCACGATGGCATGCTGACGCGCCTTCACTTCAAACTGCAACACTCCGAGATGCTCCACTGTAACTTCCATAAGGCCTCCAAGACCTTTCAAAGCATTTAGCAAGATCGAATCAACGAACAGTTACTTCAAAGCTTGACGAGCGAGCGCGGCGTCGAGGCGTGTCCTCACCAGATCGCGGGCCCGATGTAACCGCGATTTCATGGCGGCGCGCGAGATGCCCAGTCTCTGCGCGACTTCGTCACCACGCAGATCTTCGACATCGCATAATTCGTAGACCGGGCGGTACAGCGCGGGCAACGCATCGATGGCTTCGTTCAGCAATTGCTTCATCTGTTGCCGCGCCAGTTGCACATCTGGAGGGGCCTCGGTTCCGGGAACCTCGCGGCCTTCATCCTCTAACATCGAAAGCTGCAACAGTGGGAATAGCGATTCGCGCTCCTTCAATTGCCAGCAGACTCGTTTCGCGATCTGTGCCAGCCAGGCGCGAAAAGCTTCCGATTCGCGCAACTGATCGAGATGGCGGTACGCCTTGAGCAAAGCCTCGACGAGCACGTCCTCGGCATCCTCCCGGTTGCCGCACACGCGAATCATCTGTCGATAAACCGCGTCCTTGTGCTGTCTGGCTAATGCGTCGAAGTCCACGGATCCATTGTGACACTGCTCAGTCTCCGCCGCCTGACAGATCAAGGACAGCTCCTGGATTGTTCCGCAGCCGGACCCGCGATCTTGCATTGGCTCAGCTTATTCCACGGCATCTTCGCCAAAATGATCCCCATGCCGCAGATGTCTGTGAGTCCGGCGAACGCGAGACCCAAGCCGACGAACCCGCAAAGAAACAGCCACCGCGGGTTGACCGTCAGTGCCAGGATTGCGCCGGACAGCACGAGCAAACCGGCGCCCAGGCGAACTTGGCGCTCTAAAGACCAGCGGGTCTTTACGCTGGCTACGACCGGAAGGCCGGCTTCGATCCACGCTTTCGTGCCACCCTCGAGAACCGTGATTTGCCGGTGGCAGGGTTCGAGTAAAGTGGCGGCCATGCGCGCGCGCGTGCCCGACTGGCAGATGAGAATAATGGGAAGATTGAGACCGAGATCGTCGAGGCGCGTTTCGATCTGATCCATGGGAATGTTAACAGCACCAGGGACGTGGCCGGAAGCGAATTCAGTGCTGGAACGCACATCCACGAGCAGAGCCGCAGGGGATGGACGATTTCGCAGCTCAGAGACGGTTACCGTGGGGCTCACATTTCCTCCTACATAGGAAAGAGCGGGAGTTTCGGCAAAAGGATTCACGTCAGCTGCGATTACACTCAATGTCCGGTTTCTATACACAGACTTTAAGTTAGCTCTATGTGGGTACGCCATTGATAGCTGAGGGGACCCGCGGGGCTACATTTTCCATTGCAGGCCAAATCCACAAATACGACGGTGCTAACAGAGACCGATAGGTTGTAATCTTGATTTTGCATGGACAACAAAGCCATCGCGGGCATCTTCTACGAAACCGCAGCCCTGCTCGAGATCGACGGCCAGGATTCCTTCCGCATCCGCTCCTATCGCAACGCCGCCGAGGCCATTGAAGCCTTCCCGCAGCAGATCGCAGAACTCATCAGTGAACCTAAGAAAGTCCTCGCCATTCCCGGAATCGGCAAGGGAATGCTGGCGAACCTGCAGGAAATGTTCAAAGACGGCCGGCTTTCTCTCCACGCCGAGTTGCTCAAGAAGTATCACCCCTCGATGCTCGACCTGCTCAAGATTCAAGGGCTGGGCCCAAAAACTATTGCCCTGATCTGGAGTGCCTATCAGGTCTGCGATCCCGAGGGCGTGGAGAAACTGGCGCAGGAGGGCAAGATTCGCATTCTGCCCCGCATGGGCGAAAAGCACGAACAAAAGCTGCTCAAAGCCATCCAGGATTATCGCCGCATCGCGGGACGCTTTCTCCTCGACACGGCGGAAGCTCAAGCCGGGAAAATCATCGAGCACCTGCGTGATTACCCCGGCGTTGAAAAAATCACTCCCGCCGGCTCGCTCCGCCGCGGACGTGAAACCGTCGGCGATCTCGACATCCTCGTAACCGGCAAGGCGTGTTGCGATGACGCAGAGCGGCAAAAACTGATTGACCACATCATCAAGCTGCCGGGATTGATGGACATCATCGCCCGCGGTGAAAATAAAGTAAGCTTTCGCATGCGCGGCGGAATGCAGGTGGATGTCCGTCTTCTCTCTCCCGATTCCTTCGGCGCCGCCATGCAGTATTTCACCGGCAGTAAGGCCCATAACGTAGCCCTGCGCCAGCGCGCGTTAAAGATGGGCTACACTTTAAGCGAATACAGCTTGGCCCAACTGGACAACGAACAGCCCGTCGCTGGAAAAAGCGAAGAAGAAATCTACGCCAAGCTGAAACTGGATTACATCCCGCCCGAACTGCGCGAGAACATGGGTGAGATTGATGCCGCCGAAAAACACACCCTGCCCGCGCTTATCTCGCAAGCCGACCTGCGGGGCGATGTCCACATGCACACCGTCGAAACCGATGGCCGCAACACGATTGAAGAAATGGCCGAGGCCGCCCGCGCCCACGGATACCAATACATGGCCATCACCGACCATTCCAAGAACCTGGCATTTGCCAACGGCCTCGACGACCGGCGAGCGGAAGAGCACATCAAGCGCATCCGCGCGGCTAACGCCAGCGTGGACGGCATCCGAATCTTTGCTGGAATCGAAGTCGATATTTTGGCCGATGGCACGCTCGATCTTTCCGACTCGGTGCTCGAACAAATGGATCTGGTCATCGCCAGCGTCCACTCCCACTTCAACCAAAGTCCCGCCGAGATGACCGACCGCTTGCTCAATGCCGTCGAAAATCCCAACACCTCGTTCCTTGGACATCCCACTGGACGCCTGCTGCTCCGTCGCGATGCCTACCAGTTCGACGTCGATGCCGTCCTGAAAGCCGCAGCCCAGCGCAAGGTCGCGATGGAGTTAAACGCGTATCCCGACCGGCTCGACCTGTGCGACCGTCATCTCCGCCTGGCCAAACAATACGGCGTCAAGATCGTGATCAACACCGACTCCCACCACACCTCGCACCTCGACAAGATTCGCTACGGCATCCTGCAAGCCCGTCGCGCTTGGCTTACAAATGAAGATGTACTGAACACCCTCCCCACTCAAGAGTTCAGCAAAGCCATGAAGCACGCCTGGTCGTAAAAAGAAATGCGCGCGCGGGCGGCGCCGTCGTGCAGTGCCAAAGTTTGACAATCCTTGTTATCGGCACTAAAGTGAGTAAGTTAGGAGCATAACCCATGAACGTCTCTCTTACTAACGAACTTGAGAAATTCGTGAGCGCCAAAGTGGAATCGGGCCGCTACAACTCCGCAAGCGAAGTGGTCAGGGAAGCGCTCCGGTTGCTGGAAGAGCATGACCATGCGCGCTCGGTGCAGCTTGCCGCGTTCAACCAGGAACTTGGCCGCCGTCTGGACACGCTTGACCGTGGCCAGCATGTCTCCCCGGCGAATGCCCGCGCCCGGCTCAAGCGTAAATCCGAGCAGCGCCGGAAAGCCAAGGCGTGACGCAGTATATCCTGAGCGAGGATGCCGACCGCGACCTGGATAGCATCTGGGACATATCGCCGAGGATAATGTTGACGCCGCCGACCAGTGGATAGGCAGGCTGTTCGATGCGTTTGACGCCATTGGCGACACGCCCGGCATAGGTCATAAGCGCGAAGACCTGACCGCGTATCCGGTTCTATTCTGGCCGGTGGGCGCTTACCTCGTCATCTATCGCGCCACATCCTACCCGGTAGAGATTGTGGCCGTGACGCAGGGCGCACGCGATATTCCCGCTTTCCTCCACCGCCGCTTTTCCCGATAATTCATCGCTGTGGAAGGTCAAGAGCTGCTTTGTTTTATGATCGCGGCCCGGTTAACTTGATCGTCGGACTGGCAGGAGATCGCGCATCCGCTGGTCGCGCAAGTACAGACCGGCCCAGACGAAAATTCCCATAATCACTGCCATAGGATATCCCGGGTCGCCGACACGCACGTGAGTGGCAACCGCGCCGCCAAAGTACGCGGTCATAAGGATCGCGCCCAGCACGGCGGTACGCGGGAAAGCGTAAGCCAGTGCACAGACGATCTCAAGCGTGACGATCAGAAACAGCTTGTCTCCCGCATAGCCGAACTTGCTCATACCCTCGGTGACCTGCTGTGGCCGGGTAAGCGCGAAAGTGGCGCTCGCCAATAGCACCAAGACAGGAATAACGCTGAGCGCGCGCCCAGTCCAAATCATCCACGTATTTATCTTTGGCGATGACTTGCCGGGTTGGGGCTCGGTAAACATCGGTGTTCTCCTTTTTGGACCAGCCTTCGAATAACAGATGCGGCAAACATTCATCACGATTCTGGTTCGTTGGGATGCTCAACTTCCGACGCCGCAGAATGCACGAAGCATCACGCTTCTCTTGACCGCTTTAATGCCGCCACAAAAGATCGCCCGCGACAAAGAAGAAGAACACGATCGAGATCACGCCGTTCATGGTGAAGAATGCGGCGTTAAGCTTCGAGAGGTCATGGGGCGCAACCAGCGAGTGTTCGTAGGAAAGAAGTAAAGCCACGGCTACGACTCCGGCAATTGCCAGCTTCCCCAATCCGAAAACTACAACCAGGCTGATTAGCAGGAGAATCATGATGAAATGAAAAAGCCGCGAGATCCAAAGTGATTTTCCGATTCCAAAGTAGCGTGGGATCGAGTGCAGTCCGGCCTGCTGGTCGAATTCGAAATCCTGGCAGGCGTAAAGTACGTCGAAGCCGCCCCCCCAGAAGGTGACGGCGGCGGTCAGCAACAGGATTCGTGGGTCGAGCGAGCCCCGGACGGCAATCCAGGCAGCCGACGGTGCGATTCCCATAGCGAATCCCAAAACCAAATGAGACCAGCGCGTGAAACGCTTGGTGTAGGAGTAGAGCAGAACTACGGCCAGCGCGAGCGGAGAAAGTATGAATGAGAGTCGATTGAGTTGGGACGCCGCGAAAACAAATAACGCGCAGGAAATCAGAACGAAGGTGATAACGAAGCCGGGAGTGAGCGTGCCGGCGGGAAGAGCGCGGGTCTGGGTTCGCGGGTTGGCCGCGTCGATCGAGGCATCTGCCAGACGATTGAAGGCCATGGCGGCCGAGCGAGCGCTCACCATGGCGACGACAATCCAGGCGAGGGCGTGTCCGCTCGGCAGGCCGTTCGCCGCGAGCATGGCTCCGCAAAGGGCGAATGGAAGCACGAAGATCGAGTGCTCCCACTTGATCATTTCCAGTGTCACGCGGAGGTTGTGGAGGACGGGCACTGGTAAATTGTAACGGCAGTTCCCGGTTATCGGTTCTCCGTTCTCGGAAAATCTACCATCCCGAGCGATATCCCTCGCTACCGATCAGCGGGACGAATCGGCATCCTTCCAAATCTGTGACCACCGGTTGACCTGCTTGCTTGCGGACTAACTGCAGTTGCTGGGCCTGCGGCGGACCTACGGGGATCACCATGCGTCCGCCTTCGCACAGTTGTTCGAACAAGGGTGGAGGAATCTGCGGCGCAGCTGCAGAGACGACGATGGCGTCGAAGGGCGCATGTTCAGGGAGGCCGCGGCTGCCGTCGCCGAGCAACACCTCCACATTGGCATAGCCGAGACGGGCGAGAGTGGCTTGCGCCGCGCGGGCGAGCGACGCGTGCCGCTCCACCGAGTAAACTTGTCGAGCGAGTTCCGAGAGCAGTGCGGTTTGATAGCCAGAGCCGGTACCCACTTCCAGAACCACATTCGTGGGATCGAGTGCCAACGCTTCCAGCGTAATCGCAACGATATACGGCTGCGAAAGAGTCTGACTTTCGCCGATCGGAATTGGATGATCTTCGTAGACTTGGTCGCGATACTCGCCAGAAACGAATTCGTGGCGCGGAACGTGGAGCATGGCAGCCAGTACGCGCTCGTCCCGGATTCCGCGGGCGCGCAGTTGCAACTCGACCATACTGCGGCGTTGCGCCAGGAAAGAATCGATTTCAGTCTTTGCCGCCATGATTGCCTGATTCCAGAATAGCGCGAATCTTAATCACCGCTCCCGAATCTCTTTCACATCAGGTTTCTAGTACCATGCACAAATGCCTATCGAGGATAGACCGTGAATGACGCAGAACGATACGCTCCGGGCTGGCCGGGAATTCCACCGCGTTGGACGTCCAGCGCGAAGAGTGGCGTGGGCACAGCCCTGAACCAACATAGCCGGGTTTGGTTCACTGCCAGCCACGGCATCCTGAACGAGGTTTATTACCCCCGCGTAGACCAGGCGTGCACCCGCGACCTGGGATTGATCGTCACCGACGGCACCAGTTTTTTCTCCGAGGAGAAACGCCACTGCAGGTTTGAAAACATCCCTCTCGCGCCCGGCGTCCCCGCGCTCGAACTGATCAATACGGACATGCAGGGACGGTATCGGATCGAAAAGGAAGTTTTGACTGATCCGTATCGCAATGTCGTGCTGCAGAAAATTCGCTTTGTTCCGTTCCAAGGAACGCTTGCCGACTATCATCTTTACGCTCTGCTTTCACCGCATCTTGCGAATTGTGGCTACGGCAATACTGGCTGGGTGGGCGACTACAAGAGCGTGCCCCTGCTGTTTGCGGAGCACGATGGCTGCGCGTTGGCGTTCGGCTGTTCGACACCCTGGAAGAAAATGTCGGTGGGCTTCGTCGGATACTCTGACGGCTGGCAGGATCTCTCGAAGAATTTCCAGATGACCTGGGACTACACCCGCGTGGAAAATGGCAACATTGCGCTGACCGGAGAGATTGACTTGGACGCCTGCGGCGGGGAGTTCGTTCTCGGACTGGGATTTGGCGGCATCTGGTCGGAGGCTGGACAGCAAGTGCGATCGAGCTTGAGTGAACCATACGAAGAGCTTCGCCAACATTTTGTGATGCAGTGGGAAAGTTGGCACGAGAGTCTGATGAAACTGGACAAACCCCAGCGCGAATGTGACCTCTACCGTGCCAGCGCCGCCATGTTGCGCATTCACGAATCGAAAGACTTTCTGGGAGGAGTGATCGCGAGTCTTTCCATCCCCTGGGGCTTCAACAAAGGTGACGAAGACCTTGGCGGATATCATCTGGTCTGGCCGCGAGATCTGGTGGAAACCGCATTCGGATTCCTGGCGGCGGGGGCGCAGTCCGACGCGGTACGCGTGCTTCGATATCTTGAGTCCACTCAGGAGGCCGACGGGCATTGGGCCCAGAACATGTGGCTGGATGGGCGTCCCTACTGGAATGGACTGCAGATGGATGAGGCCGCATTCCCCATTTTGCTCATCGATTGCCTGCGGCGGGACTGCCCAGTCGTCTTGGGTGACCTGACGCGCTGGTGGACCCTGGTTCATCGCGCGGCTGGTTTCCTGGTCCGCAATGGCCCCGTCACGCAGCAAGATCGCTGGGAAGAGGATGCGGGCTACTCGCCATTCACGCTGGCAGTAGAAATTTCTGGGCTGTTGGCTGCGGCAGATATTGCGGATGAAGTGGGAGAGAAGATCATCGCCGAGTACCTGCGGGAGACCGCGGACAATTGGAACGACAACATCGAACGCTGGACTTATGCCAGCGACACTGACCTCGCGCGGCAGATCGGAGTGCAAGGCTATTACGTCCGAATTGCGCCCCCCGACTCGGACTGCGCGCCGTCTCCCGCCGAGGGATTTGTGCCCATCAAGAACCGGCCACCGGGGCAGAGCGCGGACCCCGCCGTTCATCTGTTCAGCCCGGACGCGCTGGCGCTGGTGCGATTCGGTTTGCGGGCGGCGGATGATCCGCGAATCCTGAACACAATCAAGGTCGTCGACGCGTTGTTGCGAGTGAAATTGCCGCAAGGCCCCTGCTGGTATCGCTACAACGGGGATGGCTACGGAGAGCATGAAGATGGATCGCCTTTCGACGGCAGCGGAATTGGCCGGCCCTGGCCTTTGCTTGCGGGCGAGCGCGCGCATTACGAAATCGCCGCCGGCCGTCCCCAAGCTGCTGAAGAGCTTTTGCGAGTGATGGAGTTCTCCACCGAGGGAGGACGCCTGATCCCCGAGCAGGTGTGGGATGCGGCCGACTTGCCGGCGCGAGAATTGTTTGCGGGCAAGCCCTCAGGTTCCGCGTGTCCGCTAGTGTGGGCTCACTCTGAGTACATCAAATTGCGACGCTCTCTGCGAGATGGAACGATTTTCGATCAGCCGCCTCAGACCGTAAAGCGCTACTTGATAGACGAGAATAAGTCGACGTGCTTTGCCTGGCGTTTCAACAACCGCTGCCGAACCATGCCGCGAGGCAAGAAGTTACGATTTGTTCTGATGGCGCCCGCGCTGGTGCATTACGGCTTTGATGGCTGGCAAACTGCTGAGGATATCAACACTCGCGACACAGGATTGAGCACGCATGTGGCCGACCTTCCCACCAACCAATTGCCAGCGGGAAGCGAGATCGTCTTCACATTCTACTGGCTGCAGGAACAACGTTGGGAAGGCACGGATTTCTCCGTGGTCGTGGAAAAATAGACTCTACCAGCCCTTGAACAGATCGCTGAAAGTGTTCGATTCGTATCAGGGCATCGCTTCAAATTTTAGCCCGTGTACACCAATTCGACGACCGTGCAGTCGTCGTTCAGCGGCGTGCCGCCACAGAAATCAGAGATCGCGGTAAAGATTTGGTCCAGGGTCCCGGATTTTGCGGCAAGTTCCAGGCGCGAATCCTCGAAGAAGTCGCCGCGCGCATTTTCGGCTTCGGTCACGCCGTCCGTGACCAGGATCAAACGATCGCCCGGCTGCAGCTGGCAGTGATCACTTTCGTACTTGGCGTCGGGCAGCAATCCCACCGGAAGATTACCGTGCGAGGGCCTCTGCACCTCACCCTTGGAAACCACCAGCGGCGGAATGTGTCCGCAATTCACATACTCGCATTCGCCATTGTCCCTGATGCGGGCAATGACCACGGTGGCATATTTTTCGCCAATATGTTTGTGGGTAAAGAAGCGATTCACGCCGGTCACGATCTCGGTTAGCGGCATGCCCGCCGTGAGCTGCGAGTAAATCATTCCTTGAAGGGTGGAAGCCAGCAGCGCGGCCGAGACTCCCTTGCCGCTCACATCGGCGAGCACAATTGTCAAGCCTTCGTCGGTGTTGACCGCGTCGAAGAAGTCGCCGCCAATCTCCTTACAGGAGAGATTTCTTCCCGCCAGCCTGGCAAACGGAACTTCGGGAATGGTCACCGCCATCAGCCGTTGTTGAATGGAGGCCGCGATGGACAGCTCTTGCTGGTAGCGCCGTGAGGCCTCCTCAGCTTGCACCAGGCGCGCGTTCTCGATGAGTGAGGCCGCTTCGGTAGCGATTGCATGCAAAATATCGTTGCTCACGCCCGAGATATCGCGCGAGGCGAAACGTGAATCCACGTACAGCGCCCCCATGGCTTCAGCTGCAACGGCGGGGGCGGGCGACTGGGTGCCGCGAGTGGCTTGGACCTGCGGCTTGCGCAGCGGCACGCAGATCACGGTGCGGAGATCGTACGCCACGATGCTCTTGCGTCCCGAAAGGTCAACTGACCGGCTGGTATCGGTGAGCACGAATTCAGAGTTGGACTTCAGCGCGTCATCCAGAATCGAGTGGGAGATGGTCTTGTCATCCAGCAGCAACTCACCCTTCGAGTTGCGTCCGGCCGCCAGCCGCAGTTCGCCCAGGTCGTTCTTCATGTAGACATAAGCCCGTTCGGCCCGGGTAAGCTTCAGGGTTACATCCAGCAGGGTCATCAGGATCTCATCGAGCACGCCGATAGTGTTCAGTTTCCGGGCAGCTTCGAGAAACAGAACCAGTTTTTCCAGGTCTGTGGTCTCGTCTGAAATGTGCATGCCGGAAATCTGGCTCAAGAATTCGCGCGCGGAGTTGGTGGTTCCATGCTGCGGATTGAAAATCACGTACGCGACTTCACGAACTCCGAACTCAAGGCGGTCGTTACGCTCCAAAGTCTTGCGTTCCACGCGTTCGCCGTTGACAAATGTCCCATGCTTGCTGCCCTGATCGACGACGCTGAATACTCCGTTTTCCGAGACGATCAAAGCGTGGTCCCGGGAAACCCGCGGGTCGGCGATCACCAAATCTTTATCGACTTTTCGTCCTACTCCGAAAGGACTGTGGTCGAGGTTGATGACGCGCTGCTCATTTCCTTGGACAAACACCAGCGTCGGGAGTATTCCCGAGCCGGTTCCGGAAGATGGTCCAACAATGGTCGGGAAAGCCATGTGATGCCTGCAATGCTCCTTAAAATATGTTAAGCGAATAATGACAGCATCGAACCCCGGGGGGAAAGGGGCTAACACGATTTCATCTTTCAGGCAGCCCCGCGCTGGAACGTGGCAATCGCCTCCTGCTCGCTGTCGTAGACCTCGAACACCGTGACCAATTTCGTGATTTGCAGGACATCGCGCAAGCGCTGGCCCAGTCCGGTCAATTTGATTTCAGCCCCGGACGCCCGCGCGGAGGAGTACACGCCCACCAGAGTGCCCAGACCGCCGCTGTCGATGTAGGAGACCCCGGAAAGGTTTAGCACAATCTGCCGCGACGAGCCTAGGACGCGCTTGAGATTCTCGCGCAGCGCCGCCGCCTCCTCCCCAAACACAATGCGGCCATGGCACGACATTACGGTGACGCTGTCAGCCTGCCGCGTCTCAATCTTCAGAGTCATTGCAACCTCCGCAAAGCATCGGTGTCCGAGAAGCCTAACGCGGGCGATGGCAGAAATGCAAGTATCGGCGCTTTACCGTCGGGATGCGGGATCGGACAATTCAACACAACTTGCTTTCGTGAACTCGCCGAAGCCGCATACCAACAGCACAACCACGGTAGGCGGAATGGCCAGGATCGTCCACAGCGGCACGGCCCATGCGGTTTGCACTGACTCCGCGGGCAAAAACAGCGATGCAATCGTCAGCGCAGCCGAGGCCAGCCAAGGCCAGAAAAACAGCAGCCCGCAAATCATGAGGATAAGACGCATCGCCCCACTCTTCTGCCAAAGAGTTCCCCACCCCAGTACGACGAGTAGAATTCCTGGCAGCAAAAGGATCTGATTGTACGGGGCGGCTTTGGGAACGATAGCGACCGTAACCGCAAGTATGAGTGCGAGCATCAGTTTGAATGCGGACGAATCAACGAGTGCGCGCCGAAATTTCCAACCCAGGACCGCCAGAGCCAGCACGGCCAGCCCGGCAAGTGGCTTTCCCCACGCCGGCGTGATCAGCACATCGAGCACCGATGGAGCCCCGTCGTTGTATTGCCGATAGGCTGTAACCGCCTCGCGAAAGCGCCCAACCCAGCCAGGTAACACGTACTCGCCCGCAGCCAGCAGAATCGCCATGGTCGAGGCAAATCCCCATAGAAAATTCCGCCGCCGATGCCAGTCAGTGAACACCCACAGCAGAAGCCAAACCACCAGAGGCAAAACCAGCTGTGGTTTAATGGTGGCGAACGCCAGCAGGACACCGGCGAGGGCGAGACGTCGTTCGGCGAGCAGAGCCGCGCTGCCCGCGACCAACCCGCCGACCAGCAGACCTAACTGTTGCACCTTGATTCCTTGCACAGCCTGGAAACTGCCAAGCGTCAACACCATCAAAGTTGCTGTGGTCGTGACTGAAGGACGCCAGCGCAATGCGCGCAACCAGAGCGGAATCGTGGCCGCGGTCAAGAAGACGAGAAACCAGGAAAAGCCAGTCTGAACCGCTGAGAACGGCAACGTGATCGTGGGTGCAAGCAGAAAAACGACAAACACCGGATAAGCAAAACCCGCCTGGTCTTTCGGATCCAGCGGGCGCGCGGGATCCAGCGGACGCCCCCAATAGCCGATCTGACTTTCGCGAGTGATCTCCGCGCTGTAAGGATCGCGATGGTGCAGCAGCAATTCTCTGGCGCCGAGCCAGCGCGGATACAGATCAGAAAGATTTCCCCGTGGCAGTCCGTGCAGTGCGGCATCGTTCCGCTGGTGTCCGACCAGCACCCGCTGCACGTAGAACCACATGCTTCCCGCCAGCAGAAGGGCTAACGCAAACACGAATTTGGGATTCCTTCGCAACCGTCCGGCGTAGATCAAATCGTCTCATGTTACAACTTCTTTGGTGGCGAATCTCTGGTGCAGTGACTTTAGCGGACGGCCTGACTCGGGTAGAGTTCCCGCCGAAAAGGTAAGCGCGATAACGGCTGCGAGCGTAAATGCGGACAAACTAAACATCAGATACTCTGGCACCAGGGCTGCTGCACTGAGTCGCGCTGCCGGTATGAGAAGCGAGCAGAGAGAGAGGATGGTCGCCGTTATCCATTGCCACAATTGACAACCGAAAGCCACTTTGACCAAAACGCGTGGGATTAAACCCGCCTTCCACATTACGCCTCGCCGAGCCAGCAAGACGAGCAGAGCCGGAATAAGCAGAGGCTGATTGTAACCGGCCAGTTTCGGCAGGATCGCGATCGTTACCGCGCTGACCCACGCCAAGGCCCATGCGAAATCCTGCGATCCCGGCGCGGCCTTCCGGCAATGCCAGCAAAAAGCGAAGAGGGCGCACACCAGGGCAGCTGTGACCAGCTTGGCCAGGAAGGATGGCAGAAACAACCGAATCACCGACGGGTCGGCACCGTAGGACGGATATTCACGAACCGCCGCAAGGAACCTTGTTATCCAGTGGGGTGAGACAGCCTCAGCGGCGATCACCAACGCCGTCATGGACCCGGCGAAGCTGCACAGCAGACGCTTTCGTTCGCTCCATCGAGCTGTTGACCAGAGTAGGAACCAAAGAATCACCAGTCCACAAAGGTCCGGCCTGATGGTCGCAAGCGCCAACAGGAATCCGCTGAGCACCAGCCAATTGCAAACCGCAGCCGCCGCTGCCGCCGCGAGCAAGAAAAGAGCCAGGGCCGCGAGGTTTTGCTGATGAAACTCCAGCACAGCGGGATAACTGCTCAATACCAGGACAATTCCAGTGATGGTCAGAAGCGGCCTCGGACGGAATCCGATGGCTTTCATCCAAAGAGGAACGCTGCATGCGCTTACGAAAAGCAGAAGCCAGCGGAATATCTCCTGCGCCGTCCGAAAGGGCAGCGTCAGGGTTGGTGACAGCAAGAAGACCACATACAAGGGGTAAACGAAACTCTCCTGAAAGGGAGGATCCGAGGGTTTTGAGGGATCCAGCGGCCGGCCGTAGAAGCCGGTTTGGATTTCGCGGGTCACGTCCGCACCGTAAGGATTACGATGGTGTAACAAAACTTCGCGAGCACCCCACCATCTTGGATAAAGGTCGGAGTTATTTCCGATCGGCACTCCCCTGGCCATGGCCTGGATCGTATTCGCCGGCACAAGAATGCTTCCCGACCAATGCCACACACCAAGCGAAACCAGCAAGGACGCGGCTAGCCCAAGCCATGGCCGGGCGCGGGCTCCATTCAAGGTCCAGGATATCGGAGACCTCCAAGGCGCAGGTTGTAACGGCAAGCTAAAACCTCCGAGATGCAAGAGCACCTGAACGATCCGAACGGGAAATTCGTCTGCGGCTAGGCGTCCGTTCCCGCGTTATGCAATTCGACATTTTCGAAAGATCGGAACGAAATCTCCCGGGCAATTCCAAACCACCACAGCAGGAGCGCCCAACCAAGCAGAGCCGATCGGTGATCGCGTACGGACAAGACCAGTTGCAGCGGAGAAAAGAACAAGATTGCCACTGCAGTCGCCATGAGTACGCTGCGATATCCACGAAACTCGCCCTTGCCTGCTAGTTCATTAGCCAGCAAGAAGACCGGCAGCATGAGTATACTCAGGTCGTAAATCATGGCGTGATAGCTGACCAGGACAGTGGCAATTGCAGCCAGGGAATATTTCAGATCGAAGAGATTCTTCCGGCGACTTTTATAGCTTTCCCATGCGGTGAAGAGTAGAAGGCCGAGCGAGGTCACGAGGACCGCGGTAAGCATGTGGGGGACGTCCGGAACGATGGCCTCCAGCATGCCGCGTAAGTTTGGCATGTCCGAAGGTACGATGGCCCCGCCCGCTAAAGTGTCCTCCAAATGCAGCACATAACGTGGGTACAGCAGCGTGGCTTCTCTGCCCACAATAGCAGTGGAAATTAACACCAACAAAGTTGCTGTGGGTAAGAATCCGTACAAGATTTTTTTTCTTCCTTGCACCAATAAAAGAAAGATGAATGGGAGGACGAGGTGAGGCTTGAACAGTCCCAGCGCAAGCCAACCTCCGGCGAAGGCGTCGCGATTCTTTTTCAGGCAAACGAATGTGAGCGTGTAGAGGAACAAAAGCAGAATTGCGTCCTGCCCTTGCAGCAGGTTAAGAAAAATCGGAAAGAAACCCAGGCTGGCGAGGGCCCAGAGCGGCCAGGGATGGTTTTGCAGCTGGGGCAGATGCGGCCGCAGCAGGAATGGCAAGCTCATCAGCATCGTCAGATTTGCCAGCGTCCAGAGCACAAATGCTGAGGGATAAGAAAGGTAAGCGAAGAGGGTGAACAAAAGCGCTTCGAACGGCGGATGGTTGTAAGGCAGCGCGTCGAGGCGCGTCGCGACTTCAGGAGCGAATTCCCGTTGCACCTGGAACTGTGTCGCGTTGTCATACAGCCGGTGCCCGAGCCCCTGCCGCACAATCGTTCCAGCGCAATAGTAGATTGTGAAGTCCGAGTATCCCTTCCGGACTGACTCCCGCACGCTCCAAAAGACCACAGCATGGATCATCACCATGCCGGCGAGGTAGAGGAAAACAGCGAACTTTAATTTCGAGGCTTTCATGCGGGCCGCTGCTTTGCAAGAATATCGAGGCGACTCCGACGCTCGCTTAGGCGAGGCGATTCTATACCGTGAGACACCTGGCAAGGTATTATCTTCCGGACTCGTGATGGAGTTCCTTCAAACCCGCCGCCTATTCGTAATCATCCTCGCTTTGGGTCTTTTCAGCATGGCGGCGCGCAGTGTGACTGATCCTGACGTGTGGTGGCATTTGCGCACCGGACAGCTGATCGTTCAAACCCACACAATCTTTCACACTGACCCTTACTCCTTTACCCGATATGGCCAACCCTGGGTCGATCATGAGTGGTTATCCCAGGTGCTGATCTTTAGTATGTACCGGTTGGCGGGTTGGGGCGGACTCAGCGTGGCGTTCGGTGCGGTGATTGCGGCCGCGTTTCTGCTGGTCTTTTGGCGTTGTTCGGGACGTCCTTATATCGCTGGCGTAACCACGTTATTGGGCGCTTTCGCATCGGCTCCCAGTTGGGGCGTTCGTCCGCAGATGCTTACCTTGCTGTTGGCCAGCGTGCTTCTCTTAATCCTCGAGCGTTCCTATGAGCATCCCAAACTCCTTTGGTGGACACCTGCGCTGATGCTGCTGTGGGTAAATCTTCATGCGGGATACGCGTTGGGAATTGCGCTCATGGCGTTGTTTCTGGTAGGCGATGCGCTGGACGCCGCCTTTGGTTTCGCTCGCTGCGGTTCGAAAGATGGGCATCCGCCAGCCGCGCGCTTTCGACCCCTGGCCTTGGCCATTGTGGCTTGCATCGCAGTCGTTCCGCTCAACCCGTATGGGACTGCGATCTACGCATACCCGCTGGAGACGCTTCGTTCGCGAGCCATGCAAAGCTACATCGGCGAGTGGCTCTCGCCCAACTTCCACCAGGACAGGTATCTGCCGACGTTGATGATGATCCTCGCGACGTTGGCCTTGCCGGTGCTTTCACCCCGGCGATTGCGTCCCCGAGAAGTTCTGCTGTTGTCCGTGGCCACCTTTGCGGCGCTGCGTTCCGTTCGGCACATTGCGATCTATACCTTAATCGCAATTCCCATCCTGAGTGCGATGGCTCTTGCATGGTTGCAAGTACATTGGCATCGACTGGACGAGAAACCGTCTTTGGTGACTCCGGCCAAGGCATTCTTCAATGCACTACTGCTAGCCGGATTTCTCGTCTTCGTCGTGGTTCGGGTGCGCCATGTTTCGCAGCATCAGGCCGAGGCCGAGGCAAAAGAATTTCCAGCTGCCGCAGCTTCTTTCATCGCTACACATCGTCCCCCTGCCCCGATGTTGAACCATTACAACTGGGGCGGTTACTTCATCTGGAAACTGTATCCGGAGTATCGGGTCTACATCGACGGCCGGGCAGACCTTTACGGCGATGACTTCATGGATGAATTGGCCACCACCTACTACGTGAGGGGAGATTCGTGGCGAAACCCATTTGAGAGCTGGGGAATCCGAACCGTCGTTCTCCCGCCGGACGCTCCTCTGGTCACAGCCCTGCGTGCATTGCCCGATTGGGAGACCATCTACTCGGATGATCAGGCCGTTATTTTGACCCGGAAAGCGCAGTAGGGGTTTTGAGTTAGATTCTCCCTGCCCACAAACCCAGCAACCTGGGACGAATCGTCGTTTCGCGCTATCTGGCTAGAGGACACGCAGTTTCGATGGCCAAAATCCCGGGCAGTGTCTTCGACCGGGCTCTTACTATGGTCACTTCGGAGGAGCCAAGGCGTGCAACAAATTGTCGCTCGATCGATATGCCTCAAGGTATGATGGAGAGGGAAGCGAGAGCAATTTCCTTTGCTCCTCGTAAACCTTTGATTCGAAAAAAGCAAAGGATCTGGCGCACAGAATGGCAAGTGCGCATAGAATTGCACAACGCCAGGTGGAAGTGTCTGCCCGTCGGTCTGGCGCAAGGAGGCTCAACATGAAGAAAATGTTTCATAGGCTCTGGTCGGAGGATGACGCACAGGACATTGCCGAGTACGCGGTCATGCTCGCGGTAATCCTGGTCATCGTCGTGGGAACGATTCGCCTCATCGGCACTAACGCAAATAATGTCTTTTCTTCCGTTGCCAGTTCAATCGGGCAATAGTGCTCGGAACCGAAGGGTTCCGTCGCGAGTGCTGTGCGGGGCGGATGGGCTGGTGTTTGGCTGCCCGACCAGCCGCAGTGCACGCGAGATTTCTACCTGAGGAGCAGTGATGAATCGCAACCGGCTCTTGTTAATCGGGTTTATCGCCCTCGCCTTGGGCGCATTTGTGAGCTTGGTGGTTTATCGTAATCTGCAGTCCAGGGCCAATTCAAAGACGCCTCCGGGGGAGGAAGTCGTGGTGGCGGCGGACGACCTGCAGGTGGGTTCGAAAATCGACGACCGAGACATCCGGTTGGTCCGCTTCTCCAGTGCCGAACTGCCGGCCGGTTGCTTTCATCAGAAGACGAAAGTAATCGGACGTGGAGTCGTGCTACCCATCGCCAAGGGAGAATTCGTGTTACCGAACAAACTCGCGGGCGAGAATGCCGGCGCTGGTTTGCCGTCCTTGATCCCCCCGGGCATGCGGGCAGTTTCCGTGCGGGTGAACGACACCACCTCGGTCTCAGGTTTTGTGCAGCCGGGTACTCGCGTGGATGTGTTGTTGACGGGAAATCCGCAAGGATCGAACGAGCCGCAAACCACCACCGTGCTGGAAAATGTTGCGGTCATCGCCACCGGCCAGAAACTGGAACGCAACCTGGCGGGCGAGCCGCAGAGCGCGCCTGTGGTCACCCTGCTGGTTTCGCCGGATGATGCGGAAAGGCTCACGCTGGCCATCACGCAAGGCCATATTCAACTGGCCCTGCGCAATCCGCTCGATACCAAACAGGAAGACGTGGCCGCGGTAAGATCTAATTCTCTATACAAAAATGGCGTCGAACCAGCGCCAGCGGCAGCCGCGCCGCACGCCAGGTCGAAACACATCGTGGTCCAGGCTCCTCCCCCAGGCCCGACCGCTTACACGGTCGAGGTCTACAAGGGAGACAAGAAGGAAGAAGACAAGTTCTAAGCGCAAGTCAGGTGCGAGGTTACAAAACATGTTGATCTGCTCCCGCAGGTGGGAGAATCGTGAAACGCGAGCTGGCAAACTGGTGGGAATTGCAATTGCTCTTCTGTCGCTGCTGGGCGCGGCCGCAGTGGCACCATCTCAGGACCAGGCGACGGCTCAAGCGGCGCCGCAGCAAATTGCGCCCGAGCAACCTGTGCCTCAGGTGGCGCCACCGCAAACCACAGCTCAGGGCCCTGCGGCCACGGCACAGACCCCTTCAGAATCTGAGTCGCGGGGTGCTGCCCCGTTGCGTGTCATGGTGGGCAAATCACTGCTTATCAACACGACGGAGCGGCTGAAGAGAGTCTCCGTGACCGATCCTGGCGTCGCGGATGCCATTGTAGTCACGCCCACTCAAATCCTGGTACATGGGCGTTCCGCCGGGGAAGTTTCCTTGCTGATCTGGGATGAGCTGGAGCGTTCGCGCAGTTTTGATCTGCGCGTGGATGTTGACGTCAGCGCCACCGCCGAGGAAGAAAGGCGAGTTTTCCCTGACGAACAGATCACGGTCACCCCATCCCGTTCCGCCATCGTGCTCTCCGGTCACGTGACCACCGAGGATATCGCCAAGCGGGCAGAGATGATTGCGGCAGCCTACTCCAAGAATGTGGTGAACGTGCTCACCTTTGGTCCGGTAGGTGCGCAGGAAGTTCTTCTGGAGGTAAAGTTCGCCGAAGTGGATCGTAGCGCGGCATTGCAACTGGGAGCGAATTATCTCACTCCCGGCACCGGTCATACGACGGGAACCCTGACCACGGGGCAATTTGGAAGCACCACCGTCTCCACCAGTTCCGCCACTACCACGACCGTCGGAGGAACAACTACGACCTCCACCTCGGGGACAGCTCCTACCATTAACCTGACGAACCCCTTGAACCTTTTTCTATTCCGCAGCGACATCAACTTCGGGGTTGTGGTCCAGGCGCTGCAGCAGAAAAACCTGTTGCAGATTCTCGCTGAACCGAACTTGATTGCGGTGAACGGAAAGGAAGCCAGCTTTCTTGCCGGAGGAGAATTCCCTTTTCCTATCGTCCAACCGGGACAGGGCTTCACTGCGGTCAGCATCTCGTTTAAGGAGTTTGGAGTCAGGCTGAGGTTCACTCCGGTGATCATGCCCAACGGAAATATTCACCTGCGGGTTGTGCCGGAAGTAAGCGAATTGGATTTCACCAATGGGCTTACGGTTTCCGGATTTAACGTTCCGGCGCTGAGCACACGCCGCGCCGACACTGAATTTGAGTTGCAGGACGGACAGAGTTTTGTGATCGCCGGACTGATGGATAATCGCCTCACCCAGGTCGGCAACAAAATTCCGGGGCTAGGCGATATTCCGATTCTGGGCAACTTGTTTAAGAGCAAGAATTTGCAAAAGAGCAAGTCGGAGTTGATGGTATTGTGCACCGTGCATCGCATCTCGCCCAGTACACAAGCCCCGCCTGGACCCGTCGATCCGCAGCCGTTTCTCGACCAAGACAAGTTTGATGGGAAGAAGAAGCCTACCGAGGTCAGCAAGTAAATACCGGGATTCGAGTCGTAAGGGTGGGCTTGGTGCAATGTATTTTGGAATAGTGGAATCTGTAGGAGAAGTGGCCGCGCCATGCCCGAACTTTCGGTTGTCATTATTGCAGCGGATAACGAACAGCGTGCCGTTTTGCAGGCTTTAGTAGACGGTACGAGTGTAGCGCGGGCGGTGTATACGCATGCCAGTTTTCCGGTGGCAGTAGGCGATCCTGTCCTACGCCGGATCCAAGCCAGCAAGCCTGACGTGGTTCTGGTGGATATCCCACCGGACAATTCGATTCTAGCTTTACGGGCAATCGAACTGCTTCACCAGGAGTTGCCCGCCGCGGCACTGTTTGCCATCGGCAGCATCTCGCAGCCGCAGGCGATTGTTGGCGCGATGCGAGCCGGGGCGCGCGAGTTTATCGAACATCCCACGACCACGACAGATCTTTTGGAAGCTTTTGTCCGTCTGACCGCGGCTCAGCGAAAGGTCAACCGGGAAGGGACCAGCGGCAAGGTTTTCACCGTGGTGAACGCCAAAGGGGGCTGCGGCGCTACTACGGTCGCGGTGAATCTCGCTCTGGCTTTACATTCCGCCCACGGCAATACGGCGCTGGTGGATATGGCTTCCTTGGGACACGCCGCGTTGCACATGAACCTGAAGCCTCTGTTCAGCGTCACCGACGCGATCCGCAACCTGCATCGTCTCGACAGTTCCCTGCTGGAAGGTTTCATGACCCGGCACGGCGGTGGCTTGCAACTGCTTGCTGGGCCCAATATTCCGGTCGCGGTAGAGCCCTCGACCGCTGAGTTCGCCAGATTGTTCGACATGTTGATGAGTCACTTTCGTTACGTCGTGGTCGATGCTTCCACCCGGCTGGACCCAACCACGCGCCTGGTCTCTAACTTGTCCCAGACTGTCTTGATGGTGGCCAATGCAGATGTTGCTTCTTTGTGGAGCGCAGCCCGGGTGCAACAGTATCTGGGAGAATCTGGCGGGCGCGAAAAAGTGAGTCTGGTGCTGAATCGGTTCCGCAAAATATCTGGTTTCAGCGAAGCCGACGCCGAAGCCGCCGCCGGGGTGAAGTTACTGTGGAAGATCCCCAATCAATATTTCTCGGTGTCGACGGCAATCGACCGGGGAGTGCCGGTGGTCGCACAAAATCACACTGAAATCGCGCGCGCCTTCACCGGGCTGGCGGCGCGTCTGACGGAAAACGATTTAGAAGTGAAACGCAAAGCCTGGTCTTTATTTAAGACGGTGTGAGGCTTTAGACAGTTAGGCAGACTTCATGGCGAATTTGCAGACCTTTGAAAGAACGGAATACCAGCAGGTTAAGGCGGACCTTCATCGCAAGATTCTCGATCGCCTCGACCTGGAGAAGCTGGGCAAAACCGCGAGCGATACCGCCCGCGACGAAGTTCTCGGACTGATCCGCAACGCGGTGAACACCGAAGCCGTGCCTCTCAGCTTCGCCGAGCGGGAACGGCTTTCGCGGGAGATTCTGGACGAAATCTTCGGCCTCGGTCCGCTGGAACCCTTGCTCAAAGATCCCACCGTCTCCGACATCCTGGTGAACCGTTACGATCGGGTCTACGTGGAGCGCGCAGGCAAGCTTGAACCCACGGGACTGAGTTTCAAGGACGATCAACACCTGATGCAGATCATCGACCGAATTGTGTCGCGAGTCGGCCGGCGTGTGGATGAGTCTTCGCCGATGGTGGACGCGCGGCTTCCGGACGGCTCCCGTGTAAACGCCATCATTCCGCCGCTTGCGATTGACGGGCCCTGTCTTTCCATTCGGCGGTTCGGCCGTGATCCCATCACCGCCCGCAACATGATCGAGAACCAAACTCTGACCGAGCCCATGCTGGAGTTGCTCTCCGCCATGGTCAAGGGACGGCTCAATCTGCTGATTTCGGGGGGAACCGGCGCGGGCAAGACCACCCTGCTGAACGTACTCTCGGGCTACATTCCGAACAACGAACGCGTGGTCACGATCGAGGACGCAGCGGAACTGCAAATGAAACAGGAGCACGTGGTGCGCCTGGAAACCCGCCCACCCAACATTGAAGGCAAGGGCGCAGTGCGGCAGCGGCAGTTAGTCATCAACAGCCTGCGTATGCGCCCCGACCGCATTGTGGTTGGCGAGGTGCGTGGTGAAGAAGCATTCGACATGCTCCAGGCCATGAACACCGGCCACGAGGGATCGCTGACCACGGTTCACGCCAACGCCCACCGCGACGCGCTGGCCCGGTTGGAAAGCATGGTATCGATGGCCAATCTTAATCTTCCCGAGCGGGCCATGCGGCAGCAGATCGCATCCGCTATTCACGCTATTGTGCAGATCGCGCGCCTCTCCGACGGAACCCGCAAAGTGATTTCGATTTCCGAGGTTACCGGAATGGAGGGCGAAGTGATTGCCCTGCAAGATATCTTTGTGTTCGAGCGGAAAGCGATCGATGAAAGTGGCAAGGTACGGGGCGTTTTCCGCGCGACCGGAATCCGGCCACGATTTGCCGACCGCCTGGCCACCGGCGGGTGCCGCTTGCGTCCCGCGCTGTTTGACTCTCGAGTGGAGATCTAAAGGAGCCTGGCGGAGTCCGCGAAAAGAAAATCATGCTAGCCCTTATCGCCATATTGATTTTCGTGGTTGTAGCCCTCGGCGTATTTGCCGTGGCCTCCTTGTTGGACCAGCGCAGTGCCCAGGCGCGCCTGTTGCGCGAACGCCTGGCATCGGTACAGCAGGCGGCAGCCCACGAGCCCGGCGAAGAGCTTGCCTTACTTCGCGACGAAATGTTGAGCAAGATTCCGGCGCTGGACAACCTGCTGCGCCGCTCCTCGCGAATCTCGAATCTGCAGCCCTTCCTGGAACAAGCGAACCTGAAAATACGCGCCGGAAACATCCTGATCCTGTGCCTGGTCAGCGCTGTGGTATTTAGCGGGTTAGGGTATTTCGCGGCTGGATCTCTGCCTCCGAACCAGGCTTTGCTGTTTGCCGCCGCTGGTCTGGTTCTGGGCGGATTCGTTCCCTACTCTTATGCCTCGTACCGCCGCACCAAACGTTTTCAGAAGTTCGAGGAGTTGTTTCCCGAAGCCATCGATACCCTGGCTCGGGCGGTGCGTGCCGGCCACGCCTTTACCACCGCATTGGAATTGATCGCAACCGAACTTTCCGAACCGGTGGCATCCGAGTTTCGCAAACTCTTTGAAGAGCAGAAGTTCGGCCTGCCCGTCCGGGACGCCTTGATGAACCTTACCGAACGCATGCCGCTGGTGGACGTGAAGTTCTTCGTTACCGCCGTAATGCTGCAGCGCGAGACCGGTGGGAATCTGGCCGAAATCCTCGATAACCTTTCTTACGTGATCCGGGAACGATTCAAGATCATGCGCCAGGTTCGGGTCTACACGGCTCAGGGACGTTTGACCATGATGTTGCTGATGGGATTGCCTCCCGTTATCGTGATCACTATGCTGCTGACCAGCCCGGCATTTATCCGGCCACTGTTCTACGACCCCATCGGGCATACTTTGGTGGTTGCCGGTATTGTGTTGCAGACGCTGGGCTATTTTGTGATACGGAAGATCATTCAGATTCAGGTTTGACGAAGTTGAGGTTTGACCGAATTTAGGTTTGCCGCATGGCACTCGCGCTCACGATTGTAGTATTCCTGACCATCGCTCTGGTCGTGTTTTCATTTGGGGCGGCGGCTTATGCACCCTCTTCCCTGCTGGGCGCCCGTTTGCGCGCCCTGGGATGGCAACAAACCAAGGCGCCGGAGAAGCCTGCACTGAAAGAACGCCTGGAACAGGCACTCGATCCCTTCAGCAAGGCAATCCCCTTATCTCCGAGCGAGGTCTCGCGAACCCGGCGTTGGCTGATTCAGGCTGGCTATCGAGAGCCGCGTCACTTGACGGTGTATGTGGGCAGCCGTCTGGCAACCGCGCTCCTGGGATTCGCGGCCGTGATCGCGACCAGTGGCTTCAACTCCCCGCTCTTGATGGTTAGTGTAGGCGCGTTTGGATTTTTTCTACCTCGATTTGTACTGAAACGAATGATCAAGAAGCGGCAACAACGCATCCGGCTGGGTTTACCGGACGCTTTGGATCTCACCGTGATCTGCGTCGAAGTCGGACTGGCGCTCGATCAGGCACTCATGCGCGTTGGCCAGGATCTGCATCATGCGCATCCCGAACTGAGCGACGAGTTTCACCTGGTAAACTTGGAGATGCGCGCCGGCAAGCCCAGAGCCGAGGCTCTGCGCAATTTGGTGGAGCGCACCGGCGTCGATGATCTGCGTTCGCTGGTGGGCACGTTAATACAAACTGACCGCTTCGGCACCAGTATCGCCCAGGCGCTGCGGGTCCATTCGGATTCGCTGCGCACGGAGCGGCGCCAGCGGGCTGAGGAGCAAGCAGCCAAGACAACCATCAAAATGGTAATTCCCCTGGTTTTATTTGTCCTCCCCTCGATCATCTTTGTCACGCTTGGCCCGGCGATCATCGAATTAATCCGGACGCTGGCGCCGGTAACGGGACACTGACAAAGCCGGTGATCCAGAATCGACGATCTTCATTATTTTGACGATCTACAATTTAGACAGCAGGGATCGAATCCAGCAGTTGTGATTCAGGAGTTGTGATGTCTTTACCGGGGGCCACGGGATATGCGTTCAATCGGACGCGAAACGCCTATCTGGCCACGCATTTATCGGTGGCAGGAACCCATTGGTCGCGTCTGCGAGGGCTTATGGGCAAAGACGCCGCAAGTTTCCCTGCGGGAGACGGACTCTGGATCGTTCCCTCCCGCGGCGTACATACGCTGGCCATGAAGTTCGCGATCGACGTCCTTTACTTGAACTCCCAAAAGATTGTGGTCCATGTGGAACAGAATCTGAAACCGTGGCGCGTGGCCCGAGTGAGCATGCACACCGCTTCGGTGCTCGAGTTGCCAGGCAACACACTGAAGTCGAGCGGAACCGCGATCGGAGATGAAATCGAGATCGCATTGGGTCAGGCACGGGAGGCAAGCGCGGAGTGAACGACGAACTGAAACTTCTGGTCGAGTGGTCGTCGCCGTGGCAGGAGTTCGTCACTGCCATTCGACCCGCTCTGGCGCGCTCTCCCGAACGGCTTGCGGGAGAAGCCAGAACCGGACTCGCTTCCTACCGCGGAATGTTCGCGTCCTGGATCGTGGAAGCGGCATTGCTGGCTCTGGCGATCATGCTGTCGCAGGCAGTCGGGCGGCTGCGGCCTTATGCGCCACCGGCCATGCCCAAGTACGACGTGATTTATTTCTCTGGCGACGAATTGCCGCGGACGGAAGACGCCAGCGGAGCGCAAGCCGGCCACTCCGGACGCGCCGGCGGACATGAGGCTCATCACCGCACCCAAACCATTCGCGTGGCCCGTGGCGAGCCGGTTCGCGAAACCGTGGTGGATGCTCCCAAGCTGAAGCTTCCGCAATCCGATTCGGCGGTTGCCAATCTTCTGGCGTTCAAGCCAATTCCAGGGCCCGCGCCAGCCGAGGGCCTGAGATCGTCGTTGCAGGTTCCTGCTCTTGCCGAAGCGGCAATCGCTCCCGCTCCGGAAGTTCGGAATGACAAAACGCAGCGTGTGCCGCTTTTGAACGCTAACGTAATCCCGCCAACCCCCGAGGCGCAGCGCGACAAGATGCGATCTCTGCAACCCATGAACGCCTCGGTCGTGCCTCCAAGTCCCAGCGCGCCGCAGCGCGATATTACTTCCGTCCGCGTACCCGGTTCGCAAGCCGTGACCGTGATTCCACCGCCGGTGTCCGCTCCCGAGCAGTCCGCCAACCTGCATCCGCGACTGACGCTTCCGGCGCCATCCGTAATCGCGCCACCCCCCGCGCAGATTGCGCGCAACGTGAATCCCAGAGGACCGGGATTTGGGGCGGGCGAGATGCAAAACCAGGTCGTGCCGCCTCCGGCCTCGATGGCAAGCACCACCTCGGGGCATCGCGCATTCAACGGCGCCGGCAACCCTGCCGTGGTCCCGCCTCCGGTTCAGTTGAACGGTGCTGCGACGGGGACTCGCGCAGTCTCCGGTTTGGGAAATGCCAATGTCGTACCTCCTCCGGTCCAGGTGGGCGGCGGTTCCCTGCAGCATCCGACGATGACGGGATTGGGTGGCGGAACTGCCGTGGTGCCGCCACCTCCTTCAGTTTCGGGTGGAGGCGCGCTTTCTGGACTCGGACGCGGGAATCGTGGCGCGGGCCTCGGCGGTCCAATGGATGCCGGCTCGGTGGCTGCTCCCCCGAGCACGAACGGCGGCAGCGGAGGAGGAACTGGCATCGTAGTCTCCAATCAACCTGGATCCAAGATCGGCGTCCCGGGAAACGCTGCGGCGGGATCTATTTCCATGTCCCCGTCCGGAGGCGCGAAGCCGGGATTAGGCGGATCGGGAGGCGGAGCGAGCATCGGGCGCGGCGAAGGCCCGGGGAGCGGTTTATCGGGCGAAGGCTCCGGCGCGGCCAAGGCCGATACGACGAAGGAAGGCGTGGGCCACGGATCTGACACCATGGCACGGGGCGGAATCTCGCCTTATCCCGGACCCGGCGGCGCCGGCAACGGAACCACGGGCAAACCGCCGATGCCCGGAGTCTCTGTGAACGGCGGCAGCAATATCGTTACGCTCCCAAGTTTTGGCGCCGACGGAGCCGGACCAAATGTCGTCGCACGCTCCTCCGTTGGCAAGGACCATACCGGTCCGGGCATCACGGTCGTAGGCAGCGCCCGTTCCGGAGGCGCATTCAACTACTACGGCAAGCTCATCGGCGATAAGAATTACACCATCTATATCGATACTGTGCTGGGCACGGCGGTTATGCAGTATGCGGATCCAACGTCGGCGGCGCATCCCTACGCCGAAGATTTGATCGCTCCACAACCTCTGCACGCCGATCTGCCAGCCAACTTGAAGCCTTCGCGTCTGGTGATTGCGTGCATCCTCGACCGTTCAGGAACGCTGCGTAATCTGCAAGTTTTGGACGGTGCCGGTAGTGCGATGTCTTCGAAAGTCCTGGCGGCGTTAACCAACTGGAAATTCCGCCCCGTATTCCGCGGCGACCAACCGGTAGAGGTTAACGCGATCCTCGGCTTCGACATCGACACCAGATAGACTCCGCCAGCCGGACCGTGGTAAGAAAATCCCTAGCAAGTTATGATGAAAGGAGGGTAGAAACATGGCAATTCTCGATTGGTCCCAATGTCCGGCTGTGGAAAGCGTCCCTGGCAAGGTGAGCGGTGCTTGGACGTTCCGAAACTCACGGACGCCGGTTAAACTCATTTTCGAGAACCTTGAGGACGGCATGACCATCGATGAAATCATCGAGCAATACCCCGTTTCGCGCGAGGAGATCATAGCCGTACTCGACTTCGCCGCCCACAGCCTCGACAAAGCGCCCAGCTTTTAAGCCGTGCTGATATTGCTCGACAACAACGTCCCTCGCGGCCTTGCCCGTGCGCTTACCAACCACACCGTTATCGAAGCGCGGGAGCGCGGCTGGGCGACCTTAAAGAACGGCGATTTACTCACTGCCGCCGAGGAAGCCGGATTTGAAGTCCTAGTGACAGCGGACAGGAGCATCCGGTATCAGCAGAACCTCGAGGGCCGGAAACTAGCGATCGTCGCGTTAGGAAAAGGGCGTTGGACCCTCATCAGGACGCATTTGGCGGAGATTGTCGCAGCGGTCAACGCAGCGACACCTGCCAGCTTTACTCAAGTCGATATACCAGAATAGAAAACTCTCCTTTCCTGTTCCACGGCCGGTTGTTTGGTTTAGGAGTACGCGGGCTGTGTGTTGCGGGCGTTACATCGTTTAGGCTCCTTCGCGCTGAAACAATACCGCCGTCCCGTCCTCATGGATTAACTTCCACCCTGGCGTTTGCCCCAGGATTGTCCCTAACGACGAATTCTTTTGCACCACGATCCAGTTCACCTGCCTTCCATCCAACACTTTTTCCCAATCCGGCTGAACGAAGACTACTTTCAAGTAATTTTTGAAAAATTCGTCGCCATACAAATCGTGGCGATCGTCCACCAGGACTTTAGTTTGTGGATAGAGCCGGTAAATCAGATACCCGCCCCATTGGTCCGGACAAAAGATCGGCCCCCGGATATCGCGCTGGGCGATTACTTCGGCGGCCTCCACGGGAAATCGTTTGTCGTCGAAATAGGCATTGATCCACTGAGTCGAGCCAATCTTTCCCCCGTGCATGCAAGCCCACAAGCCGAGAGCGAAGACGATCACCAGCCAGAGGTGACCTTGAAACTGCAATTCCATCCTTTGCATCCTCATGCCGAAGCCGTGCAGGCGCGTAAACAGAGCACGCAACCAAGGTGCGATCCCAACATTCTCACTGGCCTGCGCGACGGTCTCCGAAAGCAGCGGAGCAATCATCAACGTAAGCAGCATGGAGGACGCCGGAAGACTGCGCGCAGCATAGAGCCCGCTAGAAGCGGCCAAAAGGATCACCAGCAACTGGGCGGGTGGAGGCTTTCGGCGGGCACTCGCCAGCGCCGCGATGGTCACCAGCAGGAGCACGGCGAAACACTGCTGGGCCACGCCGTGAAAATCAGGCGATTGAAACTCGGTGACGCGGTTCATCAGAAACCGGTCGGAAAGATACCGGTAAATATGAAGGTGCAGCTTGATCCCGTATGGATTGACGAAACTCGCCAGCAACGAAAGCGCGCTGACCAGGCCCAGCCGCTTCAGCCATCTCCCAAGTTCTCGCCTCTGCTCACTGCCGGCGAAATACTGTATTGTTCCGCCGATTAGATAAAGGCCCAACAAAGCGAAGCCGAGCAGAAATCCGCCATGCAGATTGACCCAGAGCAACATCAGCACGGGCAGAAAAAAGAGACGGTGACTTTTCTCCGAACTAGCGTCCTCGCTCGCTGCCGAGTCCAGCAACTCAAACCAGATCACCGTGAACAGCCAACTCAAAACATGAGGCCGAGCCAGAAAATGAATGGCCGAGGCGCCCAACGATAAGACAAGAAGAAAAAAAGTAATTGGAAGACTGCCACCTCGACGCACGGCCAGGTGAAATACCAAAACGAATGTGGCCGCCATAACCGCCGCCGTGTAGAAGACCACGCCGTTCAATCCAAGCACGTGGTGAATGGCCGCAATCAGTACGTCATACAGCCATTCCCATGCATACCAGGGCTGCCCGCTCATCGTCGCCGAGAATGGATCGACGCGGGTAATCGAACGCGTCTGCAGCATGAGTTGCCCGTTGCGGATGTGCCATCCGGTTCCGCCATCGCGCAGCAAGAGCCGTCCCAGCGCTCCGCAACTCAGCCCCAGTAGCAAGGCAATAAATAGCAAATCAGCAACTGAGGGGACGAGGTAAGAAAGCCAGCGGGAGTTGCCGGACTGCGCTGCAGTATTTGAACGAGGCTCTGTCTGCGGAGGTTTCAAGTGCAAAGCGTATGCTCGCGCCTAACCCGCTAATGTTACTCGATTCAATGCAGCAACGCTCGATTCGCCTGCTATTGCCGTGAGTACGGAGCCGGCGGCCTTGTCAGGGACGATACGAAAGGTAGCCCACCCCTACTCGCATATGATGAAGCAAGCTATCGGGAAAGCAGGCTGCGATGGTAAGTCCCAGCGCGGCATGGATCAACCCCAATGGAAGGATGTTGCGGTAGCGGCGAAACATTTCGCAGAAAAGCAAGCCCCCGCCGAAACTTAGCAAGGTTAGCAGTGGACTCGGAACGTGGGTCGCCGCGAATAGCAGGGCCGCGGCCCACACCGCCCGACGGCCGCCGAGAAGGGATTCCAGCCGCACGTAAAAGAACGACTGCAAAATGAATTCCTGGAGCAGCGCCCAGACGGCATATTGCCAAGCCTTGTTCCACGGGACGGGATGAGCTGGCCCCAGGCTTTTCATCGCCGAACCAACCGCAACCAGCGTAATCACAAGAACCGCCCCGAAAATTACCATCGAGACGGCTCCGGACCAAGGCCGCGCAAGCCCCAATTCACGTACTGAATAACGACCGCGTGCTGTCAACCATAAAGTGCACAGTGCGGCTGACAGAATGGCGCCTGCGTTGACGCGACCGGTCGGCGTCCACACCGCCATCATGATCAAAGCGAAGACCAGGCCGACCTGGAGTGGGTCCGACAGATCAACCGCGAGACTTCGCAACGCACTGTCCGCTGGCGCGGAGACCATTCCCCGATCAACCGTAATCTGAGGAAATAAACTTTTCGACTCGGCAGCCATAGTCAGAAACCATCTGCAGTTAAGATGCCACTTCTGCGCTCGCCGGAACATCTTAAATGCATAAACTTGAAGAAGGAATTGGATGAACTCCAAACCCGTGTTGCAAGTTGTTATCGTTGGCGCCGGATTCGGCGGCCTTAACGCCGCCCTCAGACTAGCACGTTATCCCGTGCGGATCACCCTGATTGACCGCAGAAATCACCATACGTTCCAGCCCTTGCTCTATCAGGTAGCGACGGCTGGTTTGTCTCCGGGAGAGATTGCCGCTCCCATCCGCTGGATCGTGCGCCGCCGTCGCAACATTGAGGTTCTGCTCGGAGAGGTACAGGATTTCGATTTGCAGCGACGCTTAGTAAAGCTGCCAGGTCGCGAACTCCCCTACGACTATCTGATCGTCGCTGCGGGCGCGAGCCATGCCTATTTCGGACACGACGAGTGGGAACCGCTCGCCCCCGGCCTGAAGACGATCGAGGACGCATTGGAAATCCGGCGCCGGGTATTGCTTGCCTTCGAACTGGCCGAGCGCCAGGCGGCCAGCGGTGGAGGACACGTGCCGTTGAATTTTGTCATCGTCGGCGGCGGCCCTACAGGAGTGGAGTTGGCGGGAACGCTGTCAGAGATCGCCCGCCGCGCCCTGGCAGACGAATTCAATTCCATCGATCCCCAACGCACGAGAATTATTCTGCTCGAAGGCGGGCCGCGAATTCTGCCCTCCTACCCGGAGGATCTCTCGCGAAGCGCGGAGCATCAACTCCGCGGGCTCGGAGTTGAGGTACACACCTCGACAATGGTTACAGGGGTCGAACCCGCCGCCGTACTGATGGGCTCAAGTCGTCTGCCGGCCGCAGTCACTTTATGGGCTGCGGGGGTAGCCGCGTCCTCATTGGGCAGGAAGCTGGGCGCGCCTGTCGACCGGGCAGGACGCGTGCTCGTGAACCCTGACCTAAGTATTCCCGGGCATCGCGAGATCTTCGTCATTGGAGATTTAGCCGCGCTGAAGGATGCCAGCGGCCAAATGGTGCCGGGCGTCGCGCCGGCCGCCATCCAGCAAGGAAAGGCGACGGCCCGCAACATTGCACGCGACTTGCGAGGAGGGCCACGACAAGACTTTCATTACCTGAACAAGGGCAGTCTGGCAACCATTGGACGGGCCGCCGCAATCGCACAGTTTGGAAAGATTCACATTTCCGGGTTCATCGCCTGGCTCTCCTGGCTATTCGTCCACATCTTTTTCCTGATTGGATTCCGCAACCGGTTGCTCGTGCTGATCCAGTGGGCGTGGTCTTACTTCACCTACGAACGCGGCGCCCGACTGATCACCGGAGATCAGACCCTGCCCAGCTGGACAGAACTACAACGCGAGGAGACTCGTTTGCAAGATAATGGAGAACGGGCGTCTCGCCCGTCCAGCGAGGCGAGGACGCCCGGCCTCCAATAGCTTAGGGGTGCGACACCTCCGCCACCACATCGGGCGAAGAAGGAACAGACTTCCGCGCCGCTGAGACGCTCTTCGACGCCGGTTGCCCGAATACCTCCGGATGCAAATAGTAGCCTTGCTCACCAGCCGCTTTGTCCTCCTCAACCGGAATGCGGTACCGATTGGCATAAGCGTCGTGGCGAATGCCCGTGACCTGCCAGGATACTTCCACGTTGGGCTTATTCGTCCGAATCACAAATCGATTGGTATCGATCTTCTTGGCCACGATGGCCTGCGCGAATTGGCCGATCACCGTTAACTGATAACGGAAATCACCATTGAGCGCTTCGAAGTAATCTGGCAAGCTCACCGTAGCAAGGCCATGCCGATCGGTCGTGATGTTTCCGTTGTACACGTTCATCATGTCAGGCGATTCGACGAACGAGTGGGAAAGATACTTATTCGCCGGATCAAGGGGATGGTCGATCTTGAATGAGCCGCCGCCCTTCGTCAGCGTGCCGGTTACGTTGAGATTGCCAGCGTAGAAACCGTTGCCGCTGGCGTCAACAGTGAACATTTGAGTGTAGTTGCTTCCGGAGGCGCCCAACAAAATCAGACCTGCTCCGCTCGCGTTTTCGAAAAAGCCCGCGGTGCCCCCGGAAGCGGAGGCGACGCCGTATACTCCTGCCCCGCTTGGACTTGAGTTCGCGCCAATCACGCCGTAAGGGTAACCTGAGGTGCTGCGCTCGCCGGCAACGCCGACAACGCCAATTCCGCCAGCGGTCGCTATGCTGTGTCCATAGACCCCGGCGCCGCTCGGGTGGCCTCGGCTTTCGCCATAGACACCCGTTGCGCCTCCCTTTGGTGACGTGGCTATGCCCTCTATGGCGGCCTGCGTGCCCGGCGCCGTCGCCTTAATCGCGATATTGCCCTTGCCAACCACGTCAACGGGCGCTTTCGGAGTCTTGATTCCAATGCCGACGTTCCCGCCCGTCTCAAAGATCACCGAATTACCTAATGTTGTGGGGCCGGTCCAAATCGGAATGAAATTCTTTGTGCCCCCGCCCCTGATGCCCGCTGGGAGAGAAGTTGGCGCGGAGGCAGTTGATGAGCCTGTCTGGTTTTGCGCTTCCACGGCGCCGGAGGTTGGGCCCGCTGTTTGGGCCGAAGTTGTACAGACCACCGCTGACAGAAAACTGACGATGACGGAGCAGGCGCGGAGCTTCATGGGAGATCCCCTCTCTATATATTTTTATTCTTGAATTGTCCTGGGATTCGGAGACTACCTGGGAGGCCGACACCCCGTCGGCCACAGCGCAGTCTTATATCAGCAAACCGGACCTATGGCAATCACTTTTACTCGTTCTTTCGCGGTGCCAGCTAACCGACTGAGAGAATTGTGGTTATGTCAACAAGTTCTTGACTTCGCGGGCCGCGTCACGGTAAAGTATTTGAGGTTGGTTTAGAAGAATGGCAACCCTGTTAGTGGCTGTAGCAATCTCGGTGGCGGTGCCTGGAGTGTTCCGGGTCGCGGCTGAGTTGAGCAAATCCGCTTCCTTCATGAACACTCTGCAAAAGATACATCTTCTCTAAACGAATCTTTTCTTTTTCTTCGCTTTTTCTGGAAATCTTCCATCAGCTCGCAGTATCATTTCTGCATGTCGGCCGAAGACGCACATCGCGATGCCTGCTGGGTCCTGACCGTCGTCGGCGGTTTGGCGCTAACCAAGGCGCTTGAGGAAGCGCTGCCCGCTCTCAATTTCTCCCAGTGGAACGACGCCAATCTTATTCTGCTCTTGCGCCTGTTCACCTTCTGCGCCATCGCGACTCGCCTTTTCATCGGAGCGAGTGTCTTCTTCCAGCAGGTTCACCTTGAGCCGGGACACGCCAGCCACTTTCCCGAATGCAACTACGTGGTCGATTTTGCCTGCTGCATTGTTCACTTCTCCCTGCTGTTTTTTATGGCGGTCAACGTTCGAGACATCCCCGCTCAGCCTTTTCTCCCGCAACAGCGGTTCTTCCTGGCGCTCTGCGCGGTGACGCTTTACGACTGGGTCTGGTTTCTTCTCTCGTCTGCGTACAGTACGGCTCCCACGATTAAAAAGTGGGCCATTCCGAATACATATACTGGCGCGGTCTACGTCCTTTGCTTTTTCCTGTTCCGCTACGACCTGATCGACAGGATTTGGTTTGAAGTCTCCCTGATGCTTACGACACTTCTTTTTAGTCTGCCGGACGGAATTCAACTCAAGCGGGGTCGGCTGCCATGAAGCAAGCTACTGCGGCTCTTGGCAGCCGCTATAATCTACTTGTCTTGAAATCTCTCCGGCTCAGCGCATTCTCCTTTTTTCTCTTATCCGCACTGGCTTTTGCCCAGGGACCAGCCACAGCCGGCCAGACCGTGTTAGTTGTTCCCTTTGAAAATCAGTCCAAGGCGCCGGGCATCGAGTGGATCGGCGACTCCTTTTCCGAACTGCTGCAAGAGCGCCTGAATTCCGCGACGCTGTTTGTGCTGCCGCGCGAAGACCGCATCCGTGCCTACGACCGCCTGGGCATTCCGGCGGAACTTCATCCTTCACGCGCGACGATCTACCGCATTGCCGAACAGTTGGACGTGGACTACGTAGTGCTTGGCCTCTACCGATTCGATGGACGAACTTTCACCGCGACGGCGCAACTATTAGACATGCGCCGACCGCGCCTGCTGCCCGAAATGAGCGAGTCCGGCCCGCTGATCCAGCTCATCGATATTCAGACCGCGCTGGCATGGGATGTCCTGCGCACCCTTCGCCCTGACATCTCGGTCAGCCGGAAGGCGTATGTTGACGCCGCGCCTCCCATCCGGTTGGACGCCTTCGAGAACTATGTCCGGGGAGTTACGGCGCCGACCGCCGAGCAGCAGATCCAGCACTTTCGCGAAGCGGTTCGCTTGAATCCAACTTACGCCGAAGCGCTCTTGCAATTGGGCAAGTCCTATTACCGCGGACGGCAGTACGAGGAGGCGATTTCCTCGCTGGCGCGCGTGCCCGAAGAAAATCCGCTGGCGCGGGAAGCGAACTTTTATCTTGGACTGGCAGCTTACTACCATGGGGATTTTCCACGCGCCGAGTCCGCATTCGCTTTCGTGGCGACCCGGCTGCCTCTCGCCGAGGTTTACAACAACCTGGGAGTGGTCAGCTCTCGCGCCGACCGAAAAACCGCCGCCGAATACTTTCAGAAAGCCATCGACGCCGATCCTAACGATCCTGACTATCACTTCAATCTGGCCATCGAACTTTACCGCGCGGGCGATGTAGCCGGATCATCCCACCAATTGCGCGTGACTCTCTCGCTCCGGCCCGGCGACCCCGCCGCTAAATCTCTACTTGAGGCAATCACCCCTGACGCCGGGGCTCCAGCCCAGCGAGCGGTGGTACCGGCCAACCAAAAGATTCCACTGGAACGCATCCGCGCCAATTACGACGAGAGTTCGTTCCGCCAGTTGGCTTTGAAAATCGAAGCCGTGGCCGAACAGCGTCTGGCCAAGACGGACCCCGCCACCCATGCCCAATTCCACAGCGATCGCGGACATCAACTGCTGACCCAAGGCTTTCTCTCGGAAGCGGAAGCCGAATTCCGAGAAGCGATTGTGCTCAACTCGTCCAATGCCGAAGCCCACGCCGGCTTGGCGAGTGTGCTGGAAGCACAAAATAACCAGTCCGCAGCGCGATCCGAAGCCGAGGAGGCCTTGCGCCTGCGCCAGTTCGCCGAACCTCTTTTGGTGTTAGCCAAGCTTGATTTGCGAGACAATAGAGCTGAGGCGGCCGCGGAGAACATAGCCCAGGCTTTGCGTCTGGAACCCTCCAATGCGTCTGCCCTGGCGCTCAAACGCGCCGTTGCAGCCAAGCTCGCGCAGGAAGCGCAGCCGCTGCCAAATCGATGAGACTGTTTTCTGTTCCACGAATTTTGTTCGGCCTGCTGATCGTATTCATCCTGTCCACTGCTGCTTCCGCGCAAGTGCTGAAGATCGTGGTCGACGACGCCATTCATCCCATCACCGACGAATACATAGGCCGCGCCATCGCCGAGGCTGAACACAACAAAGACCAGGCATTGCTGATCGAGATCAACACACCGGGCGGCCTGCTTGACTCCACTCGCGACATCATCGAAAAAATTCTGGCCTCGCCCGTGCCCGTGATCATTTACGTCACGCCTAGCGGCAGCCGAGCCGCGTCTGCCGGATTCTTCATCCTCGAAAGCGCCGATGTGGCGGCCATGGCTCCCGGAACCAATACCGGCGCGGCTCATCCTGTTTCCCTCGGCGGCGGCAAGATGGACGACGTGATGAAGGAAAAGATCGAGAACGACTCCGCTGCCCTGATGCGATCGGTGGTCGGAAAGCGCGGCCGCAATGTTGAAATCGCGGAAACCGCGGTGCGCGAATCCAAGTCTTTCACCGATCAGGAAGCGCTTTCGCAAAAACTGATCGATTACGTCGCGCCCACGGAAGAAGATCTGTTCAAGCAATTGCAAGGCAAGCAGGTGAAGCGGTTCGACGGCCAGACCATCACGCTCAATCTGATCGGCGAACCCATCCGTCCATTTAACATGACTCTGAAGCAGCACATCCTGGCCTACCTTCTGGATCCGAACGTGGCCTTCATCCTGCTCGCCGTCGGCGCGCTCGCCCTGTATGCCGAGTTCAACCATCCCGGCGCCGTGGTGCCTGGAACCGTCGGAGTTGTTTTCATTCTTATCGCGATCTTCGCGCTGAACCTGCTGCCCACCCGCTTCGCGGCGGTAGTTCTGATTTTCGCGTCGTTTATTCTGTTCGCGCTCGAGGCCAAGTTCTCCGCTCATGGAGTGCTTGCCATCGGCGGAATCGCCACGCTCACGCTGGGCGGACTGCTGCTCGTGGACGGGCCCATCCCCGAGATGCGAGTCCACCTGGCCACCGCTCTTGCGGTCAGCCTTCCGCTCGGAATCATCACGGTTTTCCTCATGAGCATCGCCCTGAAGGCGCGGGCTAACAAAGTCGTAACCGGGGCGCAGGGATTGATTGGAGAAATCGGCCTGACCCAGAGCGAGCTGTCGCCGCAAGGAAAAGTCTTCATCCACGGCGAACTGTGGGACGCGATTTCCTCCGCCAACCTCCCCGCAGGACAGCCGGTCGTAGTGCGCCAAGTGAAAGGATTGCAATTGTCCGTCGACCCCGCTCCGGCGAACCCGCAAACCGCCGCAACCATTCGGGTCTGACCGAAAATGGAAGACGGGCGTCCGCGCCCGTCAGCGACGCTCATGGTTCACGCCTTTGACCCTTTTCGAGGGCACTCTTCGTGCGGCGCGCACCTCGCCTGACAACCCCGCGCCGCTTTGAAATCACAGCCCTGCCAACTCCAATTGCGATACAATCCGCCTTAGAGGCATTCCTTACAATCAGGCACGGAGGTCCAGATGGAACTCGGGTTTGGTTTCACCACTATCGTCATCATCATCGCCGGTCTATACCTGTTAAGTTCAATCAAGATTCTCGCCGAGTATGAGCGCGGCGTCATTTTTCGCCTGGGCCGTCTGCTTCCACAAGCCAAGGGTCCCGGCTTAATCTTCGTCTTCGCCCCACTCGACCGCATGGTGCGCATCTCTCTGCGGCAGGAAGCTCTGGAGGTTCCTCCGCAGGACATCATCACGCGAGACAACGTCACGTTGAAAGTAAACGCGGTCATTTTCCTGCGCGTGATCGAGCCGCGAAAAGCGGTCGTGGAAGTTTCCAACTACGTCTATCAGACCTCGCAGTTCGCGCAGACCACGCTGCGTTCTGTGCTCGGCGAACAGGAATTGGATGAACTGCTGGCCCATCGCGACAAAATTAACCTGCGGCTGCAGAGCATCCTCGACACCCACACCGCCCCCTGGGGCGTGAAAGTGGCCAACGTCGAAGTCAAGCAAGTGGACATGCCCGAATCCATGCTCCGAGCCATGGCCAAGCAGGCCGAGGCGGAACGCGAAAAACGTTCTAAGATCATTCACGCGGAAGGCGAGTTCTCCGCCGCGCAGCGTCTGGTGGATGCCGCCCATCTGCTGGCTACCGAACCAGTCAGCGTGCAATTGCGCTATCTGCAAACCTTGACCGAAATCGGCGTGGAGAAGAACACCACTGTCGTCTTCCCGGTTCCGGTCGACTTCTTTTCCGGCATACAAAAACTATTTGCCAGACCCGACGGAGACGCCGCGCCCGCTCCGGCGAAGAGCTAAAGAGCCTCCCTCGGCAACAAGACGACGAGGTGTGAATGACAACCGCTGCTTCTGAGGACACCGAGATCACGCTGGGCACCGGCAAAATGCTTGCTCTTTTTTTTGGGCTGGTGGCACTCTGTGCGGTGTTTTTTGGCGTGGGGTACTCTCTGGGCAGAAATTCCTTGAGCAGGATCGCGCCCTCCGACCCAGCCGCTACTACCCCCACGGCTGGCGGCCTTCGGCCTTCCGCAGTCAAAACCACCAGCGCCACTCCGCCGGCGGATATGACGTTTTCTAAAGCGGGTGACAGTAAGAATGGAAACAGCCAACCCGCTCCCCAGGACGCTGCGGCCCAGACACTTGATGCGGCCGCGCCAGCCACCCCTCCAACGGCGACGCCTGATCCCGCCGCTGCAACGCCCTTAAATGGCTACTATGTGCAAGTAGCTGCGGTCAGCAAGCCGGAGGATGCGGAAGCTCTGGTCGACGCGCTCAAGAAAAAACAATATCCCGCATTCTCTACCAACACGCCCACCGACAAACTCATCCACGTGCAGGTTGGACCGTACGGTGACATTAAAGATGCCGAACTCACGCGCGCTAAGCTGGTCAGCGATGGCTACAACCCCATCCTGAAAAGGTAACGGTTGTCGATTCTCAATTGCCGATTATGAGCGCGCAGTCGAATCGGAAAACGGAAATCGCCAATTTCTGTTGAAACTCAGATGACTCTTCACCATGACTGATCCAGAACAAACTCTGAATCGAGTATTGCATGCCATCGCCGACCCCACCCGGCGACGAATTCTGCAAGCTCTCAAAGAGCGTGGAGGTTGTTCCCTCGGCAAGGATGTCGGTCTATGCGCCTCTGACATCGAACAACGTATTCACCTTTCCCAGCCGACGATCTCCCATCACATGTCCATTTTGAACCGGGCAGGATTGGTGGAGGCAAAGAAAATGGGCCAGTGGATGTGGTACCGGCGCAACGAGACTGCCTTGCGCGAATTTGCCCGCGCGCTGCGCGAGAGTCTCTAACTTCGCAGCCGAATGTTCCCTGGACGCCAAAAATTCGGAAGCCCTTTCCCCAGTTAATCGTGGGTGTGATTACCGGACTCAACGCGCCTTCTTGTGGAGCACCAATTTGAGCCCGGCCCGTACGGGCCAAAAGAAGTGATCTTAATCACAGAAAGCGGAAGTCGCAGGGCAGAACATTGAGAGTGCAACGTCGAGCGCTCAGAAAGTGCCAAGGCTTTAGTGTGAGCTGATGCGCTGCGTGAAAATGCAAGGAGTACAAAGTGCGTCTTAAGCCGACAAGATTGCGCTGGCTTTCACAGATCGTATTCCTCTCCCTCTTTCTGTTTCTTCTACTGCACACGGAATTCAGCGCATCGTTGCACGCTGGCGTGAGTGAGCCCCGGCTTCCCTATCCGGTGCAGTTGTTTTTCCAATTTGATCCGCTAGTGACGCTGTCGAATGCGCTCTCCAACCGCGCCCTGTACCACGGCCTGCTGTGGAGTCTGGTGGTTCTGATTCCGACGATGGTTCTCGGACGCTTTTTCTGCGGATGGATTTGCCCTCTGGGATCAATCCACCACTTCTTCAGCGGCCTGCGATCCGAACGCAAACGTGGAAAACAACTGATTGAATCGAATCGGTACAAGCCCTGGCAGACAACGAAATATTACCTTTTGGTTGCGGCCTTAATCGCTGCCGCGCTGGGCACCGGGATCGTCGGATGGCTGGATCCTTTCTCGTTGCTGGTGCGCTCACTTGGCCTATCCATTTTGCCGGGAACGAACTATGCCCTGAACGCCGTGCTGGGCGCGATCGAACACAGCAAATATGATATGGTTCGGGCGGCGGGCAGCGGGTTGCATTTCATCTTCGGGTGGCTGCTGCTCAGTTTCAAACAGCCGTACTTTCGCCAAGGGTTTTGGCTCGGCCTAGTGTTTATATTGCTTCTGGCGCTGAATTTTCGCGTAACCCGGTTCTGGTGTCGGGCATTGTGTCCACTGGGTGCGCTGCTCGGGATCGCATCTCGCTGGTCGATTCTTGGACTCGTCAAGACCCCGGAGCACTGTACCGACTGCAATCGGTGCCTGCTGCGCTGCCAGGGCGGCGACGATCCCGTCGGCGGAGTTCCCTGGCATCAACCGGAGTGTCATCTTTGTTTGAACTGTGTTGATGAATGTCCGGAGCACGGCCTGCAGTTCAAGTTCTTTCCCGCGCAAAAGTCCATCGGTACGAACTTGCGGAGACGTAAGGTGCTCACCGGATTGGCGGCGGGAGCGATCGTGGTTCCATTGTTGCGCAGCACGCCCGGATTCGCAGTCGAGCGCCACGAGCGGTTGCTGCGTCCGCCGGGCGCGCTGGACGAAGAGTATTTCCTGTCGCGCTGCATACGGTGTGGTGAGTGCATGAAGGTCTGTCCCAACAACGCGCTGCAGCCCGCGTTCACTGAAGCGGGTTTGGAGGGACTCTGGACACCGGTGATGGTGCCGCGGATTGGCTACTGCGAGAGCAGTTGCGTGCTGTGCTCGGAGGTTTGTCCCACGGGTGCAATCTGGGAGATCACGGCGAATGAAAAGGGCTGGGAGGCGCGAATGGCGGGCGGCGCGAAGCCCATCCGCTTGGGCACTGCGTTCTATGATCGCGGGCGGTGTTTGCCGTGGGCAATGGCAACGCCCTGCATCGTCTGCGAGGAGTGGTGTCCGACATCGCCCAAGGCCATTTTTTTGCAACCCGCCGTAGTCACGGATGCGGAGGGCCATCTGCAAGAGGTGAAACAACCGCTGGTTGATCCTCAGCGCTGCGTAGGCTGTGGGGCGTGCGAATACGCCTGCCCGGTTCAGGATCATCCGGCAGTTTACGTCACCAGCATCGGCGAGAGCCGATCGCGAACCAACCAAATTCTGCTGAACCGGGGCAAGGAGAGGCCGAGATGAAAGCTCGCGGAGCGCTGCTAGTCATGCTCGGTGTCGCGCTGCTTGTGGACGCGGGTTGCAAATCCCGGCCGGCGAACGGGGCATCACTTTTCCCCGCGACCAATCAGGTTGAGGGCTGGGTGACGACTGGAGACACCCGGACCTTCGAGGCTGCAGACTTGTGGAAGTACATCGACGGCGAAGCGGAACGGTACTTGAAGGCTGGAGTGCAGAGAGTGTCCACGGCTGACTACAAGTTCCAGAATAAAGTTGACGCTACGGTAGACATCTACACCATGTTGAACGCGGATGGTGCCGAGACAATTTTCAAATCGGAGCCCGCTGGCGATGGGAAACCGGTGCACCTGGGAGACGACGCCCGCTTGTCCAGCCAGAGCCTCGTGTTCCGCAAGGGAGCTTACCTGGTTCGAATCGTCGCCTATGAGGAATCGGCGGAAACACAGCAGGCAGTTTTGCAACTCGGGCGCGGTATTGAGTCGCGGCTTGCCAAGCGATGATCGCAAGAAGTGCGGTTCGTCACTGAAAAGTCATACAGATTGCGGTATAGGTAGTTGAGGATACTGGGAACTGATCGTCGATTCACCGGAGAACCCCTATGAGCGCGCATCGCGGCACGAACCGGCGGGATTTTCTGAAGAAGTGCTTCACCGGTGCTGCGGTCCTGGGCGCCAGCGGCACAATGGGACTGCTCGCGGCAGACGAGGGAGCCGCGCTCGCGAAATCCAGGGTAGTTATCGCGCGCGATGCCACCCTGCGCGGCACGGGCACGACGGTGGATTCGCACCGGATGCTTGGCCTCCTGGATCGCTCCATGCAGGCTCTTTTCGACCGCGACAATCCGATCGAGACCTGGAAGAAGTTGGTTCGCCCAGGGGAGACGGTCGGCCTGAAAGTGAATGCGCTTGGAGGACGCGGACTCTCCAGCAACCTTTCACTCGTCGAAGCCATTTGCGAGCGCTTGCAGGAGGCCGGAATCAAAGCGAACGATATCGTGGTCTGGGATCGTGATAGCGACGAAATGGAGCACGCGGGATTCCAGGTATCGACGGGCGGAAACCGTGTGCAATGCTTCGGCACCGATCGAGTTGATTACGAACCAGCGCTGGTCACGAATGGCAGCGTTGGCAGCCGACTGTCCAAGATTCTGACGCAACGCTGCAACGTCCTGATCAATGTCCCGGTGCTAAAAGACCATGACGGTGCCGGCGTAACCATCGCCCTGAAAAACATGTATGGCGTCATCCATAACCCGAACAAGTACCACCCCAACGGCTGCAATCCGTATGTCGCAGATTTGAACATGCTGCCAGAAATCAGAACCAGAATGCGATTGACCATCTGCGATGCGACGACGGCTTGCTTCGAAGGCGGACCGGGATACAAGCCGGAATATAGTTGGAAGAACAATGCTTTGATGGTTTCGCAGGATCTGGTCGCGCTCGACTACACCGGCTGGCAAATCATCGAGCGCAAGCGAGCCGAAAAAGGATTGAAGACGCTGGAAGGCGAAAACAGAGCACCACGCTACATCGCGACCGCCGCCGATGCCCAGCATCGACTGGGCACGAACGATCCCAGGAGAATCGCGGTTGTCGAGGTGTAGGCGGCGCGCGATTGAGAGTTCAACATGGCGCGTGAACTCGATTCACAAGAGGGCGAGAATTCCGCCGTAGGCGGTAAGCGAAGCCCATCCCCGTGCGCGCTCGATCGCCGTTCGTTCTTGACGTGTGCCCTGGCGTCGGGAGCAGCTCTCGGCATCAGTGAATTTGCCTTCCTCGGTGCGATCCCCGCGTGGGCCGGTACGCAGAAGCAGGATGATTCGCGATTCACCGTCGAAGCCAAGTTCTACCAGAAGCTTCCAAACAAGAAGATCAAGTGCAAGCTGTGTCCGCGCGAATGCACGGTGGGAGATCGGGAGCGCGGCTATTGTGGCGTGCGAGAGAATCACGGAGGAACCTACTACACGCTGGTGCACTCGCGAGTGTGCGCTGCGCACGTTGATCCCATCGAGAAGAAGCCCCTGTTCCACTACCTGCCGGGGACGCTCGCATTTTCGTTAGCCACGGCTGGCTGCAACGTCAACTGCAAATTTTGCCAGAACTGGGACATCTCCCAAGTGCGTCCTGAGCAGGTTCCTGCTGAGTATGCTCCCCCAAAAGCGGTTGCCGAGCTGGCCAAACAGCACGACTGTCCGACCATTGCCTACACCTACAGCGAGCCGGTGGTCTTCAGCGAATACCTGATGGATGCAGCCGATGCCGGGCACGAAGCCGGCATCCGCAGCGTGGTCGTGTCCAATGGCTTCATGCAAGAGGAGGCGCTAAAGACCGCGTATGGAAAGATGGACGCGGTCAAGATCGATCTGAAAGCTTTCTCTGAGTCTTATTATAAGGATGTAGTTGTTGCCGAGTTGAAGCCGGTTTTAGACTCGCTGGTCACTTTGCGGAAGATGAACAAGTGGACCGAAATAGTGTACCTCGTGGTGCCGGCGATGAACGACGGCGATGCCGAATTCCGTGGCCTGGCGAGCTGGATCAAGACAAATCTGGGCGTCGATGTGCCACTTCATTTCACGCAATTTCATCCGGAATACTTATTGAAGAACCTGCCCATCACGCCGGTGGCAACTCTGGAGCATGCCAAAGCGATTGCCGACGCCGAGGGGCTGCACTACGTGTACATCGGGAACGTGCCCGGACATCCCGCGCAAAATACTTACTGCCCGAAGTGCCGTCACACGTTGGTGGAACGCGTTGGGTTCACGGCAAGCCGAATGCTGATCCGCAAGGGCAGCTGCCCATTCTGCCGGCAGCCGATCCCTGGCGTCTGGCACGCATGACGGCGCGAGAGGAGCTTTCGCATATGAATATCAAGATGCATCCCAAAATATATTGGCTGGCGGCTTTACTGATCGCGATCCTAGGGATTGCGGCGCGCCAGCACGTCCATGCTGCCGATCCGCACAACGTGAGACAAGCTTTTGTCGCCGGCGGCTTCTATCCCGCCGACCCTAAGACGCTTTCGACCATGATTGATGACATGTTGGCGCATGCGTCTCCGACGGCGATCAACGGCCCGATCCTCGCTGTGGTTGCGCCTCACGCCGGTTATCAGTTCTCCGGCCCCGTCGCGGCTTACACTTACGCGGCGCTGAAAGGGCGCAAGTTTTCGCGAGTAGTCGTGATCGCACCGTCGCACTACGAGGCCTTTGATTTCACCTCCGTCTATGACGGCGACGCTTATGCGACGCCGCTGGGTGTTGTCCCGGTAGACAAGGCGTTTGCAAAGCAACTTGTGCACATGAGTCCAACCATCAAATTTTCCAGCCAGGGACACACTCCTACCAAGGATGGCGCTGAGCATGCGATCGAGGTGGAACTGCCTTGGTTGCAACGGGTGCTCGGCGATTTCGAACTCGTGCCCATCGTCATGGGAGACCAGAGTTACGAAAGCAGCCGCGCGCTGGGAGTAGCTCTGGCGAAGCTGATCCATGGCAATGATAACTATAAAGACACGCTGATCCTGGCCAGTTCCGATTTATCGCACTATCACCCCTACGACGAAGCGGTGAAGATCGACCATAAGACGCTCGATGCAATGCAGGCGTGGGACTACCTCAGTATGTCGCGGAACTTCGAGGCGCGGATATGGGAAGCCTGTGGCGGCGCGCCCATCGTTGCCGCAATGGTTGCCGCGGAGCGCATGGGAGCAAACCAGGCCTTGGTGCTTAAGTACGCCAATTCAGGTGACACCACAGGCGATCACTCGCGCGTGGTCGGGTACAGCGCGGACGTCTTTTTGAAAACTCAAAACGCAAAGGCAACGGAAGCGCAATTCTCACTGAATGGCCACGAGAAAAACGAACTACTCGCTCTGGCGCGCAAGTCGGTGGAGTACGCGGTGCGGGAGAAAAAAGCATATGAACCAACCGCGAGTGCAAGCGAAGTGCTGAATCAGGAGCGAGGTGCGTTCGTGACTCTGCGCAAGGCGGGAGAACTGCGGGGATGCATCGGCTACACCGCTGCGGAAAAGCCTCTATACCTGACCGTGCGGGACACGGCCACGCTGGCCGCTCTGCGCGATACGCGATTCCAGCCGGTATCTGCCTCTGAGTTGCCGCAAATCGATTATGAAGTCTCAGTGCTTTCGCCTCTTCGCCGCGTGCTGGATGTTCGACAGATCAAAGTTGGTCAGCACGGTTTGCTGATGAAGAACGGCGCATACGAGGGCCTTTTGCTTCCGCAGGTTCCAGTTGAAGAACGATGGGATCGGCAGCGGTTCCTGGAAGAAACCTGCGCCAAAGCGGGCATGCGCTCCGACTGCTGGAAGGATGAGAACACGGACATCTTCATGTTTACCGCGGTGGTATTCGGTGAGAACACGCCGCAAGCGCTTACGCCCGATGCATCTTCGCCTCCAGGCTTGCCCACGCGGCCAGCAGGGACGGTGCCAGGTTTACCGCCGCACTGAGCCATGCGGTTTTCCAAAAACCAAACACCGGGATCAAGTAACTGCTTAACCATAGCGCACCCAGGCATCCGCCCAGAAGATCGATGGCGTAGAGTGCACCCAGTCTCGATCGACCGTTCCCGCCATGAAAATAGATCTCCGCCGCGATAGGAAACTGGTAGCCCCCCAGCACTCCGCAGAGAGCAGCCAACGCAGGGAAGGCAAACTGCGCCGTCAGCCAAGTGGTCGCGATCCCGGAAGTCTTCGACAGCAGGCTAACCACAAATACCAGCGCGGGAGCAGAAAGAGCGAGCAGGAACTGAGTCATCGCCATGGTGCGGCAGGGTGGACTATCGCTGGAACGAATGCGGCGGATGCCCAGCCAACATCCGAAGGCAATGCCGGCCATGCACATGGCGATAAGGATCGTCAGTTGGTGGTAAACGTAACCGTAGACCGACTGGAACGCCAGCAGCAGGAAAATCTGCAGAGCCATCAAGGTGAATCCGGTCGCAGCCACGCAGTATGCTGCGGCAGAACGGGCGCGTCGCTCGCGAGCGGGAACAGCGGCCAGAATCAGCGCCACAGACAATAAGACAATAAGGACCTCACCGATGACGCTGGCGAACGCGATGTGCGCCGCGGCCCGGAACCAGCGCGAATAGCCCAACTTGAACTGTGCGCTCCACAGCACTACGTCGAAGTAATAGGCGATCGGCTCGAAATCGCGATTGACAGGCGTCGTGGCCAGGGGCTGCAGTTGTTCGCGAACCTGCTCCATGCGATCAGGCATCATGCGATAGGGGATGAAGTATTCGCGAACATACTGGGTCTTCAGCTTCCGCTCCTGCAATCGTGCAATCAGAATTTGCGGATTGTCCGTCAGAACATCAGGTCGGGCAGCAGCGAAGAAGTGGATACTTTCGCCGGGGATGGCGACAACGTAAGGAAAGGCTTCCCGCAGAGTGTGGTGAATGCAGCGCAGGAATTCCGCCAGGTCGGGGCTGATGTAGTCCTCCGATGAGCGCAGTTGCAAGGCGAGCACTCCACCGGACGCAAGGCGGTCGCGGGCGGAACGAAAGAACTCGGCCGTGTAGAACCGGTTCAGCTGGGCGGTCTGCGGGTCGGGCACGTTTAGAATGATCACGTCGAATGTGTTGCCACCCGTCTTGGGATAGTTCCGGAGATAGTACCGGCCATCAGCGTAATGCACGTGTACCCGATGATCCGAAACAACGGGTGCGGACTGCGCGGGAAAAAACTGTCGCGCGATGTCGATGAGCGCAGGATCCAGTTCAACGTAATCGATTCGTTCGACGGTAGGATGCTTGAGCGCTTGGGCAATGCTGCCGTTCACGCCGCCGCCGATCATGAGAATCTGCCTCGGCGCCGGGTGTTCCAGCAGCGCGTAGTGGACCGCCTCTTCAGCGGCACTCTCGTCCGGCGCGCTGGCAAGGATCACGCCGTTGTCATAAATGCTGCGGATATTGCCGGCTCCTGTTCTGCCGCGTTCATTGCCGGTTTCAATGACCGTGAGGTTGCCGTAGATCGAGTCGCGCGATCCCACCAGGGAGAATCCCCGCCACAGCCGCGCTTGCGCTGACCTGTCCAACCAAGGTGCAACATATATAACGAGGACGATTGTAAAAAGAACGAACGCAAAAAGCGCCGCTGCCAAAGTCACGGCCCGAAGCTGCTTGTGGCTCATCCGGAACAACAAGACTCCTGCCATACACAGGTTCAGAAGGACAACGACGCTAGCGATCTGGAAGGACCCAAGAAAGCGCAGCAATACAATGCTGGCCAGGATTCCTCCGCAGGCGGAACCAGCAGCCTCCAGCAAGTACGCCGAACTGGCAGCCACCCGAGCAGATACGGCGCATTCCTGTTCGTACATCCGCGTCGCAACCACGAAAAGCGAACCTGCGACAACGCAAAACAGGCTCAGGCATGCCAGGGATGTAAGCAACATCGGCACCGGACCAACCAACTCGCCTGGCACTGTCTGAAAAATGGTTTTGGAGGCGCGCAACGCCCAGATGGTCGGTAGCAGGCTGACGCCGAGCAGGCATTCGAGCGCGGCGACCGTCCGGCGAGCACTGTTCCGGTTCAGCACGAAACGGCTGCTCAGGCTGCTGCCGACGGCGGTCCAGAAGAGCCATGTGGCTAACATAATTCCCAGCGAAATCTCGTTGCCATTGAAGACGACAATGAGTTCCCGCATGAGAACAATTTGGCCGATGACCGCGCTAAAGCCTATCACCGTCAGAGCCGCGCTTACGGCAGACGCCGATTGTTTCGCACACGGCATTGTGACGGACTGCATAGATGCTGCCACCAGAACGAGATTAGAATTTAGTTGTCGGGCAAAAGCAAAAGAGGTCAAAACAATGCCGTCGACCGATAACGCCATACTCAACCGTCGCGATGCGTTAATCAAACTGCTCCGCCTCGGTGGCGTCGCTGCCGGAACAGCAGGCCTCGGATTCTGGCTGAGCGAACACAGCCAGCGCCCCGAGTCCGAACTCGCCGCCAATTTGAAGCGTAGCCATACAGTGGCGGCCGATGCGGCTTTGCCCGAGATGGTGGTCATTCAGGGAGACGATCCCGAAGAGTTGGTGCGGACTGCCATCGAAGAACTGGGCGGCATCCATCGCTTCGTTTCCCGAGCCGACATCGTGTTGGTGAAGCCGAACATCGGCTGGGACCGCACTCCAGAACAGGCGGCAAACACTAATCCGCAGATCGTCGCAGAGATTGTCCGGCAGTGCTGGAACGCAGGGGCGAAGCGGGTCATCGTGACGGACGTGAGCTGTAACGACCCGCGCCGGTGTTTTCAGCGGTCAGGCATTGGCGAGGCAGCGCGGAGCGCAGGCGCCGAAGTGATCCTGCCCGATCCCGCTCGATTCAAAGATGTGGACCTGCAGGGAGCAGTTCTGCGGGGGTGGCCGGTTTTCGATCCCTTCCTGAATGCCGACAAGATCATCAACGTTCCTATCGCCAAGCACCACAGCCTGACCGGCGCCACTCTTGGGATGAAGAACTGGTACGGCATCCTGGGTGGACAACGCAATCAGTTGCACCAGAACATCCACGAGAGCTTGGTGGACCTCGCTGATTTTATTCGTCCGACTCTTACCGTCATCGATTGCTATCGCGTGCTCATCCGGAATGGCCCGACTGGAGGCAACCTTGACGATGTCCTGCTCAAAAAGACGCTGGTGGCTGGAACCGATCCGGTGGCGCTCGACGCTTATGTGGCCAAGGCCTACTGGAACTTGGAAGTTCCGTCTCTACCCTATCTGAAAATGGCGTCCCAGCGCGGTTTGGGAACCTGCGAATTCGGAAAGATTCGCACACGCGTAAGAAGCATCACCTGACTGGTGATGCCACTGTTGGGAAGCATCCCGCGTGGGACCCTTCCCAGCTTGCTCAGCAGTACTCATAGCGCCGCCAACCGGGGCCCCCGCGGGACGCCTTCAAGTCACGTTGCGTGGTGACCTTAATCACTGCATTGTCTATTGGTCTAGTAGATAATGCCAACCTATGAGGCCGGGCCTACGCCCAGCTTCATGAAGAAATCTGGCCGGTCTCCCCTACGAACCAAAGGAGGGCTACGGTTTTTATAGGTAGGTTATTTTCGGAAGATGCGAACGTCCCGCTCGGTCCACGACTGCGGTTCTCCTGGCGATTGCCTCTGACTGTACCCGCCCGAATGTTGCCCCAGGGTTTCGGCGTTTTGGTCACTAAACAAGATCTGTCATGAGATACGGATTCGTGATCGACAATCGCAGGTGCATCGGCTGCCACTCCTGCACGGTCGCATGCAAGACGGAAAACCACGTTCCGCTGGGTGTAAACCGGACATGGGTGAAGTACGTCGAGAAGGGAAAGTACCCACGGACCCGGCGGCTTTTTCAAGTGACACGATGTAATCACTGCGAGAATCCGCCCTGCGTCCGCATCTGCCCGGTGGCAGCGATGTACCGCCGGCAAGATGGGATCGTTGACTTTGACGGAGCGCGCTGCATTGGTTGCAAAGCGTGCATGCAGGCGTGCCCGTACGACGCAATCTACCTTGATCCCGAGCGGAATACCGCGGCAAAATGCCATTATTGCGCCCACCGCACGCAGTTGTTGCTGGAGCCTGCGTGCGTTTCCGCTTGCCCCGAACACGCAATCATCGCCGGAGACCTGGACGATCCAGAGAGCGAAATTGCGTACTTGGTGGCGCGCGAACCGGTGCGAGTGCGCAAGCCCGAGCAGGCGACGCGCCCTAAGCTGTTCTACATCGATGCCGACGAAAGCTCGATCGTCCCCACGGCGGCGCGCCACGAAGCGTTCTACATGTGGTCGGAGCGCAACCACATGGTCGCCGGTGGCGGAGCTGTCTATTTGCCTAACAGCCCTTATCTTCAACCGGACGCATTGGCGGCCTATGATGTCTCGCATCGGCGGCCATGGGACTGGTTAGTGCCTCTCTATTGCTGGTCGAAATCGATCGCCGGTGGCGTGTTGGCAGTACCGGCGGCCGCGGTCGCGCTCAAGTGGCTCCCCGAAAATCGTCCAAGGGACATTGCTCTTTCCTCCATAGCATTGGTTTTCATAGCCGCGACCCTGGTCGCGCTGATTGGGGATTTAGCGCGAAAAAAGCGATTTTCCTACATCTTGCGTTTTCCTCAGTTTCGGTCCTGGTTAACGCTGGGAAGTTTCATTCTCATGGCGTACACCCTGCTGTGCGGATCGCTCTGGGTTAGCGAACTAGCGAACTATTCAAGCGTCTCTGGGCTGTTAGTGTGGCCTGCCGTGGGCAGCGGTTTTCTGGCTGTTGTCTACACGGCATTCCTGTTTGGGCAGTGCGAAGGTCGCGACCTCTGGCAGACTCCCCTGTTGCCAATGCATTTACTGGTGCAGTCTTTGATCTCCAGCGCTGCTGTGCTGGCGTTGCTTCCCATCGCGTGTGGTGGCGGAACGCCACAGTCAAATGCGGTTGCAGCCGCCGCGCTTTCCGTCTTCCTGGTTCTGCACCTGCTGCTGGTAGCTGGAGAACTCACGATGCCCCACGCCAGTGACACTGCAAGCTACGCTGCGCGATTGATTGTGGGCGGACCATTCCGCATCTGGTTCTGGGCGGGCGCAGTCGGGTTGGGGATGTTGTTGCCGCTCGCGCTTTTATTTGTGGCGCCTTCGAGCTTCCATGCCGTTTCTATTGCGGCGGTGCTTGCTCTGGCAGGGTTGTTCGTATTTGAGTGGTGTTTCGTAATGGCCGGGCAGAGCGTGCCCAACAGTTAGAAGGGATAGGAATAAAGATCATGGGCTCAAACACAGTGGATGACAAGCAATCCGGCCCCCGGTTCGCCTCCAGTCCGCCGGTTGAGAAATGGGAGGACTGGGTCGAGTACGATCCAGAACAATGGCCGCGGCGGGTGGAGCGGCACTTCCAGATCATCCCGACCATCTGCTTCAATTGCGAGTCGGCTTGCGGGCTGTTGGCCTTCGTTGACAAAGAAACTGGCGAGGTTGCGAAATTCGAAGGGAACCCGAAGCATCCCGCCAGCCGGGGACGCCTTTGTGCCAAAGGTCCGGCGGTCATCAACCAGATTCACGATCCGGACCGTTTGCTTTACCCGATGAAGCGAGTGGGGCCGCGCGGAAGCGGGAAGTGGGACCGCGTAAGCTGGGATGAAGTGTTGCAGACTCTCGGGGCGCGCGTTCGTCAAGCCATCCAGGAAGGGCGTGGCGAAGAAGTCATGTACCACGTGGGCCGACCAGGCTACGACTTCATCATGGAACGAACCCTGCAAGCCTGGGGCATCGATGGCCACAACTCGCACACCAACATTTGTTCCGCCTCTGCTCGACTCGGTTATGTGCTCTGGCATTACGCCGATCGTCCCTCGCCCGACCACGCCAACGCCCGCTTCATCCTGCTGCTTTCGGCGCATCTTGAAGCGGGACACTATTTCAATCCCCACGCGCAGCGCATCATCGACGGCAAAATGGCAGGCGCGAAACTCGCGGTGATGGATCCCCGCCTCTCGAATACCGCCAGCATGGCGGATTACTGGATGCCAACCTATCCGGGCACGGAAGCTGCAGTCCTGTTGGCCATGGCCAAAGTCATTCTTGATGAAAATCGCTTCGATGCCGAGTTCCTCAAGACCTGGACGAACTGGGAAGACCTGGAACTGGACGGGTTCCAAGCGCGCGGGCGCAGTTTTGAAGAGCTGATCCAGGCGCTGCGACAACACTATGCGAAATACAGTCCGGAGTTTGCGGCGAAGGAAAGCGGAGTGGAAGCGGAAGTCATTGTGAGAGTCGCGAGAGAAATTGCTGACGCGGGGAGCCGCTTTGCGTCGCATCTCTGGCGCGGATCGGCCTCGGGAAATCTCGGCGGATGGCAGCCGGTTCGCGCGCTTATGCTGCTGCACGTACTGACGGGTTCGGTAGGCACGAGGGGCGGACATAATCTGAATGCCTGGAACAAGTTCGTTCCGAAGCCTTTTGCGATCCCTCCGCCGCAGAAGCGCTGGAACGAGCTGCTCTACCCGCCGGAGTGGCCGCTGTGTACCCACGAGATGTCATTTTTGCTGCCTCATTTCCTCAAAGAAGGCCGCGGGCGGCTGGAAACCTATTTCACCCGCGTCTTCAATCCGGTGTGGACCTATCCCGACGGATTTTCGTGGATTGAAGTATTGCGCGATGAGAAATTGGTTGGCTTGCACGCGGCCCTCACTCCCACATGGAACGAGACCGCATGGTACGCCGATTACGTGCTGCCGATGGGATTCAGTTCCGAGCGACACGACCTGATGAGCCAGGAGACCCACGCCAGCAAGTGGATCGGATTCCGCCAGCCGGTATTGCGTGTTTTCCAGGAGAAACAGGGCAAGAAGTTCGATTACACCTATCAGGCCAACCCCGGAGAAGTCTGGGAGGAGGATGAATTTTGGATCAATCTCTCCTGGGCCATCGACCCAGACGGCTCCATGGGAATTCGCCAGTGGTTCGAATCACCATACCGCGCGGGCGAGAAAATCACCGTTGAGGAATACTACCGCTGGATTTTCGAGAACTCCGTTCCCGGACTTCCGGAAGCCGCGAAGAAAGAAAGCCTGACGCCGCTGGGATACATGCGGAAATACGGTGCCTTTGAGGTGACTACCGACGTATACAAGCTCAATGAAAAACCGGTTGCGCCCGCCGACTTGGCTTTAGCCAAGATCGAGACGAATGGAGTTCTCACCAAAGAGGGCAAGCCAGTTGGCGTGATGGTGGGCGGCAAGGCGGTAATCGGCTACAACACGCCCTCGCGAAAACTTGAGCTTTTCTCGAAGACCTTGGTGCAGTGGGGATGGCCCGAGTTCGCATTGCCTGAATACTACCGCAGCCACGTGCACCGGTCGGCTCAGGAGTTTTCGGTCGGCATCCACGCTGAGGACTTCGATCCGCGATATATGCCGATTGTCGATTGGCCCCAGGAAACCAAGGGTGAAGTCTTTACCCTGTTGCCCATTTTCCGCCTGCCCACGCTCATTCATACGCGCTCGGGCAACGCCAAGCTGCTCTACGAGATTGCCCACAAGAACCCACTCTGGTTGAACCCGACCGACGCGGAGAAGATCGGCAATGTACACACCGGCGATTTGCTCAAAGTACACACGGAGATCGGGTTCTTCGTGCTGCATGCGTGGGTAACCGAGGGGCTTGCTCCTGGCGTAGTCGCTTGCTCCCACCACCTTGGCCGCTGGCGCGTGAATAAAGACGACAAGATCGAGCGATTCAGCAGCGCTTGGGTGGACCTGAAGGAAGTTGGCAAAGGACAGTGGAAAATGCGGCAGCTCACCGGTGTCGAACCTTACGAGACTTCCGATCCGGACACGCAGCGGATCTGGTGGAGCGACGCCGGCGTGCACCAGGACATCACTTTCCCCGTACACCCCGATCCGCTCAGCGGAATGCACTGCTGGCATCAGGTGGTGCGCGTGGAAAAAGCCGATCACGACGATCGTTATGGCGACATTTTTGTGGATACCAACTTGTCCCATGCGGTCTACCTGAAATGGAAAGCGCTGGCGCGCCCGGCGCCTGGGCCGGGGAATTTGCGCCGGCCTTTGTGGTTTCCACGGGTGGCCCGACCCGCGGACTCAGCCTATGTTTTCGAAACTGCGAAAGGGCTGCCAAAGAGCAGATGACTGTCGCGGAATATTTTGTGCCGCTAAACAGCAAGAACTTGCATATCCGAGGTGATGACCATGCGTTTGCGGACTCGTAAGTTATAGAAACGGAAGACGTTTGGCATACTGCTTGATTCAGGATTGATCGGCAAGGCATTTGCTCGCAATCCCTATTGATGTACTAGACATTAAGCGACAAAAAGATTATCGTTCATGTACTAAACGTTACTTGATCATTGAGGCGCGTGCGGGGAACGTTGAAAACCGATTTTGCTGAATTCGTGGAGGCCGCTTGGCTGCGGAGGAGAATATGGAAAAACGCTTGATTTATTTTGACAATGCTGCGACTGTCTGGCCTAAGCCGGAAAGTGTTTACAAGTTTATGGATCAGTTCTACCGCACGCACGGGGTCAATCCTGGGCGGAGCGGTTACGATCTGGCGATTGAAGCTGGTTCCCTGCTGACCAACCTGCGCAAGCGTTTGACCAAGTTCTTTGGCGGCGACGAAGATACGCCGGAGCGCCTCGTTTTCAGCTACAACGTGACGGATGCGCTGAACCTGGTCATCCCGGGACTGATCGGAAAGGGCGATCACGTGATCACGACCAACCTGGAACATAACTCCGTGATTAGGCCGCTTAATCATTTGGTTCGCGATTGCGGAGCCGAGGCGACCTATCTGCCTTTCAACTCCGCGGGATTCATCGAACCTGACGAGGTCAAGCGGGCCATTCGGCCGAACACGAAAGTGCTGATCGTTAACCACGGCTCCAATGTCATCGGCACGGTGCAGCCCCTTCGCGAACTAGGGCGTGTTTGCCGCGAGCACGACATCGTCTTCGTCGTCGATACGGCGCAAACCGCTGGCGTGATCCCGATCAATATGAAAGAAATGAATGTTGATGTGGTCACGTTCACCGGGCACAAGGCACTGATGGGCAGCATGGGCATCGGCGGTCTCTGTATCCGCAAGCATGTTGAAATCGCCCAGGTGCGCGCCGGCGGCACGGGCGTACGCTCGGTCGATCCTTACCATCTTGAGGAATATCCGTGGCGCCTCGAGTTCGGCACGCCGAACATGGTGGGCGTGGCGGCTCTTTGGGCAGGCCAGGACTGGCTTGACGAAACCGGAATCCAAAATGTGTACGCGCATGAGATGAAACTCGCCAAACAGTTGGTCGAGGGCCTGCGCGAGATCGATGGCGTGCGCTTGTACTGCTGTGGCCAGCTTAAGAATCATCTCTCGACTGTCTTAGTGAACGTGGAAGGCGCCGATCCGGCCGACGTCGGAACCATGCTCGATGTCGACTATGACATCGCCGTCCGCACCGGCCTGCATTGTGCGCCTCTGGTGCACAAGCAATTGGGCACGGTGGAAGCGCACGGCGGAGTTCGCTTCTCCGTAGGGGCATTCAATACTCAGGAGGAAGTGAGCGCGGCCATCCACGCCGTTTCCGAAGTCTCAAGCTGGGCGCGCGAGCGCACGCGGAAACCGGAGCACAACCGCGCACAGATTGCGACTCAACAACCCATAGGGCTGACGGCGTAGGGGCCGATGCACAGGGACCATTGCCAAGATTCGCTGGGCAGAGCGCTGCTTTGGGTGAGTGTCATGTTTGTTACCGGTTCCATGGACAGTGTAGGCCGAATTCCCTCAGCGGCTAAAGCCCGGGTTCGTTATGCGGCTTTGCGGCACGACTGAAGTCGTGCCCTTCCCAAGCGTGCCCGCGCGATTTACAGTAACCCTGAAACTGGCCTAGCTCACTTCAACTGTGTGCGAAGCTGTTCGGTTCGCGGCGCGACTCGCGAAGCGACGGGCTGCATCGAGAAAGCCTTTAGCCCATTCGGGAGTGGCAAGAGCGTGCAAGTGGGTGTAGCCTGCCACTACGTTCTTGGTGAGAACCAGGTCGCGCTTTTGAAAGCATCCAGCGCCTCGAACCACGGCACCAGCGCTGTCTACCGGTTCACCACCGAGCGAAATACGTGAGTAGTGGAACTCATGGCCGCGAAGAACAAGCCCGACCGGGAAACACGGGTTCGCGCTGTCCACGATCAACTCGCTGTAGCCATGGCCCTGCGGCGTGTCGAAGCCTTCCACGTCGAAAGGGAAAACTCCGGCCATCGGATACGCTGCGCCCTTCCAGCGCAGCGTTTGGGCGAGCAGGATAAGGCCTCCACATTCGGCGTATATGGGAAGGCCTCCGCGCGCCGCTTGCCGGATCGACTCCAGAAAACTCCGGTTTGTTGACAACACTTCTGCGTGCCTTTCAGGAAACCCGCCCCCGATGTATAGCGCGCATAATCCTTCCGGCAGAGCGCTACTCTGAAGCGAAGAAATTGGGATGAGTTCCGCGCCGCCTTGCTCCAACTGCTCAAGATTCTCAGGGTAGTAGAAGCTGAAGGCGGAGTCGCGCAGATACCCGACTTTGATGTCTCTCACCGGCGATAGCGAAACCTCTGGCAGATCAGTCTCTAGCGGCGACGCACTCCGGGCGATCGAGAGGATGGCATCGAGATCGAAGCCATCCGCCAGTTTCAGCAGATCTTCCTGAATTTGATCTGTACCGCCATGTTCTTGAGGAGGGATTAATCCGAGGTAGCGCTCAGGCAGCGGGTTCACCGCGGCTTTACGAACTATGCCAACTACCGGGATCGCACATGCAGATTCAATCGCCGAACGCAAGACTTCTTCATGCCGCTGGCCACTCACGTTGTTCAGAATGACGCCACGAATCGGAAGCTCCGGATCGAGCGGCCGGCATCCTACGACAAAAGCCGCTGCGGTCCGCGTAACTTTGGCTGCGTTGATCACGAGCACGACGGGTGCGGCGAGGCAGTGACTGAGGGCGGCACTACTGTGCGTGCCGGCAGCGTCGAAGCCGTCGAATACTCCCCGATTGCCTTCGATCAGATTGACGCCATCCGTCACCGCGTGGCGAGCGAACGAGGAACGCACTGCGTCCTGCCCCATCAGGTAAGTGTCCAGATTGCGGACGGAATGGGATGAGGCCCAACCCAGCCAGGCAGCGTCGATATAGTCAGGGCCTTTCTTGAATGCGCGCACCTGAAATCCGGCACGGCGTAGCGCGAGCAGGAGCGCTAACGATACCAGCGTCTTGCCGGAACCGCCGGACATGCCGGCAATCAGCAGGCGCGGCATGGAGCGAGAATCCGTCACAACTCGGTGCCTGGTTTGGGTGGAAGCTGGATGTAAGTGCCTCCGAGATAGCTATAGATGCAGCGGCCGGAGTCGATCAGGATTCGCAGGGCTTTTTTGCAATCGTCTTTGCTGCAAGCCGGACCGTGTTTGGCAATCAACTCTTTGCTCAGATCGCCGGGCTTCAGGTTTCTCTTTCCGGCGCAGTCCGCAACCAGCCGGTACATTTCCTCCGCCAAAGTCTCGATAGGGATCGATATCGCATCCGTCATTGGAGAACCTCTTTCTCGCAGGGATCTGAGTCCACGCAACTCTCTTCCTCCGGACTTAGTACGTCTAGATCTTGCGTGCTGTCTGAGGGCCGATCAGGAATAGAAACAACGCGAATCAAGGAATCGCGGCCGACGTGCTCTCCGATGTGGTGTTGATAATGTTTTACTTTTTCGCGCAGGCGAACCACCTCGCCAATCACCAACGTTGCCGGGGCTTCGACATGGGCGCGGCGCACTTCCTCCGCAATGGTTCCGAGTGTAGCCGAGACAACGCTCTCCCCTGGCCAGAAAGCCATTTGGACGGCGGCGGCGGGAGTGTCAGCGGAACGTCCGGCAGCCATCAAGTGCTGGGCAATGTGGGCCGCGTTGTGCACGCCCATAAGGACCACCAGGGTGTCGACTTTGCTCAAAGCGTTCCAATCCAGGCGATCGCCGTTTCCGTCTGCGTTGTGGCCGGTAATAATCGCGACCGACGATGCCCGGTCACGGTGCGTGACTGCAATGCCCGCGCTCAGCGGCGCTGACAGGCAGGAAGAAACTCCCGGAATCACTTCGAAGGGAATTCCGTGTTCGGCAAGATATTCGGCTTCTTCGCCGCCGCGGCCGAACAGGAACGGATCGCCGCCTTTGAGGCGGACCACCGTCTTGCCTTCGCGGGCCTTGCGGACCAGCAACTCGTGGATCTCGTCCTGGCGCGAACAGTGCTTGCCCAGCGGCTTGCCCATGAAGATCTTTTCAGCGGAAGCCTTGGCCAGCGCCAGAACGCCATCCTGGATCAGCCTGTCATATACGATCACATCGGCGGCCTTGAGCAGTTTGCCCCCCCGGATCGTAAGCAGGTCGGGATGTCCCGGTCCCGCGCCCACCAGATACACTTTGCCAGTGTTTGTCATCAATACTCCCTTTCGAAGATCGCCACACTCTCTCGAATCGTGAACCGCCTAGACAAACCAGCGGCTGATGAGCACGAAAATCGCCAGCAGCAAGACTCCGGTGCCGAACGTGTACCAAATCAGCTTGCGCTCCACCGGAAGTAGAGGCTCGTACTCGCTTTCCATTTTCTTTAGTTCTTCCGCTACACGCGGTTCTGACATATTTATCCTTTCACCGTCGGCGGCAGAACTCCGTGGAAGAACAGCCACGAGATCAACAGGCCGACCCAGATGATGTATCCGAACAGGCAGAGCACATAAACCGCGGCTAACTTGGCAATGCCCTCCTGCCACAATTTGCGGAAATTGGAGAGAACTCCGATGGCGAAGAAGGTCATCAGGAAAAAGATGGCGCGAAACAGATTGGCTTGTGCCATCGACGCCTTGACTTTGGGAACCAGGCCCGGAGCGGCGATGCCGATGGCCAGCACGATGAGAAACGTGGCCAGGTAACCCAGAATGAATTTCGGAAAGCGCTGCCAGATCTCGACGACTCTGACTTTTTCTCCGGGACGGCGTTCAATCTTGGCCGACCAAATCCAGGCGAGAATAAACGCCCATACGCCGATGAAGACGTCGATGAACACCTTCACCGTGGCGCTGACGCCCGTGATCCAACCGGCCTGGTAAATCACTCCTGTAGCCGCCAACGCTTTGGCGCGAATGAGCGCGTCCGTAATTGCACCGCTGGCGACTGCCGCGCCGTCGGTTTTGACGGCAAGCCCCATCCAGGCGCCCGCGACCATGGGTTGCCCATATAAAAAGTGTTGGGCGGCAAAGGGGAGCACCATGAGCTCAATGACGGCAAAGATCACGACCAGCGACGAAACCATGATTGGCACCACCGGCCGCGCCCGAATCGCGCTGCCGGTTGCGATGGCTGCGGACACGCCGCAAATGGAGATGCCCGAAGCCAATGGAGCGGCCCATTCGCGGCTGAAGCCGAAATATCGCCGGGAGATGAAGTACACGATCGGCCAGTAGATCAGGTAGGCCTCGATGATCGCGCAGGCTCCTCGAAACATAACAGCAGTTGCCAGTTGGCGCTGCTCGAGCGCGGCAATTCCAAGAAATCCGCCGAGTATCACGATGCCGGTCTTGATATATAACTCAGGGCGGACTGCCTCTTTAAGCGCCCTGGCAACACTCGGAAAGAAATTGCCGACGATCAAGCCGGCCAGCAGTGCGATGATGAATCCCGACTCGTTGGTGAGATTCAGCGACCACGCGATCTTCAAGGCAGAGCGCTTGTCGGGCGTGGCGGCAATGTATGCCCAGCTTCCCAGAAACCAACAGCCGTAACTGAGGATGAAGATCGCCGTAAAGCCTGCGGCGAATTGCTTGAGATCGGCACGCAGGGCTCTGGCCGCCACCAGCAGCACGACCAGCAAAAAGAAATATGTCGCCACCAGCGAGAGCGAGGCGGGCAGATGGGCGTAGAACTTTGAAGCGGGAGCCAAGCTCTTTGCCGGCACGGTCCAGACGGAAGTTGTCACTGCCCATCCCAGGAGGTCGATCCCGAACAGCAGCGTCAGCGACAGGGCGAATACGAACATGCCGATCCACACTGCCAGCCAATCCTCGGTTACGCGGGATTGTGCAATCGCAAGTGCCTCGCCCGGCGTGGGGGCCGTAGCTTCATTCATAGTTTTTTTTGTGTTTGTCATTTGTAGCTCCACAGAACAAAATCTTTCGACTTAGCTCTCCTCCCAAACCGAAAGCGTGATCTTGCAGAAAACCGTGATCATCAAAGCGCCGACAGCCCAAATCCCAAGAACAATGGTCGACTCGGGAAGCGTAGGCACGTACCGCGTAACCGCTCCGAGCGGCGAAGGCACCAAGCCGCCAACGATCAGCCCGAGCCCTTTGTCCAGCCAGATTGAAACGAAAACACACACGCACGCCACCACTAGAAGGCGAATATTGTATCGCCACTTCGGAACCAGCAACAATGCCAGGGCAACCCAGGAAAGCAGTACCGACAGCCACATCCAGGGCACCAGGTGATAGTCGCCATTGAGGCCAATGAAGAGATATTCGAAAGTGTCTTCATGCGCGGGAATCTCGCTGTAGAAAGCGGTAAAGACCTCGGCGAGGATCAGGAAAATGTTGATCGCGAGAGCATAGGTCACGATGACAGCCAACTTCTGAATGGCTTCCTTTCCCGCATCGAAGCCGGTCAACTTTCGCAGGGCGAGACAAAGAAGGATCAACAAAGCCGGGCCGGAAGCGAAAGCCGAGGCCAGAAAGCGCGGCGCCAAAATCGCGGTCAGCCAATACGATCGGCCAGGTAATCCGCTATAGAGGAACGCGGTAACGGTGTGAATGCTAATTGCCCACGGAATCGAGAGGATGATCACGGGCCTGATCCACTTGGGAACGGGCAACTGTTCTCGTTGCGCGGTAAGTGTAACCACAGCGATCACCGCATTCATCAGTAGATAACCACCGAGCGCAATCATGTCCCAGAACATCACCGATTGCGGCTGGGGATGAAGCACGATGTTGAAAATCCGCGAAGGCTGGCCTAGATCGACGAAGATAAAGAGAATGCACATCGTGACCGCCGTGACGGCCAGAAGTTCGCCGAGGAGCGTGAGGCGGCCGAATTGCCGGTAGTTGTGCAGGTAATAGGGCAGAACGACCATAACCGCGGAAGCAGCCACTCCCACGAAAAATGTGAATTGCGCAATGTAGAGGCCCCAACTCACATCGCGGCTGAGGCCGGTGACACCTAGCCCATGCATCAGTTGCAAAACATAGCAAAGCGAACCCGCCAGAATCACGATGAAAAGCGAGGTAACCCAGAGCCAGTATCTTCGGCTTCCCGTAAACGCTTTTTCAAACATGAACATAAGCAAACTCAGACGATGTAATACACGGACGGGCCAGTGCCCAATTCCGGCTTGCGCTGTACCGCAAAGCGCGAGCGCAATAGTTGGCGCACATCGGAATCCGGTTGTTCGAGATCGCCAAATATGATGGCTTTTTCCTCGCAACTCTCGGCGCATGCCGGCCCCCGCCCTTTCGCCAGCCGCTCTTCACAGAAATTGCACTTCTCCACTACACCTTGTGTGCGAGTCGGGAAATCCGGGTTGACAGTTGCAATGGCGGGCCGGGGATCCTGCCAGTTAAAGCTGCGCGCACCATACGGGCAGGCCGCCATGCAATAGCGGCAGCCGATGCAGCGATGAAAGTCGATCGTGACCACGCCGTTGTTTCGTTTCCAGGTTGCGTCGACCGGGCAAACGTCCACGCAGGGAGGATCGTCGCAGTGATTGCAAGCCAGCAATACGGGGAGATCTCCGTAGAACTCGCGCGTGTAGTCGGTTTGCGCGGCGGGAAACACATTTGCGAACGGCTCTTTCCATATCCACTTGATCTCGTGGGCGCGATCGGCGAATTGCGGCACATTGTGAGTGGAGTGGCAGGCTTTGATGCAGCGGTCGCAGCCGTCCTGCTGACGGCATTTGTGCAGATCAATCACCATGCCCCAGCGGACTGGTTTTGCGGCCGGTGCGGCGGGCGCGATTGATCGTTCAGCCACGGCGTGGACCGCTTTTCTTCCTGCCACGGCCAGCAAGCCCAGTCCCGAAAGCCGCAGGAAATCTTTTCGCGTGATCTTCATGGCGCGCTCCTGGAAGCCATCTTGGAATCGTTGTGGCAATTCCAGCAATCCGGGTCGGAAACCCCGGCATAGTCATGGCACTTTTCGCAAAATTCTTTGCGGTCGGTGTGGCATTGCGTGAGACAGGTGCGGGTGGGATTCTTGTCGTAAGTCTTCCCGTTAAATGCGACAAACTGCCTGCGCCCGTCGCGTACCGCCTCGTCTCTCCAATGTTCCAGCAATTGCATGTGGGAAGTGCGCATATAGCTGGCCGGCGCGACGCATTGCTTTTCCAGGGCGGGGAGTTCGATCGGCGGAGCGGTCAAGGCCGCTTTCCGGTCGAGAGCGCCGTGCCAGATGGGAATCGTCACCAAACCGACAAAAAGGGTTAAGCCCGCGAAGATCAGGGGACGGTCACTCATGGTGAGCTTCTTCTTTTGTCAGGGGTTCGTCGCGCGGGTCTTTGCCGCGCAAATCTTCGCCACCCAACGCCTCGCCACGTAAATCCGTGGTCCGTTCTTTTTCCCCGGTCAGAACTAACGCGTTGCCCAGTAACTCGTGTACGCCAGCCACCTCGACGCCCGGGACCCAGTACTCCATCAGCGTGGGTAGGGTTGCCTTGTCGATGGCGCAAATGCAGGCCAGCAAGTTCACGCCATATTTTTCTTTTACGTGCTTGACGGCATTGGCGCGCGGGAAGCCGCCGCGCAGGCGCATCTCCAGGTTTTCATCCGTGCCCAGTCCGGCGCCGCTGCCGCAGCAGAAAGTTTGCTCGCGGATCGTGTTTTCCGGCATCTCGTGGAAATTCCGGCAAACGCTTTTCAGGATATGGCGTGGCTCTTCCAGCAATCCCATGGCGCGCGAAGGATTGCAGGAGTCGTGATAGGTGACATTCCAGCGATCATTGCGGCTGGGATCAAGCCGCAGTTTGCCGTGATGAATCAGGTCCGCAGTGAACTCGCAAATGTGGACCGCGCGCGTGGAACGGGCATTCTCGAAATGCGTTCCGGTGATGGGCGAAACTGGCGGCTCCAGGAAATCCGCCGGGCCGTTCATCGTGTCCATATACTGATGGAACACGCGCCACATGTGGCCGCACTCCCCGCCCAGAATCCATTTGACGCCCAGCCGCTTGGCCTCTTCGTAGATCTTGGCATTCAGCCGCTTGGTCAATTCGTGAGATGAAAACAGCCCAAAATTCCCGCCTTCCGAGGCAAAGGCGCTGACTGTGTAATCGAGACCGATTTCGTGAAACAACATCAAATAGCCGAGCAGCGTGTAGTAATGCGGAGTGCCAAAGTAATCGGCCGAAGGCATGACAAAAAGAACTTCCGCGCCCTTGCGGTTGATGGGGACTTCGATGGGCAAGCCCGTGATTTCCGACGCTTCATCGGCGGCAAACTGAAGGCTGTCCTGAAAAGCATGCGGCTGCACTCCCAGATGATTGCCGGTGCGAAAACAGTTGGCGGCTGGCTCCAGGACCCAGTTGATGTTGCAGCCGATCAGATCGAGCAGTTCGCGGCCCATCATCGTGATCTCGGCGGTATCGATTCCATAAGGGCAAAAAACCGAACAGCGCCGGCACTCCGTGCATTGATAAAAGTAGTAGAACCATTCCTTGATGACGTCTTCAGTCAGTTCCCGTGCACCCACCAACCCTCCGAATAGCCGGCCCGTGAGCGTGAAATAGCGGCGATAGACCGAGCGCATCAGTTCGGCCCGCAGCACCGGCATGTTCTTGGGATCGCCAGAGCCGATATAGAAATGACACTTGTCGGCGCAGGCGCCGCAGCGCACGCAGATTTCCATGAATAAACGAAAAGACCGGTACTTCTGCAATCGCTCTTTCATGCCCTGCAGAATAGTTTGTTTCCAGTTGGGCGGAAGCTTCCAATCCTTGTCAAAGGGCTGCCACGGGCGGGGGTTGGGCAAGCCGAGATAGGTCAGATGCTTGGGGGCCGCGCTGTAACAGATCGTCCCTTTGCGAAACTCGACCTTGGCGTCGCGCCAATTGTCCTTCGGATCGTTCTGTTCAATCGACAGTAATTTTTCCGGCATCTTCAGTCTCGAGGGGAAGTTTCGCAACTTTTAGTTTGTCTCGGAATTCGTTTTCCCATTCCGCATAGGAGTGGGTTTTTACTGCATGATTCCATGGGTTCACGTGGCGCTTGCTGCGATTGTTGTTGGCCAGGTTGCGCGTAGGGCTGAGAAACACTCCGCCCATGTGCATGAGCTTGCTGAAGGGGAAATACGCAGCCAGGGCGCTGACCAGAAGCAGGTGAATCAGAAAGATTGGAGTTGGCGCGCCCGGAACCGCTGGGTGGAAGACCGCTAGTCCAAGCGCAAATTGCTTGATCGCGACCACGTCCACGCGGACTACGAAGCGCATGAGCAGGCCGGAAATCACAATTCCCAGCAGAAGAAACAAGGCCAGGTAATCGATTGGCAAAGATATGCAGCGCACGAGCGGGTTGCGGAATCGCCGTGCCGTCAGGTACAGCAGCGCGATCAGGATGACAACGTCTGAAACATAGAGGGCGGGAATTCCCACTTCAAAAGCGCCGTCCACTGCCTCGATAGCACCGAAGAAATCCGGAACTGGCTGGAGAAAGAGACGCAGGTGCCTGAGCAGAATCACCAACAACGACCAATGGAACGCCAAAGCCCCCAACCAAAGATATCTGTCCTCACCGAGTACAAGCCGCTGGTCATGAAGCCGCGCGCGGTTGTCGCGGAACAAAGAACGGAACAGAAGAATCTCCAGAGCCATTCGACGGACTGCACCCCAGCCGGTGCTCGGGTTGTCCAGGGATGCAGGCTTGATCCAGGGCAGCGACTTTTGCTGGCCGCATGTGGTGGGAATGCGGAACGGCACCGGGGCCCATGCCCAGCGCGCCACGCGGTAACAGAAGCCAACGAGGAAAACTGCAAAGGCCGCATAGGGAACAATCACGGCGAGCACAAGCAGGCTGGCATGCGCGTGTGCGCTCATAGCCGCGATTGAAGAGATCGTCAAAACCGCCAGCAGCGGAGTAACGGCCTTCATGCGGATCGCCTCGCGTTGATGCGTTGTTGTACCTGATTCGCGCGACGAATTTCGTTCACCCGGATTCGAGCCAGTTGTTCGCGGCATTGTGCGTACTTGTCAGCCGCCATGCCGGCGAGCCGATCGATCCTGCCCTCCGAGATCGCGCCTGATTGTTTTTCCGGCGCTAGCTCCCGGAGAATGGGGTTCAGCAGAGACACGAATCGCACGGCGTCGTCGGGCGCGAAGCCTTGGACCACCAGAAGCCGGATGATCGGATCGAGGGCGGACTCGATTGCCATGGCATCCATCTCGCCTGCTAGCTCGCTCAGGAACTGCGACAGGCTTCGGCGCACCGTGTTGCCCACGGGATTGCGAAAAGGGTCCTGTTCTTTGCTCAGAAGAGCCGCCGCGTAGCGCGGGTAGGATTCCGCCGTTCGCGCAACCCACTGCTCAAGAATGACGATGGCCTCGCTCGCATCCATAGATTTCTACACGCACCCGGCGGGTTTCGGCAGCCCCGCCAGCTTGCACGCACCCTTGGCTGGCCCGGATGGGAACAGCTTGTAGATCTCGTTCAGTTTGTGTCCGGTTTCCTTGCAGAGCTTGCGAATCATGGGCGCGATTCCGAACTCGATGTAGTAGTTGCGGATGTAGTCAATGACTTTCCAGTGTTCCTCGGTCAGATCGGTGATGGCTTCAGTACCGGCAAAGTCTTTGGCCACCTCATGATTCCAGCGTTCCGGCTCCTGTAGAAAACCGTCTTCATCGACTTCGTAATTTCTTCCGTTGATTTCAAATACTGGCACAGGTCTCCCCCCTCAGTTCGTCAGTTCATCTCGATGTATCCGCTCGGACATGCTTCCGCGCACTTCTTGCATCCGTTGCAGACTTCAAGTTTGATCTTGCTATGTTCGCCTTTCGGCAATCTCACAAAGCAGTTATTGCTGCAGTACATCCAGCAGGTTTCGCAATCCATGCACATGCCGCAGGACATGCACCGCTTGGCTTCTTCGAGTACTTCGTCTTCGGTTAAGCCGCGCTCGACCTCGGTGCTGAGTTCACGCTCGGCGGCCGAAACCCGCGGGGCCTCGTGTCGCGGCGCTCCGGGATACCAGTCAAGCCTCAGCTTCCCAGTCAGGATGGCAGGCAACGCAGGTGGCTTTGCCAACTCGCGTCCCTGAAGACGCGCGTCGATGCCCTCGGCTGCCAGGCGTCCCTGAGCAATAGCAACAGTAGCGATGCCAAGTCCGGCGCCATCGCCGCCGGCGAAGACTCCGTCAACCGCAGTCCTGCCCCAGTCGTCAGTCTTGATCCATCCGTTGCCGTTCTGTAGACTCTCAAAACCTCTGAAGTCCGGCTGCTGGCGGACGGCAACAATAATGCTGTCTGCTTCCAGGTCAAATTCGCTTCCCGCGACGGGCACGGGGTGCGAGTTGCCGTCCGAATCCGCCGGGCCTGGCGTCATGCGGACACAGCGCACTCCCGAGGCGTATCCATTCCTCCGCAGGATTTCCAGGGGGACAGTGGGACATTCGAGGCGCACACCTTCTTCCCGTACGCCCTCAGCGTCTGATTTCGGGGCGGTCATCTCCAGGCCCACCATGAATACTTCAGCGCCAAGTCGCCTGCTCAAGCGGGCCACATCGCACGCCGTGCCGCCCGCCCCCACTACAACAACCTTGTTGCCCAGTTCAATCGACTCGCCGTTGTGCACTCTTTTCAGGAAGCCGATTCCGCTATGTACGTTGGCAGCATCCTCGCCCGGCACGTTCAGCTTGATTCCTTCTTGCGCACCAATGCCCGTGAACACGGCTGCATATTCGTGGCGGAGTTGCTCCAGGGAAATATCTTTTCCTACGGCGCAATTGCACTTCAGTTCGATTCCGAGATCGACAATGCGGTTGATTTCCGCAGTGAGGACCTCTCGCGGCAAGCGGAATCCGGGGATGCCATAGCGAAGCATGCCTCCTGGCTCGCTCAAAGCTTCGAAAACGGTAACCGCGTATCCCCGCCGAACCAACTGATATGCACAGGACAGGCCAGCCGGACCCGCCCCAATGACGGCAACTTTTTCCGCACGCGATTGATCCGTGAGCCGCGAAAGTTTCAGTCTGTTGGCAATCCCAAAATCTCCGATCATGCGCTCGATCGCGTTGAACGCCACTGGCCCATCCTTGGCGCCGCGGTTACACGCAGTTTCGCAAGGGTGCGGACAGATCCGGCCCGTAACCGCCGGAAAAGGGTTTCGTTCCACGATCCGATTCCAGACGCGTTCGAAAGCCTGCTCGCGAGTCAAGCCGTAGTCTTTGGCTTGCGCGATGGTTACCATCAACTCGCGGATCTCGTTGCCATTGGGGCAGGCCGAGGCACAGGGGGGCGCTTTGGCCACAAAGCGAGGACGTAAGGCGCTGACCTCGCCTGCGCCTGACGCCACGCTTCGAATGACCGGTTTCTTGACTTCTTTGAACAACCCCATCAGCCAGCTTCCTCAGGGGGAGGATTGGAGAAGGTGCTTCAATAACGAACGTGCGCGGACCGTGCATACGTCAGCGCCGCATGCTTAAAGTCATCGATGTGATAACGCGTAAACTCAAACCCGGTCAGTTGGAAAAAGCGCGGCCAGCCGATGCGCTCAATCCACTCGCCCACCCGCTCGTACTTTCGCGCGTGCTTCGCGTAGACGTCCACAATCTTCACCACGGCCTCGACCACCTCGGGCCAACGTGGAGGATTGTTTGGGAGGAACGGAATCGCCAGCTTAGAAAACTTGGGTGCGCTCCGCGCATTACTAACTTTTCCGCCCACCCAGATTGACAAACCATCGTTGTCCGCATCATTCATGGGCATGGACTGGCACACCGTGTAGCAATTGCCGCAATACATACACTGTTGTTCCACGACTGCGACGGAATTCTTGCCATCGACGGTCGCCGGACGAATCGCTCCCGTCGGACAGGCAGCGATCAGAGTTGGAACCTCGCACACTCTGGACAGCGTGCCATGCTGGATCTTAGGGGGAAGACGGTGAACGCCGAGAATGGCGATGTCCGAACAATGCACGGCGCCGCACATGTTCAAGCAGCAGGCCACCGCAATCCGCAGTTTCGCCGGAAGATCCTCGTGCGTGAAGCGTTCGTAGAGCGCATCCATCACGCACTTGACCAATCCGGAAGCATCGGTCGCCGAGGAATGGCAGTGGATCCATCCCTGGGTGTGGACGATATTGCTGATGGCGTTATTGGTGCCGCCAACCGGATATCCTAGAGCGATCAGTTCGCGCTTGAGGGGTTCGATCTGACTCGGATCGTCCAGCAGAAACTCGAGGTTATTCCGGCTGGTGAATCGCAGATAACCGCCAGAGTATTTGTCAGCCAGGTCGGCAAAAATGCGCAGCGTCTGGATGCTCAGCAGGCGAGCCGTGCCCGCGCGTACGGTGTAGATGCGGTCGCCTGATTCCGCGACGTGGCAATAGACTCCCGGGGCAAGATTCTCGTGGTACTTCCACTGGCCGTAGTTCTTCTTGATCAAGGGATGCAGATACTTTTCGTAATGCGGCGGCCCAATGTCGGTGAGACGAGGTGCGGGTGTGGCGCTCATTTTTCACCGTCCTTCGCAGCCTGATAGAAAATGTAGGGATTGTCGCGGGGCGCAGAGACCATTTCCGGAACTGGCTCAAGCCCGATGCCATCCAGAAAGGCCGGCAACCCAACTCGCTGGATCATTTCGCCAACCCGCTCCCGATTGTTGCCGTATTCGTCCCAGAAATCCCAGATGCGACGGAGCAATTCTTTGATCGTATCCAGGAGTTCATCCGCGGCGACGAAGGGAACAAGGACGGAAGAAAGCAGCGCGCCTTGCATGATGGGCGCCTTGCCGCCGATCATGATGACCGCTCCGCGCTCCTTGCCCGGGCGCAGCGCTTTGGGCATGACGTTGATACAGTGCATGCAGTGCACGCATTCATGATTTTCAATGCTGAGCTTGTGGCCATCCCATGCCATGCACTTGGTGGGGCAAAGGTCGCAAACGTCCTTCTGGATGTCGAGGCCAGCGGACGCATACTTAGTGACGGCGCTTTCGTCCACCTGAATTTCGTCTTTCCAGGTGCCGAGGATCGAAAGATCGGCGCGGGCGATGGCTGCCACGCAATCATTCGGGCAGGCGGAGAACTTGAGTTTGAATTTGTAAGGAAAGGGCGGACGATGCATTTCGTCCTGGTAGGCCATGGTCAGGTCGTAGCACAACTTCATGGCGTCATAGCAGGCCCATTCGCAGCGGGCCATGCCGACGCAGCAGGAAGGCGTGCGGAACGAGGATCCGGAACCGCCCAAGTCGAAGCCGGCGTGCGCCAGTTCTTGAAATGTCGATTCCAGTTCAGAGGTGTGTGTGCCCAGCAGAATGATGTCGCCGGTGGACCCGTGCATGTTCGTAAGCCCAGAGCCGTGGCGCTCCCATATGTCGCAGATCGCGCGGAGCGCCTCACTCGTATAAAACCAGCCGGCTGGCTGGTTGACGCGTATGGTGTGAAAGTGGGCGACATTGGGAAATTGCTCCCCGGCATCGCTGTAGCGCCCGATAACTCCACCGCCATAGCCGAGCACCCCGACCAGCCCACCGTGTTTCCAATGGCCCTTCTTCTCGCGATACGAAAGCTCGAGTTGGCGAAGCAGATCCTGGGCGCTGGCGCTAGTCTGGCCGGCTGACTTGATTTCCTTGACAAAGCTGGGCCACGGTCCTTTTTCGAGTTCGTCGAGCAGTTCGGTTTTTGGCAGGTCGTCGGGCATCATGCGTCTCCATGGCTTCGCGTTGCTGAGGGATCGGGGGGCCCTACTGGCTGGATACCACACATAGACCATCATTCTAGTAGAGAAATAGAATTTCCGATGTGATAAATGTCACTTGACGCTGTGATATAAAGCCGGGGCGATAACCTATTCTCCGCGATGCACTTAGCATCTCTTGGATTTCTAGGATACGATGGCCCGGGATAGGCCACTGGAGGCCACATGACTTGCTTTCCCATTATGCTCAGACTCGAAGGACGCACCTGCGTAGTCGTCGGCGCGGGACGAATTGCGGCTGCGAAGGCGGCAGGCTTGCTGCACCACGGAGCTCATGTTGTTGTCGTCGCTCCGAAAGCCGTCGGCTGGGTTCGAGGGCACGCGCGGTCTGGCAAACTAGCTTGGCATTGCCGGGCATTTTCGGCCCGTGACGTACGCGGCGCGTTCCTCGTGGTAGCCGCCACCAATTCCGCGGCAGTCAACGGTGCTGTGTTTCGCGCTTGCCGGAGTCGGGGCGTACTTTGCAATGTGGTGGACGATCCGGAGCACTGCGACTTCTTCTATCCTGCCGTGGTGCGTCGTGGACCGTTGCAGATTGCGATCTCTACCGACGGAAACAGTCCCGCCCTGGCAGCCCGTTTGCGCCAGGAAATGGAGCGGCAATTCGGGCCGGAATGGAAATCCTTTGTGGAACACATCGGAAAACTCCGGCAACAATTCCGGACTGCGGGCATGCCTTTGAAAAAGCAGCGTGAACAACTGGTGGAACTCTCCGGGCAAAAAGCATTCCTACGCTTCCGACGGCAGGTGCGCGCAAATCGCCGTGGGAAACAGTCCCATCCTAAGAGCTAGGTGGATGAGATAGCCGTGCAGTTTGGCTAATGGCTGGTAGCCCCGCTGTCATTGCTGACCATCAGGCTCGATACGGGGCTGGCCCACCTTTATGCTTTTGTAAAGGTGGGAGCGGCGATCCCGGCTTGTTCGGGATGCACGGGACCGCGGCCACAGTATAAGATTCAGTCAAAACAATCAATTCGCCAGCGGAAACGGGATTAGCTACGACGTCGGCGGGAACCCCCGATCTCTACCCCCCTTGGCCAGCCGTTGCCATAAACCAGGGGGAGGGAGCATTTTGCCGTCGCCCTACATAGACCCTGGGATTCGTTGACTGTCCGCTGCCGCGTCCGTAAGATGAAGCGACCGGAAAGCTGGACATTTCTTAAGTGATCGACCAGACCATCTCGCATTACCGCATCGTCGAAAAGCTCGGTGGTGGCGGCATGGGCGTGGTTTACAAAGCTGAAGACACCGAGCTTGGCCGCCTCGTTGCCCTCAAATTCCTGCCCGATGATCTGTCGAAAGACCCGCAAGCACTGGAACGTTTTCGGCGTGAGGCGCGTGCGGCGTCCGCTCTCAATCATCCCAATATTTGCACCATCTACGAAATCGGCAAACACGATGAGCAGTCGTTCATCGCCATGGAGTTTCTGGACGGCGTGACTCTGAAACATCTGATTGCCGGCAAACCTTTGGACAACGAAACTGTGCTTTCGCTGGCCGTTGAGATTGCCGACGGTTTGGACGCCGCCCATTCCCAGGGCATCATCCACCGCGACATCAAGCCCGCCAACATCTTTGTCACCAAGCGCGGGCATGCGAAGATTTTGGATTTCGGGCTGGCCAAGGTCGCGGCCTCGGCTGGTTCACCAAACCAGAGGGCATCGGCGAACACGATGACCGCCGTCGACCAACAACATCTCACCAGCCCCGGTTCCACGCTCGGCACTGTCGCGTATATGTCGCCGGAACAGGTGAGAGCCAAGGAACTGGACGTACGCACGGACTTGTTCTCATTCGGAGTCGTCTTGTACGAGATGGCAACTGGCGCATTGCCTTTTCCTGGCGAAAGTACCGGCGTGATTTTCGACGGAATCATGAACCGGGTCCCGGCTCCAGCTCTGCGCATGAATCCGGCGCTGCCCGCCGAGTTCGAGCGCGTCCTCGAAAAATCGCTGGAGAAGGACCGGGAGATGCGCTACCAGTCCGCTGCCGAGCTACGCGCGGACTTGAAGCGCATCCAGCGGGCCGCGGACTCCGGACGAACCTCTTCCGTGGCCACACCGGCGCAGGCAGGTCCAAAAACGACGCGTGGAATCCTATTCGCCGGTCTCGTTGTGCTGGTGTTGTTGGCAGCGATGGGAGGCATCGCGTGGTATGAGAAACATTCTCCGGCACAATCCGCAACTATCAAACCGTCCGTTGCCGTTCTTCCGCTGCAAAACCTGAGCACGGAGCCAGACAGTGCCTATTTCAGCGACGGAATGACCGATGAAATCACCACCAAGCTCTCGAAGATTCAGGGAATCGACGTGACTTCGCATTCTTCGGTCGCCGCGCTGAAAACAGCTGACAAGGGCGCCGCCGAGATCGGCAAGGCGCTCGGCGTCCGCTATCTGCTCGAGGGAAGTGTACGGAAAGCCGGCGATCAAGTACGGATCAATGTGCACCTGATCGACTCCACCACCGGCTTCCAGGTGTGGGCCGATGACTTCGTCGGAGAAATGAAGGACGTTTTTTTGCTGCAAGAGCAGACTGCACTGAAGATTGCAAGTTCGCTCAACCTCAAGCTCAGTCCGCAGGAACAGCAGGCCATTCAGCATCGTTACACGCAGAATCCTCAAGCCTACGACGCTTACTTGCGAGGGCAAGCATTAACCGAGCATCCTGACGACCCCGAAAAATTAGAAGCTGCACGTCGATATTTTGAGGACGCGCTTCAGTCGGACAAGGATTATGCTCCCGCCCTCGCCGGGCTGGCATGGGTCGAAGGGCAGATCTATCGCAATCTCGACCCGAATCCGTCTCATTTGCAGCGCGCCGAGGAATTTGCCCAGCGCGCCCTGGCCATCGACCCGCGATTGGCCGAGAGTCATTTGGCACTGGGAACGGTCGATGCCGACAAGTACGACTATGCGAGCGCGGCACGGGAGTTTCGCACCGCTGTCGATTTGGATCCGAACAATGCCTACGCCTGGGATCTGCTTTCCTGGGCACTGGGATACGAACAGCCGCCGGAGGCTGCCGCGGCGGAAAAGGCCTCGCGGGAATGCCTGCGTCTGGAGCCTTCGCCATACCCAAAAACCTACTATCACCTCGGCCGTGCCCTTTTGCTCCAACAACGCTACCCGGATGCAATTGCCGCCTTCGAGCAGGCGCGGGCGTTAGACCCTACCGACTATTTTGGGTACATGGGGCTGGGGCAAGCCTACCTGGCGCAGGGAGACTATGACAAAGCTGTGGCCGCCCTATCAAAGGGCTTTCGCCCGGCGGGGATCAACTATTTCTGGCTCAGTTCGGCATACGCCGCTCACGGCGATAAAGAGAAGGCGATCGCCACGCTGCAAAAAGGATTCGAAGCGGGATTCCGCGATTTTGCCGCCCTCGATGCCAGCCCGTACTTCGCTTCGCTGCGCGCCGACCCCCGTTTCCAGCAGTTGACCCAGCGCTATCGCAAGTAGTGTGCACTGGTTTCGCATAATCCGAGTCGAGGAGTCATGTTTCTGATAAACGAACAAGCAGCCGCCGGATTTAACCTGGAGCTTCTTAGACAGAAGATTTCTTAGAAAGAAAACTTTACGCTTGGGCACGAGGCGAGTAGCATCCTGCCAATAAGGGGAACAATGAACCATCCAGTTCTAGCCGTACTGTCCGGTTGTCTGCTGCTAGCCACTAGCGCCGGCTCGGAGAAGAAGCCGGCAGCGTGGACGACTCCATCTGCCGACGAAATCAATGCGGTTTATCCCGAGGTGGAGTCGCTCTACTTCGATCTCCATAAAAACCCCGAGCTTGCCATGCATGAGCAGCAAACCGCGGCTAAGCTGGCGGATCGCGTCAAGGCAATGGGATACGAAGTGACGACGGGCGTGGGCGGCACCGGCATCGTTGCCGTGCTGCGCAACGGGAAGGGTCCCACGGTCCTCTTGCGCACCGACATGGACGCCCTTCCAATCGCGGAAGAAACGGGGGTGCCGTATGCCAGTCATGTCATCGTTAAAAGCGATTCTGGAACGTCGATCCCGGTGATGCATGCCTGCGGCCATGACATTCACATGTCCAGTTGGATCGGCACCGCGAAGCTGATGGCAACCAATCGGGATCGGTGGCACGGCACTTTGATTTTCATCGGTCAACCGGCCGAAGAGACCGGCGAAGGAGCCTCCGCCATGATTAAGGACGGATTGTTTACTCGCTTCCCGAAACCTGATTTCGCCCTGGCCATCCACGACAGTGCGAACCAGCCGGTCGGACAGGTGGGTTTCACGCCGGGGTTCGCGCTAGCCGCCGCGGACTCCGTGGACATTACTATTTTTGGGAAGGGCGGCCACGGGGGACGGCCTCAGAACACGATTGATCCCGTTGTAATTGCTGCCCGCACGGTCCTCGCCTTTCAAACCATTGTTTCGCGCGAGAATAATCCGTTCGATCCCGTCGTCATTACCGTCGGCACCATCCATGGCGGTACCAAGAACAGCATTATCCCGGGCGAGGTCAAGTTGCAACTCACCGTGCGTACCTACAAACCAGAAGTCCGAAAGCGCGTCCTGGCAGCCATCGAACGCGTGGCCAAAGGCGAAGCGATTGCCGGCGGTGCTCCCAGGGAGCCGCTGGTAAAGGTAACCCCTGCCGCAAATGCCACGTACAACGATCCCGAGCTTACCAAGCGCCTGGTCGCCGCATTGCGAGGTGTTCTAGGCCCAACGAACGTGGTCGAAGTTGAGCCGACCATGGTGTTTGAAGACTTCGCGGAATTCAACCTCGCCGGGATACCCTCCGCAGATTTCTGGGTCGGCGCGGTTGAACCAACGAAATACGCCAGTGCCCAGCAATCTGGCACAGACCTCCCGCAGCTCCATTCGTCCACGTGGAATCCAGACTATGTGCCCGCTCTCAAAATGGCGATGACGGTCGAAACAACGGAACTGTTGGAATTGCTGGGACACTAAGTGTGGGCCTCGGACAAGCAGCTCTGATCGAAGATGCTGCGTCGCATGCCCGGTAGAGGACAAACTCAGCACATCGCAGAAGCTGGCCGGCTTCAATCCGAGCACTGAGACGTTTCATGAGGACGAATGGCTCTTAGGACTTTCATTGAGCCTCGCGGGCAGACTGTTCAAAAGCACGGTGGCTTTCCGCGCGATGAGCCGGAAATTCCTGGCATTTGCATTCTCCTGCAGATCAGTCAAGTAGGCTCGGGCGGCGGGAGGATGCTCTTTTGCCTCCATCTGTCCCCACGCCAAGCGAGCGCGCAGTTCGTAGCGCCCATATCCGCGCAGTTTAGCCTTGGCTAGTGCGCCTAAGAGTGCACTGCGGGCCTCCTCGTACTGGCCGGTCACGATGTTGAATTCGGCGTTCGCGATGTCGAGGTCAATCTGTGGTTCAATCTCCTGGACCCGTCTCTCCAGAGTTCGCCCAGAGGAAAGTTCGTTCGCGGTTTCCACTAGCTTGTTCTGGGCCAGCAAAGCTCGGGACAACAGTGCACATGCCTGGATTTGATAGCTCAGGTAACCTTCTGTCTGAAATTCCGCTTTCGCTTGCCCGAGAAGGCTTTCTGCTTCCGAATAACGGCCTTGTTCTTCCAATACCGATGCCGAGTTCATGGAAATCATCGCGACATAGGTCTTGCTGCCAATCTCCCGGCTTAAAGAAAGCGCCTCGTCAAACTGCTCTTGGGCGCCTTCAATATCGCCTTCTTCCTCCAAGGCCACGCCAAGGGAAGCCATTGCCACAGCCATCAGTCTCTTGTCTCCTGCTTGCTGGGCGCGGTTCACGGCTTCGCTGGCAGAATCCTTCGCCCGATCTAAGTCGCCTTGGGCAATCAACGTGTCTGCCAACAGTTGCAAGGAGTTCGCTTGCCCAACCGCATCCGAAACCTCTTTGTAGGTTCCCAGAGCCTGGTCTGCCAGCTTGAGAGCAGCTGCCAATTCTCCTTGTTCCTGGGAAACCCACCCTAGTTCGTAGAGAGAACCGGCAGTCAAACCTTTATTTCCGGTGGCCAAGCGAATCTCCAATGCATCCTGAAATACCTTCTTTGCATTCGCGAGGTCGCCTTTGGATCCGTAGATACTGCCCAAGTATTCAAGGTCGGTTGCCAGACCAAAGCTATTTCCAATACGGCGGTTGATCTTGACGGCCTCGGAAAACGTGCTGGTTGCTTCTGGGTAGTTTCCCCGGGTAAACTGCGCGCTGCCGATGATCGAGAGCGCCTTTGCCACGCCGAATGGATCTCCGGCGGTCCGGTAGATCTGCTGCGCTTCGACTCCGGCAGCGATCGACTTGTCCAACTGCCCAAGGTCCAGCAGAGCACTTCCTTCCCGGTAGAGAGCGTCCGCCTGCGCCAGTCCCATGCCGCGCGCCTGGGCGTTCACGGCTGCCTCGCGGGCCGCCGACAACGCCTCTGAAGTCTGTCCCAACCATATGTACGCTTTCGCCGCCGCCAGCGCGATCCGCGGATCGCGATTCACAGGTCGAGGCAGTTCCTGGAGCTGCTTGACGGTGGCGAGTCCCTCCTTGCCTTTTCCGCTTTCGGTGAGTACGTCGGCCAGTAGTAAGCCATATTCGATTTCGTCAGGGAAGGCGGCGTGCAATTGGCGATACAGCTCAGAGGCCCGATCCCAGTCCTTGCTCATTTGGCGATACTTCCCCTCAATGAAAAGGCGTTCCGGCGGGGAGAGACTCGCGGACAAATCGAAAGCTCTCCTGGCCTCAGCCTTGGCCCGCTCTTCATAGCCGAGGGTGAACCAGCAATCCGCCAAAGCCGCATGGCCGAGGGGGTAAGAAGACTCCAGGGAGACGGACTTGGACAGCAGCACGCGCGCGGCCACCACATCAAACGATCTCAACTTCTCCAATCCCTCTGCGTAAAGACGCAATGCGGCTGGGTTTGAGGGCAAAGAGGCAGACACTGGCAGGTATTCGGCGGGGGAAACCTCAGAAGCACCCAACTGCTGTCGCAGCAAGGCACCAGACTTCGCTACCAGCTCAAAAAGATCGTCTCTGCCCCCAGCCTGACTGAATTCGGCGAGGATGTCGCCAGTCTTTGCCTCCTGCAGCCGAACGTCAAGCCGCAGTTTGCTATTCGAGCTTTCGCCAAGAACCGTGTAAGACCCCAGAACCAGAAAATCAGAATTCAGATTCTTGCTAATCTTCCCGGCGGTGTCCGGGGCGAGACTGCCAGCGTCTTTCCATGGCAGTTCGTGCTTCATGCGGGCCACGTCCTCGCTGGAGGTAATCCGCAAATCCTTGCCCGCTGCTAACTCCGTGCTCAACATCTCCGAGAAAGCTGTGGATAACCAAGCGTCCTCGCCGCGTCCTGAACTGTTAGTAAAGCCCAAGACCGCCACTGAACGGCGAGGTGTAATCGTCTGTGAGTGTGCTACCACGCGGGAACCGCCCTCCCTGCCAGTGGTCAACCGGTGATAGGACGCGACCATTAACAGAGCGAGGGCCAGGGTCGCGGCTGTTGCAATCACCGTCTGCCGCCAGTTGCGGCGTCCCCCGTTTGTGGGGATCGCCGCATCGTCCCCGGACTTCTCACTCTTAGCGATCGCGATTCCCG
>Ga0182014_10000015_pt1 | contig 158143 bp, 141 predicted proteins | sample 612S2DmetaG_FD_120489 | JGI IMG/M metagenome (GOLD analysis project Ga0182014, IMG submission 120489) | Permafrost microbial communities from Stordalen Mire, Sweden - 612S2D metaG | ecosystem: Environmental > Terrestrial > Soil > Wetlands > Permafrost | place: Sweden: Stordalen | collected... | reverse complement strand
GCTCTCGGTCAAGGACGCCGCCGCCATCGTTTCCGCCGCGACCGGCCAGCCGCGCCGGAAAGTCTATGCGCGGGCGATCGAGTTGACGGGTTCTTCCGAGCCGCGCGAGTGAGCCTTGCGAAGCGCCGATGAGCGCCGCGCCGCGCACGGGCAGGGCGTCTTCGCCGAGCGCGTCGCCATCCTCCTTTTGCGGCTGAAATTCTATTCGATCCTCGCGCGGCGCTACAGCATTCGCGGCGGCGAGATCGACATCATCGCGCGGCGCGGCGACACCATCGCTTTCGTCGAGGTCAAGGCGAGGCCAACGCTCGGCGAAGCGCAAACCGCGATTACGCCGGCCAAGCGGCGCCGGCTCTCGCGCGCGGCGCGGGTCTGGCTCGCCAGCAACCCCTATGCGGCGGGGTTCACGCTGCGCGGCGACGCCGTTTTCGTCGCGCCCTGGCGCTGGCCGCGGCATCTTCCGGCGGCGATCGAGCTGGAGAATATTTAACGTTGAAAGCCGTCAATTGGCGCTCGCGCGCGCAAGATCGGATGCGGTACATTCGGCGCATCGGGAGTGGACAAAGAGAGCGCTGCATTGGTGGATATCGTTCGCAGGGGCGATGACGCGGAGGCTGGAGTTCGCGCGGATGCGCCGGGCCCCGGCATCGCCGCGGACCTCATCGCCGTGCTGGTCGCGGTGAGCGGCGGCGATCCGCGCGTGCTGACCATTCAGGACAAGCGCGCCTTGCCCTCGGGGCCTTTTCAGATCGCGCATCGCTCGCTGCAGTCTGGCCTGCGCGCCTGGGTCGAGCGCCAGACCCGTCTGCCGCTCGGCTATGTCGAGCAGCTCTACACCTTCGCCGACAAGGATCGCGCCGGTGCCGGCCAGCAGGTCATCTCGATCAGCTATCTCGGCCTCACCCGCGAGCAGCCGGCCTCCGGCGAATATGAAGCGGGCTGGGCCGGCTGGTACGCCTATTTTCCGTGGGAGGACCATCGCCTGGGCCCGCCGGCCATCATCGAGGAGCGGCTTGCGCCGCGGCTGCGCGCATGGATCGAGGCGGCGGCCAGCGCCGACATCCGCCATGACCGGTCGCAGCGCGCCGCGATCACCTTCGGCCTCGACGGGCGGCCGTGGAACGAGGAGCTTGTGCTGCAGCGCTACGAGCTTTTGTTCGAGGCCCGCCTCATTCCCGAGGCGCGGCGCGGCGAGAAAGGCGTCGCGCGCGAAGATCCCAATGGCGCGCCGCCCGGCGGGCGCTCGATGATCCTCGATCACCGCCGCATTCTGGCGACCGGCATCGCCCGGCTGCGCGCCAAAATCAAATATCATCCGGTTGTTTTCGAGCTGATGCCGGAAACTTTCACGCTGCTCCAGCTTCAGCGTTGCGTTGAAGCTTTGGCCGGACGGCTGGTTCACAAACAAAATTTTCGCCGTCTGATCGAGCAGCAGGAACTCGTCGAGGAAACCGGCGAGGCCAGTCAGGACACAGGGGGAAGGCCGGCCAAATTGTTCCGCTTTCGCCGTGCCGTCTTCACCGAACGCGCCATCGTCGGGACAAAGCTGCCAATCTCAAAGGCTTGACAAATCTTATACTCATCCCCAGCATATGGAGGGAAATGCTCAACTGGAGTATAAGACGATGTCTCTGCCGGGCGAAATATCGCGTATTGACGCTCGCGGCGAAGAGCGCCCGCACGGGCCCTTTCCCGCGCCGCGCTCCCCTGTCGCGAAAGCCGACCCCGGCGCCCTCTATGCGCGGGTCAGCCACGCGATTCCCGCGATCGAATGGCCCTTTTACGCAGCTGACATTGACGCCATCATGACGCTCAAGCGCAGCCGCAACGCCGTCGTGCTCGCGCATAATTATCAGACCCCGGAAATTTTTCACTGCGTCTCCGACATCGTCGGCGACAGCCTCGCCCTGGCGCGCGAGGCGATGAATGTCGACGCCGACGTCATCGTGCTCGCCGGCGTGCATTTCATGGCCGAGACGGCGAAGCTGCTGAACCCCGACAAGACCGTGCTGATTCCGGATCTTGGCGCCGGCTGTTCGCTGGCGGATTCGATCACGCCGGAAGACGTGCGGCGCCTGCGGCGCGCCTATCCCGGCGTGCCGGTCGTCACCTATGTCAACACCTCGGCGGCGGTAAAGGCGGAATCGGACATCTGCTGCACCTCGGGCAACGCCAAGGCGGTGGTCGAGTCGCTCGGCGTCCCCCGCGTCATCATGCTGCCCGACGAATTCCTCGCCCTCAACATCGCGGCGCAGACCGACGTCAAGATCATCACCTGGTCCGGCCATTGCGAAGTGCATGAGCGCTTCACCGCCGCGGAAGTTCGCGAGCTGCGCGAGGATTATCCGGGCGTTGTGGTGCTGGCCCATCCGGAATGTCCGCCCGAGGTCGTCGCGGAAGCCGATTTCTCCGGCTCCACGGCGGCCATGCAGGCTTATGTCGGGCGCCATCGCCCGGCGCGGCTGGTGCTGCTCACCGAATGTTCGATGAGCGACAATGTCGCCGTGCAATACCCTGAGCTCGAATTCGTCCGCCCCTGCAATCTCTGCCCGCACATGAAGAAGATCTCGCTCGGCAACATCCGGCGGGCGCTGGAGACGATGCAGCACGAGGTCAAGATCGATCCTGCGCTCGCCGCTCCGGCGCGCCGCGCGGTCGAACGCATGCTGGCGGTGAAGTGAAGCCATGAGACTTAGGGCGACGCATATCGATGCGACGGGCTCCTGCATCATCATCGGCGGCGGTCTCGCGGGGCTTTCGGCGGCGCTCGCGCTGGCGCCTATGCCGGTCATTCTGCTCAGCAAGGCGCCGCTCGGCTTCGAGGCTTCGAGCGTGCTGGCGCAGGGCGGCCTCGCCGCCGCCCTCGGGCCTGACGACGGGCTCGCCCTGCATCTCGCCGACACGCTGAAGGCGGGCGACGGCCTGTGCGATCCGGCCGTCGCGCGCGCCATTCTCGGCGCCGCCCCCGCGGCGATCGAAAATCTGATCCGGCTTGGCGCGCCCTTCGATCGCGACGCCAGCGGGCGGCTTGAGTTTGGCCTCGAGGCTGCGCATTCGCGTCGGCGCATCGTCCATGCCGGCGGCGACGGCAGCGGCCGGGAGGTCATGCGCGCGGTGATCGAACGGGTGCGCAAGACGCCCTCGATCACGCTGCTCGAAGGCGTCGCCGCGCGCCGCCTGATCGTCGAGGGCGACGCGGTGACGGGCCTCGTCGCCGATGGCGACAGCGGCCCCATCCTGTTCGCCTGCAATCGCGTGGTCATCGCCACGGGCGGCGTCGGCGGACTTTATCAGTATGGCACCAATCCGGCCGGCTCTTTCGGCGAGGGCCTCGCCATCGCGGCGCGTGCGGGCGCGCTGATGGGCGATCTCGAATTCGTGCAATTCCATCCGACCGCGCTCGACAGCGCGTCTTCGCCGCTGAAGCTCGTCAGCGAGACCGTGCGGGGCGAGGGGGCGACGCTGATCGACGAGCGCGGGCGCCGCTTCATGGCCGATGTCGAAGGCGCCGAACTCGCGCCGCGCGATGTCGTGGCGCGCGCGGTCCATGCGCAGCAGGCGGCGGGCCATCGCGTCTTTCTCGACGCGCGCAAGGCCATCGGCGCCGGCTTCGCAAGGCATTTCCCGGCGGTTGCAGGCTACTGCCGCGAGGCGGGAATCGATCCGGCGACGCAGCCGATCCCGATCCGTCCGGCGGCGCATTACCACATGGGCGGCATAGCCGTGGATCTTGCCGGACGCAGCTCCCTCGAAGGCCTGTGGGCCTGCGGCGAGGCGGCCTGCACCGGCCTCCACGGCGCCAACCGGCTCGCCAGCAATTCGCTGCTCGAAGCCGTCGTTTGCGGCGGTTTCGTCGCCGAAAGCGTCGCCTCGACGAGCCCGCCGCGCCGCCGCAAGCTGGCGCCGGACCTGTCGGCGATCGCGGGCGCCGATCCGGCGCCGGTGCGCAGGATCATGTCGAAATCTGTTGGCGTTCTTCGCGATGCCGAGGGGCTGCGTTCAGCCGCGGGCGCGCTGTTCGCTCTCGCGCGCGACGAGGGCCCCGCCAGCGAAGCCGCCGCCGTCGGCCTGATGATCGCCGTCGCCGCGCTGCGCCGCGAGGAGAGCAGGGGCGCCCATGCGCGCACCGATTTTCCGGCTACGGCGGCGAAAGCGCAGCACACGACCCTGCGTCTTGCGGATGCGTTCCGCACGGCGCAGGCATTCGCGCCTGAACTCGTCGATTGACGGCGAGGCCGCGGACTCCTCCCGCGGCTCCCGGCGATAAACCAATGGCGCATTCCGATGACCTTTGAGCCCTCCCTTGCGCCGCTGCCGGCGATCATGATCGAGCCGCTGGTCCGCGCGGCGCTGCTCGAAGATCTCGGGCGGGCCGGCGACATCACCTCGGCGGCGGTCGTCCCGGCGGAGCTTGTCTCGCGCACGGTCCTCGTCGCGCGCGAGGCGGGTGTCGTCGCGGGTCTCGACGTCGCAAGGCTCGCATTCGAGCTGATCGATCCGCGCATCGTCTTTCACGTGGAGCGTCATGACGGGGCGATGGTCGGCCGGGGCGAGCGCATTGCCGCCATCGAAGGGCCGGCGCGCGCCATTCTGACGGCCGAGCGCACCGCTTTGAATTATCTCTGTCATCTCAGCGGAATTGCAACCGCGACGGCGGCGGTCGTCGCGGCGCTGCGCGGCTACAGGGCGCGGGTCGCCTGCACGCGGAAGACGACGCCGGGATTAAGGGCGCTGGAGAAATATGCAGTGCGCGCGGGCGGCGGCGCGAACCATCGCTTCGGCCTCGACGACGCCGTTCTGATCAAGGACAATCATGTCGCGATGGCGGGCGGCGTCAGAGAGGCGCTGCGCCGCGCGCGCGCAGGCGTCGGCCATCTCGTCAAGATCGAAATCGAGGTCGATACGCTCGATCAACTGGTCGAGGCGATGGCGGAAGGCGTCGATGCCGTGCTGCTCGACAATATGAGCCCGGAAATGCTGGCGAAAGCCGTCGCATTTGTCGATGGGCGCGCGCTGACCGAAGCTTCCGGCCGCGTCACGCCGGAGACCGCGCCGTCCGTCGCTGCTTCAGGCGTCGATCTGATTTCGATCGGCTGGCTGACGCATAGCGCGCCCATTCTCGATATCGGCCTCGATTTCGAGTCCTGACGGATCAAGGGGCAAGCGCGTCGAACGCGAAAGCCCTTGATCGACCGGCGATTCGAGGCGTGGAACGAAAGCGCTGCAAATTCAGGGCACCGGGCGCTCCGACAGGATCGGAGCCGCCGCCCTTTTTTGCGTCTACGCAGCGGGATTATGCCGAAAGCTAATCCCGCTTTCGGGGGCGGGCGTTTTAGATCAGCGGCTCAGCCGGCTCGACGCCAAGGAGCGGCGCCTCGTAATGGGTCTTCTTCGAAACGCTGAACGGAAAGCGGGGCGTCGAGGCGCTGCGGCCCTCGGCGAGCGGAGCGACTCCAACCGGCTCGAGGTAGACGTGCGACACGTTCATCGGAAATTGCGTTTGCGCGGAAAGACCCGAGACAGTGAGGCCGAGGCCCGAGAGGAAGCTGATCGTCAAGACGGCATAGCGCATTGGTTTCTCCTGCCTGTAGCGCAACTTTAAATTAAACGCACGCAATCGTGAAAAGTTCCGCTTCAGGATCGACCGCCGCATAAAAAGGCGGCGCTATCGCTTCTTGCTGCTCCAGCCCAAATGACCCGCGAGGAGATAATCGAGAGAGAGGACGCCAGGCCCGCGTGCGATGACCACAAGAAAACAGGTCGCCCAGACGCCATGCGTCGGCCAAGCGTCGGGATAGACGAAAATCTCGATCACCGCGGTCATGCCGAGAAGCGCCAGCGCCGCGAAGCGGCTGGCGAGGCCGATAACCAGCAGAGCCGGAAAAAAATGTTCGGCGAAGGCGGCGGCATGCGCTGCGATTGAGGGATCGATCTGCGGCAGGCGATATTCCTCGCGAAAAAGATCGACGGCGCTGTCGCTCAAATGCCAGCCGTCGACTTTCGTCTGGCCGGACATCCAGAATACGGCCGCCGGAAATATGCGCGCACAGAGCGAGATGAAGGATTGCGGAATGCGATCGAGGAGGTCGAAGAGGGCGCGGAGCGGGCGCTTGGCGGCCGGAGCCGTCTGGCTTTGCGAGATGTCCATGGGAAGGATCCTTCAGATGAGCGTTCGGATGGCGAGGCCGGCGCTGACCAGAGCCGCGAGATTGATCGCCAGATCGAACGCCGCATCGGCGCCGAGCGCGATCCCCGCCGCCTCGCCCAAGGGAGCGCCGGTCTTGAGGCTTTTCAGGAAGGCGCCCGCGCCGGCGGGCAGGCGGCGCACTTCGACCTCGAAGGCGGGGCGTATGACGAGGGCGTCTTCGCCGCGCCAGTCGTCGATGGCGGCGAGGGGCGTCTCGCCCGCGTTCATGGCCCAGATGGTCACGATAGGAAAGGCGGAGGCGATGATTTCGAGCGAGGGATGCAATTCGAAACGCAGCGCCGCGAGATCGCTGGCCTGAACGCTGGCGAGATCGGCGGATTGGAGCGGCGCGGCGTCCGCGGCATGATAGGCGCGCGTGCGCGCCGCCTCGACGCGCGCGACGTCGGCGAGATAAGCGATTTCAGCGGCCGGTTCGAAGCTTGCGAGAAAGTCGGGAAATTCATCGCCATAGGTCATCATCAGCGGCGAGCGCGGCGGGTTGGCGCGCACGAAGACGCTGGCGCTGGCGCGGAAAAATTCCTCGCCGACGATGCGCTTGACGGCTGGAAACCGCGCCTCGATCGCGTCGATGAGTCCCGCCACGACATTGTTGCGATAGACGCCGAAACGCTTCGCTGGCGCCCCAGACGTGTGGGAGACGACGCCGGCGGGTGGCGCGACGCCGGGATCGAGCAGGGCGGCGGCGAAGGCGTTTTGCAACTGTTGCATGTTGTCGGTCGCCTGTTGAGGATCAAGCCGCGCGCGCGCAAAGATCGAGCGCGGCTTGCGCCGCCAGCGCCTCGTCGCGCAGAACCGGCCAGGCCGGCACGTCATTGTCCCATTCGATCAGGGTCGGCAGCGCGCCGGCGCGGGCGATCGTCATGTCGTAGAGCGCGCGCACCTCGGCGGCGACCGGCGCGCCATGCGAATCGATCAAAAGCTGCGCCCCCGCGTCGTCGGCCGTCTCGAAAAAGCCGGCGAGATGGATTTCGCCGACGCGATGGAGCGGAAATTCGGCGATATAGGCGCGCGGGTCGAAGCCGTGATTGCGCGCGCTGACGTAGACATTGTTGACGTCGAGCAACAGGCCGCAGCCGGTTGCGCGCGCGAGTTCGGCGAGGAAAGCCGTCTCGGCGATTTCGCTCTGCGCAAAGCGCACATAGGTTGCCGGATTCTCGATCAGAATTTGCCGCGCCAGCGCATTCTGGGTCTCGTCGACATGGCTGATGACAGCGGCCAGCGTCGCCTCTGTCAAGGGCAGCGGCAGCAGATCATTGTAGAAGATTCCGCCATGCGACGACCAGGCGAGATGTTCGGAAAAGCTCTCGGGCTGGTAGAGATCGCAGAGCCGCCGGAGGCGCGAAAGTTGGTCGCGGTCGAGCCGGGCGGGCGAACCGATGGAGAGGCCGACGCCATGCAGCGACAAGGCGTAGGTCTCGCGCAGAAAGCGCAGTTGTGCGTGCGGGACGCCGCCGGCGCCCATATAATTCTCGGCATGGACTTCGAAAAAGCCGAGCGGCTGGCGCTCCGCCGCGATGGCAGAAAAATGTTCCGGCTTGAAGCCGGCGCCGGCGCGGACCGGAAGGCGAGAGGCCGGGCGATCATGGGAAGCGGACATTTGGGCGGACTCGGCGGCTGCTGACGTTGATAGAGGCGCGCGGACGCGCCTTTCTCGTGATTTCAAGGATCTGCAAATCTTCAGGATTTGATCGGGGCGAGCGAGCCGGTCCCATGCGGCGTTTTGATGGTTTCGCAGGCGCCCTTGGCGACGAATTTCCAGTGCGCGCCGTCGTAATCGACCTTCGAGCTTCCGGCGCAGGTCGTGCCGGGACCCGCCGCGCAATCGTTCTGGCCCTTGAGCGCGACGCCATAGCATTTTTCCTTGCCGGGCGTGTCGGGCGAATCGTGGGCGGCGGCGGGAGCGGCCTGCGCGGCGATGAGGGCGAGCGCGGTCGCGAAAGCGCCGGCGAGCGAGGCGGACGTGATCGTGGCCTTGGCGGTCATGCGTGTTTCCTTTATCGATAGGTGAGGCGATTTGAGCTGTTCGAGCCCAACGCCTCCTTTTACGCCGGTCTGGCCGCTGGCGTTACGGGGGGCCGGCGATTTCTGGCGGTTTTTTCGATTTCGTAAAAAAATCTGTCGCGAAGCCGCATTTGATGTGTAACGCCGGGGCCTTCGACGCCGAATGACAATGTACGATGGAGCGCGCGTGCGCCTCGACGAACGGGAAAAGGAATGGGCGGTGCTGATGCGCGCCGGCAATGCGGGCGATTCCGCCGCGTATCGTCGCTTGCTCGCGCAACTGACGGCGGCGCTGCGGGCTTTCGCGGGAAGGGGCCTCGCCCGGGCCGGGGCGTCCGGCGCCGACGCCGAGGATATCGTGCAGGAAACGCTGCTGGCGCTGCATCTGAAGCGCCAGACCTGGGATGAAAATGGGCCGCTCAGCCCCTGGCTCTACGCTATCGCGCGCCATAAGCTGATCGACGCGCTACGCCGTCGCGGCCGCCGGATCGAGGTCTCGATCGATGATTTCGCCGAGATCCTGCCCGGCGCCGATGAGGGCAAGGGCTCGGTCGCCGCCGATGTCAGCCGCCATCTGGGCGAGCTGCCGCCCGGACAGCGCAATGTGGTGAATTGCATCGCCGTGGACGGCGCCTCGATTGACGAGGCCGCCGCACGCCTCTCGATGAGCAACGGCGCCGTCCGCGTCGCCCTGCATCGGGGATTAGCTTCTCTTGCAGCAAAATTTCGAAGTTACGAATGATGGACACCAACGAACTGATCGCCGCACTTTCGACCGACAGCATCCGGCCCCCGGCGCCGGGACGTGCGCTGACGCTCGCCCTGATCCCCGGCGTCGTGATCGCCATCTGCCTGTTTCTTGGCGTTCTGGGGTTGAGGCCGCATTTCCTGTCGTTGCTCAGCGAGCCGCGGTTTCTGTTCAAGCTGCTGCTGCTCGATCTGCTGGCGGCGCTGTCGGGCTATCTCGTGCTGCGCCTGTTCCGGCCCTCGGCGCCGCCGCGCGGGGCCGTATTGGCGCTCGCGATCCCGCCCGTTCTGCTCGCATTCGCCATTGGCGCCGAACTCATCGTCGTCCCCGCCGCGCAATGGGGCGTGCGCCTGATCGGCTCCAATTCGATGGTGTGCCTGCGCAGCATTCCGTTTCTCGGCCTCGCGCCGCTCGCCGCGATATTGTTCGCGCTGCGCAATGGCGCGCCCGAGCGTCCGGCTCTCGCGGGCGCCGCCGCGGGGCTTTTCGCCGGCGCCATTGGCGCGGCGCTCTACGCCACCCATTGTCCCGACGATTCGCCGCTTTTCGTCGCGGTCTGGTATCCGATCGGGATCGCCTTTATGACGGCGCTCGGCGCCGCGCTCGGCGCGCGCCTGCTGCGCTGGTAGACGCACATCGGACTTCCGGCGTTCTCTCTGAACTTCCGATGCGGGTGTCTGGCGCTCGGATCAAATCTCGGCTGGAATCCGCCGCGGCCGCCGCAGCAGAGTGCTGGTCGCCAAAAAAAGCATGATCGGCACATCCTGCGCAAAATGAATGGCCAGCGGCCAGAACATCCCCTGCGTCTCGACCAACGACTTTGCAAGAATCCACCCCAAGGCGCCGGCCATAACGACGCCGACGGGTCCGCCAGGCGTGCCGCCGAAATGGGCGAGGCCGAATATCGCAGCGGAGACCGCCATGATCAGTTCCGGCTCCGTCCGGCCATCGAACAGAGCAAATGGCGCGAAGCGGAAGATGATCTCCTCCACGAATGCGTTGGCCGCAGCGGCGGCGACGGCAATCGGCAGAAGCTTTTTAATTCTCGGATGTTTGAACGGGTTTTGGCGGGCCTGGATCGCCAGGAACGCGCAGGTTGCAGCCGTGATGATGCATCCAAGCGATACGCCGACCTCCAGCCATGATTCAGCGGGCGCGATCGCGAGCCACCTGACTTCGCCAGCCGCAGCTCCGATCCGCCCGAACGAGGCGAAGCGCGCAAAGCCCATCGGGTTGGCGAGCCAGGTCGCGCCCAGCACGATGCCCGCAAGCGCCAGAGTGAGGCCCTGGTACCGCAGCTGGAAACGGTTGAAATCAATTCCGTCGCCCGCGCGCGCGATACGCGCCGCTCCATAAAGCGCGCTCGACGCAGCCCCTAGATAAACGCATGCAGCGAGCAGCGACGCCCACGCGCCGCCAATGGCGTCCAAAGTCTCGCTTGCTGGCCCCACGTCCTATTTCTCGCACGGCCCAAAATATTTGCTCGCCATCCGCGTCGTCATCCCGTTCTAGGTGGTTTGCCCGCGCAGATCCCTGCGCAGGATCTTGCCGACATGCGACTTCGGCAGATCGTCGCGGAAGACGATTTGTTTCGGGACCTTGTAGGCGGCGAGCTGGGTCTTGCAGAAGGCGCGGACGCCTTCCGCGTCGAGCGCAGGGTCGCTGCGTACGATGAAAGCCTTGACCGCCTCGCCGGAACTTTCGTCGGGAACGCCGATGACGGCGCATTCCCTGACGCCTGGAAGCTGCGAAATCACTTCCTCGACCTGGTTCGGATAGACGTTGAAGCCGGAGACGAGGATCATGTCCTTGCGCCGGTCGACGATGGTGAAATAGCCCTCGTGATCCATCGTCGCGATGTCGCCGGTGTAGAGCCAACCCTCGCGCAGCGCGATCCGCGTCTCCTCGGGCTGGTTCCAGTAGCCCGTCATCACCTGCGGTCCGCGCGCGATGAGTTCGCCCGGCTCGCCCGGCGCGACGTCGCGCCCCTCCTCGTCGACGCATTTGATTTCCGTCCAGGGCATCGGCACGCCGATCGTGCCGGCCTTGGCGCGCAGCGTGGGGTTGAAGGTCAGAACCGGCGCCGCCTCGCTGAGGCCATAGCCTTCGATCACGGGCGATTTCGTGACCTCGGCCCAGCGCTGCGCGACGCTCTGCCGCAAGGCCATGCCGCCGGCGGCCGAGAGGCGCAGCGCGGGCGGCGGATTGTCCCGGAACCAGGCTTCGTTGAGAAGGCCGCCGAACAGCGTGTTGACGCCGGTGATGAAGGTGATCGGCTGCTTCGCGAAGGCCGGTTTGAGGTTGGTCAACGGGCGCGGACTTGGCGCCATCACATTATGCGCGCCGCGAAAGAAGAAGCCGAGCATGTTCACCGTGAAAGCGTAGATGTGATAGAGCGGCAGCGCCGTCAGCACATGGTCGGATTCGGCGATCTCGGTCCCGCACAGCGACAGAAACTGCATGACATTGGCGCTGAAGTTGCGGTGCGTCAGCATCGCCGCCTTGCTGACGCCGGTCGTGCCGCCTGTATATTGCAGGCAGGCGACGGAAGCGGGCTCGAGGCCCGCGACATAGGCGCTGACATTCGCCCCCGCGCGGATCTTTCTTTCGCCCATTGCGAGCGCCTGCGCGAAAGAGGCGGCGGCAAAGCGCGGCCTTGGAATTTCCTTGCGCAGATATTTCTGCACCGAGCCGATGATCAGCCGCGAATGCGCCGGGAAAAGGCTCGCCGCCTCGCTGAGGACGACATGGCGGATCGGGGCGCTCTCCATCGCCAGGGCGAGCTTTTCGGCGAACATGTCGATCGCGACGATCGCGTCGGGCCGCGCGTCGGCGAAGACATGCGCCATCTCGGCGGCGGTGTAGAGCGGATTGACGTTGACGAGGACGCAGCCGGCCTTGAAGACGCCGAAGGCGACGATCGGATAGGCGAGCCCGTTCGGCATCTGGATCGCGACGCGTGCGCCCGGTTCAAGGCGCAGACATTCGCGAAGGTAAGCGGCGAACGCGTCCGACAGGCGATCGACATCAGTGAAGCTGAGGCTCGCCGCCATCCCGTTCGGCATGATGGTGGTGAAGGCTTTCGCCGGGCCGCGTCGCGCCGCGAGGTCGCCCGGCGCTTCGCCCAACAAGGCATAGCGCGGCGTCTCGATTTCGGCTGCGATGCTCGAAGGGTAGTGCCGCAGCCAGGGCCGCGCGGCGTCGGCCAGCGGATCGGCGGGTTCGCTCGTCATGGCGTCGTCCACCCTGTTCCCTGCCCATTTAAGTCTTCGTCGTCGCCGGCGTCCTTCGACCGGCGCCACGGGCGCATTCGCGGCGAGCGCAGCCGCCGCTTGCTCCCTGCGCGGCAATGATATAGTGGCAAACTCAAATCGCCAATTCATTCGGCGGGACGCGCGAAATCGCGTGGCGCGCCGGGCGCTTCGGCGAGAAATATCGCCCCGCGACGGCCTGTCGCGGGGCGCCTGCTCAAACCTGATCGGTCCACACAAGTTTGGCTCAGAACCCCGCTCAAAACAATCAGTTGACGCAGGAAAAGCCGGTCAACTGGCTTCACGTCTCGACCCTCATTGCGGTCGCCATTCTGGTCGGCACCGAGATGGTCGGGGCCTCCTGGGCGGCGGGCTGGGCGCTCGGCGGCCTGCTGCAGCTCGATCCCACCGTCAGCCGCGTCATCGAGATCGGCTTCACCCTCTGCGGTTTCGTGCTGCTCTATTATTTCATGCGCATCGCGATCAGGCATGAATCGATTCGCGGCTGAACCGCGGCGCCGCAATCTCGAAGAGATCTCCAAGACCCATCGAACCCACCCCACGATCAGCGCGAAGGAAACGGCATGAGAGCCTTTGACCGGAGAGCGGTCCTGCGGGCGGCCGCGGCGATTGGCCTTGACGCGGGACTGGGCGCGGCCGGCGTCCGCGAGGCCTTCGCGCAGGGCGGCCTGAAGCTTGGCCCGGCGCGGCCGTTTTCCTACGAGGGCCTGAAGGCGACGGCCAAACGCATGGCGGCGGGGCCTTATGTCGGTCCGCAGCGGCCGGCGCCCGATATTGTCGGCAAGATCAATTACGAGGCCTGGGGCCAGATCGCCTTCGACATGGATCACGCGCTCTATGGCGATGGTCCGGGCAAGTTTCCGGTGAGCTTCTTCCACCTTGGAATGTTTTTCCAGAAGGCGGTCGAGATGAATGTCGTCGAGGGCGCGAACGCCCGCGAGATCATCTACGATCAAAGCTATTTCACGATGCCGGCGGATTCGATCGCGCGCAAGCTGCCGCAGGGCGCGGGCTTCGCTGGATTGCGCATTCAGGAGCCGAGGGGCGGCGCGCTCGACTGGCGCAAGAACGACTGGGTCGCCTTTCTCGGCGCGGCCTATTTCCGCTCCATCGGCGCCTTGCATCAATATGGGCTTTCCGCCCGCGCCGTGGCGGTCGACGTCGCCGTCGCCGGCAAGCCGGAAGAGTTCCCCGATTTCACGCGATTTTACATCGACGGCGCGGATGCCGGCGATTCACTGACCATCTATGCTTTGCTCGAAGGGCCTTCCATCACCGGCGCCTGCCGCTTCGCGATGACGCGCGGCAAGGGCGTCATCATGGATATCGATCAGGTGCTTTACCTACGCGCCGATATTTCAAGATTCGGCCTTGCGCCCCTGACGACGATGTACTGGTTCTCCGAGACGAAGAAGGAGACGGCGGTCGACTGGCGCCCCGAGGTGCATGATTCCGACGGCCTCGGCATGTGGACGGGAACGGGCGAGCGCATCTGGCGCCCGCTCAACAATCCGCCGCGCATCGTCACCTCCGCGTTCAGCGACGAAAATCCGCGCGGCTTTGGCCTGTTGCAGCGCGACCGCAATTTCGATCACTATCAGGACGGCGTCTATTATGACCGCCGTCCGAGCCTTTGGGTTGAACCCACCGGCCATTGGGGCAAAGGCGCGATTGAACTCGTCGAGATCCCGACCGACGACGAGATTCATGACAATATCGTCGCCATGTGGGTTCCTGACAAGCCGGCGACGGCGGGGTCGGAAGCGGCGCTCTCCTATCGTCTCTATTGGGAGGCGGACGAACCGTTTCCGACAGATCTTGCCCGCGTCGTCGCAACGCGCCTCGGCAATGGCGGCCAACCTGGCCTGCCGCGTCCCAAGGGCGTGCGCAAATTCATGGTCGAGTTTTCCGGGCCGCCACTCGTCAATCTTCCCTATGGCGTGAAGCCCGAGGCGGTGCTCTGGGCCTCGCGCGGAACTTTCTCCTACGTCTTCACCGAGCCTGTGCCTGACGACGTCCCTGGCCATTGGCGCGCCCAATTCGACCTCACCGCGGGCTCAGGCGCCGAACCGGTCGAGATGCGGCTGTTCCTGCGTGAGGGCGACAAGATCCTGAGCGAGACCTGGATTTTCCAGTATCATCCGTTTTAGCGCGGCGGCGCTGCGAAATTCGCCGCGCCAGTCGTCGCATCAACGTCATATTTGTTGCCTACCTCCGGCTCGCGCCGGCCTGCGCGTAAGGTCGCCATAGCGCGCGCGGCGTAATCGGCGGCTTGATGACTTCCGACGCGTACCCCTGCGAGGATTGATGCTGAGATTTCACTCTACGATCGCCAAAGGGGAGGTGAAGCTTGGCTTCGACGCTCCAGCGCTTCCCGAAGGGGTGAACTGGATCGACGTCATCCGGCCGGAGCCGAAGGAGGTCGCCTTTCTGGAGCGGCTCCTTGGGATCACCGTGCCCACATTGGAGAGCCTGTCGGCGATCGACACGTCGAGCCGTCTCTACCGCGACAAAGATTTTTTGTACATGACCATACCGATGCTGGTCCGCTCGACGAGCGGCGTCGCGCAGACCTCGCCGCTCGGCTTCATCCTGAGCAAGGACTATGTCCTGACGGTTCGCTATAAGCAGCTTAAGCCCTGCGAGGATTTGCATTACGCGAATGTCGTCGAGAACAGAAGGCAGGCGGACGGCGCGAGCGCAATTATTTCCCTGCTGGAAACCATCATCGAATATGGCTCCGACGAACTGGAGACCATCAATGCCGAACTCGACAGCTTGTCTCAGATCGTTTTCGATCAGGGCGGCGGCCAACCTCGCCAGGGTCCGGTAAAGGATGCGAAGAATTTGCGCAGGGTGCTCGGCACGATCGCGGCGAACGGCACCCTGGTCTCGAAGATCAGCGACATGCTGCTCGGCATGTCGCGCATGCTTCCGTTCGTCCTCGGCGAGTCCGCCTCCTATCTGGCGCCAGAGGAGACGGCGAAGATGAAGAGTCTCGGCCGCGACATTCATTCCCTCAACGAATATGAGCGGGGTCAGACCGACCGGATTCAGTTCCTGCTCGACGCGACGCTTGGCCTGACCAATATCGAACAGAACAATATCTTCCGGGTTCTTACCGTGGTCTCGGTGGTCGGCATTCCGCCGACCCTCGTCGCCAGCATGTATGGCATGAACTTCAAGAACATGCCCGAACTCGAATGGGCTTATGGCTATCAATGGGGCCTTGGCCTCATCCTGCTCAGCGCGCTGATCCCGATCATCTGGTTCAAGCGGCGCGGCTGGTGGTGAACCTCGATGAATCGTCCGCCGCTATCTCGGAGGCGGAGATCAACGCGCGGCTGCTGTACCGCGACGCGCTGATCCTCGTGCTCGACAAGCCGGCCGGAATTGCGGTTCACAAAGGGCCGAAGGGCGGCGAGAATTTCGAGGCCTCGTTCCATCATCTGCGCTTCGGCCTGCCGCGCAATCCGGCGCTGGCGCACAGGCTCGACCGCGACACCTCCGGCTGCCTTGCACTGGGGCGCCATCACAAGGCGCTCGAGAAGCTCGGCCTCATGTTCAAGCAGGGCAAGATCGGCAAGACCTATCTTGCGATCGTCGAAGGCGCCCCGGATCTTGACGAAGGCTTGATCGACCTGCCGCTCGGGCGCCTCGACGCCAGCCGGGGCTGGTGGATGAAGGTCGATCCAGCCGGCCAGCCGGCGCAGACGCGCTGGAAAATTCTCGCGCGCGGCGAAGGCCAGGGGCGCGCATACGCCCTGCTGGCGCTGACGCCGCTGACCGGACGGACGCACCAATTGCGGGTTCATTGCGCCGCGATGGGCTGGCCGATCCTCGGCGATCCGATCTATGGCGCCGGCGGCCCGACGCAGCTGCAATTGCACGCGCGCCGCATCGAGATCCCGCTCTATAAAAACAAGGAGCCGATCATCGTCGAGGCGCCGCTTCCAGCGCATATGCGCGCCGCGCTGGAGGCCTGCGGGCTGCGCCTCGAAATCTGAAGCGTCATCGCCCCATGTACTGACGCACCGCGGCCTGAACGGCGTCTTTCTGTTGCGGCGTCAGCTTGGCGAGTTCGCCCTCGAGCCAGCTGTCCTTGACCCCGGCGGCGCGGGCGAGAATGTGCCATTTCATCGCCTGGACGGGGTCCTTCGTCAGTCCGCGGCCGACTGCGAGAATGCGCGCGACGCGGTTTTGCGCCACGGGATTGTCATGCGCCGCCGCCTTTAAAAACAGCTTGGCGGCGGCCGTCTCGTCTTTCGGAACGCCGACGCCATTGAACAACATGATGGCGTATTCGACTTGCGCCGGAACATTGCCGTCCTTCGCCGCGCGGCCGATCCATTGCGCCGCCTCTTCGTCGCTTTTGTCGACGCCGGTGCCATTGCGGTAGAGCAGGCCGAGCGCATAGGCGGCGTCGGAATCGCCAAGATCGGCGGCGTTACGAAAATAAGTCGCCGCGCTTTTGAAATCAGGAACGACGCCCTTGTCATTCTCGATCGCCATGACGCCGAGATTGTAGAGCGCGCCCGGATGGCCCTCCGCCGCCGCCTTCTGCATGAGCGCTGTGGCGCCGTCGCGATCCTTTGCGACGCCCGTGCCGGTCAATTTCGCAAGGCCCAGCGCGAAAATGGCCTGGCGATCGCCGCGATCGGCGGCGAGCTTGTACCAGCGATCCGCTTCCGTGAGGTCGCGCCGCACGCCGAGCCCCTGCGCATAGAGTTCGCCGATCAATGTCATGGCGGCGGCGTCTTCGGGATTGGCGGCGATGCGCTTCTCCGCCTCGGCGAGGGCGGTCGTGTAATAGCCGCGCTGATAGGCGCCGAAGGCGAGGTCCGGCGCGTCTTCAGCGGAGGCAGGGGCGGCGGCCGGAGCCGGGCTCCGCGGCGCGGACTGCGGGCCCTGCGCCAGCGCAGGCGCGTCGCAAGAGATCATTGCGGCGCAGGCGAGCGCCGCCGCGCCGAGCGCGAGCCGTCCAGGCGGCGGATTATTTTGATTTTTCACGCGACTCCGCCAGATAGGCCGCCAATGCCGCTGCGGCTTCCGCAAGGGCGGTAGCCGCGCCGCGCGGGTCTTCGAAAACCGCATCGCCGAGCGCGACGAAATCGGCTCTCGCTTCGGCGAGTTCGCGGACGTCCGTCAGTTCATGCGCGTAAGCGACGCAGGGCACGTTGAAGATTTCCGCCCACCAGGCGACGCGTTCGACGACATCCTCGTGCGCCTCCGCCGCGTCCGGCCCGCCGAACATCACATAATCGACGCCAAGTTCGCCCGCCTCCATCGCCGCGTCGCGGCTGGCGAGCGCGCACGCGCCGACGATGCGGTCCGGCTGCAGGGCGGCCACGGCGGCCTCGAGCACTTCGCCTGCGCCCTCGATATGACAGCCGTCGGCGCCGGCGCGAATGGCGAGCTGCGTATCCCCCTCGACGAGCACGGCGACGCCGCGCGCCTGCGCCATAGGGGCGAGCGCGGCGACGATTTTCTTGTTTTCGCCCGAATCGCGGCCGGCGGCGCGCAAAAGCAGGCAGGCCACGTCGCCAGCGCCAAGCGCCGCCTCGAGTTTCGGCGCAAAGGCGGCGGCGTCGGGGATCGGCGGCGAGATCAGATAAAGGCGCGGCGGCTCTGTCGACATGGCGCCTAGATAGACGAATTTCGCCGCCAATGGGAACCGGTTTGCGGCGCAGGCGCAAAATTGTGAGACGCGCGGGCAGGGGCGCGCCGCCGCCAAGCTCAGCGCTTGTCCCGGCCAGGCTTCCGTGCTACCCGCAGCCGCAGGAGATCTTGCTATGGCTAATGGAAACGGTTCAGGGACTGACACCAACGCGGACGCATCCCCCGCGATCAATGCGATGGTGCAATATACGAAAGATTTCTCGTTCGAGAATCCAAACGCGCCGCGTTCGCTTGGACCGCAGGAAAAGGCGCCGAACATTCAGATTCAGGTGAATGTCAACGCGCGCCAGATCGCCGAGACCGATTTCGAGGTCAATCTGCTGCTCGAGGGCTCCGCGAAGACCGACGCCGACACCCTGTTCAAATTCGAGCTCGATTACGCCGGGATGTTCCGGCTGGTCAATATTCCGGCCGCCGACCAGCATCCGGTCGTCATGATCGAATGTCCGCGCCTTCTGTTCCCCTTCGCGCGCCAGATCATCGCGGAGGCGGTGCGCGGCGGCGGCTTTCCGCCGCTCTACATCGACCCGATCGATTTCGCCGGGCTTTATCGCCAGCGCCTGAGCCAGGCCGCCGCCAACGCCGACGCGCCGACGGTCGCCTAAGGCGCCGCTTCCAGACCGCTAAACTCTCGAACTAGTGCAGGCGGGCGAGGCCCGCCCGCAGCGGGCTTTGGGATGAACCCCTGCCGCGCTCGGCGCGCGTCGGCGCGGCCGTTTCGCTGAACAGCTCGGCGAGCTTGTCGGTCATCGCGCCCCCCAACTCCTCGGCGTCGACGATCGTGACCGCGCGGCGATAATAGCGCGTCACGTCATGGCCGATGCCGATGGCGATGAGCTCCACCGGCGAGCGCGTCTCGATCGTCTCGATCACATGGCGCAGGTGCTTTTCGAGATAATTGCCGGGATTGACCGACAGCGTCGAATCATCGACCGGCGCGCCGTCCGAAATCATCATCAGGATGCGCCGCTGTTCGGACCGGCCGAGCAGGCGCTTATGCGCCCAGTCGAGCGCCTCGCCGTCGATGTTCTCCTTCAGCAGTCCCTCGCGCATCATCAGGCCGAGGTGCTTGCGCGCGCGCCGCCAGGGCGCGTCTGCGGATTTGTAGATGATGTGGCGCAGATCATTGAGGCGCCCGGGCGCCGCGGGCTTGCCCGCCTGCAGCCACGCTTCGCGCGATTGGCCGCCCTTCCAGGCTCTTGTCGTAAAGCCCAATATTTCGACCTTGACGCCGCAGCGCTCCAGCGTCCGAGCGAGAATGTCGGCGCAGGTGGCGGCGACGGTGATCGGGCGCCCGCGCATCGAGCCGGAATTGTCGATCAGGAGCGTGACGACGGTGTCGCGGAAGTCGGCGTCCTTTTCCTGCTTGAAAGACAGTGGCTGCTGCGGATCGATGACGACGCGGGCGAGGCGGGCCGGGTCGAGCATGCCCTCTTCGAGATCAAACTCCCAAGATCGGTTCTGCTGCGCCATCAGGCGCCGCTGCAGGCGGTTGGCGAGCCGGGCGACGACTGACGAGAGATTATTTAGCTGCTTGTCGAGATAGGAGCGCAGCCGCTCCAGCTCCTCGGGGTCGCAAAGATCTTCCGCTGCGATGACTTCATCGAATTTTTTCGTGAAGGCCCTGTAATCGGGACCGCGCTGCTCGGGACGCCCTTGCGGCGGCGGCCGGTTCGGATCGGCGCCCTGTTCGGAATCGGAGAAATCGGCCTCGTCCTCGAACTCGCCGGTGGGCGCGTCGGCGGCATCGGTTTCGCTGTCGTCCGTCGCCTCGGCGGCGGCCTCGGATTTCTCCATTTCGCGGGCGCCGGCGCGCTGGTCCTCCTCGCCCTCGTCGCCCTCCGTGTCGGCGTCGCCCTCGTCGACGTCGTCGGTCTCGCCTTCATCCTCTTCGGGCCGGTCGTCGAGGCTCGATTCGTCGATCATTTCGAGCGAGGTCAGCAATCTGTGCACCGAATGGGCGAAGGCGCGCTGATCCTCGATCGCGGCGCCGAGGCGGTCGAGATCGGCGCCCGCTTTCTCCTCGATGACGGAGCGCCAGAGATCGACGATGCGCCGCGCATTCGGCGGCGGCTTCTGGCCGGTCAGCCGCTCGCGGACGATCATCGCGAGCGCGTCCTCGATCGGCGCGTCCGCGCGGGTCGCGACATCGGCGTAGCGGGCGCGCTGGTAGCGGTCGTCGAGCATGGCGTCGAGATTGGCGGCGACGCCCTCCATGCGGCGGGCGCCAATGGCTTCGACGCGGGCCTGTTCGACGGCGTCGAAGGCGACGCGGGCGCTCGCGACCTGCGGCGACAAGCGCCGATGCATCTCGATATTGTGGCAGGCGAGGCGCAGCGCCATCGAATCGGCGTGGCCGCGCAGGATCGCGGCCTCGCGGGCGTCGATGCGGCGCGGCGGCTCGGGCAGCCGCGCCTTGGCGCCGGCCGCCGTCTGGATCAGGCTCGGGCGCTCCGGCGCATAGACGACTTCAAGGCCGGGCGTTTTGGCGAGCGCCCGCATGCAGCCCGCGACGGCGCGCTTGAACGGCTCCTGCGGGGTTTCCATTTTCGACGGCGGTTTGGCGTTCGATCCGGTCAAAGCGGCTTCGGCCTCATTCAGCTCATCACGACATTGGTCGCGCTCTCGGGCAATTCCTTGCCGAAACAGCGCTGATAGAATTCGGCGACCAGCGAGCGCTCCAGCTCGTCGCATTTATTGAGGAAGGTGAGGCGGAACGCGAAGCCGACATCGCCGAAGATTTCCGCATTCTCGGCCCAGGTGATGACGGTGCGCGGGCTCATCACCGTGGAGAGATCGCCGGCGATGAAGGCGTTGCGCGTCAGATCGGCGACGCGGACCATTTTTCCGATCTGGTCGCGGGTCGATTTATTCTGCTGGAAGCTCTTCACCTTGGCCAGCACGATCTCGACTTCCCGGTCGTGCGGCAGATAGTTCAGCGTCGCGACGATCGACCAGCGGTCCATCTGGCCCTGATTGATCTGCTGCGTGCCATGGTAAAGGCCGGACGTGTCGCCAAGCCCGATCGTATTGGTTGTCGAGAACAGCCGGAACGCCGGATGCGGCCGGATCACGCGGCTCTGGTCGAGCAGGGTCAGGCGGCCGGACACTTCGAGAACGCGCTGGATCACGAACATGACGTCGGGCCGGCCGGCGTCATATTCGTCGAAACAGAGCGCGACGTTGTTCTGCAGCGCCCATGGCAGAATGCCGTCGCGGAATTCGGTCACCTGCTGGCCGTCCCGAATGACGATGGCGTCCTTGCCGACGAGATCGACGCGCGAGACGTGGCTGTCGAGGTTGATGCGCACGCAGGGCCAGTTGAGCCGCGCCGCGACCTGCTCGATATGGGTCGATTTTCCGGTGCCGTGATATCCCGTCACCATGACGCGGCGATTTTTGGCGAAGCCGGCCAGAATCGCGAGCGTCGTGTCGCGGTCGAACAGATAATCGGGATCAAGGTCCGGCACGTGGGGGTCGCTGGTCGAATAGGCGGGCGCCTCCATGTCGGAATCGATGCCGAAAACCTGGCGCACGGAAATTTTCATGTCCGGCAGGCCGGCGGTCACGGCGCCGGGGTCGGTGGTTGCGCTGTCCATTCTTTCTCCGTTGCGATGGGCCCGGTTCGCGCAAATGGAATCCGGGCGCAAGGTTCTCGCGGAACCGGCGCTCTCAGGCGGCCCGGACCGATTTCAGATATTTATAGGCGCGGATGATCTCGCGCAGCTTGTCCTCGTTGGAGCGGTCTCCGCTATTGGCGTCGGGGTGCAGCCGCTTCACAAGATCCTTGTAGCGCGCTTTGATGGCCTCTGCATCAGCGCTGTCGTCAAGACCAAGCTCATCGAGGGCGCGCAGGGCGGCGACGCCATGGCGCGGCTTGGCCGGCTCCGCCTTCGGCGCGCGCCTTGCGCCCGGCCCGGCCGCGCCGATGAAATCGGCCGCGCCGGCGGGATCGTCGCCGTCCTCGCGAAAGCCTTTCGCGCCGCGGTTCGAGCCCATGGACCAGGTCGGGCGATGGCCGACAAGGGCATCGCGCTGGTACAGGGCGACGTCCTCCGGGCTCATGCCGTTGAAATAATTGTAGGTCGCGTTGTATTCGCGGACATGGTCGAGGCAGAAGGAAAAATATTGCCCCTCGCGCAGGCGCCCCATTGGCGCGCGATGGCCGCCGGGCTCGGAACAGCCCGGAAAGTCGCAGCGCGGCTGCTCCTGCCGGACAGCCTGCTTGGGTTCGCGTTTGACGCGTATGCGATCGAAGATGCGGGAGTTTAAGTTCATGACCTTGGCATTATGGATGTCTTTGGGGGGCGGCTGCAAGCGCGTCGGTGTCTGAAGGCTATAAAACACTCTTGCATCGGCTATTAGCCGCAGGGCGTTGCGGCGGGCTGTCATGACGCGCTATTCTCTAAAATTCGCGCTCCGAACCGGCGCGGGAGACTGACGGGAGAGGCCAGAATGAGTGATCAGAAGCAAGCGGCGGTCCAACCCGGAGTCGTCGCCAAAGCCATGTGGGCGAAACTCGAGGCGGGCTTTTCGCCAGTCACCCTCGAAGTCATCGACGAGTCGCATAAGCATGCCGGCCACGCCCATGCCGAGCGGCCGGGCCGGGCCGGCCCCGCTGGGGAAACGCATTTCAAGGTGAAGGTGGTTTCTCCGGCCTTCGAGGGCAAGAGCCGCGTCGAACGGCACCGGGCGATCAACGCGGCTCTGGCGACAGAGCTCGGCGCCGGTGTTCACGCGCTTTCCATCGAGGCGAAGGCGCCGGGCGAGTAAGGCAGGGCAACTGCGCCCCGCCGCGAGTCGGCGCCGCGCCTTGGGGTTGGTTGGGCTATTGCGACGGCTCTAGCGCGGCGGACCGCTGCGCGGCCGCGCGAAACCAGTTGCGCGAACGCCGAACTTCATCGAAGGCGGGCTGGGGCCAATGCGCTTTTCGCGAAACGACGGTTCCTCGCTTCAGTTGGCGATCGTGGGGTATGAATTTCCGGAGCTTGAAGGGGTTCCTTACGACTCAAATTGGCTCATCATTTCGGGGCGAGGCGAAGCTGACCGCCGGGCTTGGCAATTCAGAGTTCCCTGCTTGCTGACCGCGGAAGTCACGGACTTGGCTGACTGGTTCGAAGCCCGAGCGAACGAGGCAGGCTTGGACAGCGAGATCGGATTCATCGAGCCGAATTTGAATTTTACGTGGCGGGATCGCGCATTGCGAATTGAACTCGCAGCTGAATCTCGTCCGCCTTGGGCGCTCGCGAGTTTCTACCTCTCGTTTTCCCCCTCTTCGAGCGAGTTGGCGTCAGCCGCCCGTTCATTGCGCGACGGATTGCGCGAATACCCGGAGCGGCCAACTTAGCAAAGCAGCGCAAAGATTTGCGTAGGCCACCTCGCGACAAGATGGCGGGCCGCGCAGATCCAGACTGTTATGAGCGGCCGGCGCCGCAGCCATCGAAATCATCCCGCCCCAAAGAAGCGGCGAGGCGCCCGGGGAGGCGGCATTACGCTGCTTTCGCGTCGCGAAGTTATGAAGCGCTCAATCAGCATAGCTCGCGCGGCGCGCGATTGGCCCCGTTGCGCTGCAAGGTCCGGCGATGTGGCGAGGCCCCGCGAAGGGGCTTCGTGCTTGTGCGACGCACCCTTTTTCAAGCATCCCTGCCGATTTTAATGTGATATGTTGTTTGGCGCTTGCTTCGCCGTGGAAAAAGCGAACTGTTTATACTCGTAGAGCTCGTGAATTGGCGGCAGGCCGCTGAATTGCAAGGGTGCCGAGATGCGCGGTCCGAGCAAATCTCCAAATCGAATGCAAAATGCGCGATTTGATCCAATCGCCTTCCTGAAAACTGCCGCCAAGGGGCAGGTAATTTCGCATAACCAAAAGAATAGTGTCATTTATACGCAGGGAGATGTGGCGGATTCTATTTTTTATATCGAGTCCGGCAGGGTCAAGGTTACGGTCGTGTCCAAACAAGGCAAGGAGGCGGTCGTTGCGATACTTGGCGCGGGCGAGTTCCTGGGCGAGGGATGCCTGATCGGACAAGGCAGGCGCTTAGCGACAGCAACCGCGATCACGGAATGCGTGGCGTTGCGCGTCGACAAGGCCGAAATTCTGCGGGTTCTTCGAGACGAGCCGGCGTTTTCCCAAATGTTCATTGGATATGTTCTGGCGCGGAACGCGCGGGTTGAAGCAGACCTGGTCGACCAGCTTTTCAACTCAACCGAGAAGCGGCTCGCTCGGGTGCTGCTGATCTTGGCCAATTTCGGCAAGCAGGGCCAGCCAGAGTCGATCACCACGAAGATAAATCAGGAGATGCTCGCCGAGATGATCGGCTCGACGCGGTCGCGGGTGAGCCATTTCATGAACAAGTTTCGTAAGATGGGTTTCATCGAATACAACGGTCATCTGGAGGTTCACAGCTCATTGCTGAGCGTCGTTCTGAGTGAGTGGCCGGACAACGTGAAATCGCCGCCGTGACGTCCGCGTCGGCACCGCCGGCGCTTCAACAGGGATCGCCCCTGCTCTGTGACATTTTTTTTCAATTGTGAGCGCTTTTGAACAGTCAGCGATCCGACTTGGTGGGAACAATGACGCCCCTTGGAAAAGCGAACAGAAAGGGAAGTGCATCGATCTTCCTCCCCCCCCCGGATACCGGGGATGATGCGTCTGTCGGGGAGCCCTCTCGGCAGGCGCATTTTTTCTCGCCCCGCCGCGCGCCGCGGCGTTCCGGATCGGCTGACGAGCCGGAGCGCGGCCACATGGCGAGGCGCTGCGGCGTTATTTGCGAATGAAGCTCCCTTTGCGCTTCATCGGACTTGGGGCGGGGCCCGTCCTTTTGCTCGTTGAGGTTGCGTTATGCCTGCGCGAAGCTATCAACGCGGAATGAAGGCGTTTATCGAAGGCCGCCTTCTCTCCGCCAATCCCTATGATGCGTCGGTCAGCTCAAAAACCAACAGCGCATGGCGCGATGGCTGGCTCGACGCGAGCCACGCATGGTTTCGTCTTCACGGCCGGGAGGCGAGTTCGACAGCGGCGATTATCGGCGGTTCGATCGAGGGCGAAGGCTCTAAATCGTGGCGCGCCAAATAGGCGGGTGGTTTCCGGTGCGCGGGGCAGGACCGCTATATCTGAAAAATTCAGCTGCTCTTTATTTCGTTTTCCCGCTTCTCGCCTGCACCTTGTGAACACGTCCGGCGGTAGATTTTCGTCCCGCCGCATTTCTTCGCAACTGCTTTGCGCAGCCGATGGTGGAGCCCTTGCCGCCGGCGGCGTCGCAGGCCTTGCGAAACCAGATTTCCGAACAATTCCTTCGTCATGGCGGCGCCGGCTGGAGTCCCGGCGGACGCAGGGTCTCAGCCGACGCCTGCGCCTCAAAGGCCGCCGCCGCGGTGTCGTCGACGCGTTCCAGCCAGACGAATTCGAGGTGTGCGCGCGTCTCCAACGGAATGTCCTCGTAGTCACGCCGGATGAGCTTGCCGTGGCCCGGCGTTTTCGTCGCCTCGATGAAGAGAATGTCGCCGCCGACCGGCGTCCAGGCAAGGCCCGTCGCGACGCCCGGAACGCTGACGCGCATCGCAGCTTCATCCACGAAACGCGGTGGGCCTAAAAGCTCGGCGAGGTCGGCGCGCGATACGGACATGGCTGGCGCTGCCCTCGGCGATGCAGACCGCAGCGCGGCGCAGCACACGGCGGGTCTGCCGCTCGAGATTGCGCGCGCCCCGGGGTGATCGGGTGAAGAATAGCGTGACACAGCGCTGAGATGCTGAATCTGTCGAAATCCTCTGGTTCGGACAGGGGGGGATTTCGATGAACGAGGATGCCGGGAATTTCGCGGCTTTGGCCGAGACGACAGCTTTTCTGTCTTGCTTCAAAGACATGCCTGATCGTCGGCAGGCCGGGCCAATAAAAAAGCAAATTGATTTCAAAGGCACGACGATCAGCTGACACGAAACGACCGACGCCGGTCATGGCCGCATCGAAACCAGACCCTACATCGCGATCCACGATGTAGGGTGGCTGCGGGAGCGCCTTGACTGGCCGGGATTGGGAGGCGTCATGATGGTGGAGAGCAGGCGCGAAAGCGATGGAAAAGTCATGCAGGAGACACAATTCTACATCACCTCGCCGCTCTTGCGCGCCAACCTTGTTGGTCCGATGATCCGTGATCATTGGATGATCGAGAATGGCCTGCATTGGATCATGGACATGGTCTTTCGCGACGACGAATGCCGTGCGCGAACCGAAAATGCTCCCGCTAACTTTACAACGCTAAGGCACATGGCGAACAATCTCATCCGTAAAATGCCGGGCAAGGACTCTCAACGCCCCAAGCGCAAAACCGCCGGTGGGGAGGATGATTTCCTCGCAAGCCTTGTCGCCGCCTGACGCTTTCATCCGATCCACCTGCGCTACGCCTCGTTTACGCTTGCGACCATCGATCGCTTCGATTAACGGTACCGCGGCAGTTCTGGAAGTCGCGAGACATAAGCGGCCAGGAGGATCAGATGCGAGGCTTTCGTAACCCATTTACTCGGGGTTTTGGGCGAAGGCCCGCAGAGCGATCGCACGGTCTGCGGTTCGAGGCGCTTGAGCCGCGCTTGCTTCTGTCGGCCGAAATTTTACCGGTTGATCCGAGCCATCTTGGCGGCAATTTCACGTTGGAGATTGACGCCACGGCGCAAACCTTGCGCGTGCTGGAACAGAGCCTGGGCAACACCCCTGTCCTCGTCGGCCAATATACGGCGGCGAACGGCCCGGTCGAAATCGATGCCGCGAACAATGATACGCTCCAAGTCAAGTTTACAGGAGCGCAGGCCGCGACGGCCACGGATTTGAGCTGGATCAGCCTCGTGGACCATGGCGGACAGGCTACATTGGCCAGTTCAGGAAAAAGCGATGCCTGGACGATCACCAGCCAGGGCGCCGGAACGCTCGACGGGCTGAGTTTCGCCGGCTTCACCCATCTTCAGGATGCCGCAAACAGCCAGGATACTTTTGTTTGGCAAGCCAATGGCCCGCTCGCCATGACCCTCGATGGTGGCGGCAATAGCAGTCTCGACATCAAGGGCAATGGCTTCCAGAACGTTGCCTTCACCGGGATAGGGCCGGGCTCTGGAAGCGTCGCCATCGATGGCTCGACGCTCAATTATGCCGCGCTCGATGCGATCTCGCTCGACCCCATCGACGCCGAAAAGGCGGTCGTGGCGAATGTCACGGTCACCGCGCCGGCGGCTAAAGATGATCTGGTTTTGCAAACTGCGGCAAACCCGGAACAGTTGACGGTCGAGAGTCTCAAGAACACGTCCCCCAGCGTCACGTTCTACAAACCGAGCCAGTCCTTGACGCTTAAGGCCACCGGCGGCGGCGACACCGTCACGGTCGACGATTTGTCGCTTGGGGGCGCGTCCCTGACGATCGAAGCGTCCGCACCAACGACTGCCGATCAGTCCTTGAACAGCAACACGGTCAGCCTCGCTTCGATAGACACAGGGGGCGGCGCGCTCAGCGTCAATGCCGGGCCGACGGGGCCGCTCTATGCCGTCTATTCATACGACAACAAGGTTGCGGTGCAGTCTGGGGCCACTCTATCGACGCGCGATATTGATCCTAATGGGCTGGTGGTTGGCAATTCCGGGGCGATCACGCTTTCCGGCAGCGACATCGAGCTTGGCGCCGGCGCCAAGCTGCGCGCAGATGCGGGAGGAACCTTCAAGCCAGGCGATATTACGCTGTCGGCAAATTATCAGGCCATGGCGACCGGCTTCGTGCTTGATGGCGTTACGAATAATTTTGTTCCCCGCAAGGCGACGATCGCGATCGGCGCCAATGCCGTTATTGACGGCGGCACTGTGGCTCTCAGCGCGACCGCGGGCGATCAGAGCGTCGATGGTCTCGTCAATGGAGAATCGGGCGGGTTCAATTTCATGAAACCGCTCGAAGCCTTCTCGTCTTTCCTGCAACTGCCAGTGTCGGTCCTGGGAAAATCCTCCGACGCGGAAATTACCATCGGCAAAGGGGCTTCCATAAATGCCGCTGGCGATCTCTCGGTCACCGCCACGGCGCAATCCCTAGCGGCAGGCAATGCGATCTATTGGTTTAGCCCTGCCAGCGTTGGCGGCGGGGTTGCGGTCGTCTATGACGAAACGGACGCGACCGCCAATGTGCAAATCGCCTCAGGCGCGAGGCTCACCGCGGGGGCGGACGTCTCGGTTGTTTCGGACGCTACGTCGAAGGCGGCTGGAATCGCCCGTGTGTCGCAGAACACCGGGGTCTTCCCGACAAATCCGTCGAATGTGCAAATTTCCGTGGCGGTCGGCCTGGCGTCCCTTGTCTCGCATGTCACTGTTGAGAAAGGCGCCTCCATCGTCGCGAACGGGAATGCGGCAATCCGGGCGCTCGGCAATAGCGGCAATAATCAGAGCGGCGAGACTGCGTCCTATCTCAATGGTCTCGTCGGCATCGACGCCACGCTCGCGTTCACGAATAATGATGTCAAGGCGACCGTCGATGGCCATGTCAGCGCAAAGGGCGCTGCCGTTGCTCCGGCCTATACGTTCAACCCGTTCATCGTCGTCAACCCGGCGACCGGGACGTTTAACCTCGGTGATGTAACCAAGATCCAGACGGGCGACGCCTTCACCTATTCGAGCGGTTTGGGCGGCGCCGTCGGCGGCCTGACAGATGGCCAAACCTATTACGCGATCAGAGTTGCCGGTAGCGCCAGCGAGATCCAGCTGGCGGCGACCCAGGCCGACGCTCTGGCCGGCGTTCCTGTGGCGCTGCAGCCCAATCCGACCCTGACGACGGCGAATGGACAGACATTCCAGTTCACCAATGTGAACGAAACCACCAATGCGATCGACCTTGGCCAGGCGTGGACCCTGGGCGCTGGACAGATGGTGACCTATCACGCCGTCCAAGGGCAGTTGGTTGGCGGATTGGTGGATCAGAAAACCTATCTTGCCGCGCCGGTCGCGGGTAGCCCGAATGAAATTCAGCTCGTCGACCCGACCAATGGCCAGACGGTTCAGATGAACCTCAATCCGCTCCTGGTCACGAGCACGGGACAGAGCTATTCTTTCGGCCTCGATACAACAGCCAATAATTTCATTTTCGACAGCCCGCCGGGCTTTGCTCAGGGACAGGCGCTGACTTATGAATCGGCCCTTGGATTGCAGATCGCCGGACTGACCAATGGCCAAACCTATTACGCGATCCCGGTGCCTCTCGCCGATGGATCGGGCGTCGATCCAACCCAGTTCCGGCTCGCCGCGACGCGAGAAGACGCATTGTCGAGCGATGGCTACACCCATGCGATCGACATCAATACGGACAATAGCAGCTACATGTCCGGCGATGCGCAGACATTGACCCCTGTCGCCAAAACGGGCGTCAATATCGAGGCCACGCTGGTGACCAACGATAAATCGATTGGCAAGTCCGGCATTGGCAGCGAGCCAAAAATCCGCGACGCCATCACCAAGGGCGAGTTCGCCCCGGCGCTCACCAACATTTTCGCCAATCTGCAAAATCTCGGAAATCTGCCCAATGGCAAGAACCCGATCGAAGAGCAGATCAAGACGAATACGCCGGCGGGCAGCGGCAGCAATACGAACTTCACGCTCGCGGCGGATCTCGCCTTTTTGAAATCGGAAAATAGTGTGGTTGCCGAAGTTGGCGGCGATGCCGTGATCGAATCGGGCTCCAATGTCTCTGTTACGGCAACCCTGTCGCACAAGATGCAAGATGCGGCCGAGGGCCGTATTTCCAAGGCGAGCAATAGCGGCTCGACCGTCGCAATTGGCGGCGCGGCCGCCGTCACGCTAACCGATGATAATGCGCAGGCGCTGGTCGACAGCGGCGCAAAGATCGACGCAGCGGCCAGTCTCACCGTCCATAGCGAGGTGGATTATCCGTTCCTCACGCCCGTCAACAGTCCTGACGCCTACGGCCAGGCGCTGCTCAACAAGCTGAAGGCCGATCCGACCGGAACCATCGCCTCCTTTGTCGGCCGCACCTTGTTCATTCAGGATCAGTTCATCAACTCCTGGGCGCGTGCCACGGGCAAGAATTCGGCGGGCGGCGTGTCGATTGGCGGCGCCGTCAATTTCGAAAATTTCGAGACGAATTCGCAGGCGATCATCAGCAGCGGCGCGCTGATCAATCAGAACAAGGCAATGCAGACGACGGCCCAGTCCGTCACGGTCGATGCCAAAACCAACATCGACCGGGTCGATATGACCGGCATTTTCGATATCGAGCTGAGCCCCGATGGCATCGCCAAGGCCAAACGCAAGGGCGATGTCTGGTCGCTTTACGAACCTTTCGGCACGCAGGGAAAAACCGGCGGCATCGGCGGCGCGCTGAGCCTCGAATTCTATAAGACAACGACCGATGCTGAAATCGGCGACGGCGCCAAAGTGACGACAGGTTCGGCCGGAAGCCTCTCGGTCACCGCGAACCAGAACATCCTCGACATCACATTGGGGCAGTCGGGTGCGCAGGCTGGCACTTTCGCCGTCTCCGGCACGGTCACAGCGATCAGCGGGCAGAGCGAAACCGAGGCGTGGATTGGCTCGGGCGCGGTGGTTATCTCACCTTCGGTCACTGTGGCGGCCAATGATCAATCCATCCTGTTCAGCCTGGTCGGCAGTGTGTTCAAGGGGGATTCGATCGGCGTCGGCGTCGCTGGCACGATCTTCGATCTGAGCCGCACAACATTGGCCTATCTCGGCGATCCGAATGGCGCCTCCACGGCCGCCTCCTCTATCGATCTTGGTTCTGGCGCGCTGTCGATTACGGCGACAACAACAGGCGGCGTCTTCGGCCTCTCCTTTGCTGCTGGCGTCGCCGGCAGCGAGCCGGTTGCGCCAGGCGGTACCGCCAACCTGCCGGTTCCAAATGCCGGCCAGGGCGATGCGAATACGCCCACCGGCAGTTTCGGTCTCGCCGTATCCGGCGATGTCTCCTACTTGAGCGTCACCGAGATCACGCAAGCCTTCATCGACGATCCGGGCAGAATCACCGCGGGATCGGCGGAGGTCGCGGCGGTCAACGATAGCCTTGAGATCAGCGCGGCGGGCTCCGCCGCTGTGGCCAAGGGCGGCGATGGCGGGACGAATGCCGGTCTTGCCGGAGCTTATGGCGAAGTTGATCTTTACGGCGCGACGCAGGCCTATATCGATCGCGCCAGGCTCAGCCTGGCGGGCGATCTCGACGTCCGCGCCGAGCGCACGGGTCACGCCTTCTCTCTGGTCGCGGGCGGCTCGGGCGCCGCGCGCCAAAACGGAATAGCCGTCGCAGGCTCGGTCGCGGTCAACCGCATGTCGCAGGACACCTCGACGGCGATCGACAAGGCCACCATCGCGGCCGGCGGCAAGATCACCCTCACCAGTACGGACGCGCTGGCGCTCAGTGTCGTCGCCGGGGCCCTGAGCTTTGGCGGCAAGTTCGGCTTCGGCTCCGCGCTCGCTTATAATTATGTCGACAGCTCGGTCCGCGCGCGCATTCTGGACAGCACGGTTGAGCTCGCCAGCGGACAGTTGAGCATCCATGCCGGGCGCGGCGAGACCGGCGCGGGCCAAGGCGCCGCCGCCACGCCGCAAATCATTGCGGTCGCCGGCTCGCTTGGCGCCGGCGCCCAAGGCGTTGGGGTGGCGGGCACGGTTGCAGTCAATTTCATCGCGCCTTCCACAGATGGCAACGGCGTCAAAGCCTCGATCGCGCGCTCGATCGTGTCGAGCCGCGGGCCCGCTCCCGTCGAGGTGACGGCGGATGGCAATCAGGGCATTGTCGTCATCGCCGGCGGTGTGGCGGCCGGCAAACAGGCCGGTTTTGGCGTCGCGGTGGCCTATAACAAGATCACGGCTCCGGTGCGCGCCTTCCTCGACGGTGCCACCGTCACAGATACGGGTGGCCTGGACGTTGAAGCCAGGGATGTGAGCCGTATTTCGAGCGTGGCGCTGGGCGTCGCGCTGTCGGATAGCGGCGGGGCCGCGGCCGGATCGGCCTCCGCCAACACGATTGAACAAACGATCGATGCCTCCATCCGCGGCGACAGCAAAGTCACCACTGCGGGCGATGTCACCGTCAGGGCGTCCGAGACGTCGGCGATCGATGGGGCCGCGGGCAGCGCCGCTTTCGCTCCCAAGGGTGTCGCCATAGGCGCCGCGGTTGTGACCAATGTTCTCGCCAACACGACAATGGCGTCGATCGACGGATTCTCCACGAGAGTCGACGCCAAGAGTGTAACACTAGAGGCGCTGTCACACGGGGATCAGATTACCGCTGTGGCGGCGGGAGGCCAGGGGGCGCAGAACTTCGCCGCGGGCGGCTCGGTCGCGGTAAACACCATCAGCAACGCGACGGCGGCCAGGATTTCGAACCGGGCCGATGTCTACGTCAAGAATGGCCTGACGGTCCATGCGGGTGAGAGCGGCAATACATATACCGCTTCCGCGGGCGAAATCGCCCTGGCGAAGAGCGCAGCGATCGGCGCCGCCGTGGCGACCGACAATATTAAGACAAGCGTGAAGGTGGAAGAAGCGGGTCTCGCGACGTCCGCTTCCGGCGGACCGGTCAGCTTCATCGCAGACCGCACTGACGCGACAGCGTCCGCGATCGCCGTTGGCGGCGTTGGCGCCCAGACATTCGCGCTCGGCGGTTCCGTCGCAACCATTACCGATCGGTCGACGATCCAGGCTGAGGTTGGCGTCATCTTTTCCAGTTCGGGGAGTCCGGTCACGATTCTTGCGGAGGATCGTGACAATTCGAACAATCTTGTCGCAGGCTCTGGCGTCGGCGCAAAGAGCGCGGCGATCGGAGCCGCCGTCGCCACCCTCGATACCGAGCCTGTGGTGCGTGCGCTCCTCGTCGGCCCAGGCGTTTACGCGAAGAAGGGATCGCTCGCGATCGAGGCGAAGACCACTGGAGCGCATAATGTCATTGTCGCGGTGGGCGGCGTTGGCGCCCAGAGTTTCGCTCTCGGCGCTTCCGTCGCGACGGACACCTCGCGCCGGGTCACGGAAGCGCAGGTGGCCGGTTTGAAAGGCGCCATCCAAGACATCAACGGTGGCTCCATCTCGATCACGGCGAGCCAGGCGGATAGTGAAACCGACACGTTTGCCGGTCAGGTCGCAGGTGCGCAGAGCGCCGCCGTGGGCGCCGCTGTCGCAACAAATGATCTTGCCGACGTAACCAGGGCTTTGGTATCCCGAAGCGATATCACGGCCGCGGGTCCGATTACAGTTTCCGCGACGACTACAGACAATAAAGTTCTGGGCGTGGCGGTCGGCGCCGCTGGCGCGCAGACTTTCGCCCTGGGCGGCTCCGTCGTCACGAACACTTTGGCCGGAACCGTCGAGGCGTTTCTCGACGCTGGCGCGAAGCTCCGCGCGAGCGGGCTTGTGACGGTCGAAGCCAGAGACGCAGGGCTCACTGTTTCCGCGGGGGCGGGTTCGGCGGCGGGGGCGGGTTCGGCTGCAATCGGCGCCGCCGTCGCGACCAATGTCGATAAGCAAAAGCGGCTTGTCCAGATCACTGGCGCCACTATCGCCGCCGGCGATGTCCTGATAGTTGCAAGCGCCGAGGAAACATTCAAAACCATCGCCGTCGGGGGCGCCGGCGCGGGCAGCTTCGCGCTCGGCGGATCGGTGGCGATCACCGATCTTGAAACCCAGGAAAAGGCGACCGTCGATGCCGGCGCGGTGATCGACGCAAGCGGCAGCGTTGGCATAGCCGCGGCCCGCAGCCTGGACGCGACAACTATCGCGGGCGCCATTGCTGGCGCGGGCACTGCCGCTGTGGGCATCGGGAACGCGACCCTGATCTCGAATAATGACACGATCGCCCTTGTTGGAAAGGCGACGATTTTTGCCGCGGGCGGCGGCAGCGGGTTCAAGGCTCCAACTGCGTTTGACGGCGAGCTCGCAAATTTCAATGCTTTCCACGGCCTTTCTGTAACCGCTGTGACGGGGGACTCGCTGCTCACCGTAGCTGCCGGCGCCGCTGGCGCGGGGACAGCGGCGGTGGCCGGCTCGGCTTCAGTCACGCTGCTCGACGAGACAACCACAGCCACAATCGGCGAAAACGCCAAAGTGGACCTCAGCGGCGGTCCCGCGGGGCTCAATCTCCTGGCCGCCAACATCACCGATGGGAAGGCCGGCGGCGGCGCGCTCGCGGGTGCTGGCGCCGTGGGCATTGGCGCGGGCGCCGATGGCGCCTCGATCAAAAAAACCACTAAAGCTGAAATGTTGGCGCCGGCTCTTGCCGCGCGGGGCAATATCCTTATCCAGGCCCTGTCGCAGGAGACGCTCTCCTCCTACGCTGGCGCCGCGGGTTTCTCTGGAACCCTCGCGATCGCCGGCGCCGCATCGGTCTATGTGCTCGATCTCACCACCATCGCGCGGCTCGGAGCGGGCGGCGCGACCGAAGTGGGCGCCGACGGCAGCGTGCAAGTTTCAGCAGTCGATAATACGACGTTGGACCAGTTCATAGGCGCTGTGAGCGGCGGTCCCGGCGTCAGCGTCGGGGCCTCGGCGGGCGTCGCCGTGATCGATAAGGATACCGAGGCGCTCATCGCATCCAATGTGAGCGTCGAGGCGGTCGCGTCGCCTGGCTCCGATTCGATTTCATCGGCGCTTGGGACTTTCGACATCACTTACGCGCCGCCGTCCGGCAACCCCGGCGATGTGCAGCCCCCCAACGTGTCTGTCACTCTCGGTCACGTCACCGGCGATCCCAATCAGGGCAATCTGACTGATCCAGACTTGACGCAGGAGCGACAGACGAGCCAGGACTATGCGGCGATGCGCGGCATCTCCGTCACCGCCACCAGCACGGAAGAGGTCAAGTCCATTGCCGCCGGCGGCGGCGGCGGAACCGTCGCCGTCAATCTCGTCGCCGCAGTCGACGTCACACATGCGCTCACCAGAGCCTCGGTCGGAAATGGAGCGGTCCTGCGCGCCGGCGGTGAGGGCCAGGGTTCGGTGCGGGTCAACGCTTCGGACGACGTCTTCAACCTCGGCGTCTCGGGTGCGCTGCCGGTCGGCGCGGCCTTCTCCGCGGCGCCGGGCGCTGATGTGTCGATTATCGGTCTGACGACCGAGGCGACGGTTGGCGCGGCGCGGATCACAGCCTATGGCGACGTCATCGTGCAAGCGGCGGCTACCGAGGACGTACTCGGGATAACCGCTGGCCTCGCCGCATCCGGATTTGTCGGGCTTGACGCCGGCGCGGGCGTGGTCAATATCAGCAACACGACTTTGGCCGCGATCAACGGCAACGTTGCAGCCGGTGGAAACGTCGGCGTGCTCGCCTCCGACGACACCACGGTGGTCAATGTCGTCGGCCAAGTGGCGGTCGGGATCGGCGGCGCCGGAATCGGCGCCTCCGCCGCGGTCACTCTCATCGCCAAGGATACAGAGGCGCGAATTGGCGCCGGGGCCGCCGTTACGGCGGCGGCTGAAGGATCGGGCGAGATCGCGGTGCTGCGCGGCGACAGCGCAAGCCAGAATTTCCCGACCACAAATATCAAAGGCATCGCCGTCCAGGCCCGCTCGAGCGAGAACGTCACCGCCGTCGCGGTTTCCGGCGCGGCCGGTCTTTACGCAGGCGTCGCTGGCGGCGTGACGACGACAGTCCTCGATTCGCGCACCTATGCGACCGTCGGCGATGGCGCAAGGCTCAGCGTCGAGAGCGCGCGCCCCGGCGCCGGCCAGGCGATCGCGATAGGGGCCGGCAATGCGGCCAATGTGTTCGATCTTGGCGGCGGGTTCGGCCTCGCCGGCGTGGCTGGCCTCGGTGGCGGTCTCGATGTTGGCGTCATCCGCAATGACACCGCATCCTCGATCGGAACGAAAGCCACGCTCAAGTCGAGCGGCGACATTCTTATCACAGCGGTCTCCAACGAGCAGGTGAAGAGCTACGCCATCAGTGGCGCCGGCGGTGCGGTTGGCGTCGCCGGGGCTGTCTCGGTCTGGACCCTTGGCGGCTCGTTCAGCTCCACCTACAGCACGTCGGGGGGCTCCGCCAACGCATTGAAAGTGACGGGTGGACAATATGGCAGCGTGCTGGCCTATGGGGATGCGCAGACCAATCGCACGGACCTGCAGACCTTGCTGAGCGGCTACAAATCAACCCCCGGCGCTTTGGGCTCGAGCAACACCGGTGAACTCAGCGGCATTGTCGGCGACGCCGGCAGCCAGTTCAAAAACGCCGAGCCGCGGGATGTGATCGAGAAGGAGGCGGCCAGCACCCGCCAGTCCGGCACGCGGGCCTCGGTGGCCGCGGGCGCGACGATCACAGCCACAGGGTCGATCACCGTCAGCGCGAGTGAGACGCTCCGGCCAACCATGAATGTTGGCAGCGGGGTGTTCGGCGCCCTCGTCGGGTTCGGCGGTTCGGTCGGGGTTTTGCACATCGACAGGCGCACCGCGGCGAACTTCGATGGCGTCGCATCGGCCGGAGGCAATATCCTCGTCGGCGCGACGACCCTTGCTGGCGAGAGCGTCAATGCATATGGCGGCCAGGTTGGTCTTGTGGCGCTGGGCGCGCAGGTCGCCGTTCTTTCCGATACCGGAACCTCCGATGCGACCATGGGGCCGGACGCAAAGGTTGTGCCCGCCGGTCAGGTCACCGTGAACGCCGCGCGGAAATTTGACACACTTCAGGCCAACGCCAAGGGCATAGCGGCGGGCGCGCTCGCCGCTGGCGCCACAGTCTCCGATATTCATATTGACGGAGCGGCGCGGGCCATCGTCAACGGGAGCGCGATCAGCGCACACAGCCTCACGGTCACGGCGGACTCGAATTTGGAGGCAACAACCGACAGTTATGCCGCGGCGGGAGGCGTCGGCGCCGGGGCCGGCAACCGTTCCGCAATTACGGTCGATCCCACCGTCGAGGCGATCGTCGAAGGGCAGAAAGCTCAGATTCGCCTGAACGGAGACCTCACCATTGCCGCCACGTCGAAAGCGAGCGCGCGTTCGACAAGCGAAGCCCGCGTCGTCGGCGGGGTCACCGTCGGTGTCAACCTGACGTCTGTCACGCTGTCGACAAAGACCGAGGCGCTGCTGCGGGACGGCGCCGAAGTCGCTGCGCAAAACGTATCGCTCACAGCCAACTCGGCCAACTCGGCCATTGGCGACGGAACGGCCAATGCCGGCGTTTCGCTCATCGGGGGCACCGGCGTGCAAACTGACGTGTCAGACACTTCGATAACTGTGGCGCAGATCCTTGCGGCGCGGCCTTTGTACGCCATCGGCGGCAATGTGTTGGTCCGTGCAGTGAATGTGAAATCGGATGCGGAGGCGGATGCGCATGGGATCAATGCTCCGGGCCTGGCCGTCGGCGTCAGCAAGGCCTCGGCGAATGCGAATGCGCAAGTCTTCGCCCTTATCACCGATACGCACGTCACCACCAGCGGCGACGTTACGATTGAAGCGAAATTCGGTACGGCCGACATGACGGGCGCCAGCGCGGACTCCTACGGATCGGTCGGCCTGTTGCCGGCAGGCAACTATCTGACCGCTCGTTCTACGGCAAAAGAGGATTTTGTCAGCGTTGAGGCCGGGCTCGGCTTCCCCGAGCTTCCATTCCAATCCACGACAAGCCAAATCAATGCGGGCGGAAATGTCACGATTGGGACGGACTCAATAACTCGCGCCAGCGCGACAGCCAACAATAGCGGAAACGGGGTCTTCTTTGCGGTGGGCGACGCCAAGGCGGAGGCCGCGACAAGCGATATCGCCGAATCCTTCGTGGGGACCAAGGGGCAGATCAAAGCTGGAAAAGCACTCAACATTACATCAGCAACGACCGATTCCATGACGTTCGAGGCAGCCGGGGACAATGGCAGCACGGTTGCGCTGGGAAACAGCGTGGCCGAGGGCTCTATCGCGAGGGGCGCCAGCGCCATATTGGGGCTGGACGCGCGAGTCTCGGCGGATACCATTTCCCTTCTCGCCACCGTTCGCAATACGGCGGTGACCGGTAGCGCCAAATGGGAATCCAAGGGTCTTGGCGGAAACGCCAAGCCAGCAGCTTCATTTGGACTCTCCGGGGGCGCCCAAGTCTACGTTCAAAAGGGCGCGACGGTCGATGCACGGGTGATCACTATGGGCGCAACCAACAACGAGGAGTTGCGTGTTACCTCCTATGGCGACGTGCAGGGGCTGGGTGGTCTGATCGATGGCGTCGCCTCTATTTCAACTCATGAGAGCGTCAGCGTGGAAATCAACCCCTTGGCCGTCATTCGGGGAACCCAGTCTGTCAACATACACGCAGGCTACGGCCGGCTCATCGCCGAAACCAATGTTCATGAATATCTTGGCGCATTCGCGGGCACGGCCAATGTGCAGTCCACGGTCTCGTTGAACGGGACCGTCTATTTGGGAGCCCGCGGAGCCAACATCCTTACGCCGTCGTTTACACATTCTGTCACCGATGCAACCGTCAAAAGCGTGAAAGCCACCTATCAATGGGAAGGGACGCCCTTTAAAGGCGGTAACATAGTCGATTACGCAAACGACTTTCGATCATTCCGTGACGAATTTGCACTGTGGCGGCGAGGCGCTGGCGCCGGCCGGGACGATGACGGGTTTGGCGAGGGGGGAAGCGGATATCATCACAAGCTGGATCGTGATGCTGGCGGCGCCCGGTTCGGTTACGATGAAGACGACGCCCGATCACGTCGCAGACCCACTCGCTGAGAGCGACAGATTTGAAGTCGCGGACAGCCTGGACTTTCCGCTAACGCAAACGAGGCCCGCCCTGCAATCTTGACGGAGAAACCATGACAGGCGTCCGTCGCGCAGAGGCCGGGAGACAAGGATAAGGTTTTGAGCCGTAGCGCATATAGGCTGCCCGCCCGCCCGGCTCGGGGCCACAATAAATGAAAGCCGAAGTCGCCGCTCTCCGGGATCAGTCCGCGCGCACAGAAGACGCGGCGGCATGGACGCAGGCCCCGCAAGGACCCAGCGCTGCGGTGTGGCGCGAACTCGATGAAGCCGCGACCGACGTAGCCTTCGCCGCGGCCTGGCTCGACATTTTGCGCAGCTCCATTTCCGGCATGATGGAGGCGCTGGTGATCCTCGACGGCGTCACGATTGCACGCTGGCGCAACCCGAGTTTGCCGCCAGAAAGCGCGACCGCCGATGGACTTGCCGCGCTTGCCGAACTTGCGATTCGCCACGGGCGGCCGTTGCTCAGGGGACGAAGCGGCGCACAGACCCTTTTGGCTTGCCCCGTGATTGTCGCAGGGGCCGCATGCGGAGCCGCGGTGATCGAGCTTTCGCCGCGGGCGGAGGAAGGCCTGCGCGCGGCCACGAGCAACCTGCAATGGGGCGCGGCCTGGCTGCGTGACCGGATGCGGCAGCGACGCTCGGAAGCGGCCACATTGAAAGCCGGCCGCAGCGCTCTCGCATTGGAGATCCTCGCGGCGGCCCTGGACCGGGAGGGCTTCCAGGAAGCCTCTATGGCCACCGTGACCGAGCTTGCAACAAAGCTCAATTGCGACCGTGTCGCGCTCGGGCTCGCCAAGGGCGAGTCGGTCAGGCTTGTCGCCCTGTCCCATGCGGCGGCCTTTACGCGGCGGATGGCCTTGGCGCAACAGCTTGAAGCCGCGATGCTGGAGGCCGTCGACCAGCGCGCGAGCCTGATCTATCCGCCGCTTGATCCCGATGCGCCGCTGGTGCTGCGCGCCCATGCCGCGCTATCCCTGCGCAACGCCGGCGGGGCGGTGGTGACCATCCCGCTTGTGGTGCGCGATCGCTTTATCGGTGCACTTCTGGCGGAGCGTCCCGCTCGACGGCCTTTCGACCAGCCGACACTTGATCTCCTGGCGGCCGCGGGGGCGGCTTTGGCCCCGATCCTGGAAGAAAAGCGCCTCAACGATCGATGGCTGCCGCAAAAGGTCGCGGCGACGGCGCGAAACCAGGTGGAACGCCTGTTGGGACCGGCGCATCTTGGCCGCAAGCTGGCGGTCGCGCTCCTTCTTTGTGGACTCGTGGCCATTTGGGGCGTCTATGCCGTCTACTACGTCGATGCGACCGCCCGCGTCGAGGGCCGGATCGAGCGCACGATCGTCGCGCCCTTCGATGGCTTTGTCCGAACCGCCTCCGTTCGCGCGGGCGACGTCGCGCGGGAGGGAGAGCCGATCGCCACGCTCGACGATCGCGATCTTCTGTTGCAGCGACTGAGCTGGATCGCTGAGCGGCAACAGCGGCGCCTCGAATACAACCGCGCGCTCGGCTCGCGCGACCGCGCCGCGGCCAATATAGCGCAGGCCCAGATCGAAAAGGCCGAGGCCCAGGTATCGCTCGTCGACGATATGCTCGGCCGCGCGAAAATTCTCGCACCCTTTACAGGCGTGGTCGTGGAGGGTGATCTCAGCCGCTCGATTGGCGGACCGGTGCATACCGGCGATGTCCTGTTTCGCCTCGCGCCGCTTAATGTCTACCGCGTCGCTCTGAATGTCGACGAAAGCCAGATCGCCGATATAGCGACAGGCCAGACCGGACGATTGCTGACATCCTCGCTGCCCGATCGGCCGTTTCCGATCACCGTCGAAAAGATCACCCCGGTCGCCGAGGCAAGGGACGGCCGCACAGTCTTTCGCGTCGAAGCCGCGGTCGATGGCGGCGAGGGGCTGCGTCCCGGCATGGAGGGTGTCGCCAAGATCGAAATAGGCCGCCGCCGGCTCGCATGGATCTGGACGCGTTCCCTCTTTGACTGGCTGGCGCTGCACGCATGGGTCTGGCTCCCATGAACGCACCTTTCTTCAGCTCCAAATGGTATCGCGTCGCTTCTCTCAGACTTCGGCTGCAGCCCTCGGCGCGCATCCACCCCCAGAGTTTTCGCGGGGAAACCTGGCATGTCCTGCAGGATCCTCAAAGCGGCCGCTTCCATCGCCTGTCGGTCGGCGCCAATCTCTTGCTTTGCCTGCTCGATGGAAGTCGCACGGTCGAAGAAGCATGGGAGCTGGTTGGGAGGCGGCTCGGGGCCGATCAGCCGACGCAAGACGAAACCATTCGCTTGCTGGCCCAATTGCATGCCGCCGATCTGTTGCTGGGCGAGACGCCGCCCGATATTGAGGAGCTCGCACGCCGCGGCGGTCGCGACCGCCGCCGCCGTCTCCTCGCCCAGTTGCGGAGCCCACTTGCAATCAAGGTCCCGATCTTTGATCCCGACCGGCTGCTATCCGCCACGATCGGCTTGACCGGACCCTTGTTCACACACACGGGTTTTGCCGCCTGGCTCGCCTTTGTCACGATAGGAATCGTCCTGGCTGGCCTGCATTGGGGCGCATTGACAGCCGATATTGTCGACCACGCCTTGGCGCCCTCGAACATGGTGATGGCGCTGTTTGTCTTTCCGGTCGTTAAGGGCCTGCACGAACTTGGCCACGGCTGGGCCGTTAAACGCTGGGGCGGCAGCGTCCATGAAACCGGCATCATGCTGCTCGTGCTGTTCCCGGTTCCTTATGTGGATGCATCGGACGCCGGCTGTTTCAGAAACAAGTGGCAGCGAGCCATTGTCGGCGCTGCAGGCGTCATGGTCGAACTCGCCGTCGCCTCCTTCGCTCTCGTGTTCTGGGTCATGGCGGAGAATGGCGCGGCCCGCGCGCTCGCCTTCAATATTGTGCTTGTGGCTGGCGTTTCAACGCTATTCTTCAATGGCAATCCATTGATGCGTCTCGACGGCTATTATGTGCTGTCGGATCTGATCGAAATCCCCAACCTCGCCCAGCGTTCGGGTCTTTATCTGATCTATCTCGTGAAGCGCTACGTCTTTGGGCTGCGCGACGCCGTCTCGCCGGTCACCGCACGCGGCGAGAGAGCGTGGTTCGTCGGATACGCGCTTGCGTCCTTCGTCTACCGGGCCACAGTGACGCTGGCGATCGCGCTATTTCTCGCCGCAAAGATGTTCTTGTTCGGTGTCGCATTAGCGCTTTGGGCTGCGTCTGGCTTTCTGGTGCGGCCCATCGTTAACGGGATCATTTATGTGCTGGCCAGCCCGGAGCTCGCTCTGCATCGGCGGCGGGCAATCACCCTGTCTTGCATCGCCCTGATTGTGGCCACCGCGGGCCTACTGCTAATCCCATTGCCGTTCGCAACCGCTGCCGAAGGCGTTTTGTGGATACCGGAAGGGGGCGTCGTGCGGCCTGAGACGAGCGGGGTCGTCTCCCGGCTGCTTGCCGAGGAAGGCAGCCAGGTTTTGCCCGGCGCGCAACTCTTTGCGCTCGATGATCCGGGGCTCATCGCCCGCGTCGCCGTTCTCGAAGCTGAAGTTCGCGAGATCCAGCTGCGCCTGGACGCTGTGCGCATGACCGATCGCGTGTCCGCCGACATGTATCGCGAGCAGCTCGATCATAGCCAGGCGGCGTTGGCGCTCGAACGTATGCGGTCGAAGCAATTGATTGTATCCTCGGCCATTGCCGGGCGGTTTGTGGCGCCGAATGCAGAAGGTCTGCCTGGGCGCTACGTCAAGCGCGGGGCGGTGCTAGGCTACGTCGTCCCAGATGGCGCAACAACAGTTCGCGTGTTGATCGATCAGGACGACGCCGATCTCGTTCGGCGCCGCACAGAGCGCGTTGCGATGCGGTTCCTGGAGCAGCCGCTTGTGGTCCATGAAGCCAGGATGAAAACCGAAGTTCCGGCGGCGCTTGATCGTCTGCCGAGCGAGATTCTGGGCGCAAGCGCTGGCGGGCCTTGGGTCGTGGATCCCACCGACGCAGAGCATCGACGTCTGTTGCGCAAGGCGTTTCTGTTCGAGGTCACGATGGATTCGCCGGCGCCAGGAGGCACGATCGGCGGCCGCGTGATGGTCCGTTTCGATCACGGAACCGAGACTCTGGGCGCCTCCATGGCGCGCTGGCTTCGCCAACTGTTTCTGCGGCGGCTCAATGTCTGAGTTCGCGGGAGTTACTCTCACCCTGCCAGCGGTCAACGCCTGGCCCGAACGCCCCGCCCCGCGGGCCGGACCGGTCGAACGATGCGTCGCCACGCTGGCGTCCGTAGCGATCGGCTCTGCAAACGATCTGCGCGCAAAAGAACTTATGCGGATCGTTCCTGCCGTGGATGCGTACGCGCATGATCTCGCGGGACTGGACGATCAAGAGTTGCGCGCGCGCGCGGAGGTCTTGCGGCCAACGCTTCGCCACAACCGGCATAATCGCGCCGCACTAGCGCAGCTCTTCGCGATTATTCGTGAAATTGCTGGCCGGGCGATAGGCAAGAGGCATCATGGCGTGCAACTCGCCGCGGGCTTGGCGCTCTTGCGAGGGATGGTCGCCGAAATGGAGCCGGGGGAAGGCAAAACGCTGACCGCGACGCTCGCTGCCTCCGCCGTAGCTCTGGCTGGCGAGCCAGTGCATGTCGTGACGGTCAACGATTACCTTGCGCGCCGGGATGCCGAGGCGATGGGTCCGGTCTATCGGGCCCTTGGCCTGTCGGTGGGGTTGGCGGAAACCGGGCAGACGCATGCCGAACGTCAACGCGCTTACGGAGCAGATATCGTTTATGTCACCAACAAGGAGCTCGCCTTCGATTATCTGCGCGACCGGCTCGCTGGCGGCAACAAAGGCGCGGTCCGTGACGCGCTGCGTCCGCTCCTCGATGCTTCGGCTCCGCTCCGACGGCTCCGCGGCCTTGGAACCGCCATCATCGACGAAGCCGATAGCGTGCTGATCGACGAAGCGCGCACACCGCTCATCATCGGCGCAGAAGCCCCCGGCAACATTCCGATCGCCGATCTCGAGCAAGCGCTAGCCGACGCGCGCGCACTTCATCCCGGCGAAGATTTCACGGTGTGGCCTGGGCTGCGCCGGGTTGAGATAGGGGACGCCGCCTTGGGCCGGCTCGTATCCAGCGTGGGCGGGCGCGGCGGCCGGTGGGTCATTCCGGCTTGGCGGAAGGAGCTATGGCGGCAGGCATTGACAGCGCTCCATCTCTGCCTGCGGGATATCGACTACATGCTGCGCGATGGGCAGATCGAGATCATAGACGAATTCACCGGCCGGGCCATGCCAGGGCGCTCCTGGGGCGCGGGACTGCAAGAGCTTGTTGCGATAAAGGAGGGCCTTCCGCTAGCGGCCCACAGCATCGATCGGGCGCGGCTCACCTACCAGCGCTTTTTCCGGCGTTACCGGAATTTGGCGGGAATGACGGCGACGGCGAACGAAGTATCGCGCGAGTTTTGGACCGTCTATGGCTTACGCGTCGCCCGCCTGCCGACTCACCGGCCGAAGCGCCGCTTGGCGCTGCCCACGCGTATCCTTCCGGCTGGAGAGAAGTGGCCGGCCATCGGAGCCGAAATCGCCCGCATGCATGCGCTTGGGCAGCCGGTGCTCTTAGGGACACGGACATTGGCGGCATCGGTTGCAGCGAGCGAGGCGCTTGCCGAGCGTGGCCTGCCGCACCGTTTGCTCAATGCGGCGCAGGACAGGGGCGAGGCGGAGACCCTTTCCCGCGCCGGAGAGGCCGGACAAATCACCATTGCCACCAATATGGCGGGCCGCGGCGCCGACATTGGACTTGGCGTCGGCGTCGCCGCGCTCGGCGGGTTGCATGTCATCATTTCCGAACTGCACGAGGCGCGCCGCATCGACCGTCAGCTGGCTGGCCGCTCCGCCCGCCACGGCGCGCCCGGCAGTTACCGGATGATGCTTGGCCTGGACGATGCCCTTGCGTTGCAGTGGCCCCTATGGCTGCGCAACATCGCAGGGCAAAGGCTAATGCTCTTCATGATGCGCGTCGCACAGTTTCGCACCGAATGGCGCAACGCGCGGCTGCGGCAGCAACTATTGCGTGTTGAAGACGTGCTGGATGATGTTCTGGCTTTTTCTGGACCACGCGAATGATGAAACGGACCACAATCACGGCGGCATTTCTCGCCCTCTCGACGCCGTCTCTCCATGCTGCGAGTTTTGATTGTGTGGTCGATCCGGAACGGGTGATCAAACTCGGAAGTCCTGTCATGGGACTCCTAACCGAGGTATTGGTGGAGCGCGGCCAGACGGTTGCGCGTGGAGCGGTCGTTGCACGCATCGAATCGAGTGTAGAGGCGGCAACGGTCGCCTTCGACAAGGAGCAAGCGGAGAACAAGGCGGGTTTGCAGGAGAAGGAAGCCCGCTTGACGCTGGCGCAGAAAGCGCTCGAACGAGCTCACGGCCTGGCCCGAACCGAAAATATTGCCCCCAAGCTTGTTGACGAGGCCGAGTCGGAGGTCCGCGTCCTCGGCCTGCAAGTGGAAAATGAGCGTAGCGAACTCGAAAAAAGAAAGCTCGAACTCGCCCGCGCGCAAGCCATCCTCGATCTGAAGACGATTCGCAGTCCCGAAAATGGCGTCGTCACCGAGCGGACGCTTTCGGGCGGCGAATTCGTCTATCAGGAGAGCCATATTTTCACGATAGCGCGCCTGGACGAGCTTCGGGTCGAGACATTCCTGCCCGTAGCCCTCTATGGCCAGGTGGTCGAAGGCGATACAGGCCTCGTGGAGCCAGAAGCCCCCATCGGCGGCCAATACAGCGCGAAAGTGACCGTGGTCGATCATGTGTTCGATGCGGCGAGCGGCACTTTCGGCGTGCGCCTTGCATTGGCAAATCCATCCCTGAAGCTCCCGGCCGGGATGCGTTGCAAAGTGACCTTTCCCCAGACACACGAGGCCTCGCAGTCGCGGTGAGAGCGGTAAAAGCGCTGGGGCCTTACGCCGCTCTTAGCAAAGGCTGGGTTGGTTGAAAGATCGGATGGAGGGGCGATGCAGAGAGGTCGGATTTCTCCCCGAAGGTTCCGGCGCAAAGTTTCGGAAGCGCCTCAATGAGGCGCCGCGACCTGGAATAGGGTCCGGCGGCGAGAACTGCATTCCAGACTGCCGGCGCTGTGTTGTCATTGTTGCGAAGTTCGCCGAGGTTGAAATGACCTTTCCTGATCCGATGTATGAGTTCAATGTCGGCGATGGTGATTGAGGCGATTCTAAAATCTTCAACCCAGGCATCGGACGGAGCTGGCCTCGCAAAATCGCACAGTAGCCTGTAATCTCAAGAGAACGTTGACCATCCTGAATGCCGAGAACGCCTGAGACGCACACGTTAGTGCAATCGGCAATCCAGGGCCGGCGCCAAATCCGTTTCTATCTGTTTGGCTATCGGCAAAGACGCAGCTCGAAATTGCCTATTTCAGCAAAAATCTCGCATTCGCGCGCAGGTCTCATAAGTTGCTCGCGAGGGTGCGGGCCGGCAAGCGATCCAGACGGCGCCAAGGGCCGTCGCGCGGACGGCGGCGGGAAGTCTCGCCTTTGAATATTCCGTGGATGAAATCACGATCAAACGCGAGGGGCGCCACTCATTCGATATCGGCTCGCGCCATGGGAGGCGACGGCTCGAGCGCCGCCATCGCGAACGAAACCGCCAGCAGGAGCAAAACCCCGAACAAGATGCCGCCGAGGCGATCGAGCCCTGGCCAAATGCTCGTCGGCGGCCCAAATCCCTGCACGAGCGTCATGATGAAGACGATGGTCGCTTGCGTGCCCGCGTAGCCGATGCCGCGCGGGCTGGTCTGCAGATGACATCCGACCCAGACGCCGGCGCAGAGCGTCAAAAGCCACGGCAGGAACTGCGTCAGCGGCATGGCGAGGCACACGAGGGCGACAATGCCACCGAGCAGGCAGCCGAACAAGCGGTGAATGGCGCGCGTGGCCAAGAGGCGGCCAGGATCTGTCGCCGAGTCGGACGGCGCCGGAACCGCCATGACGGCGGTGACGGTGATCGCCATCTGCGATAGGCTCGGCAGCTCGAACCAAGACCAAACCAGCGGAATCAACATCACCGTTACGCCGCTCCTCAGCGCATACAGCGCCGCTGGCCAATGCGCGGCGAACAGGCTCGACCAGCCTGGGGCGGGCGAAGGCGCAGGCGCACCATCCTGGCGCGCAAGAAGCAAAGCCGCGAGAACGGCGATGACGACGCCGACCACAACCTCCATCGTGCGGTAGGCCGCTATATTGAAAGTCTCCTGCGGAGCCGTCAGCGACATCAAAATGATCATGTTGAAAGTGATGGCGCCGAGCAGCCACGCGTAACCATGCGGGCTCAGCTGGAATCCCAGCACGCCGATCGATGTCGCAAGCAAAAGAAAGAGGCAGCAGGCGGCTTGATCGTAGGCGAGCCAGGACGCCATGCTCAGACCGATCAGCGCGCCGGCGATCGTTCCGGTAACGCGCAGAACGCCTTTGACGACGGACGCCGGGCTTGTCGCCTGGCTGCACACGAAAGCGCTGATCGCCGCCCACCAGACATTGTCGAGACGCATCGCCAAGGCGACGATGGTGGCGACAGCGACCGACACGGTCGCGCTGAGGCAGAACCGCGCCCGCGGCCCGGTGACGCTGAGCTCCTTGACGTCATTTAAGAGCGCGTCGAAGATAGCGCCGATCGCCCGCAACTCCGACAAGACGGCGCCGATCAAGGCGTTCACGGAAAGATCACCACGCGAGCGTCGGCGCCCATGTAGAGGTCAGTCGGCGGATCAACCAAAGTCAGCGTCACCGGAAAGCGGCGCTGCAAGCGAATCCAGTCCGTCGTCGGCGCGACATAGGGCAAGAGTTTATCTGCCTCGACATCGCGGCTGATGCCGCGCGCGACGCCCCTGATCAGCGCGCGACGCAGGCGCCAGGGCTCCGAGTCAAGCCAGACCCAGGCGCGGCCGCCGATCTTGAAATGACGGATGTAATCTTGCTTGTAATTGGCGATGATGCGCCAACCAGTCGCGGCGATGACGCCGATCAAGGGCTCATTTTCCGTCGCGGTATCACCGACCCGCACCGTCAGATTGTTGATCGCGCCATCCATTGGCGTGGGAATTTTGGTGCGCTCCAACCGCCACTCGGCAGTCGCCATTTCCGCTTTCGCCTGGCGTAGCGAAGCCTCGTGCATGGCGGCGGTCGCCGTCGTCGCATCGACCGCGGCTTGCGCGGAGGAAAGCGCCGCCTCGGCGCGGCTCAACGCGTCATTGGCTCTGTCGATCGCGGCTTGCGAGACGTCGTCGACCTGAGCCAACGCAACCGCGCGTCGCTGTGTGATGCGCGCGAGGGCCAGCGACGATGTCGCAGATTTGACTGCAGCGTCAGCCGTGGCGATGGAATCCCGATCGACCTCCACCTGCGCTTTCGCCTCATCAATCTTAGCCGCGCGCTCATCGACGACGAGTTGGAATGGAGCCGGATCAATCTCGATCAGCGGATCGCCCGCCTTGACCCATTGATTGTCGACGACATGAACAGCGATAATGCGACCTGAGACCTGCGGCGCGACGGCGACGAGATCGGAGCGGACGAAAGCGTCGTCGGTATAGGCGACGACGCTGGCGACGCCTTCATAGAGAGCGAAAGTCGCGACGATCGCGCCTGCGATCAAAGCTATGCGAGTCCGTCGCGCCACGTTGCGTCTTGCTCCCTGCGTCGCCACCCCCTCGGTCGAAATAGCGCCAAAGCTCAGTTTATGGCATTCTTCGGAAGAAGCGAAGAGGGCGCCCGTGCGGGTCAACGCGGCGTTCAAATTCTGCAGAGGGCCTGTCCACGGCAGCGTTCGCCAGGGCTTCCGAGAGAAGGGGATGCCTCAAGGTTTGCTCGCCAAACCGCGCTATCGATCAATCTGACGCCAAATCAACTGGTTGGGAAAAGGGGCACTCGTCGACAGGGCTTTTCGACGTCGAGTAGGTGCTTCCTTCGTTTCCACGATTGAGCTCGACGTTCTCCCATTATGAACGGAACATTCGAACGTGATCACATCGCTCTCGGCCAATCGACGCGCAGCCTGAGACGTTGGGCGGCGTAGCACCTCCAAGTTCGAGACGGTCTCTGGCGCGATCCTGGTGGAGATGAAGAACGCGGGGATTCGCATCGGTGCGAACGCTTCGTCGGCAGTGATCACTGCGCCATTGAAGGCGCCGCGATCTTGATCCCCGTTCTCTCGGCACGTCGGGTCTGGATCGCGACGGACCACATGGACATGCGGCGCGGCATGCAAGGACTCGGGCCGCGCCAGGTCCATTGCATTTGCTGCTTTTTGGACCTTTTCGTTGGGTGGATTATTGGGTCTCGCTCAAAGGCTCCTCTCCAAGCTCAGAAGAGAAATTGCCTAACATATTGAATTTATTGAATATAAAAGTGGTGGGCCGGGCAGGACTCGAACCTGCAACCAGACCGTTATGAGCGGCCGGCTCTAACCATTGAGCTACCGGCCCGGCAGCCATCGAAACATCTTGTCTCAAGCAAGAGAAAGGGCGGCCGGAGAGGCGCCATTACACCGTTTTCACGCTGCGAAGCAATGGCTGCGCGGTGGGAAAGCGCCCGATCCGAATATTCCAGGAGTTGAGACCGGAATGAGAGCGGAAAAGTGGCGTCCGCTGTTCCTCATCCCGGCCTACCGCGGCGCACGTTTGGCGAGGATGCGCTGCAGGGTCCGGCGGTGCATGTTGAGGCGTCGCGCGGTCTCCGAGACGTTGCGCCCGCAAAGCTCGTAAATGCGCTGGATGTGCTCCCAGCGGACGCGGTCGGCGGACATCGGATTTTCCGGCAGTTCCGCCTTATCGTGCTGCGTCGCCAGCAGCGCGTGATAAATCTCGTCGGCGTCGGCGGGCTTGGCGAGATAATCGAACGCGCCGAACTTCACCGCAGTGACGGCGGTGACGATATTGCCGTAGCCGGTCAGGATGATGCCGCGCGCGTCCGGACGCACCGCCTTCAGCTCGGCGATCACGTCAAGGCCATTGCCATCGCCGAGCCGCATGTCGATCACGGCGAAGGCGGGCGGATCCTGCGCGATCGCGGCCAATCCTTCGGCGACCGATTCGGCGCAACGCACGATGAAGCCGCGGCTCTCCATGCTCCGCATCAGCCGCGCCAGGAACGGCTTGTCGTCATCGACGATCAGAAGCGACCGGTCCTGTCCGAGGGCGGCAAGGTCGTCCCCGGCGACATCGATAGCGGCGTTAATCGCATCCGGCGGGTCGTTTTTCATCTGGAACTATCTCGGTTTCTTCTTTTGGCGACATTTCCGGCGACTCGCGGGGGGCGCCTCCCAATGCCGCACGGGGCAAACTGTCATTACCTTAGGGGGTTTCAAAATGATTTTCCACCCGCGCAGAACCTGAGTCGGATGACAAAGGAGCGGAACCTTGTTTCATTCGCAACGCTTCTTCAATTCCCGCGGGCGAAGGACGGCAGCTAAAAATTCGCCAGCTGCGCTATCTCGCCGCGTACAGCTACAAACTTCAAATTCCGAGCTTCGACCACCTTCGTGATTTTGGATTGATCAGAATCAATCAGCATCGCGATCGCGGCGGGAAAAAGCGTTTTTTGCGCCTCATTCGCGTTCAGCCGGCTGCGCCGGCGCCCTTGGAAGGGCGGCGCCGCGTTCAAATATCGCCCTCGGCCAGACGATCCTGATGCGGGCGCCGCTCTTCGGCGGCGGAACATTGGCGGTCGTGACGACGGCGCCCGAGCGCTCCAGCAGGGTTTTGGCGATGAAGAGGCCAAGGCCCAGTCCGGCGCCATCCTCGGATTTGGCGCGCCGGTTTAATTTCGTGGTCACATAGGGCGCGCCGATGCGCCCGATCACCTCCGGCGAAAATCCGGGACCGTCATCCTCAATCACCAGCACAACCGAGCTGGCGTCCCATCGGGCGACGATGCGCACCTCTGTCGCTGCGAAGTCGATGGCGTTCTCGATCAGATTGCCGAGACCGTAAAGAATTCCCGTATTGCGGCGGGCGACCGGCTGGCGGCCGTCGCCTTTCTCCACGATGGCGATATTGACGCCGAAATATCTTTGCGGGCCGACCACCTCTTCGATCATGAGGCTCAGCGTCATCTCGTCGAGAATGTCGCCGGCGTCGCCGCCAAGGGAGGTGAGCTTGCCGAGAATGTTGCGGCAGCGGGCGACCTGCTCCGCCAACAGCGCGATGTCCTCGGCAAGCGGATCGGTCGCTGGAATCTGCTTTTGGAGATCGCGCACGACAAGCGTGACGGTGGCGAGAGGCGTGCCAAGTTCATGCGCCGCAGCCGCCGCTAGACCATCGAGCTGGGTCAGATGCTGCTCGCGGGCGAGAACGAGTTCGGTCGCCGTCAGGGCGTCGGCCAGCTTGCGCGCCTCGAGGGCGACCAGCCAGAGGTAGATTGCGATAAAGGCCGCGCTGACCACATGCGCGGTCCAGACGCCCGTCGCGTAAGTCAGCGGCAGCTTCAGCGTCTGGCCGGCGAACCAGGGCAACGGATAGTGCGCGATGGTCAAGAGCGACGCGGCGGCGATCATCAACACCGTCAGGGACAATGTCATCCAGCCGCCAAGCGATACGGCCGAAATCATGATCGGCGCCAGAAACAGCATCGAAAAAGGGTTTTCGATGCCGCCAGTCAGATAGAGCAGGGCAGTCAGCTGCAAGATGTCGAAGGCGAGCACCGCGGCGGCGGGCAATTCGTTGAGCTGATCGACGCGCCCGTAACTGAACCTGAGGCCGACGTTCAGCACGGCGGACAATGCTATGATTAAAAGGCAAGAGCCGAGCGGCAGGGAAAAACCCAGCGCGAAATATGTGAAAAAAAGCGCGGCGGTCTGCCCGGTCAGGGCGAGCCAGCGCAATTTGACCAGCGTTTCGACGTGCAGCCGCCGCGAATGGCGGCCAAGATCGAGATCCAGCAAATCAGCCATGCCCACAGCGTCCGGATTGGGCGCCGGTGTGGTTGCGGCGGCGAAGTTCACGCATTGAAAAGACGTCCATATGGTTCTTGCCGGTGGGGCTTGTTACAGGCGTCATCCGTTCGCCATGAGGGACTTGCGACTGCCCGGAGCCCGCATATCCGAGACGGGGCCTCTGCGATGGCTTTTTCGCGATAGCTATTCGGCAAAGCTAGCGCCTGGACAGGCGGGATCTGTGGAGGTTGCGGGCGGGTTTGTACTTCAGCTTGGCCACGATACGCGACTCTAATCGTAGAAACTGCGTGTGGTTTTCGTCACGGAATTGTGGAAAAAGGCAAGATACGTTCTTTATTTGGATCCCGGGCGGAAGGAAACCATTTTTTGAACGTAGGAATTCATATATGAAAGAATTCATTGGCGTGACGCCGAGGTTTCTAGTGGCCCCGGACGCGCGTCGAGGTTTTGGGCGTTTCGACTAGAGCGGATTGACCGGCCGCCCGGGGAAATGAACTGACATGCCGCCGTTCACATATGAGATGCATGAAATTTCGCATTTGGCGCTCGCGCCTGCTCGCGCAATCTCGGACATCGCCCAGCTCTGGCTAAAGAATCCCGCCAATCTGCTTTCCTATACGCATGTCGGCAAAAACATTGTTGCGTCCGTCGAACTTTTCGAGCGGCTGACGCGCCGTTACAACAAGCCTTCCTTTGGCCTTTCCAGCACGCTCATCGACGGAAAACGCGTTCCTGTGACGGAGAGCGTTGTTTGGAGCCGCCAGTTCTGCAATCTGCTTCATTTCAAACGCGAGTTCGGTGCAGCGGATGCGGCGCCCCAGCCAAAGCTTCTGATCGTCGCGCCAATGTCCGGCCACCACGCGACTTTGTTGCGCGGCACTGTCGACGCCTTCCTGCCTTTCTATGACGTCTACATCACCGACTGGATCGATGCGCGGCGGATGCCATTGTCCGCCGGCGCCTTCGGCCTCGACGATTACATCGATTATCTGATCGCGATCTGCGCGACCCTGAGCAAGGAGAAGGACGGCGCTCCGCTCCATACGATCGGGGTTTGCCAGCCGGCAGTGCCGCTGCTGGCCGCCGTCGCTCTGATGGAGGCGGCCGACGATCCCCATGTTCCGGCGTCGATGACGCTGATGGGCGGCCCCATCGACACGCGGCGCAGCCCGACCAAGGTCAATCTTCTGGCGCAGGAGCGCGGCAGCCAATGGTTCCGGCGCCATTGCATCAGCACCGTGCCGTTCGGCTATCACGGCGCCGGCCGCGAGGTCTATCCGGGATTCCTGCAACTCGCCGGCTTCATGGCGATGAATATCGATCGCCATGTCAACGCCCATGTGGATCTGTTTACCCACCTTGTCGAAGGAGACGGCGACTCGGCGGAAAAGCATCGCGATTTCTACGATGAATATCTTTCGGTCATGGATCTCACAGCCGAGTTCTACCTGCAGACCGTCGACACCGTGTTCGTCAAGCATTCGCTGCCGAAGGGTGAGATGATTCATCGCGGCGTTAAAGTCGATCCCGCCGCCATCCGCCGCGTCGCGCTGCTCACCGTCGAGGGCGAGAATGACGATATTTCGGGGGCGGGCCAGACTCTCGCCGCGCATGAGCTTTGCGCCAATCTGCCGGGAAGCATGAAGGGCGACTACCTGCAGGAGAAGGTCGGCCATTACGGCGTCTTCAACGGCTCGCGGTTCCGCAACCAGATCGTGCCGCGCATCCTCGATTTCCACGGCATCGGCAGGCCTCCGATTCGAAGCCTCGCCGTCGTCAACAGCCTCTAAGTCTCGCGCCGCCGAACGGCGCGGCTGAGTGATCTTGCCGGTAGCGACTCACGCGCTATCCGGCTACTCTTCTCACCATGCTGCGCCTGTTTCGACGAGACCCGCCGACTGTGCGGGAGGCTGATTTCATCGACGTCTCGCATGGCGGCGAGACCTATCGCATTCGCGTGAGGCGCACTGCAAGCGCACGGCGATTCACGTTGCGCGTCCGCACGGCGGCGCGCGACATCCTTCTGACCATGCCCGTACGGGCGAGCTTCCGGGATGGCCAGTCATTCGCCGAGCGGCATGGCGCCTGGATCGGGGCGAAACTGCGCCGTCTGCCCGAAAAGGTCGGCTTCGAGCCGGGCGACAGCGTGCCCTTGCGCGGCGTGCCGCATAAAATTGCGCCTGCGCCGCGCGTGATCGATTCGAAAACTTTGGTGCGGGACGCGGGCCGAGCGCCGCCTGCCGCTTTTCCTCATTCCGGCCTGGGCGCAGTCGTCGCAACGCCGCCGGGGCCGGAGGGCGGCGACGCGATGCTATGGGTTCGCGGCGAGCCCGCGTTCACGCCGCGCCGCGTGCAGGATTTCCTGATTCGCGAGGCGCGCCGCGACATCACGGTCGCTGTTGTCCGCCATGCCGCGCGGATTGACGTCAAGGTGCGCAAGATCACGCTGCGCGACACCAGCAGCCGGTGGGGCTCCTGTTCGGCCTCTGGCGGACTGAATTTTTGCTGGCGCCTCATCATGGCGCCGCCCTTCGTGCTCGACTATCTCGCCGCGCATGAAGTCGCACATCTTGTGCACATGAACCATTCGGACGCGTTTTGGGCGGTCGTCGGGCGGTTGTCGCCGGACGTTGACGCCGCCGAAGCCTGGCTGAAGGCGCATGGCCCGGGCCTGCTGCGTTTTGGCGCCCGAGGTAAAGACGAGAACTGACCGGATAAGGAAAAGGGCAGGACGCTATCCGCGTCCCGCCCTATGCTTTCGCGATTGATCATTAAGACGGTTTTGAATCGATTCGATCCATAACCGTCGCGATCCTGCGATTTTCAGTAATATCTGCGGCGCACGACAACGCCGCCACCATAGCCATAGGGCCGGCGCACGACGACGCCACCATGGGGATAATAGCCGCGACGAACGCCAACGGCGCCGTGCGGGCCGGCGCAACCCGCGCGATAGGGGCCGCGCGCGCAGACGACGGCGCTGGCGTCGGATGAAAAGGCGATCACGCCCATCATGGTGAGAAGTGCTGCGGCGGCAGCGACAAGCGTCTTTTTCATGAAGGTCCCTCGTGCAGGATTGGCGTTGCGACTCGCTCGCAAACGCCGAACCAGCTTAAAGCACGAAGGTTCCACGCCCGAAAAACGTGTCTAAAGGCGCAGGGCGATTAGATTCGATGCGCGGCGCACGGAAAGCGCGCGCCGCCCTCAGCCTCAGGAGGCGGCGGCCTGCTTCTTCAGGATCTCGCGCTTGATGGCGAGGGCGCCGCTGGAAAGCTCCGCATCGTTAGCCTTGACCAGAAAGGCGTCGAGACCGCCGCGATGCTCGACCGAACGCAGCGCCGCCGCGGCGACGCGGAAACGCAGCTTGCGCTGGAGGGCGTCGGAGATCAGCGTGACGTTGCAGAGGTTCGGCAGGAACCGCGTCCGCGTCTTATGGTTCGAATGGCTGACCAGATTGCCGGTCTGTACGGCTTTGCCGGTCAAATCGCAGCGGCGGGACATCGTGCTTCCTCTTTCAACTTCAAACGCCGTATCCTCGCCAACCCGTAAAGCGGGTTCGAGGCATTAACGGACGACGCAGCCTGTGAAGACGCAGGACTTAATCGAGCCGGGGCGTCGCGTCAAGGTCGGACCTTTCCGCCTTAACCAGATCCCGCCGTCGTCTTAAGGTTAAAACAGCTTTAACCGGCGCTTGCTAATTTGCGCTTCGTTCACCCTTGTCGGTCAAGCTCCGCGCCATTCCAAAGGCGTCAGCCGGCCACGGCGGACGAAGACAGGGCTCATGGCGGTGAAATGGATGCGAACGACGACCAGCATGACGACCTTCGCCCTGGTCCCCGAGCCTTTGCGCGCCTTCGCGGCGCGGCGCGGCGCTGAATTCGCCGGGCTCTGCCTCATCGCCGGCACGATCGCGATCACGCTCGCCCTTCTCTCGTGGTCGGTCGAGGATCCGAGCCTCAATCATGCGACCTCCGGCGCGGTCCGCAATCTCCTCGGTTCGCGCGGGGCCGTCGCCGCCGACCTCCTCATGCAGATGCTTGGCCTTGGCGTCATTGGCTTCATCGTTCCGCCCGGCCTTTGGGGATGGCGCCTGCTGACGACGCGGCGGCTGGAACGGGTCCAGACCCGGCTGCTTCTCTGGGCGGTGGGCGGCGTTCTGGCGGCGGGCCTCGCCTCCCTGATGCCGGAGACGGCGCACTGGCCCCTGCCGACCGGCCTTGGCGGCGTCATCGGCGACGCGGTTCTTGCGCTTCCGCGGAAGCTCTTTTCTAATTTTGCGCCGGCCATTCTGGTGGTCGCCGGCCTTCTCGCTGTGGGATCCGTCCTGGCGCTTTCCGCTTGCGTCGGCCTGCGCGATCAGTTCGATGACGATGGCGAGGACGAAGAGGATTATCGGGCGCGGCGGAAGCCGCAGCTGGAGGATGAGGACGCCGGCGGCCCGGGGATGGCGCTTGTCGCCCTCGGCGCGCTGATCCACGCCGCGATCAGTCTCAAGGCCGCGATTGCGCGCCACATCGCGCGCCGCCGCGCCGCGCGCGTTCAGGCGGCGCCGCCGGCGCCATGGCGAACCGCGCCGCGGTTCAGTCCGCGCGACTTCGATCCTGTGATGTCGCCCCTCGACCAGCCGCTCGGCGAGCCGCGTGGGCACGCCCCTGCCGGCGGCGGCGATCATTTTGATTTCGGCGCCGCGCCGGGTGTTTGGCCGGAGCCCGGCATCCCCGAACCGGTTTTCGACGCGACCGCTTATGCGCCGCCCGCGGCGCGCGCCGCCGCCCGCCAGAAAGGCGGCGCCTTACCGGCCGAGAAAACCAGCGCGCCAGAGGAATACGCTGCGCCCGGCCGGCGCGTCGTCGGGCCGCCGCCGGCGCCAGTGCGGGCCGGGCAACGCGCCGAGAAAGAAGCCCATCCCTCGCTGCGCGATCGCTTCAGCCGCGGCGAATATGTTTTGCCGCCGCTCAACATGCTGGCCGAGGCGAAGAATCGCGTCTCGAACCAGGTTTCCGAGGATGCGCTGTCGCAGAATGCGCGGCTGCTCGAAGGCGTGCTGGAGGATTTTGGCGTCAAGGGCGAGATCATCCATGTCCGCCCCGGTCCTGTCGTCACGCTCTATGAGCTGGAGCCGGCGCCCGGCATCAAATCCTCGCGCGTGATTGGCCTCGCCGATGACATCGCCCGTTCGATGTCGGCGATCTCCGCCCGCGTCGCCGTGGTGCAGGGGCGCAACGTCATTGGCATCGAATTGCCCAATCAGCGCCGCGAAACCGTGTTCCTGCGCGAGCTTTTGGGCTCGGAGGATTTCGAGAAGACCAAGCACAGGCTGGCCATCGCGCTCGGCAAGACGATCGGCGGCGAGCCGATCATCGTCGATCTCGCCCGCATGCCGCATCTGCTCGTCGCCGGCACGACGGGCTCCGGCAAATCGGTCGCCATCAACACCATGATCCTGTCGCTGCTCTATCGGCTGAAGCCGAGCGAATGCCGCCTCATCATGGTCGATCCCAAGATGCTCGAACTGTCGGTCTATGACGGCATTCCGCACCTCCTGACGCCCGTCGTCACCGATCCCAAGAAGGCGGTCGTCGCGCTGAAATGGGCTGTGCGCGAAATGGAGGACCGCTACAAGAAAATGTCGAAGCTCGGCGTGCGCAACATCGAGGGCTTCAACGCGCGCGTTTCGGAGGCGGCGGCCAAGGGCGAAACCCTGATGCGCACCGTGCAGACCGGCTATGACCGCGAGACCGGCGAGGCCGTCTACGAGCACGAGCCGATGGACCTCAGCCCGCTGCCGTTCATCGTCGTCGTCGTCGATGAGATGGCCGATCTGATGATGGTCGCCGGCAAGGATATCGAAGGGGCCATCCAGCGGCTGGCGCAGATGGCGCGCGCCGCCGGCATTCATCTCATCATGGCGACGCAGCGCCCCTCGGTCGACGTCATCACCGGCACCATCAAGGCGAATTTTCCGACGCGCATCTCCTTTCAGGTTACGTCAAAAATCGACAGCCGCACGATCCTCGGCGAGCAGGGCGCCGAGCAATTGCTGGGGCAGGGCGACATGCTCTACATGGCGGGCGGGGGCCGCATTTCGCGCGTGCATGGACCCTTCGTCGCCGACGGCGAGGTCGAGAAGGTGGTCGCGCATCTGAAAACGCAAGGCCAGCCCGAATATCTCGACGCCATCACCTCGGAAGACGACATTGCCGACGCGGCGGATGGCGAAGGCGCCGCGCCGGGCAGCATGGACGCCGAGGAATCGGGCGATCTCTACGACCGCGCCGTCGCAATCGTGCTGCGCGACCGCAAATGCTCGACGAGCTACATCCAGCGCCGGCTGTCGGTCGGCTATAACAAGGCCGCCTCGCTGGTCGAGCGCATGGAGCAGGAGGGCGTGGTCGGCGCGCCCAATCATTCCGGCAAGCGCGCCATTCTGGTCGGCGGCGGGATCGACCGCGGCGCCTTCGATCTGGCGGCGGAGGGTTAAGCTAAATCCGCAGGAACGTCAGCCCTGCGCGACTTTCAGCGCCTGCGCGAGATCGCCGATGAGATCGTCCTCGTCTTCGAGGCCGACGGAAAGCCGCAGCAGATTATCCTTGATGCCGGCGGCCGCGCGCGCTTCCACGCTCATCGTCGCATGGGTCATGCTGGCCGGATGGGCGATCAGGCTTTCGACGCCGCCAAGCGATTCGGCCAGCGTGAAAATGCGGGTCGCCTCGACGAGGCGGCGCAGGGCGGGAATGCCGCCGGCGACCTCGAAGCTGAGCATGGCGCCAAAGCCGCTTTGCTGCGCCTTGGCGACGGCATGGGAGGGGCTCGACGGCAGGCCGGGATAATACACCGCCTCCACTGAAGGGTGCTGCTGCAGGAATAGCGCGATCGCCCCGGCCGTCCGCTGCTGCCGTTCGATGCGCGGAAACAGCGTCCTGACGCCGCGCAGCGTCAGATAGGCGTCGAAGGCGGAACTCGTCACGCCGGTGATATTGGCCCAGTCCTTCAAAAGATCGACGTCGCTTTGCGCGGCCGAGATCACGGCGCCGCCGACGATGTCGGAATGGCCGTTGAGGAATTTCGTCATCGAATGCACGACATGGTCGGCGCCGAGCCCGATCGGCCGCTGCAGGGCGGGCGACAGGAAAGTGTTGTCGACCGCGACTTTGGCTCCGGCGGCTTTGGCGCGCGCGCAAAGGGCGCGGATGTCGACGACGCGCATCATCGGATTGCTCGGCGTCTCGATCAGAACGAGTTTCGGCCCGCGGGCGAGCGCCCCGGCTAGAGCCGCCTCGTCGCCAAAATCGATGAAGACGGCCTCGAAATGCCCTTGCGCCGCATGCGCGCTGATGAGCCTCTGCACGCCCGAATAGCAGTCGAACGGCGCGATCACGAGATCGCCCGGTAAAAGGGGGGCGAGCAACAGATTGACAGCCGCCATGCCGCTCGCCAGGGTCACGGCGCCGGCGCCGCCCTCGAGCTTCGCTAGCGTGTCGGCGAGCACGTCGCGCGTCGGATTGCTGGTGCGCGTATATTCATGGGCGCCGGGCTGCTCGAAGCCCTTGAAGGCGAATGTGCTGGTGAGATAGATCGGCGGCGCGACGGCGCCGAAGGCGAGATCCTGTGCGACGCCGTTCGAAGCCGCTATGGTTTGAGGGGCCTTCTGCGTTTCAGGCGCTTTTTGGCTTTGAGGCGCTTTTTGCTCCGCCATCGATCCGCTGCTTCCGCCTTACGTGATTGAAAGAGCCAAAACAAGGTTGGCGGCGTCGCCCCATAGAACAGGCTTGGCGGCGCGGTCTTATAGAACAGGCTTGGCGGCGCCTGCGCAAGCCGCCCATCGTGTCGCCTTCGCGCAAAAACATGTATAGTGCCACTGGTCGCGGCGCCCCGGCGCGGCGGCGCTCGCCGGGTTGACGCCCCGGACGGAAAGTGATTCCGATTTAGGCTGGATGTCCTTGATTCGACTTGGAAACAGCCGCGCTTGAGCTATTTTGCGCCGCATGTCCGCCGGCCTGTATGGGCCGCCATACCGATTGTTTTCCCCTCGCAACGCGCGATCTTCGCGGCGCGATTTTCCAGGAAGGTTATATGAACAGGACGGCAGGATTTATTGTCGCGCTCGTCGCTAGCCTCGCGCCGGCGGCCGGCCTCCGCGCCGAGCCCGCGCCCGCCAGCCCTTCGGCCGCCAGCCCCTCACCCGCCAATCCGCCGCCTGCCGTCGTTCCACCGGCCGCCAATCCCGCTGCGGCAAATCCGCCCGCCGGCGCGGCAAAGGCGCCGAAGACGACCGCCGCGCCGGCGCCAAAGCCTTTCGTCCCGATGGATCCCGCGGTCGCCATCCAGAAGGCCAATGATTATTTCAACATGGCGACGACGATGGTCGGGGACTTTGTCCAGATCGGTCCTGACGGGAGGCGCTCGGAAGGCAAGATCTACGTGCAGCGGCCGGGAAAACTGCGCTTCGAATACGCGCAGCCGGCGACGCTGGAGATTGTCGCGGACGGCCTCTCCGTCGCGGTCCACGATCGCAAGACGGAGACCAAAGATGTTTATTTTATCAGCCAGACGCCGCTGAAATTTCTGCTGAAGGATCACATCGACCTCAATCGCGACGTCAAGGTCGTCGATGTTTCGAGCGATCCTGCGTCGGTCGTTATCCAGGTCGAGGACAGTTCGACGTTCGGTGGAACCTCCCAGATCAAGCTGATCTTCGATCCGGCGAAGTTCACGCTGAAGCAGTGGGAGGTGACCGATCCGCAGGGTTACGAAACGGTCATCTCGCTGTTCAACATCGACCTGACCAAAAAGCCGGATCCGAACATTTTCCAGCTGACGCAGGAGAGGTTGCCGAACACAAATAATTGAGGCGCGGACTTCGGTCTTGAAACCTGTCCGAACCCGCTTATTTGTCGGTCATGTGAGTGATTAAGCTGATCGGCCGAGACCCCCCGCCTGGCCGTTTCGGCGCTTGCCGGCCCCCCTCCTGGCAAAGCTTCGCTCCTAGGGCGTCCGGCTCAGCGTCGGACGCCCTTTTTGTTTCAGCTACCAAGCGAAACGACTAAATCTGTGGGCAGGGCGTCCATTCGCCTTGCAGCGCGAGCGTTGGCGTGTTCAGTCTGGATCGGAGTTTGCGATGCGCCTGACGATTGCCACCTGGAACATCAATTCGGTTCGCCTGCGCATCAATCTCGTGGCGCGCTTCGCCGAGGAACAGGCGCCCGACGTCATCTGCCTGCAGGAGACGAAGTGCCGCGACAGCGAGTTCCCGCTCTCAAGTTTTCATAAACTCGGCTATCCTCATGTCGTGATCAACGGCCAGAAGGGCTATCATGGCGTCGCCATCGCTTCGAAGCTGCCGCTGACCGACGTCGACCGACGCGGCTTTTGCGATATGGGCGATGCGCGCCATCTCGCCGCAACCGTGGCGCCGGATGCTGCGCGAGGGCCGATCAGGGTGCATAATTTCTATGTGCCGGCGGGCGGCGATGAGCCCGATCCCCTGATCAATCCGAAATTCGCCCATAAGCTCGCCTTTCTCGACGAAATGGCCGCCTGGATGGGGCCGGACACGCTCGGGGCCGGCCACTCGGTTCTCGTCGGCGATCTCAACATCGCCCCTCTGGAGACAGACGTCTGGAGCCACAAGGCGCTGCTCAGCGTCGTCAGCCATACGCCGATCGAGGTCGAGAAGCTCGGCCTGGTGCAGGCCGCGGGGGGCTGGATCGACGCCATGCGGCGCTATGTCCCCTCGGAGGAGAAGCTCTACACCTGGTGGAGCTATCGCGCGCGCGACTGGGCGCTGTCGAACAAGGGGCGCCGTCTCGATCATGTCTGGGTCAGCGAAAGCCTCGCGCCGCGCCTCGGCGGCATGCAGGTCGCGGCCGAGAGCCGCGGCTGGGAGCGTCCCTCTGATCACGCGCCGGTGCTGGTCCACCTCGACTTCTGAGTCTGATCGTCGCCCAGAGGTGGAATTTGGCGTTGCGGCCAGGGATTTCTTCCATCTCGCAGCCATAGGATAGATTCAGCCCAGAAGCGGCCTTGGCGCCTCGCGTGGAAAAGGCCGAAATGCCCGATTTCGCTGAGGCCAAGATCAGGTGGCGACAGAAGAACGAGCGCTTGCGTCGCGTTGCGGTAGTAGGAGAGGCCTCTGCGGATCGCGGGCGCCGTTCCGATGTCGTCATCCGAGGCGGCGACGGCGAGAATAGGCGCCCTTACTGCGGCGAAGCGCGCAAGGATCCCTTCGCGCGCATCCGACGGATGGCTAAGCTCCATGGGCGCCCGCCGGAAGCTCCATTCGTTCGCAACGCCGGCGGGAAGGTCTTCGAGCCAGCCAAGCGCCCGGCCCGGGAAGTAGCCGCAAAGCGCCGTCGCGGCCGGCATGCAGACATGCCATTTCATGAACAGGCGCATGCGGCTCCCGCGGGCGTAGTCGCGCCAATAGGCGTATTGGGCGCCGACCGTCAGCATGCGGTCGATCAGCGCCGCGTTTGGCGACAGTCCTGGCAGGAAACCGCCGATGCTGTGGCCGACGACCAGAAGCGGAGCGCCGGGGGCATGCGCCCTCGCAAACAGCAACGCCGCGTCGAAATCGAGTTCGCCCCAGTCGCTCCAGCGATAGCCGCAGCCGCGCAGCTTTTCGGGACGCGACAGGCCGATGCCGCGATAATCATAAGTCAGGACGTCGAAGCCGCGTTCGCGGAGAAACCTCGCGAAATAATGATAATAGCGCGCGAGCACGCCGGTGGCCGGATTCACGACGACGATCGGGCGCCGGCTTCCGCTTCTTCGCCACAGGCGGCCGCCAAGTGTGACTCCGTCCCGGCAGGCGAACTCGATGCTTTGTCCGTCGTCATCGTTCAATGCGCCGATCCCGTATGCCGCGCTCTTGCGGGCAAGCCTATGAAGTCCGGCGCCTTGTGTATATTCACTAGTCGGTATACATGGCGCGATGGTTCGACAGGCTTCCTCAACGCGCGAACGCATTGTTTCGGCCGCCGCCAAGCTGTTCTACGGAGAGGGCGTCAGGAGCGTCAGCGTCGATGCCGTGGCCGAAAAGGCCGGCGTCACCAAGCGCACCCTCTACTATCATTTCAAGAGTAAGGACCAGTTGGTTGCGGCCTATCTCGAAAACCGCGATCAGCCCAATCTCGCCCTGTTCAAGCGCTGGTTCACGGAAGCGGAAGGCGGCGTCGCGGATAAGGTGCGCAACATCTTCCAAAATCTCGCCCGCTCGGCGCGTCATCCAAAATGGAAGGGATGCGGTTTCCTTCGAACCTCGGCGGAACTCGCCAATATGCCGGGACACCCTGCAATAAAGATCGGCGCGGCGCACAAGAAAAGGCTGGAGGATTGGCTGCGTCTTGGTTTCGAAGCTGAGTCGATCGCCGATGCGCCGCGCCTCGCCAGGCAAATCGTCTTGTTGCTGGACGGCTCATTCGCCATTGTTCTTCTGCATCGCGACGCGAGCTATATGGAGACGGCGGGAGACGCGGCGGCGACGCTGGTTGAAGCCGCGATCGAGCGACAAGCAGAAGCCCGGCGCGCCGGGAAATAAGGCCTTGCCGCGACTTACCCTTCGGTCCCCGCGTCCCATGCGGCTTCGAGTTCGGCGGTGAACAGGCCGAGCCGCGCCGCGAGGGTTTCGCGAAGACGTTCGGCGCCGGCCGGATCTTCGCCGAGGACTCGACGGAACAGTTGCTGCGAGATGCGCAGGACGTTTGACGGCTCGCGCGCGATCGCCGTCGCCGGCCGGCTGGTGCGGGCGATGAGGGCGATCTCGCCGATCAGCGCCGGCGGCCGCACGATCCGCGTCGCCGAAGCGCCGTGATCCGATGGATCGAGTGCGATCGAGCCGGTAATCAGGACGAATCCGCCGTTGGATGGTTCATCGCGGCGGAACAAAATGTCGCCGGCGCGCAGCACGCGCGTCTCGGCCGAGAATGCAAGCAGGCGCAGGGCGTCCGGGGCGAGCGCGGAAAAGATCGCAATGCGTCCGAGCGTTGCGACATCATCCTCCAGAGCCATGGCGACGCTTTCTTTCCGGGGCGCTCGCCCGATTACGGCGCGTTCTCGAACCCGGCCGTCAGGGGACGAGTTTATAGCCGCCGGCCTCGGTAATGAGAAGCTGTGCCTTGGCTGGATCGCGCTCGATCTTTTGCCGCAGGCGGTAAATATGCGTCTCCAGCGTATGCGTCGTGACGTTGGAGTTATAGCCCCACACTTCGCGCAGCAGAACCTCCCTGACGACGACGGCCTGTCCGGCGCGATAAAGGAACCGCAGGATGGCGGTCTCTTTCTCGGTCAGCCGCAGCTTTTCGCCTTTTTCGTTGACGAGCAGCTTGGCGCCGGGCTGGAACGTGTAAGGGCCGATGCGGAACAGCGCCTCTTCGTTGGTTTCGTGCTGGCGCAGATGCGCCCGCATGCGCGCAAGCAGCACGGCGAAACGGAACGGCTTGGTGACGTAATCATTGGCGCCGGCGTCGAGGCCCTGCACCGTGTCCCATTCGCTGTCCTGGCCGGTCAGCATGATGATCGGATTTTTGAAGCCTTCCTCGCGCATGCGCTTGACCGCTTCGCGCCCGTCCATGTCTGGAAGGCCGACGTCCATGATGACGAGGTCGGGTGTCTCAAGCCGCGAGGCGCTGAGAGCGCCCTCCGCCGAATCGGCGTGGACGGCGGAGAATTCTTCGTGCAGGGAGAGCTGTTCGGCCAAGGCGGCGCGCAGCTCCGCGTCGTCGTCCGCGATCAAGATTTTCAGAACCTGGGTCATCGACTCGTCCTTGATTGATCTTGCATCGCCTGCGTAACCTCTTCTATTCGCCGGTGAATCCCGCCAGCGCATCCTGTCGTCGGCGCTTTGCCGATATCCGATGGGGTATATCTAGTTTGCTCTCCCGCACAATTTAAGGCGTGAAAGCCGCTTCGCGAAACCATCACCTAACAAAAGCATAAGCTTCTATGAACTTTGTTGCAAAAGACTTGAGAAATGCGCGGTCCCGACCGCAGTCTATCGCAAAGTCCAAGCCGGTGCGCAGCCCAGAGCTTAATCGCGGCGTTACTCGCCTCGTCGCGACCCGTCTTCCCGGCGCAAACCGCTCCGCCGGGCGGCTTCAGGCCGGCCAGCTCGTGCTGCGCTGCGCCCTCGGCGGTGCTGGAGTCAGGCGCGACAAGAGGGAAGGCGATCACGCCAGTCCCGCCGGAAGCTGGCGGCTTCTGTCGGGTTTCCACCGGCCAGGAAAAGCGCTGCGAACGTCGCCGCAATTGCCGATGCGGGTGATTCGCAAAAACATGGGCTGGTGCGACGATCCCGCCAGCCCTCTCTATAATCGGCTGGTCGCGACGCCAATTTCGCATTCGTTCGAGAGTTTGTGGCGCGACGACCGCCTCTACGACATCGTCATCGTGCTCGACTACAACATTGCGCCGCGCCGCAAACAGCGCGGCAGCGCTATTTTTCTTCATTGCGTGCGGCGGAACTCGGATGCGAGCGATGGGTTTGCGCACGATGAATTTGCGCCGACTGAGGGGTGCGTCGCGCTTCGTTACGAGGATTTGCGCCGTCTGTTGCCCCGTCTTTCCAGGCGGACGGTGCTGACCATCAAATGAAGTGAGGGGGCGTCAGGCCGGCGCTTTCGGCCTCGTTCCAAAAATGGCGCTGCCGACGCGGACGTGGGTTGCGCCCAATTGAATGGCGAGCTCGAAATCGGCGCTCATGCCCATTGAAAGCTCTTTGAGGCCGTTGCGGGCGGCGATCTGGTTCAGCATGGCGAAATGCGGCGAGGCCTGTTCGTCCACCGGCGGAATGCACATCAGCCCCACGATTTCGAGGCGATGCTCCGTGCGGCAGCGCGCGATGAAGGCGTCGGCCTCGGCGGGGAGGACGCCGGCTTTCTGCGGTTCGGCCCCTGTATTGACCTGCACATAGAGCTTGGGATGGCGGCCGGTCTTTTCGATCTCGGCGGCGAGCGCGCGGGCGATTTTGTCGCGATCGACAGTCTCGATGACGTCGAACAGGTTGACCGCTTCATGCGCCTTGTTCGACTGCAGCGGGCCGATGAGGTGAAGCTCGACGCCCGGCCAGTCTTGGCGCAGGGACGGCCATTTCTCCATCGCCTCCTGCACGCGATTCTCGCCGAACACGCGCTGTCCCGCTTGAAGCACCGGCTCGATTTCGGCGGCGGCGAAGGTTTTCGACACGCAGACCAGCGTGACGTCCTCGGGCCTGCGGCCGGCATCGCGCGCGGCGCGGGCGATCGCCTGACGGATCTCTCCGAGCCGTTCCGGCGCGGTTGCGGAATTTTTCACGCTTTGATGCAATGCTTTCACCTTCCATTCACGCAGGAGCGGCGTATTTGACTTAAGTGACCGGCCCCGCCCAGGCTGGATCTGTGCCGATCCAGCGCGGCGGATTGACCCTCCCTGGCAAAAAATGCTGTTTGGGCGCAACCCGAGCTTTTCTCATATTTTCGATCGGCAAATCAGAGATCATGGACTTCGAGCGCTACAACGCCCGCGAAACGGAACCCAAATGGCGCGGGATCTGGGAGGAATCGGCGACTTTTCGCACCGATAACACCGATCCGCGCCCAAAATATTACGTCCTCGAGATGTTTCCCTATCCCTCGGGACGCATCCATATGGGCCATGTGCGCAATTATACGATGGGCGACGTCATCGCCCGTTACAAGCGCGCGCGCGGCTTCAGCGTCCTGCATCCGATGGGCTGGGACGCTTTCGGCCTGCCGGCCGAAAACGCCGCGATGCAGAACAAGACCAGCCCGGCCGCCTGGACCTACGCGAATATCGCCAGCATGCGCGCCCAGCTGCAGTCGATGGGCCTTTCGCTCGACTGGTCGCGAGAGATCGCGACCTGCGATCCGGCCTATTACAAGCATCAGCAGAAGCTGTTTCTCGATTTTCTGGCCGCCGGCCTCGTCGATCGCAAGCGCTCCAAGGTCAATTGGGATCCGATCGATCACACGGTGCTCGCCAATGAGCAGGTGATCGACGGACGCGGCTGGCGCTCGGGGGCTTTCGTCGAGCAGCGCGAATTGACGCAATGGTTTTTCAAGATCAGCGATTACGCCGAGGATCTCTTGGCCTCGCTCGATTCGCTGAAGCGCTGGCCGGAAAAAGTGCGGCTGATGCAGGCCAACTGGATTGGCCGCTCGGAAGGGCTGCTCGTTCGCTTCGAGGTTGAGCCGACCCTGAGCCTCGGCGAAAGCGAGATCGAGGTTTATACGACACGGCCGGACACGCTGTTTGGCGCGCGATTCCTGGCGCTCGCGCCCGACCACCCGCTGGCGGCCGATTGCGCCAGGGCGGACCCAGCGCTTTCCGCCTTCATCGCGGAATGCCGGCAAAGAGGCACGTCGGTCGCGGCGATCGAGACGGCGGAGAAGAAGGGCTACGACACCGGCCTCAAGGTCCGTCATCCGTTTGACGAGACCTGGCTGCTGCCGGTCTATGTCGCCAATTTCGTGCTGATGGACTATGGGACCGGCGCGATCTTCGGCTGTCCGGCGCATGACCAGCGCGATCTCGACTTCGCCAACGCCTATGACCTCGGCAATACGCCGGTGATCTGTCCGCCCGGCGTCGATCCGGAGAGCTTCGAAATCGTCGACACCGCCTATGACGGCGATGGCATCCTGATCAATTCGCGCTTTCTTGATGGGATGAGCGTCGAGGCGGCGAAGGACGAAGTGGCGCGGCGGCTTGAGGCGCACGCGATCGGCAATCGGCCGCAGGCGGCCCGGCAGGTCAACTTCCGCCTGCGCGACTGGGGCATTTCGCGCCAGCGCTACTGGGGCTGCCCGATCCCGATCATCCATTGCCCCGATTGCGGCGCTGTTCCTGTGCCGGCCGCCGAACTGCCAGTCGAACTTCCTGGCGACGTCAACTTCGATGCGCCCGGCAATCCCCTCGATAGGCATCCGAGCTGGAAACATGTGAAATGTCCATCCTGCGGCGCGCCGGCGTTGCGCGAAACGGACACGATGGACACTTTCGTCGATTCCTCATGGTATTTCGCGCGTTTCACGGATCCCTGGAACGCCGATGCGCCTACGAGCCCTGAGGCCATCGCCAAATGGCTGCCGGTCGATCAATATATAGGCGGGATCGAGCACGCGATCCTGCATCTGCTCTACGCCCGCTTCTTCACGCGGGCGATGCAGGCGAGCGGCCATGTCGGTCCCCTGAAGGAACCCTTCGCCGGGCTTTTCACGCAAGGCATGGTCGTGCATGAGACCTATCGCGATGGGCAGACCGGCGACTGGCTCTCGCCGATGGACGTCAGGATCGAGGCCGGTCCCGAGGGGCGGCGCGCGTTCCGCCTCGACGGCGGCGAGGAAATCGCGATTGGCGGCATCGAGAAAATGTCGAAATCGAAGCGCAATACGGTCGATCCGGACGAGATCATCTCGACCTTTGGCGCCGATACGGCGCGCTGGTTTGTCCTCTCCGATTCGCCGCCCGAGCGCGACGTGATCTGGACGGAGGAGGGGGTTCAGGGCGCGGCCAAATTCGTGCAGCGGCTGTGGCGTCTCGTCGGCGAACTGATCTTTCTTGGCGGCGCGGACGCCCAGCCGGCGCCGGCTGTTTTTTCGCCCCCTGCGGTCGCCATCCGGCGGGCGGCGCATGCGAGCCTCGTCAAGGTCGAGGAGGATATCGAGCGCCTGCGCTTCAATCGCGCCATCGCGCAGGTGCATGATCTGGCCAACAAGCTCGGCGCCGCCGTGGGCGCGGTGGAGAGCGCGGACATCGCGCCCGACATGCGCTATGCCTTCCGCGAGGCGGCCGACATTCTTGTGTCGCTGTTCGCGCCGATGATGCCGCACCTTGCCGAGGAATGCTGGTCGCGGCTTGGCCATGCGGGTCTCGTCTCCGAGGCGCCTTGGCCGGCAGCCGACAGGGCGCTCACCAAGGAAGACACGATTGAACTGCCGGTACAGGTCAATGGAAAGAAGCGTGGCGACCTTGTCATCGATCGCGCCGCCGGCGCGGCGGCGATCGAGGCGGCCGCGCTGGGGCTCGAGGCGGTTCAACGCGCTCTCGAAGGGCGTCCCGTCAAGAAGATCATCATCGTTCCGCAAAGGATCGTGAATGTCGTCGTATGAACCGCGCCGCCGCCGGGGCTTCCCGAGGGGCCTTTCGTCTCGAGCCCTGGCGATCGCGCTTTGCGCGCTGACGAGCTTGCCGCTCGCCGGCTGCCTGCAGCCGCTTTATGGCACGATGGCCGGCGGCGGCGACGTCGCAAGCCGGTTGCAGGCGATCAAGATCGAGCCGATCGGCGACCGCCTCGGACATTATCTCGAAAACGAGCTGATCTTCGGCCTGAACGGCACCGGCGCGCCGGTAACCCCGAGATATTCGCTCAAGGTCTCCCTGACCGAAAACGTGCAGTCGCCGCTGATAGACACGGTGACCGGCTATCCGACGCAGGGAACCGTGGTCGTCACGGCGACCTATGCGCTGACCCCGTCGGGGGGCATGGAGCCGATCACGAAGGGCGTCGCGACCGTGGTCGCGAGCTATGACCGCAACTCGCAGCGCTTCGCCAATATCCGCGCCTCGCGCGACGCCGAGATCCGCGATGCGCGGCTCCTCGCTGACCAGATCCGCACCAATATAGCCGCTGCCTTCGCGCAGAAGGGATAGGATGCGATTTCGCGCGGGCGGTCTCTCGTGACCGGCACTCGTTGAGGGGACGCGGAAGCCTTGGTCGCAGTCAAGAATCACGAGGCCGACAAGTTTCTCGCCCGCCCGGCGCCGCATATTTATCTCTATCTCGTCTTTGGCCCTGATCTTGGCCTCGTCGCCGAGCGGGCGCGGGCCATTGTTCGCGGGGCGATCGACGATCCGAAGGATCCCTTTCAGCTCCTGCGAATCAGCGGCGACGATCTTTCCGCCGACCCGCTCCGCCTCGCCGACGAAGCCAACACCATCGGCCTTTTCGGCGGCCGGCGGGCGATCTGGATCGAATCGCAGGGAAAAGCCTTCATCTCCGCGCTCGAAAGCGTCGTCGCCGCGCCGCCGCGCGACTGCACCATCATCATCGAGGCCGGCGCCCTGAAGAAAGACGCCCCGCTGCGTCGCCTGTGCGAGCGCGAGAAAAACGCCGCCGCGATCGAGTGCTATCCCGATACAGCGCAGGAAATCGCCCATCTCATCGACGCCGAAGCGCAAAGCGCGAATGTCAAAATCGCGCCCGAGGCGCGTGCGCTGCTTTTTTCGCTGCTCGGTCAGGATCGCCTCGCCACCCGCGCCGAACTGTCGAAGCTGTTTCTTTACGCGCATGGCGCGGCTGAAATCAGCATCGACCATATCGAAGCCATCGTCTCGGACGCGTCGAGCCTCATGCTCGATCATGCGGTGGACGGCGCGTTCGACGGGGATTTTGCAGGGCTCGAATCGGCCGTGCGCCGAGCGCTGACGCAGGGCGGCGACGCCGGGGGCCTGCTCGGCGCCGCACTGCGACACGCTCTCGGCCTTCGCCGCGCCCGGCTCGATCTCGACGCCGGGTCGGCGCCGCGGCCGCAAGGCGGCGGCTGGAGCCGCAGCCGCGCTTTCGACGCCCATCTGCGCGCCTGGAGCGCCGCGCGGCTGACCCGCGCCGTCGAAACGCTGGCGGAGGCGATAAACAAGGTGCGGCGAGAGCCGAAACTGGCCGAGGCGATTGCCTTGCGCGCGCTCTGGCGCATCGCGTCATCCGCGCGCGCAAAGGCGTCGATCCGCTAGAGCCGCTCGACGCGACTGCTCGCGCTGTCTGACGAAAGGCCCAGCTTGCGTTGTTTTGCCGCTGCCCGGCGTCATTCGGCGCGGCCAGGGTTGCGCCGTAAAATATCCTATGTTAGCAACCCCCTGCCGTGAGGGCGCGGCCGCTTTGCTTTGCCGCGCCTCGCAGCTTCCATCTTCGGTCTCCCGTTTTTAAGGTTTGTTCGCGCCCCTCGCTGTTTGGGCCGCCGCCCCGAAAACGCGGATAGGCCAGGTTCTTTGAACGGTTGGGGTATCGTTTGGCGAAGCAAGAGACCCTCGTTTCCGGAATGTCGGGGCGCTACGCCCAGGCCTTGTTCGCCTTGGCGCAGGAAACCCACACGACCGATGAAGTCGCCGGCGATCTGGCGAACTTCGCTAAGCTTCTCTTCGAGAGCGAGGATCTGCGCAATTTTGTGCGCAGCCCCGTATTCTCGGCCGAACAGCAGATCAAGGTGCTGGACGCGCTGCTGGCGCAGGCGGGAATCGGCGGGACGACGGCGAAGTTTCTGAAGCTCGTCGCGACGAAGCGCCGGCTTTTCGCGATCTCCGACATCATTCGTGACTACAATATTCTTTACGACCGGGCGCGCGGTCTCAGCCGCGCCGCCGTCACGGTCGCCGAGCCGCTCAAGGAAGAGCATGTCGAGGCGCTGAAGAGCGCGCTCGCGGCTGTCGCCGGCAGCGATAGCGTCGCGGTCGACATCAAGGTTGATCCGAGCATCCTCGGCGGCCTCATCGTTCAGTTGGGCTCCCGCATGGTCGACAGCTCGCTCAAAACCAAACTCAATTCGATCCGCGCACGCATGAAAGAGGTCGGCTGATGGATATCCGCGCCGCAGAGATTTCCGCAATCCTGAAGAACGAGATCGCCGGCTTCGGCAATGAGGCCTCCGTCACGGAGGTCGGTCAGGTCCTCTCGGTCGGCGACGGCATCGCCCGCGTTTACGGCCTCGACAATGTCGAGGCCGGCGAAATGGTCGAATTCGAAAACGGCGTGCGCGGCATGGCGCTGAACCTCGAGGTCGACAATGTCGGCGTCGTGATTTTCGGCTCCGACCGCGACATCAAGGAAAGCCAGACGGTCAAGCGCACCGGCGCCATCGTCGACGTCCCCGTCGGCAAGGAACTGCTCGGCCGCGTCGTCGACGCGCTCGGCAATCCGATCGACGGCAAGGGCCCGATCAACGCGACGCGGCGCGCCCGCGTCGACGTCAAGGCGCCGGGCATCATCCCGCGCAAATCCGTGCATGAGCCGATGGCCACGGGCCTCAAGGCGATTGATGCGCTGATCCCGATCGGACGCGGCCAGCGCGAACTGATCATCGGCGACCGCCAGACCGGCAAGACCGCCGTCGCGCTCGATGCGATCCTCAATCAGAAGTCGATCAATCAGAGCGGCGACGAGAGCGCCAAGCTCTATTGCGTCTATGTCGCCATCGGACAGAAGCGCTCGACGGTCGCGCAATTCGTGAAGGTGCTCGAAGAACAGGGCGCGCTCGAATATTCGATCATCGTCGCCGCGACCGCCTCCGATCCGGCGCCAATGCAGTTTCTCGCGCCATTCTCCGGCTGCGCCATGGGCGAGTTTTTCCGCGACAATGGCATGCACGCACTGATCGTCTATGACGATCTGTCGAAGCAGGCTGTGGCCTACCGCCAGATGTCCCTGCTGCTGCGCCGTCCGCCCGGCCGCGAAGCCTATCCCGGCGACGTCTTCTTCCTGCATTCGCGTCTGCTCGAGCGCGCGGCCAAGCTGCGCGATGAAAACGGCGCCGGTTCGCTGACCGCGCTGCCGATCATCGAGACGCAGGCGAATGACGTGTCGGCCTATATTCCAACCAACGTGATCTCGATCACCGACGGCCAGATCTTCCTTGAGACCGATCTCTTCTTCCAGGGCATCCGCCCCGCCGTGAACGTCGGCCTTTCGGTGTCGCGCGTCGGCTCGGCGGCGCAGACCAAGGCAATGAAGAAAGTCGCCGGCAAGATCAAGGGCGAGCTCGCGCAATATCGCGAAATGGCCGCCTTCGCGCAGTTCGGTTCCGATCTCGACGCCACGACGCAGCGCCTGCTGGCGCGCGGATCGCGCCTCACCGAACTTTTGAAGCAATCGCAATTCGCGCCCCTCAAGATCGAGGAGCAGGTCGTCGTGATCTACGCCGGCGTCAACGGCTATCTCGACGCCCTGCCGGTCAACCGGGTTCGCGCTTTCGAAGACGGGCTTCTCGCCCTGGTGCGCAAGAGCCACCCCGATTTGCTGGATACGATCCGGCAATCGAAGGATCTTTCCGACGCTTCGGCCGGTCAGCTGAAGACGATCGTCGAGACCTACGCCAAAAATTTCGCCTGACAAGCACTCTCGCACATAACGAAGCGGACATTTCATGCCCTCGTTGAAGGACCTGCGCAACCGGATCGCCTCGGTCAAGGCGACGCAGAAAATCACCAAGGCCATGCAGATGGTGGCGGCGGCGAAACTGCGGCGCGCGCAGAACGCCGCCGAAGCCGCCCGGCCTTACGCCGAGCGGATGGCGCAGGTGCTGGCCTCGCTCGCCTCCTCGATCGGGCCTGGCTCGCCAGCCCCGGAACTGCTCGCCGGCAATGGCCGCGATCAGGTGCATCTGCTCGTCGTCTGCACGGCCGAACGCGGCCTCTGCGGCGGTTTCAACGCGTCGATCGCGCGGCTTGCGCGCGAGCAGGCCGTCGCGCTGATCGGGCAGGGCAAGACAGTCAAAATGATCTGCGTCGGCAAGAAGGGTTATGACGTCCTTCGCCGCCAGTTCGCCCGCGAGATCATCGAATTCATCGATCTGCGCGGCTTCAAGAATCTCGGCTTCGACAATGCCGACGGGATCGGGCGCAAGATCGTCTCTCTTTACGAGGGCGGCGAGTTCGACGTCTGCACCGTGTATTTCGCCCGCTTCAATTCGGTGATCTCGCAGGTTCCGACAGCGCTGCGCCTCATTCCGCTGAGTGTCGGCGGCGAGGGCGAGCCCGCGGCGCCGCAGGCGGTTTACGATTACGAGCCGGACGAGGAGGGAATCCTCACCACGCTTTTGCCGCGCAACGTGTCGATCCAGGTTCTGCGGGCGCTGCTGGAAAACGCCGCCTCCGAACAGGGCGCGCGGATGAGCGCGATGGACAGCGCCTCCCGCAACGCCGGCGAAATGATCAAGAAACAGACGATGCAGTATAACCGCTCGCGGCAGGCGATGATCACGAAGGAGCTCATCGAGATCATCTCCGGCGCCGAAGCGCTTTGAGCATCGAGGACAGCAAGGGAACGAGCATGGTTGACGCCGCAACAAATACGCCAACAGGCCACATCACGCAGGTCATCGGCGCCGTCGTCGACGTGAAGTTCGACGGCCATCTGCCCGAGATCCTCAACGCGCTGGAGACCGAAAACGGCGGCTCCCGGCTGGTGCTTGAAGTCGCCCAGCATCTTGGCGAAAATTCGGTGCGCTGCATCGCCATGGACGTTTCCGAGGGACTGACGCGCGGACAGCCTGTGCGCGACACCGGCGCCCCCATCACGGTTCCTGTCGGCGAGGCCACCCTCGGCCGCATCATGAATGTGATCGGCGAATCGGTCGACGAACTCGGTCCGATCGTCGCGACGAACCATCGCGCCATCCATCAGCCTGCGCCGAGCTACGCCGAGCAGGCGACGGAGGCGCAGATCCTCGTCACCGGGATCAAGGTCGTCGATCTCCTCGCGCCTTACGCCAAGGGCGGCAAGATCGGCCTCTTCGGCGGCGCGGGCGTCGGCAAGACCGTCCTGATCATGGAGCTCATCAACAATGTCGCGAAGGCGCATGGCGGCTATTCCGTCTTCGCCGGCGTCGGCGAGCGCACGCGTGAAGGCAATGATCTCTATTACGAAATGATCGAGTCGCATGTGAATGTTAACCCGCGCGATCATGACGGCTCGGCCGCCGGTTCGAAATGCGCGCTGGTCTATGGCCAGATGAGCGAGCCGCCGGGAGCGCGCGCGCGCGTCGCCCTGACGGGCCTCACCGTCGCGGAGGATTTCCGCGACAATGGCCAGGACGTGCTGTTCTTCGTCGACAATATTTTCCGCTTCACGCAGGCGGGTTCGGAAATGTCGGCGCTGCTCGGACGCATTCCCTCGGCGGTCGGCTATCAGCCGACGCTGGCGACCGACATGGGCGCCCTGCAGGAGCGCATCACGACGACGACCAAGGGCTCGATCACCTCGGTGCAGGCGATTTACGTGCCCGCCGACGATTTGACCGATCCGGCGCCTGCGACCTCCTTCGCCCATCTTGACGCGACGACCGTGCTGTCGCGCTCGATCGCCGAAAAGGGCATCTACCCGGCCGTCGATCCGCTGGATTCGACCTCGCGCATGCTGTCGCCCCTCGTCGTTGGCGAGGAGCATTACAACGTCGCCCGTCAGGTCCAGCAGACGCTGCAGCGCTACAAGGGTCTGCAGGACATCATCGCCATTCTCGGCATGGATGAACTGTCGGAAGAAGATAAGCTGACCGTCGCGCGGGCTCGCAAGATCGAGCGCTTCCTGTCGCAGCCGTTCCATGTCGCGGAAGTCTTCACCGGCTCGCCCGGCAAGCTCGTTGCGCTCGCCGATACGATCAAGGGCTTCAAGGGGCTCGTCGAAGGCAAATATGATCATTTGCCCGAGGCCGCCTTCTATATGGTCGGTTCGATCGATGAAGCGGTGGAGAAGGCGCAGAGGCTCGCAGCCGAAGCGGCCTGAGTTTTCGCCGGTTTGCACGTCAATCGCGATCATCGCGCGGCGAAATAGCGCCGCGCGAAATTCTGCCGACCGGGTCGCCGTTCGGATCAGCGCAAACAGTTTCGGGGACGCGTCATGGCGGACTTTCATTTCGAACTCGTGTCGCCTGAAAGGCTCGTCTTTTCCGGCGAAGTTCAATCCGTCATCGTGCCTGGAAGCGAGGGCCAGTTCACGGTCCTCAAGGATCATTCGCCGCTTATGTCGACCTTGAAGCCCGGCGTCGTGGATATTCTCGAGTCGCCGTCGAAAGCGACGCGCTTTTTCGTGCGTGGCGGCTTCGCTGACGTTGCGCCGACGGGCCTCACGATTCTCGCCGAACACGCCGTTCCGCTCGAAGAGTTCGATGGTTCGCAAATCACTGCGGACATCGAGAACGCCGAGGCCGAAGTCGCCAGCGCGACGACCGATGAAGGGCGCCGGCGCGCAGCCGAGAAACGCGACCAGCTTGTCGAGGTCAAGGCCGCCCTCAAGCTCTGAGCCGCTCGCGCGGACGGCGCAGGCTCCGGGCCGCGATTGTAGTCAATCCGTCAGATCGCCTGATTGGCCTGATTGGCGACGTCAAAGAGCGGCGAACCGGAAGCTTCACCGATTATCCGGTGCGGCGCGTGATCTTTTTCGGCGATTGTCGCAACGAATATGCCGAGAGCCGTGACCGCCAGAAGCGCTGCGGCCAGCATCATGACTGCGAAAACAGTCCGCATTTTCATGCCTTTCCTGTTGCGTTCGAGCCTGGAGCACACGTCAGCTCTCCGGGCGCAACAAACATGCGATTAATTGAGTCAGGCGCTTTGGATGTTGCCATTGCCTTCCGGCGCGGCATAGCTGGCGGTGCTGACGTTGCCGTTGCCCTCAGGCGCGGCGTAGCTGGCGGCGTTGATGTTGCCATTGCCTTCCGGCAGATAGTCGGCGAAGGCGGCGCCGGAGATGAGAAGGCTTGCGCCGAACAGCGCAATGCTGAGTAATTTCATGGCGTTATCTCCTGATGGTAAGAAGCGGCTTCAGTCGCCGTCCATCATGAATAACGCCCTCGGAAGATGGCGCCGGTGGGGTTTCACACTCGTCGCAGCGGCGGATCGGGGCGATACGGATTAAGCCTTGAAGTCCTGGGCGTCCGCCTCTTGGCCAAGCATGCCGAGGAGCCGCGGCACGTCGACGAGCGTCAGAGCGCCGCGGCCGCGCCGCACCAGCCCGTCGCGCTCCAATGCGCTGAGTTCCTTCGTCACCGTTTCGCGCCGCGTGCTGATCCGCCCCGCAAGGTCGCCGTGGACCGGGGGCGGCGATACGATCGCCTCTCGTGGGTCGCCTCGGCTGCTTTTGGAGAGCCGCAGCAACTCCATGATGAGGCGTTCGCGAATGGCGAGCGTCGTGAACTCGTTGACCCGTGTGGACAACATTCGCACCTGGCTCGTGACAAGCCGCAGCAGCTGCAGGCAGACGTCGGGATGGCCCGTCACGGTTTCGAGAAAAACGGCCGCGGACATTTTTGCGATCGTCGTGTCGGTGACCGCCAGAATGCTCGCCGATCGCGTGCGGCCGTCGATGGCGGCGAGTTCGCCGAAGAATGCGCCGGCGTCGATGTCGCGCAGAATAGTCTCCCGCCCGGAGATCGATCGGATCATGACGCGGGCGAGGCCGCTGATCAGGAAAAACACGTCCGTGCTTTCATCCTGATAGTCGATGATCCATTCCTTGGCGTGCGCTCGCCGCCAGATGCAGCGGGTGTCGAGCCGCTCGATTGCGTCCGGGCTCAGGGAGCGGAAAAGTTCGATGCGCGAAAGGGTTTCGTTCTGACGTGCCATAGCCGGGCCATCGCGGAGAAGTTCAGGCCCCGCCGTCCGCCGGAATTGGCCCTGTCGCATAATCCTACCTATTTTTTAGGCAGAGCGCTGTACTATTCTGAACGGACGGTCCCTATTTCGCAACGTCCAGCTATCGTCGGCGCGGACCGAAGTTCCGGCCCAGCCAGCGAATGGATGATAAGGCCGTCGCATGCGGGCTGGCGTGGGATTACGCACCCGTCGGCGAAGGGGACGGCGTTAGGTGAGGGGCAAGATCAGTTCGTCAAGCGACTGCGCCGTCCGGAATGCGACGAGTTCGAGCTCTCTTGATACGCCCGGGACTTGAATGCGGTGGACCTCGCTCGCCGGCATCGCGAGTCCCGCACGCATGATCAACTCGCGCGACAAAACGACGGAGCATGCGAATTCCTTGGCGACGCTTTCGAGGCGCGCCGCGATATTGCCGACCTCACCAAGGAACTGCGCCGATTGGCGGCTCTCCAGTCCGCCGACGACGGCAACGCCTATGTGGCAGCCGGCCCCGAAGCGGAGCGGGAAATCGAATGCGGCTTCGAATTCGAGGCTGAGAGCCGCCAGCGTTCGCCATAGATCGCGTAGGGTCAGAATCGCCGCTTGGGCGGCGGTCTGGGCGTCGCGGTCGCCGCCGAAGAAGCTCATGACTCCGTCGCCGGCGACGCTCGTCACATGACCGCCATTGCTTTCGACGGCATGGCAGACCGCGCCGACATAGCGATCGATGACATAGAAGGCGTCGTAGGGCAGGCGGCCGTCGGCGAGCTTCGTCGAATTGCGAAGATCGACGAAGAGCGCGGCGATTTCATGCTCGGTGGATGCGGTGAGGGCCCCGGCGAAGGGCATCATGTTTGGCCGTCCAAGCGTAAGCAGCGGCACGACCTCGACATCCGCCAGCGGACGGACCTGGCAGGCGAGGCGAATATCCTCACCGGCGCCGATTGCGGCGAGCGTATGCGCTTCCGCCACATTGGGCGGCGGCAATGCCTCCACGCCCGCGTTGACGCGGACGCGGCAGGTTGAGCAGCGGCCGCGCCCCCCGCACATCGATGTATGGGGGATGCCGGCATAACGGCTGGCCTCGAGGATCGAGAAGCCGCGCGGCGCGAGCGTCCGCCTGCCGCCGGGATAGCCGATGGTTACCGCCCGAAAGCGTCGCTGATGCCATTCCCGCGCGCCGCTGAGCGCGAATAGAGCCCCGACAAGGCCAAGATAGATGAGGATCAAGGTTTCGCTGATCCGCCCGAGCGCCGCCGTCTGCTCTGGCGTCTGAAGCTTGAAGGTCGCAAGGAAACCCGGATCCTCCATGGACGTGGCGTCGAAATCATGGCCGGCGTCGATGATGCCGCTGATCGCGAGGATCGGGATGAGAGCCGCGAGCGCGGCGAGAAACGGCTTCCAGCCCGGATACCACGGCTTGAACCGCATCGTGCTGCGCAGCCCGATGCAGCCGTGAATCCAGATCACGAGCAGGAGAAGAAATTGCCGCGGCACGCCGACGAAGGGCGAAAGATGCCAGTAGCGGTAGAGGAGCCACGGGTAGGTCAGGGGAAGGCCGAACAGAAGATGGCCCAGCCGGACATTGACCGCATGGATGATGATGAGCGGCGGGATCGACAGGCCAAGCAGGATTTGGGTCAGTTCGGCTGGCGGGATCCAGAGATGCCGGCGCCGGAGGATAGCGAAAAAGCCGAGACTGCCATGGACGAGCAGGGATCCGTAAAGGAGCGTTTGGCCGACGGTCGTGCGCCATGGCCACAGGAGGACGACCCTGATCGCGTCCATCGTGGGGACGCGCAGGATGCCGCAGGCGTGGTTCAGGAAATGGCTGGTCGCGAAACTGAACAGGATGACGCCAGTCGTCAGGCGCAGCCTGCGCTCGATCGGCGCATGACGTTTCGCCAGCGCGCCGGGCTGGTGCTGCGCCATCAATGCTTCCTTCAACGTCAACCTCGCCATCAGACGCGGATCATGCCTCAGCGGGTAATTTGCGCACGAATGCTGAGCGGTTCCTCTGATTTATGATCTTATCCGAAATCGCGGCAACTTTGCCAAGATCCTGGTTCAGGAGCCAAGCAACCATTCGTCGACTGGGCAGTTAGGCTCCCGTACACAAACGGAGGTCATCATGACGAATAAGATTATTTTATTTGCAGCCGCCGGCGCCATCGCTTTTTCGACCGGCGCGTCGGCCCTTCCTTTGAACAAGCTCTCCATGAATAGTGGCGTCATTCTGGCTCGCACTGTCTGTGACGACGATGGACGATGCTGGCGTGAAGCCAACCCGGCTGAGGATGTCACTGGCGAGATGCTCCGCGGCTTTGAGGGCCGCAGCGTCCATAGGGACGGTGATAGGGATCATGATACGTATCGTGACCACGACCATCCGCGCTCGGGCGACGATGACAATAGGGACGTTCGCTGACGCTTCTGTTTCAATTGGTTCGACGCAGAGCATTCGCCGGATGCGCGATGGAGGGGTGCGTCGAGACATGTCAGATAGGGCTTCATCCGATAATACGAGCGCGCGGGGAGTTATGGCATAAGTCCGCCTCCTCGATCGCGACATGAAGAGTCGGCTTTCGATTTTATCATGGAGCGATGCCTTTTCTCCTCGCCGGAAAAGGATCTTGATCAATTTCTAAAAACTTGCTCGAAGTTTTCGGCGTGGCCATAATCTAGGTTCTTGAATGTGGCATGCCTTGCCGATTAAGAGTGCGGTGCGTTCAAAGGGACGTTAAACTTCCCGCAACTTCCGGCGATCTCAGGCTGACATGGCCCCTCCTCTTCTGTTGTTGCAGACGATTGCGCTGAGCCTTGGCGGCCGGCCTCTGCTCGAAGATGCGAATCTGTCTGTATCGGTGGGCGAGCGGCTGTGCCTCGTCGGTCGCAACGGTTCCGGCAAATCCACGCTTCTCAAGATTGCGGCGGGCCTCATCGCGAGCGACGGCGGCACGCGCTTCGTCCAGCCGGGCGCCAGCATTCGCTATCTGCCGCAGGAGCCGGATCTCTCCGCCTTTCGGACCGCTTTCGCCTATGTCGAGGCCGGGCTCGGACCGACGGACGATCCCTATCGGGCGCGACAGCTCCTCAACGAACTCGGGCTCAGCGGCGACGAAGATCCAGCGCGTCTTTCCGGCGGTGAGGCGCGTCGCGCGGCGCTCGCGCGGGTGATGGCGCCCGAACCTGACATTCTGCTGCTCGACGAGCCGACCAACCATCTTGATCTTCCCGCGATCGAATGGCTGGAGGCGGAGCTCAAAGGGCTGCGCTCGGCGCTGGTCATCATCAGCCATGATCGACGCTTTCTGCAAAATCTGTCGCGCAGCACAGTCTGGCTCGATCGCGGCCGCACGCGAACCCTCTCGCGCGGCTTTTCCGAATTCGAGGCTTGGCGCGACCTTGAGCTTGAGGAAGAGGAGCGCCAGCAGCACAAGATCGACCGCAAGATCGTCGCCGAGGAGCATTGGCTGCGCTATGGCGTCACCGCCCGCCGCAAGCGCAACCAGAAGCGGCTCGCCGGGCTCAACGCAATGCGCGGCGAACGGCGCCAGCACCAAGGCGCGACCGGCGACGTCAAGCTCGTCGCCAGCGAAGGCAAGCTGTCGGGCAAGCTCGTCGTCGAGGCGGAGGGGATATCGAAATCCTTCGGGGAACGCGCCATCGTCGCGGATTTCTCGATGCGTCTGCTGCGCGGCGATCGCCTCGGCGTCATCGGCGCCAATGGGGCGGGCAAGACGACCCTCATCAACATCTTGACCGGCGTGCTCGCGCCGGATTCCGGCCATGTCCGGCTTGGCGCCAATGTCGAACTCGCCAATCTCGATCAGGGCAGGGCGAGCCTTGATGCGCAGACCGTTCTCAAGGATGCGCTGACCGGCGGCGGCAGCGATTTCGTCGAGATCAACGGCGAACGCAAACATGTCATTGGCTACATGAAGGATTTTCTGTTCGGGCCGGAGCAGGCGCGAACGCCGATCGGGAAATTGTCGGGCGGCGAGCGGGGACGTCTGATGCTGGCGCGGGCGCTGGCGCGGCCCTCGAACCTGCTCGTTCTCGACGAACCGACCAACGACCTCGATCTTGAGACGCTCGATCTCTTGCAGGAAATGCTTGGCGATTACAAAGGCACGCTCGTGATCGTCAGCCACGACCGCGACTTCCTCGACCGCGTCGCGACCTCGGTGCTGCTCGCCGAAGGCGGGGGACGCTGGGTCGAATATGCGGGCGGCTATTCCGACATGGTGGCGCAGCGCGGCGCTGGCGTCGGAACGGCGCCTGTCGCCGCCGCCCAGATAACTAAATCATCCGGTTCAAAAACTTTCAATACACAGACCAAGCCGCTGCCACAGCGCGAAAAATCAGCGCCAAAGGCGCGTTTGAGCTTCAAGGAGAAATACGCGCTGGAGACTCTTCCTGCGCGCATGGAGGAATTACACGGGCGGCTTGCCCAGATGAAGCGCGTGCTCGACGATCCAGAGCTTTACGCGCGCGATCCCGCCAAATTCGGCGCGGCGTCCGCCGCCTTCGCCGCGGCGGAATCGGAACTGGCGGCGGCGGAGGATGAGTGGCTCGCGCTCGAAATCCGTCGCGAGGAAATTGGCGGGTAAATGAGATATTTGTTTCTAATTTATGATGGTATTTTAGTTATATGCGAGTGATTTTTGTGAATGTGCTTTAACCGTTCCGTTCTAGCGTCGCGTTCTCGCCAAACTTCCCTTCCGCGAGAATCGAACGAGAAAGACGCTCCCATGTCCATTGCTGCACTCAATTCGACGGCTCCAGCATCCTATACGCCGCCGGCGCCGCCCGCGGTCAGCGCCAACGCCAAGGCGCCGGATGGCGATTACGCAGCGCGAGGTCCCGGCCGCGCGAAAGACAGCGATGGCGACTTCAAGCCGATCACCAGCGCCTCGCCGCCGCCTCTTTCGGGGTCGGTCCAGCAGGCGTTAAGTAGTCTGAAGATCGGCGGCTGAGGTCAGCTAAAACGCAACGGTGTCAGCCAATTGGCGTTCCAGCGTCGATTGGCTGGCCTTCGCCTTCGTCCAGGCGGCAGCGTAAACGCCGCCGCGGACCGCCGCGCGCGCCGCCGTGGATGGCGCCCATAGACGTCTCTTCCTTGCGTAGCGTGAGCCGCCTCGCTAAGTTTCGCCCTGCAAGCCTCTCCTCCGCCGAGAGCGATCCAAACACAGGTGTGGCGTCAAGTGACCGAAAACCTTTCCCCGGACGCAGTCCCAGCGCCCGAGCGTCCATTGCTACCCGACCGCTTGGTCGCCGGTTATGAGGCGTTTCTCGGCGGCCGCTTCGCGCGCGAACATGACCGCTTCGAGAAGCTCGCAGAGCATGGGCAGAGCCCGCGCATCCTTCTGATCGGCTGTTGCGACTCTCGTGTTTCGCCAGAGGTGATCTTCGACGCTGGTCCGGGCGAGATTTTCGTGATCCGCAATGTCGCCAATCTCGTGCCGCCCTATGGGCCGGACGATGATTTGCATAGCACGTCCGCGGCGATCGAATACGCTGTTCTCGGATTGCGGGTGAACCATATCGTGGTGCTCGGCCACGCGCGTTGCGGCGGCGTGCGCGCCTATGCCGACGCCGATATCGATCCCTACCAGAAACCCCTGTCGTCCGGCGATTTCATCGGCAAATGGATCAGCCTGATCGCGCCGGCCGCCGCCAAACTCGGACCGGCGACGCAGCCGGTCGAGGAATATGCCGAACGTCTGGCGCTCGCCTCAATCATTCAGGGCCTCGCCAACCTGCGCAGCTTTCCGGCGGTCACACGGCTCGAGAAGCGGGGCTTTCTGACGCTGCACGGCGCGTATTTCGGCATACTCGACGGCAGGCTGCTGGCGCTGGACGAAGCCAGCGCCCAATTCCTGCCGGTTTCGCGGCGCGCTCACGCAGAGTCGTTTTCCGAGCCGCGATTTTGAGGCCGGCGCCGCGGCGGAAGCCTGGTTTCGGCGCGGAATGAATCATGACGAAAAACCGCTCTTGCAAGGCTCTGCAAAGCGAGGCATTTTAGACGCGACTATTTGCCGCTTCGTAGAAGGCGCAAGAGCAAAAAGAACGATTTAGGGAGTTAGAGAAGATGACTATTGCGCGCATTCTTGCCGAAAAGGGGCGGCAGGTCAGCACCACCCAGCCCCATCGGACCCTGTCCGAGGCGCTGGCGGTTCTGGCGGAGAAAAACATTGGCGCGGTCGTGGTCGCGGATGCGGAATCCCATGTTCTCGGCATCCTTTCGGAGCGCGACGTCGTCAGGGCGATCGGACGGGGCGGCGCCCTCGCCCTCAATGACGCCGTTTCAAAACATATGACGGCGCGGGTCACGACCACGACGGAAAACGAGTGCGTCGGCGCCGCGATGGGCAAGATGAGCAGCCAGCGTTTCCGTCATTTGCCGGTCGTCAAGGATGACAAACTCGTCGGCATCGTCTCGATCGGCGACCTGGTCAAATACCGGCTCGCCGAAATGGAGCGGCAGCACGAGGCGATGAAGGAATATATCGCTACCGCCTGATGCGTCGCTCCGCGCAGCTCTATTGCGATTCGGCGTCGTCGCCCGACGGCGTCGAGGCAATGTGCTCGGCGATTTCGGGAAGGGCGCGGCGGGCCGCCTCGCGTCCGGCTTCAATGAGTTCGTCGGCGCGATGAAAATCGAACAGGCCGACCTTGCTGACCCGCGCGTTGATGATGACGTCGGGCGGGTCGCCGGCGAGGCGCGAGCGCGATATGCGCCCTTGCGCGATATTGAACGCATCCATCATCGCGCTGCCCATTCCCGGCGCGCCATCTTCGCGTTTTCCGAAGTTGCGCCGATGATCGCCGCCGAACGCGCCCAGGAACCCGCCCCTTTTCGGCGTCGCTTCCGCTGCGGTGAGCGCTTCGAGGGCGGGCTCCATCGACAGCCGGTCGTTGATCACAGTCCCGCGAAATCCGTTGTCGCCGATCAGATTGACGGCGAGCACGATATCGGCCCCGAGCGAGCGGCAGACCGTCACCGGCACCGGGTTGACGAGAGCGCCGTCGAACAGCCACCGCCCGTTGATGCGAACCGGCTCGAAGATCCCCGGCAGCGCATAGGAGGCGCATATGGCCGCCACCGCGTCGCCCCTGGTCAGCCAGATTTCATGGCCGCTGCCGCATTCGGTCGCGACGGCGGCGAAGCGCTTGTCGAATTCCTCAAGCCGGCGACCGTCGAGGGCCTGATGCAACCGGCGGCGCAGCTTTGCGCCGCTGAGCAGTCCGACCCCGGAAAAAGACACGTCCATCATGCCGAACACGGTCTTTTTGGTGAGGCTGCGGGCAAATAAATCGATGACCTCAAGGCGTCCGGCGGCGTAGCAACCGCCGACCACCGCTCCGATTGATGTGCCTGCGACGACGTCGGGGTGTATGCCGTGATCGCCAAGTTCAAGCAGTACGCCAATATGCGACCAGCCGCGCGCGGCGCCGGCGCCAAGCGCAATGCCGATTTTGGGGGCTTTGCGCGGGTGCGCCTTGCGGATCCCTTCGCCGCCGCGCTGATCGTGCGGCCGATGTTCCTGACCCGGCAGCGCCTTGTCCAAGCTGTCACCTCGCGGGCTCAGGCGATCCGGAATCGACGCCTGCGCAATATGCTTTGAACTTGGCCGCGATCGCGGCGGTTCCGATCCCTGATCTATCGCCCGCAAAGCTAATATTTAGCCAAATCACGTGCGCGTTGAGACCCATTCGGGCGTCGCATGGCGCAATTTTTTTAAAGGATCGTCGTTTTTGCGAGTCTGCTTCACGAGGGCGCGTGCGAGAGCTGCGCGTAAAGAAGAAGGATCACGACCAGAGCCAATAGCGCGTAGGCGAGATAAACCTTTTTCAATGGCTTTCCTCCCAAAATCCCCGCCAATCCGCCGGGAAAGCTGAGTATATGCCGGTCCAAAGGCTTTGGCGGCGGTTTCGCGAGATTTGCCCCGGGGCGTGTTCTCGCGGTTTAGTCGAAAACCAGCGTTGCGCCGCCATCGCCCGCCACCACCCGGCGGTAAAAGCACGTGCGCCGCCCCGTATGGCAGGCGCCGCCGTCGCCTCCCGCCTCGACGGTCAGGAGCAGGGCGTCCTGGTCGCAGTCAGTTCGGATTTCCACGACCTTCTGAATTTGCCCCGAAGTCGCGCCTTTCCGCCAAATGCTCTGGCGCGAGCGCGACCAGTAATGCGCCTCGCCGGTCGCAAGGGTCAGCCGCAGAGCTTCGGCGTTCATATAGGCGATCATGAGAATTTCATGATCGCCCGCCGCCCGCGCGACGCAGACGACCAGCCCGTCGGCGTCGAACCGGGGGAAAAATTCCGTTCCTTCCTCAAGATCATGCGCGACCGCACCCTTCGGCAGGGGCGGGGACGCCAGCGGCTTGTCGGTCATGCCAATCCAATCATTCGATTGTTGCGCCCTCGCAATGCGCGCGCGGCGAAAAATAGGCCGCCGCGCGCAGCCGGAAAAGCTTCATCCGGGATGAAGCGCTCCAAGGGATTCGCAGGATTATTTGTTGTGCCGCAGCATGGTGAAGAAGCGCATTTGCTCGGCCGGGTCGTCGCGGAAGACGCCCGTGAACTGGGTTGTGATGGTCTGGGCGCCCTGTTTGCGCACGCCGCGCATCGACATGCACATATGTTCGGCCTCGATCATCACGGCGCAGCCGCGCGGATGCAAATGCTGATCGATCGCGCCGACGATCTGCGCCGTCAGCGCCTCCTGCGTCTGCAGGCGCCGCGCGAAGATGTCGACGAGGCGGGCGAGTTTGGAAAGCCCGACGACGCCCTCCTCAGAGGGATAGTAGGCGATATGCGCCACGCCGACGAAAGGCACCATGTGATGCTCGCAATGCGACGAGAAGGCGATGTCGCGCACGAGAATGATGTCGTCGTAGCCTTGCACCTCCTCGAACACGCGGGCGAGAACGGCGGTCGCGTCCTCGCCGTAGCCCGAGAACAGTTCCTCATAGGCTTTGACGACGCGGGCCGGCGTGTCGATGAGCCCTTCGCGCGAAGGATCGTCGCCGGTCCAGCGCAACAGCACGCGGACGGCGGCTTCCGCTTCTTCTCGGGTGGGGCGGGTCGGCGTGGAAACTTCGCGCTGCGGCTCAGGGCGATCGAGCAAGGACTTAACCACGGCATCCATGTGGCGCCTCCAAAGGTTTGAATCATCGTCCGGAAACCGCCTCAAAACCAGAAGCGCCGGGCGGACGTCAGCCCGGGAGGACCAAATCGGACATGAACCAAATCTCGTCGCCAATCCCTCTTGATCCTATATAGTAAGCGTCACGCGCCGTCACCCGAACCTTTTTTCCAGATGAGCCATGTTGAATGAAATATATAACCGTCAGATCCTGGATCTGGCGGGAAACATTCTCCGCCAAGGACGTCTGGCTGCGCCGGACGCGACCGCCAAGGCCCATTCGAAGCTATGCGGTTCGACGGTAATCGTCGACGTCGTCATGGATAATGGAAAAGTCGTTGATTTTGCTCACGAAGTGAAAGCTTGCGCATTGGGTCAGGCGGCTGCGTCGATCATGGCGCGCCATGTCATAGGCTCGACTGCGGCGGAGATTCGCCTCCTGCGCGATCAGGTCCGCGCGATGTTGAAGGAGAATGGCGCGCCGCCAGAGGGGAAATGGGCGGAAATCGCCGTCCTCGAGCCGGTCCGCGACTATAAGGCGCGGCATGCTTCGACTTTGCTGACCTTCGAGGCGACGCTGGAGTGCGTCGATCAGATCGAAGGGCGCGGCGCGGCGGCGCAGTCGAACGCCTCCGGGTGAAGGCGATCAATTGGTTGTGAAGGCGGTGTTTCGGCTGGCCGGAGCCCCCGCGAGCGCTGTCAGGGCAGGAACGGTATCTCGAGATTGAAGGCATGGGCGATGATGAGGCCGCCCGTAAATTCGTTGAGGGAGCCAAGGTTGTTGGGGATCGGGCTCGCCGCCGCGCTGGAGACGAGGCGATCGTAGCCGCCGAACGCCGTGGCGCTCCAGTTCGGCAGAAAATCATATTTGACCGAGGCGAGCGCGCCGACCGAGCCGAGGCCGCCAGTCGCCTGATAAGGCGTCACGCGTCCGTTGATGAAGGCCTGGGCCGGCGTGACCGAAAAATAACTGCGCATATATTGCGTGTCGCCGAGCTGGAGACGAGGACCGACCGCGAAGGTGAAGGCCCCGAATTTCTGGATCGCGTCGAAAGCGATGTTGGAGTCGAGACCGTCATGGCCGGAGACAGCCTGCCGCACCTCGGCGCGGGCGCGGAAATGCTCGGTGAACCAGAGTTCTGCGAAAATGCCGAGTTCGACGCTGGCGCCGACATAGGGCAGCCCATAGAAGGCGCCATTGCCGTTGCTTGTTCCCCGTGAGGGGAGGAGGCGCCCAACCGGGCCGGCTTTGATCCAGCCATAGTCGAGAAGCGCGAGCCCGATGCCGTCGTCGGGCGAACTGAACGGGCGCGCCTCGCCGGGGCGGCGCAGATCGAGGATCCCTGTTGGCCAGACGGTCACGGTTTTTGCGCCGGGAAAAGAGGTCTGCACCTGGGGGCCGAGGCCGACGGTGAGTTGCCAGCCTGTCGCCGGCGCCGCGGGCTGCGCAGGCGCCGCATCAGCCGCAAAGGCGACCGACGTCGTGCAGGACAGGATGCTGGCCAGCGCCAGTCTTTTAAGGATGGGCAAGCTGCGCACCTGTGTTCTGGATGGATCGGACGTAACCATTATCATGCAAGGACTCCCCCGCCGCGAGTGCAGATCAGCCACAGTTGCTTAAGATCGTATGAAGGGCCTTAATAAATCGATGAATCACGCGCCGAAAATCGGCCGCTCCTTGGCCCGCGCGGCCATTCGCGCCTACCAGCTGACGCTATCCTCGCTGGTCGGATCGCAATGCCGTCATCTTCCGACATGCTCCGCCTATATGGATGAGGCGATCGCCCGGCACGGGCTTTGGGCTGGCGGCTTCATGGGGCTCGCCCGCGTTTGCCGCTGCCAGCCGCTCGGCACCGCCGGCTTCGACCCGGTGCCGCGCGAACTGCCGCCCGACGCCGATTGGCTGCGGCCCTGGCGCTACGGCCTCTGGCGCGGCCCTTTGCCTGATCTGGCCGCGCCGGAGTCCGGCGAGACTGGCGAATCGCCTGAGGCGTGCGCCGCCGTCAGCGCAGCCGATCAGCCAGACGCAGCTCGACAAGCGTGAGGGCGACGGCGCAGGCGTTGGAGACATTGAGGCTCTTGATCGGGCCCGCCATATCGAGGCGCGCCACCAAATCGCAATTTTCGCGGGTGAGGCGGCGAATCCCCTTGCCCTCGCCGCCGAGAACGAGCGCGAGCGGGCGCGCAAGCGGCGCGGCGCCGAGCGAAGCCTCGCCCGCCGAATCAAGCCCAACCCGCAAATAGCCCAATTCGCCCAGGGTTTTCAGCGCGCGGGCGAGGTTGACGACATGGACGATAGGCGCATGTTCGAGGCCGCCTGAGGCCGCTTTGGCCAGCACGCCGGTCATCTCCGGCGCATGGCGCTCCGTCATCACCACCGCGTCGACGCGAAAGGCCGCCGCCGTGCGCAGAATCGCCCCGACATTGTGCGGGTCGGTGATCTGGTCGAGCACCAGAACGACGCCGCTCGCCTGCTCGATGTCGGCGAGATCGAGCGGTTCAAACGGCCGCGCTTCCAGCATCACCCCCTGGTGAACGGCGTCCGCGCCGAGACGCCGGGACAGCGCATCCGCCTCGACGATGTGCGCGCTGAGTCCGGCGCCGAGAATCTCGGCCGCAAGCTTTTCCGCGGCGGCCGGCGTCGCGAAAATGTCGAGGAGCTTGCGTTTGCGGCTGCGCAGAGCCTCGCGGACCGCGTGAAACCCGTAGAGCGCGACCAGTTCCTGCGACGGGCGCCGGAACGTCGCCTGTGGGTCGCCTGCCGCGCTGGAGGCGCGCGCGGCCTGGGCGGGCTTGGCGGCGCGGGCAGGTTTGGCTGGCGCATATGGCGCTGCGTTCGAGGCCGGGTAGGGACGATGGGACGCCGCCGGTCCGGCCGTTGGCTTTGCTTCAAACCGTCGCGGCTTCCGGGGGGGACGCGCGCTCCCCTTTGCGGCGGGCGCCTGCTTGCGGTCGCGAGTCACGCGGGGCCTTTCGGAACGAATTGCTTAAGGATGGGCCTCTGTCCTGTCACGGTCTGAGGCTGCGCGCAATCCGGCCGGGGAGGGCCACGTCGCCGGCTCTGGAGTTTTCGGTTGACAGCGGCGGGCCCCGTTCGCATAAGCGCGTTCACGAAAGTCCTGACGACGGGGCCTTTGGGGGAGTGTCCCGAGCGGCAAAGGGGGCGGACTGTAAATCCGCTGGCTACGCCTTCGTAGGTTCGAGTCCTACCTCCCCCACCATCAAGCGCATAGCTCCTCGCCTTCGACCGAGGCTACGGTCCGCAGGTTCGCGCAGGCGCAATGGCGTCGGTCGCGACAGGCCGGCCTGCTCGTTGGACTGATTTCCGAGCAGGGCTATATGGGCCGCGTTCAGCGCGGCGGCGAAGCGCGCGGATATTGCGCCATTCGCCGGATGCAGGGCGCCCGGAACTCCTCGGCGCCATATTCTTGCGTTTCGGAGACGATCGGATTTTGGCTGGACCACGATTCGGGCGGCCCCGGCGTTTCGCCAAGGCTGCCTGAATCGTCGGAAGCGGCCTATTCCAGATAGCCGTATTTTGAATAGTATTTCTTGTAGTAATGATTGCCGTGGTACCGCTCGTAGCGGCTCTGCGCCATCATGTCGACCTTGGTCAGGACGACGCCGAGCATGCGGTCGTAAATGCCTTGCGCCTCGGACAGACCGCGCTCGACGACGTCAATCCGGGTCTTGCCCCATTCGATTGCGTACACGTAGGTGTCGATGACGTGGCCGGTGGTGCGGACATCGACGATCGGCGCGACCGGCGACAGATCGACGATGATGTAATCATATTTGCCGCGCAGGCCGTCGATGAGGCTCTTCATCGCGGCCGATGCGAGGATCTCATTGGTGTGCGGCAGTTTCGACGTGGCGCCGGCGGGCAGGAAGTCCAGCCGGCTGCCGGGCAAGGTCTGAATCGAGGCGTCGAGCGACACATTGCCGATGACGACATCGATGAGACCCGGCGCTTCGGGCGCGAGCCAGCGCGACAGCGACGGGCTTCTGAGATCGCCGTCGAGAAGGAGCACCCGCCCGCCCGCATCCGCGATGAGATGCGCGAGATTGGAGGATAGAGTCGACTTGCCTTCATTGGGCAAGGTCGAGGTTACGCCGATGACCTTGTGCGACTTCAGTGCGCCGTTCAGATCGGCGGCGATCTTCACGGAGCGAACCGCCTCGGCGTAACGGGAGAAAGGCGCATCGACCACATTTCTGAGAAAGCTGCGCGGCTTCGCCTCGCTTCCATCGGCCGAGCCGCCGCCGTCTTTCGCGAGCGCGCCCGTCTTCAGCATGGGCGCCATCGCGAGGCAATTCACATGCAGCGTGTTTTCGATCTGATCGCTGGTGCGGAACACCCCGTCGGACGCTTCGCGCAAATAAGCGATGGCGAAGCTCAGCAGGCCGCCGCCGAACAGCGCGAGCGCCAGAGTGAGCGTCGTTTTAGGCGCGCTTTTGTTTTGGGGCGGAAAGGCCGGACTGATCATGCGGGTCTCGCTGATCGGAATGGAGTCCTGCTGCTGCACCGTCTCCATATAGCGCTGCAGGAAGTGGTCGTAGAGGGCGCGTGAGGTCTCGGCGTTGCTGCTCAATTCCCGCAGCTGAATTTGCGCCTGGTTCGACGTCTGCGACTGAGAGACGGCGTTGGCGAGGCTGTCCTTGAGGCTTTGTTCGCGGGCGCGAGCGATTTCGTAGTCGCTTTTGTAGCTTTCCGCGATCTTGCGCATTTGATCGGAAATGCTGTGCCGGATTTCCTCCATCTGCGTGCGCAGATTGACGGTTGCGAGGTGGTTTGCGCCGTATCGCTGGGAGAATATGGCCTCGCGTTGCGCCAGCTCCAGATATTGCTGGCGCAATTTGACGATGACTTCACTGTTGAGAGCGTCGGTGACAGACGCGTCCGGGACCTCCTGCGACATCACCGAAGTGATTCGATCAAGCTTCGCCTTTGCTTCGGCTGTCGCCGCGCTGGCGAGAATGAGCTGGCTGTTGACCTCCGACAGCTGCTGGTCGTTGATCAGCCTGCTCCCGCCGCCGCCGGCCGCTGGGCCGGTGTCGACGATATTGTTCTGCTTTTTGAAATCGACCACCGCGCGCTCGGCGGCGGCCGATTGCGTGCGCAATTCCTTGATGCGATCGAGCAGCCACACGCCGGCGCGTTTCGCAGCCTGATATTTGGCGTCCAGCTGATCATCGACGAAAGCCTCGACCACGGTATTGGCGATCCGGGCCGATTTCTCAGGACTGAGCGAGGTATAGGAAATGACGATGACATAGGTCAGGCCTTCGCGGCCGATCGACAGACCGTTGCGGAAATTGCCGAGCGCGATTTGTTCGCGCTGCTCCGTCGTCAGCTCCTTCGCAGGCGCCTGGGGAAACAGGAAGCTGAAAAGGCCTTTTGATTCGCTTTTGGGGGGCGGAACGAATTCAGGATCGTCGATCAGATGCAATTTGCGGATGACCGCCAGGGCGATATTGTCCGACTTCAGCATTTCCACTTGCGTTTGCACCGTGGAGGCGTCGATCTGGGTGTCGCCGAGGACGGATTCCTTGTCGAGCACTTGGACCTTGCGCGTGTCTATGACCATCGCGCCGGATGCTGTGAATCGTGGCGGCGTGTTGGCGAGATAGAGGATCGCAAGGGCCAAACTGCACAGGACGATGACCGAAACAATGGGCAGCTGCCGCCGGAGGATGCGGATGGCGTCCTGAATGGCTTCGATCAAAGGCCCGACGACCTTCGGCGCCTCGTGTCCGGAAAGAGAAGCTCGCTTGTTTATTTGCAGCATCGGTGTCAACTCGCTGTCGGCCTGATCGAAATGATTGCTTTGACGGTCACATATACGCGCTCGCGCACGCTCTGCTATATTCGTTTTGCATGAACCTGACATGGCCTTGACAGGCGCCCGCTGCGTGGCGACAAATTAGACCTGCCAAAACCTTGCCCGCTTCTTTGAGCGCCCTTCGATACTCTTTGCCACGAGCCTATGCTTCGACGTCTGGCGGCGCATCCGCTGCCGGGGCGTCCGCGCGCCATCGCGCACACGTGACCGATGTTGCGAAATTCGCCCTCCGGCAAAGCCGGCTGCTTTTTTTGACTAACGAATAATGATAACAGCTGGGCCGTAGAATTGCAATTGAAAGAGTTCTTCGCCGGATGGACAAGACTCCAGCCTGTCTGAATATAATAAGTTTTGAATATTCGTAGGGGGCGGGGTAATATATTTTTGTATCTCGATGAGCGCGCGCTGATTGATGTTTGGCTATGGCCGATAGGGCAGGTCAATGCTTTCCTCAATCAACGGCGAATGGCCACCGCAGGAAGTTCAACCGAAAATATACTGGCTTGGCGGGAGGCGAGCGGGATCCTCGCTTCCGCGCACCGTAGCCTGGTCCTGGCGCTCAAGTAAGCAAAAAGAAGGCCAGCGCCTCCAATCGCTGACCAACGGCGCCGGGGCGAGAAGCCGAAAGAGAGCCATCTCCGAGCCTGGGGGCTTCGAATGGTCGGCGCGCGCATCTGTTCAGGCGCTAGGCTCTCTAGACCCGGCCGCTTGGCTCACGGAAACTCGTGGATCGGCCGCGCGGACAGTTTGTCGCCGGCGGGATCGAGACTCCAGCTTCATCCGTTTTCTAGCTCTGCCGCGCGGCGCGCCAGGATCCTGCACATTGCAACGTCGGCGATGTCCAGGTCCCCGACCCGGTCCCCCCGCTGACTTTTCCGGCGGCATTGGCGACTTGTTCATCGCGCCGGAAGGCCAGCGCGACGACGCCCCTTTGATCGATTTGCCCCGACGCCAGCATAAATCCGTCGGCGGGCGAGGTGACGCGCCCGGCGGCGACGCTGATCGTCCAGCGGTAAACCCGGTCGCAGGAGCCTCGAAGGGTGACAATCTCGACGGAATAGACGCCGTCATGAGTCGTCAATGCGGCTTGGCGAGGCTTTTGCGCGCCATCCGAAGCTGTCGATCCGCCGAGGCAGGCGGCGGCCAGGGCGGCCGCAAAAAAAGATTGGCGGCGGCGGACGCTGCCCATTTTCGAGACTCCTGTCGAAACCAGGATGAAATTCGCAGATTTTCTCGCCGGGGCCAAGCTTTGTCGAAGCCTGTCCCGCGGCCTCCGGGCGTTGGCGCGAGCGCTGCGCAATCGCGTGGAGCCGGGAACATGCCGCGCGAGCGCAGCCCGGGCGCGGCTATTTGACCCGGTCGCCCACATGGATTGGCGGCAGAGGCGCCGGGCGACGATCCTTGCCGAGGGCGACGAAAGTGAAAATCGCCTCCGTCACCTTGTTCACCGCCTCTTCCTCGCGGTAGCGGCGCCAGGCTTCCACCTTGATTCGCATAGAGGTGCGGCCCTCGCTCAAGAGACGCGCATAGAGGCTGACTTCGTCGCCGACATAGACTGGACTGAGAAAGGTCATGCCCTCGACCGTCACAGTCGCGCAGCGCGCGCGCGCGCGACGGGTTGCGACGCTGCCCGCCGCGAGATCCATCTGCGACATCAGCCAGCCGCCGAAAATATCGCCGGCGGGATTGGTGTCGGCCGGCATGGCGATCGCGCGAATCACCGGCGTCTCATCGGGAGGGATTAGCTGTTCAGCTTTTGCGTCCGCGCGTTCATCCGGCTTGCCCGTGGCCATGGTCCTCATTCCTCGCCATATTTTTCATGTCTTGCCGCAGTTGAGCTATAGCTCACTTCGCCGGCACGGGGCATGCTAAATCGCCCTCTTCGCATTTGAGATAGACAGCGAGCCCCTTGATGCGGTCCGCCGTCATGCTCGCGCGGCAATTCAGCAAGATGGTCGGGTAGATGCTTCCGCCCTCCACGCCGCTGGCCGAAAAAGCGCATTCGGCGTCCCGAAACCGAACCCACAAGCGCTGCGAAGCGACGAGAAGCTGTTTTGTCTCCTGGCTGTCCTTCAGCCGTTCGAGGATCTCCTGGTAGGTTTTATTCAGTTCCGCGTCGGCGCGCTTCAGCGCCGCGTCCTCGCATAGGTTCATATCCGTTTGCGAGGCCGAACTCGCGCAATCGTCGGCGCGGACCTGACAAATCGAGGCTGCGGCAATGAGACAGGCTAAAAGGGTGAGACGCATCGGGCGCTTTCTTTACGCGGCGCGGTCGACCGCAAATCGGCGTCGTTTTGGCCGGCTTTCCGACTGCGCCGCCGCCTGAAACATAGACTTGAGCGCGAATCGTGGAAACTGTTTGTCGGACGACTTGACCTCAGGCGAGCAGATTTGGCCAGATGGATGCGAAGATGGACCGTTATGCCAGAGGGCGCCGCTATGCCGGAAAAAACGAAGAACACTTCGCTGCGTCTCCATGTCTTCCCGCATGCGTGGGAGGTCAATCCCAGTCCCTTCTGCCTGAAGGTGGAAACCTATTGCCGGCTGGCCGGGATCGCGACCGAGATCGTTCCAGCGCTTCCGTTCCGGGCCCCCCGTGGAAAGCTTCCCTTTCTCGAAAACGGACGCGAACGCATTCCCGACAGCGGACTGATCATCGATTATCTGAAGAGCCGCTTTGGCGATCCTCTCGACGCCGGTCTCAACGCCGGGCAGGCGGCGACGGGGCATCTGCTGCGGCGCACCTGCGAGGAAAGCCTCTACTTTGTTTTCCTTTATTCGCGCTGGATCGATCCCGAGGGCTGGAGGGTCGTTAGGCCTGCGTTCTTCGGTTCGATGCCGCCTCTCGTGCGCGATGCGGTGGCGGCCATGGCCCGCAGAGGCGTTCGGCGCGCGCTCGATGCGCAAGGATATGGCCGTCACACGCGTGCCGGGATCTATGCGATCGGCGCCGCCGACCTCGATGCGCTCGCCGTCGCGATCACTGGACGAACATTTGCCGTAAGCGATGCGCCGACATCGTTCGATGCGACGCTTTATGGGATCTTGGCGAATCTCCTCTTGCCACCCGTCGAAACCGAGCTGACTCGGCAGGCGCGGCGTTATCCAGAGCTTGTCGCTTACGTCGAACGCATGCGGTCGACGCTTCCCACGAAACAAACGCCTTAAAGCGCGTGCGCGATGACGAGGCCGATGCCGACGCCGGCGAGCGCGGCCGCGACGCCGATCGCAACGGTCTCCGCAACCGTCCGCGCAAGCGGCCGGCGGCCGACCCGGGCGCGGCCGATTCCAAGGCAGATCAGCAATAACATGGTGATCGCGGTCGAGACCCAGCGCGCTTCCGGGACGGGCATCAGCGCGAAGGGAACGATCGGGATCGCCGCTGACACGAAATCGGCGACCAGCATCCAGAGCGCATGCGCGAGCGGGCTCTCGGCTGTATCGGGCGCGATGGGGGCCATCATGGCGGAAGCGACCCCACGCAACAGGTCCGGCTTCGATCGGATGAGCGTCGAGACGAGGGCGGTCTGGGCGTCCGCGACGCCGGCTTCGCGCAGGCGCCCGGCGACGCGATCGACGACCGCTTCAGGATTTCCTTCGATCTCGGAGGCGAGCCGGGCGCTGAACGTTCGCGCCTCGTCGAGATTGGTTTCGATTTCGAGATAGGTTCCAGCCATCATCGACACGGCGGCGGCGCAGGCGCCGGACGCGCCGGCGATCAACACAGTCATATTGTCGGTTGTGGTCGCCGCGACTCCGAGCACGAGGCCGAAGATCGAGACGGTGCCGTCCTCCATGCCGAAGACAATGTCGCCCGCGCTCGCGACGAGCGATTTCTTCAGACGTTCAAACAGGGATGGGCCGGCCAATCGAAGTCCCCCCGGGGCAATTCGGTAGCCTATTACCATATTCGGCGGCTACGCCGAAGCCTCAATGGGTCTCCGACGCCCGGCGCGTTCGACCGGGCTGCAGGTCAATCGATCAGATCGAGAAAAGAGCGGCCTTCGCGATCTTCCGTCTCGACGATCCAGATGTCCGGGTCGAATTTGATCTGGCGGGCGATCTTCAGTTCGGCGTCGGCCGGATCGATCCAGGGCTCAGCATGCAGCCGCGCGAACAAGCGCTCCGCACCGCCCTGCGCCTCGCTCTGCGGCGCGGGACCGAACAGGGCGGCGGCGCCGTCGAGCCGGTCGAGCTTGACCAGGATCGCGCCGGCCTCCGCCGCGCCGCGCCGGCGCAGGACCGCGCCCGCCCCTTCATGCGCGCAGCGGCGCAGATAGGCTGAAACCCAGAAGTCGGCGCGCAGCCTCATTTGATTGCTTGTCCTCTCATCTTTCAGGGCAAGGCGGCGCGCGGTAGAACGGCCTTTGCCGGATATTCGCGCCAGATGCGTTTGCGAATCGATTTGCGAACCTATTTGATGGACGGGCTCATCGCCAGACCGGCGCGGCGCAGACCTGTTTCTATTGCGGCAAGGAAGATCTCATGGCAGCGCTCGACACGGTTCTGGACAAGATCGACGCCAATCTCGAATCTGCGCTCGCTCGCTTGTTCGAGCTGATCAAAATCAAATCCGTTTCCACCGATCCCGCCCATGACGGCGACTGCAACGCCGCGGCGGAATGGCTGGCGAAGGAACTCAGCTCGCTCGGTTTCGAGGCTTCCGTGCGGCCGACGGACGGACATCCGATGGTCGTCGCCCACGCCAAGGCCGACCGGCCCGACGTGCCGCATCTTCTGTTCTACGGCCACTATGATGTGCAGCCGGCCGATCCGCTGGAACTCTGGGAAACGCCTCCCTTCGAGCCGCGCATCGTCGACGCCGCGACGGGGAGGCAAATCGTTGGACGCGGCGTCGCCGACGACAAGGGCCAGCTGATGACGTTCGTCGAGGCTGTTCGCGCTTTTAAGGAATCCGGCGGCCTGCCTTGCCGGATCAGCGTCTTGCTCGAAGGCGAGGAGGAGACCGGATCGCCGTCTCTTCCGGCTTTTCTCGCCGCCAACAAGAAAGAGCTTGAAGCTGATCTTGCGCTCGTCTGCGACACGGGGATGTGGGACCGCGGGACGCCCGCGATCACCACCATGCTGCGCGGCCTCGTGCTTGAGGAAGTCATCGTCCGCGGCGCCGATCGCGATCTGCATTCTGGCATTTTCGGCGGGGCGGCGGTGAATCCGATCCATGTCCTCGCGCGCATCATCGCGGGCCTCCACGACGACGAAGGACGCATCACGCTCCCCGGCTTTTATGACGGCGTTTCCGAATTGCCGGAGGAGGTCGCAGAGCAATGGCGCAACCTCGCCTTTAGCGAGGCGGATTTTCTCGGCGCCGTCGGCCTCTCGATCCCCGCCGGGGAGCAGGGCCGCAGCGTGCTGGAGATGGTCTGGTCGCGTCCGACCTGCGACGTCAACGGAATCATCGGCGGCTATACCGGAAAAGGTTCGAAGACGGTGCTGCCGGCGCAGGCGAGCGCCAAATTTTCGTTCCGGCTCGTCGGCAATCAGGATCCGGCCAAAATCGCGGAGAGTTTTCGCGCCTATGTTCGCAAGAGCCTCCCCGGCGATTGCCGCGCCGAGTTCGTCTCGCATGGCTCTTCGCGGGCGCTGCAACTGCCGTTCAGTTCGGAGGAGCTGTCCCGCGCGAGCCGGGCGTTGCAAGCCGAATGGGGAACCGAGCCTGTGCTTGCCGGCTGCGGCGGGTCGATCCCGATCGTCGGCAGCTTCAAGACCGACCTTAAGATGGACACGCTGATGATCGGTTTTGGCCTTGAGGACGATCGCGTCCATTCGCCCAACGAGAAATATGAATTGAGTTCCTTTCATAAGGGCGCCCGCAGCTGGGCGCGGATACTGCACGCCCTCGCACAGTGACGCACCCGCGGCCGGCGTCGCCAGCCTTATAGGCCTTCGGCGGGGTTGGCGGCGGCGCGCGCGGACGGGCGCAGCTTGACGCCGGCGATGCCAAGGCCGCCGATCAGCACAACGCCGTAGACGAGGGCGCCGCCCGCGCCGAGCAGCAGCAGCTCCGCCACATGATTGAGGCGGCCGAAATGCGCGGCGATGCGCTGGACGGGGGGCGCCGAAAAAAGCGCGAAAAAGGCGAGCGCGCAGGAGGCGGCCGAGACGCAGGTCGCGGTTTGCCACAAAACCATGTCCGGCTTCATCGAGCCGCGCCGGATGGCGAAGATGGCGAGCAGCACGAGATTGATCCAGGCTCCGAAGGCGGTGGCGCCGGCGAGGCCCGGCGCGCCGAAAGGCTTGAACAGGATCAGCTTCAGCCCGATGTTGAAGGCGACCGCCGTGAGCGAAATGATCATTGGCGTGCGTGTGTCGCCATCCGCCTGGAAGCTCGCCACCGCCGAGCGCAGGAGGACGATCGCGATGATGCCGAATCCATAGGCCGACAGCACGGCGGCGGAAGCGTCCGCATCGTCGAGGGTGAATGCGCCGCGCACGAAAATGCCGCGCATGATGAATTCCGGGATCATGATGAAGGCGACGAAGAACGGCGCCGTCAGCGCCAGCGACAGCGCCATGGTCCGGTTCTGGGCGTGCAGGGCGCCGCCGGGGTCTCCGGCGGCGAGAAAGCGGCTCATCCGCGGCAAAAGCACGGTGCCCGCGGCGATGCCGATGACGCCGAGCGGCAACTGATAGATGCGGTCGGCGTAATAGATCGAGGAAGGGCCGCCGGTCGGCAGCAATGACGCGATGATGGTGTCGGTGAAGAGCGCGATCTGAACGCCCGCCGAACCGATCACCGCCGGTCCCAGCGTCGTCAGAAAGCGCCTGACGTTTGGCGTCATCGCCGGCCAGGCGAAGCGCTCCAGAATGCCCGCGCGCCAGGCCGCGAAGCTCGTCAGGGCGAGCTGCAGCACGCCGGAGACGGTGAGGCCCCAGCTCGCCGCCGCGGCGGCGTTCGGAAACAGGAAGGCGACGCCGAGAAAGCCGATCATCACGACGTTCATGAGGACCGAGGTGAAGGCGGCGGCGGCGAAAAGCCCATGCGCGTTCAAGGCGCCTGACTGCAGCGTCACAAGCGTCATCAAAAGCAGATAGGGAAAGGTGATCTTGGTCAGCGTCACCGTCAGGGCGAACTTGTCGGGATATTCGCGATAGCCGGGCGCGAGCAGGTCGATAAGGGTCGGCGTGAAGACGAGGGCGAGCGCCAGCAGGATGAGTTGCAGGACGAGCAGGCCGACGAAGATCTGGCCCGAGAAGCGCCGGGCGCCGTCGAGGCCTTCGCCGTGCAGCACGCGTGAATAGGTCGGCACGAAGGCCGCGTTCCAGGCCCCTTCGCCGAAAATGGCGCGAAAATGATTGGGCAGACGCTGCGCCACGACGAAAGCATCGGCGAGAAGGCCGGCGCCGAGAATTGCCCCGAGCAGGACATCGCGCAGAAAACCCGCGCCGCGCGAAAGCAGCGTGATGCCGCCGACCGAAAGCAGGTTTTTATACATTGATGGCTCAGGCCCAGTCGCGGCGCGCTTGCGGGGAAAGCTCGTCGTGAATGAAGGGCGTCAGCCCGACGCGCTCCTCGATGAGATAGAGCGGGCGCCGCTTCACCTCCGCGAAGATGCGGCCGATATATTCCCCGAGTATGCCGAGCGAAAGCAGCTGAATGCCGGCGAAGAAGGTGATCGACACGATCAAAGAGGCGTAGCCAGGAACGTCGACGCCGAAGATCAGCGTCCGGACGACGTAAATGGTGGCGAGCGCCAGCGCAAACGCCGATATCGCGAGGCCGACATAGGTCCATATCTTCAGCGGCATGGTCGTAAACGACATCAGCCCGTCGAGCGCAAAATGGGTCAGCTTGCGATAGCTGAATTTGGACTGGCCGCGCAGCCGCGGCGCGACTTCGAAGGGCACGCCGATCGATTTGAATCCGATCCAGGCGTAGAGCCCTTTCGAAAAGCGCGCATGTTCGCGCATGGTCCGCAGCGCGGCGACGGCTGTTGCATCGAGCAGGCGGAAATCGCCAGCGCCCTGCGGCAGCCGCGTTTCCCCCAACGCGTCGAACAGCCGGTAGAAGCGCTGCGTCAGCAATCGGCGCAGCGGCGCATCGGCGGCCCGGTCGATACGCTGGCCATAGACGTTTTTATAGCCCTCCCGCCATTTTTCGATGAAGCTCGGGATCATTTCCGGCGGATGCTGGAGGTCCGCGTCCATGATGATCGCGGCGGCGCCGCGGGCGTGATCCAGCCCCGCCGCAATGGCGATTTCCTTGCCGAAATTACGGCTGAGCGCGATGGCGCGAATGCGCGGATCGCCGTCATGGATCTTGCGCAAGATCTCGAGCGTTTGATCGGTCGAGCCGTCGTCGACGAAAATGATCTCGAAAGAGCGCGCGCATGATTCGAGAACCGGAATGAGCCGATCCAGCAAAGGCCGCAGATTGTCGGCCTCATTATAGATCGGCGCGATGATGGAAAGCTCGGCTTCCGCCATCGCAGTCTCGGATCTCATCATTGACCTTTTTCTTTCATGGATCGCACAAATTTGCTTGGACGTCAGGCGTTGAGGGTCTCGTCGGCCGCCCGCCGCGCCCGCGCCGGCGCGCTGCGGGGACGGGCGCAAATATTGCCCTGGCCGTCGGAAACGAATGGCCCGGCAAAACGGTTGTCGCTCCAAATTGAAGCGAAATTTGCGTTCGATGCTCTAGGCTTTGGCATTGAATTGCGCAAGACAGGGTCTAAAATTCACGTTGTGGCCTTGGGCGGAAAGTGACCGGTCCGGCAGTCGGCGAGCGTGGCGGAGGAGGCGGGAGCATGGGCGAAAAGGACGGCGGCGGCCGGATTTCCTCGTCGATCAGCCTCTGCGCCGATGATTTCGGCCTGTCGCCCGGCGTCAATCGAGGCGTTCTTGAGGCGTTGGCGGCCGGCCGTCTCAGCGCGGTCAGCGTGATGACGACGCGCCCGTCGTGGCCGGAGGGCGCGGCGGCGTTGCGCCGTTATGCGGCGCGGGCCGACATTGGCCTCCACCTCAACCTGACCCTTGGGGCGCCTCTGAGCTCGATGCCGCGCTTTGCGTCATCAGGACACTTTCCGGACATTTCGCGCCTTCTCAAGTCGGCCCACAAGGGCGAACTGCCGGAGCTGGAGATCAGGCGCGAGATCGCCCGCCAGATCGACGGCTTCGTCGAACATTTTGGCGCGCCGCCGGATTTCGTCGACGGTCACCAGCATGTCCATGTCCTGACGCGAATCCGCAATTGGCTGTTCGACGAACTCGACGCGCGGGGCCTGGCCGGGAAAATCTGGCTGCGCGACGCCGCCGATCGTCCTTCGCGCATTCTGCGGCGCAATACGGAGCTGAAGAAAGCCTTCGCCATCGCCTGGCTCGGCCGCGGATTCGCGCGGGAGGCCGCCGCGCGTGGATACGCCACCAATGAGGGGTTTTCCGGCTTTTCGGGCTTTGATCCCTGCGGCGATTACGCCGCTGATTTCGCAGCCTATCTGCGCGCGCCGGGGCGGCGCCATCTCATCATGTGTCATCCCGGCTATTGCGACGCCGAGCTGGTCCTCATCGATCCGGTGACGCTGACGCGGGAAAGGGAGTTGAGCTTCCTGCTTTCTCCGGCGTTCGTGGAGACGCTTGAGCGCGCCTCGCTCAAACTGGCGCGGATGACGCCGCCGAGGATCGAGATCGCGGCGTGAGTTTTCGCGCTCAACCCAAGGATGGCGTCGCCTTTGTGACGGGGGCGAGTTCGGGCATCGGCCGCGCGGTCGCGCTCTTGCTGGCGCGGCGCGGCTTCACCGTCGCGGTGAGCGCGCGCCGCGCCGCCGAACTTGACGCGCTGGCGGCGCAGGATCCCCGCATCTTCGCCTTTCCGGGCGACGTCGCGGACGCCAGCGGAATGGCTGCGATCATAGCAGCCATCGAAGCGGCGCATGGGCCGGTCGTACTCGCCTTCCTCAATGCGGGGGTCTACTTTCCCGGCGAGCGCGACGGGTTTGACGCTGAAATCGCCTGGCGCACCTTCGAGGTCAATGTCGGCGGCGTGATCAATTGCCTCGGTCCGCTGCTCGCCGCGATGGAGGCGCGCGGGCGAGGGCAGATCGCGATCACCTCGTCGCTGGCGGGATATGGCGGCATTCCAGGCTCGATGGCCTATGGCGCCAGCAAGGCGGCGCTGATCTACATGGCCGAGGTTCTGCGCATGACCCATGAGGCCGCCGGGCTCACCATTCAGATCGTCAATCCGGGCTTTGTCGAAACGCCGATGACGGAGCCGAACAGCGATTTCGAGATGCCCTTCATCATGAGCGCGGAGCGGGCGGCGAAGATCATCTGCGACGGATTCGAGCGGAGCGGTTTCGAGATCGCTTTTCCGCGCAGGCTGGCCTACGTCTTCAAGGCGGCGCGGCTGCTGCCCTATGCGCTGCTGCTGCCATTGATGCGGCGAATGACGCGGCGCGTACGGCGGGACAGCTGACGGGGCGGCGCAGAAACTTCGGGGGGAAATATGCGATCAGTTCTCTTGGCGCTCGCCATCAGCGTGGCGGCGGCCGGCTCGGTACGCGCGGACGACCACCTGCTCCATGACGCGAGCGATCTGCCCGGTTTCGTGCTGTTCCACGAATCGGGCGCCCCCGGCATGGTTATGGCTGTCGTGCGCGGCGACGAGAGCGTCGTCCTCGGCTTCGGCGAGACCGAAAAAGGCAATGACAGGACGCCGGACGGAAACAGCCTCGTGCGTCTCAATTCGATCACGAAGGTCTTTGCGACCGAAGTACTCGTCTCGCTTGTCGCCGACGGCAAATTACGCCTGACCGATACGTTGCAGCACGCCACGAGGGCGGCGAAAACGCCGGCCTTCGGCGGTCGGGAAATCACACTGCTCGATCTCGCCACCTATACGGCGGCCTTGCCGCGCGAGATGGGCGAGGCGCCGGAGGGCGTTATGCCCCGCGCGTGGCCGACCCGCGCCGACCGCTCGAACTGGCTCAGCCATTACCAGTTGCCCTGGGCGCCGGGCACGGTCGCTTCCTATTCCAACCTCGGCTTTGACCTCCTTGCCGACGCCATCGAAACGTCGGGCGGCAAACCCTATCCCGATTTGCTGCGCGAGCGCGTCACCGGTCCGCTTGGCATGGCGGATACGGGATTTTCGCCGACGCCCGAGCAATGCAAGCGTCTGATGATCGGCAGCGGCATTGGCGGACCGAGCCCCTGCGTCGATACGCAGGCGACCGATGGAAGCGGCGGCCTCTACAGCACGGCCAACGACATGGCGCACTGGCTGCGCCACAATCTTGACGACTCCAATGAGACGCTGGCGTTGAGCCACGCCATCTATCGCCAGCGTCAGGCGCTTCCCGCCGCGATCGGCTTCGACGAAGGTGGGCCGATGGCCGGCCTCGGCCTCGGCTGGGTCATTTTGAACGCCGACGGGATTCGTCCGGCGCTTGTCGCAAAAAGCGGCGCCGGCGTCGGCTTCATGAGCTATATCGCCTTCGCGCCCGGCCGTGGCGTTGGCGTGTTCGTCGCCGTAAACCGCGTCGATTTCGGCATGTTCGCGAAGATGACGGAGGTCGCGCACGGCATCATCGCTAATCTCGTCACGCGGTGATCGTCGAGCCGGTCGCCCGGCATTGCCGCCGCGCAAATTATTCCCGGGTTTGCGCGAAGGCCTCTAGCGCCCGCGCGCGGCCTTCGGCGAGGTCGACAATCGGCTTGGGATACGTCTCGCCCAATGCCACGCCGGCTTTGCGCAAAAGGGGCGCAGGCGCCGCCCAGGGCCTGTGGATCCATTTGTCCGGCAGCGCGGCGAGCTCGGGAACCCAGCGGCGCACATATTCGCCGCCGGAATCAAACTTCTCGCCCTGCAGCACCGGATTGAAGACGCGAAAATAGGGCGCGGCGTCGGCGCCCGAGCCCGCGACCCATTGCCAGTTCAGCGGATTATTGGCCGGGCAGGCGTCGCAAAGCGTATCCCAGAACCATTCCTCGCCGATGCGCCAGTCGACCAGCAGATGCTTCACGAGAAACGAGGCCGCGACCATGCGGACGCGGTTATGCATATAGCCTGTCGTCCAGAGTTCGCGCATGCCGGCGTCGACCAACGGATAGCCCGTGCGTCCGCGCCGCCATGCGGTGAGTTCGTGCGGCGGCGGATCGCGCCAGGGCATCCGGTCGAAGCGGGACTGAAGATTGACGCTTGCCGCGTTCGGATGGCTGAAGAGGACGTGGTGATTGAACTCCCGCCAGACGATTTCGCTCAGGAATTTGTCGGCGCCATTGGCGACATTTGAGTCCCTTGCGTCGGCTTCGCGGATGGCGGCGATGATCTGGCGCGGAGAGATTTCGCCAAAGCGCAGGTGCGGCGACAGGCGGGAGACGCCGGACTTCGCCGGGTTGTCCCGGCTGGCGGCGTAATCCACAATTTCGTTCGCAAGAAAGGCTTCGAGGCGTTTTCGCGCGCTTTCCTCGCCGGGGGTCCAGTTGGCCCGCAGTCCGGCCGCCCAGTCTGGATTTTTCGGGGGAAGGTTGAGCTGCGCAAGGGTGACGCGCTTCGGCCCTGTCACAGGGTAGGGCAAAGCCAGGATCCTGGACGGCGCCGCAATCGGATCGCCCGGGCCGGGCCGGGCGCTGGCGGCGCGCCAATAGGCCGAATAGACCATGAAGGCGCCGCCGTCGCTTTTCTTCACCTCCCACGGTTCATGCAAGAGCTGACCGGGAAAACTCTCCACCTTGACCCCGGCCTCGGTCAGCCGCGCTTCCAATGCCGCATCGACGGCGATTTCCGGCCCGCCAGAGCGTCGAGTCCATAACGCCGTGCGCGCGCCGGCCGCCGCCGCCAGATCCGGCAAAATCTCCTCAGCGCGGCCGCAAAAAAGATCGAGCCGGCCGCCGCGCATCTCAAGGTCCCTGCCGAGGGCCGCCAGCGAATAATGCAGCCACCAGCGCGCGGCGCCGCCGCGCCGGCGGAAACCCGCGCTCGCCTCGTCGAGAACATAGATGCAAAGGAGCGGGCCGCCCCCGGCGCAGGCCGCCGTCAGCGCTTCATTGTCGCCAAGGCGCAGATCGTCGCGAAACCAGACGATTGCGGGCGCTGGTCCGCTCGTGCCGCGCGTCATGTCGCTCCCCGGGGCTTGAAACGCATCATTCTTCGGGCGGCCCACGCGCCGCTTGCGCCTGCGGCCCCGATCGCCTAAGCGGATTTCTCAACGGCAAAGGACGCTTCATGGCGCAGGATAAACTGCACGAAACGATTGTCCGTCACCACGATAAAGTGCTGATCGTCGATTTTGGCTCTCAGGTGACGCAGCTGATCGCGCGTCGCGTGCGCGAGGCTGGCGTCTATTGCGAGATCGCGCCGTTTCAGTCGGCGGAGAAGGCGTTCGCGGAGCTTTCGCCCAAGGCCGTCATTCTGTCCGGCGGCCCAAGTTCGGTGCTGGACGCGGGGTCGCCGCGCGCGCCCGCCGCGCTGTTTGACGCCGGCGTGCCAATTCTCGGCATCTGCTATGGCGAGCAGGTCATGGCGGAGCAGCTCGGCGGCAAGATCGTCGCGGGCCATAGCGACAGCCGCGAATTCGGCCGCGCTGAGGTCGAGGTCTTGCGTCCGAGCGCGCTTTTTGACGGCGTTTGGGACGAAGGCAAGAGCTATCCCGTCTGGATGAGCCATGGCGACGCGGTGAGCGAATTGCCGCCGGGGTTTGCGCCGATTGCGACCTCGCCCTCGGCGCCCTTCGCTGCCATCGCCGATGAGGCGCGCAGGCTCTATGGCGTGCAGTTCCACCTTGAGGTTGTCCACACGCCCGACGGCGCGCGGCTCATTTCCAATTTCGTGCATAAGATTGCTGGCGCCAGCGCCGACTGGACGATGGGCGCCTTCCGGCAGGAGGCGATCGCCTCGATCCGGGCGCAGGTCGGCTCGGGCCGCGTGCTCTGCGGCCTCTCGGGAGGCGTCGATTCGGCCGTCGCCGCCGTATTGATTTTCGAGGCGATCGGCGAGCGGCTGACCTGCGTCTTCGTCGACCATGGCATGTTGCGCCAGGGCGAGGCCGAGGAGGTCGTCAGCCTTTTTCGCGGCCATTACAATATTCCCCTCGTCCATGTCGAGGCGAAGGAGCTATTTCTCGGCGCCCTGACCGGCATTCGCGACCCGGAAGAGAAGCGCAAGATCATCGGGCGCCTGTTCATCGCCGCCTTCGAGGCCGAGGCGAAGAAGATCGCCGCCGACGGGCGCGGCGCGCCGGAGTTTCTGGCGCAAGGTACGCTCTATCCGGATGTGATCGAAAGCGTCTCCTTCAGTGGCGGTCCGTCGGTGACGATCAAGTCGCACCATAATGTGGGCGGCCTGCCCGAGCGCATGAACATGAAGCTCGTCGAACCCCTGCGCGAATTGTTCAAGGACGAGGTGCGCGACCTCGGCCGCGAGCTTGGCCTGCCGCAAGCCTTTGTGGGCCGGCATCCGTTTCCGGGGCCGGGCCTCGCCATCCGCTGTCCGGGCGGCGTGACGCCCGAAAAGCTCGAGATCCTGCGTCAGGCCGACGCCATCTATCTCGACGAGATCCGCAAGGCCGGGCTCTATGACGAGATCTGGCAGGCCTTCGCCGTGCTGCTGCCGGTGCAGACGGTTGGCGTGATGGGCGACGGGCGCACCTATGAATTCGTTTGCGCGCTGCGCGCCGTCACCTCGGTCGATGGCATGACGGCGGATTTCTATCCCTTCGATATGGGTTTTCTCGGCCGCGCGGCGACCCGCATCATCAATGAAGTGAAAGGCGTCAACCGGGTTGTTTATGACGTGACGAGCAAGCCGCCGGGGACGATCGAGTGGGAATGATCTGACGTGGTTCGCGGCGTTTCGCGCGCTATCTGCTGCCGTCCCGCTACGACGCCGATGCCGCGCATGTCGCGCGCGGCCTTCAATCGCGTGACCACGGCCGTCGTTGCGCGGGCGAAAAAGGAGGGGCTGCCGCTGGAGCCGTTCACGCTGCACGATCTGCGCCGGACAGGCTCGACGTTGTTGAACGAGATGGGGTTCAACAGTGATTGGATCGAAAAGTGCCTCACCCACGAGGACGGGCGCTCGTCGCGCTGCGTCTACAACAAGGCGGAGTACGAACTGCAACGCCGACACATGCTTCAGGAGTGGGCCGACATGGTCGATGCCTGGGTGAATGGCGAGAAGCGGGCGCCGACGCTGTTGCCGCCGTCAATGCCGTTCACGGGCGCGGAAGCGGCGTCGTGACCGGAACCACCTGCAATACGACGGCGTCAGGAGCTATCCACATCTGTGGAGAAAGTGACGCGTGGATGGGAACATTCGCAGGAGCTTCATCACTTGACCCATTCCGTTCGCCCCAAGCACCGCCGGGACAACTACGGGTCGTCGCGAATAGGGTCATGGGGGGAAGCCGGCGGCTTTTGGCGTGTGCATCTCCTGCATCGAGCCCAATCCATGATATCCTTAAGTGATCATGTCCCTCGCAATAGCTGCCATTTGGCTGGCTTCGAAGGATCGCGTCTCTTTCCTTGATGGAAGCCCGACAGGGAATTCGAATGGACGTTGTCGAAACCGCTCGACTGATCTTGAGAAATTTCAGACAGGGTGATGCAGCCGATCTGTTTGCGTATTTGCACCAACCCAGATCGAGTTGTTTCTTCTCTCTCAAACTAGACGATCTCGGTGCTGCGGAAGCAGAAGTGGCAATGCGCAGCAAGAACGACGAGCATATTGCCGTGTGCTTGCGAAGCTGCGACAAGCTGATCGGTGATGTGTTCTGCATCCATGAGCCTCCCGACACATATTCCGTTGGGTGGAATTTCAACGCGGATTTTGGCGGCACCGGGTTCGCCTCCGAGGCCGCATGGGCTCTCTTCGAGCATCTATTTTCGGTGAAGCGAGCCCGGCGCCTCTACGCTTATGTGGAGGAAGACAACATCGCCTCGCAGCGCTTGTGTGAAAAACTGAGGATGAGGCGGGAGGGACTGTTCAGAGAGTTCGTATCCTTCGTGACGGATGACGAAGGCGTCCCGATATTCGAGAACACGATGCAGTACGCCATCCTGCGAAAAGAGTGGGAATGAAATGATGTGGCTCGCGAGGTTTCGCGGGCTATCGCCACGTCACCATAACTAGCTGAATTCGAAGAAAAAATCAAGTTAACACTATCGGAGCCTGCCGCCGCAAAGCGACGGGCTCTGACGGTGCGCGCGACGGTATGCGTTTTTCGTCGCCAGCCGCATTTTGACTGTTGATTTCCGCTTCGAACTGACGCGGGACTTTCATTGAGAATTCTTCCAGGGTCATATCTCAGCGGAAATCAACAACGCTGCTCACTCGACCGCTGGCATCAGCGCCTCCCGCGCTAGCGCGGCTTGGACCGATGGTCGCTGCGCAACCCGCCGCTTGTAATTTGCGAGTGATGGCCAGCGGTCGAGGTTGATCGAGAAAAACTGCATCCAGCCCAGCACGGTGAACAGATAGGCGTCCGCCACCGTAAAGCTGTCTCCCATCAAATAATCCTGCACCGATAGGACCGCCTCCACGCCGTCGAAGCGCCTGAACAGCCTTTCCGTGAAAATCGCTCGCACATTTTCCGGCAGATCTTTGTTGAACAACGGGCTCGATCCCGCATGGAGCTCGCAGCTGATTAAGTTCAGCGCTTCCTGAAGCCGAACACGCGCGAAGGCGCCATTGGCTGGTGCGAGGCCTATCTCGGGTTTCAGATCGGCGAGGTATTGAACGATCACAGGTCCTTCGGTCAGCACTTCCCCACTGTCGAGCGCCAGAGCCGCCACATAGCCCTTTGGATTTACGGCCAGGAAGTCGCTGGCCTCCGACGTGCGCTTTGTTCGGTTGTTCACGCGGACCAGATCGTAAGTGAGCCCGAGCTCTTGCAGGACGATGTGAGGTGAGAACGAGCACGTGTCTGGCGCAAAATAGAGCTTCATCGCAAGGGCCTCTTGGAAGGAAAGGATCGCTCGCGATATTGACATCATCCGTGGTAGAAGAAAAATTACTGTAATAGAAATGTGTCATAAGCTTAGATAATATGAATTTGACCCAACTCCAAAGCCTGATCGCCGTTTCCGAAGCAGGCAGCTTCACAGCAGCGGCTGGCAAACTTGGCCTCACGCAATCAGGAATGAGCCAGGCCTTGGCCGCACTCGAGGAAAGCCTCGGCGTGAAACTGCTCGTCCGACAGCCGAGGGGCGTCGAGTTAACCGCCTTTGGAGAGCGGACGCTCGAGCACGCGCGCGCGGCGCTCTCCCATCTGGAAGCGATCGAAAGGGACGCGATGGCGATGGCCGGCGAGGACGCTGGCGCCATCCGTCTGGCGGGGTTTCCCAGCGTCTTCGCAACCGTGCTTCCGCCGCTTCTTCGCCGCTTTCGCGCGCTCCATCCGGGCGTCGAACTGGTGCCGCTCGAAACGAATGATACGGAGGTGGAAACCTGGTTGGCGGCCGGGTCGATCGACCTCGGCGTCGTTCTCAACCCGCCTCCCGCCAGGAATGCCGTTCCGCTCGGGCGGGACGCTTGGGTTCCGATCCTGCCGATGGCGCATCCATTCTCGCGACGAACGTTGCTTTCCTTCGCTGAACTCGCCGCCGCGCCCTTCGTCCTCGCCACCGGCGGGTGCCATACAAACGCCCGCTCGCTCGCCGAGGCGGCCGGCCTGTCGCTCCGAGATGTGCGGATCGAGGTGCGCGACTGGGCGAGCGCGATCGCTCTGGTGCGGGAAGGCGCGGGGATCAGTCTCGTACCGGAATCGACCCTTCCGGAAAAGCGACGGGGCTTCCACACGGCGAGTTTGGACGCGCCGTTGCATCGCGACTTTGGTCTCGTCGCGTCGCCGGTGCGACCGTTCTCTCGGGCGAGTGGCCTGTTCATCGAGGCAGCGCGTCGCATGAGCGAGGCGGCCCTCGCATAGCGAAGATGGCTTGCCGTGTTGACCTCCGCAGCGACCTATGTCTGCGCCCGCGTCGTATTCTCTTTTTTCTATTGGCTCGGAATTCCTGTGGTGCGGTCGCTGGCGTGGTTTCTTGGCATGATCTGCTGCGCAATTGTCGCCGTGTTGGCCATGTTCACGATCCTTGGCGCGTAAATCGATGGCGCATCCGGCGACTTAACGGAGCCGTTGAAACCCAGGCGTCGTCACGCCTTGGGTTCCCGATGGACGGCGAGCGGCGCGAAGGCCTGCGTGACCGGCATCATTTCGATCGCGTTGATATTTACGCGCGCGGGCAGCGTTGCGACCCAATGCACCGCTTCAGCGATGTCCTCGGGGGTCAGCGCATCGGCGCCTTCGTAGAGTTTGGCCGCTTTCTGCGCGTCGCCAAAGCGCACCGCCGAAAATTCCGTGCCGCCGACGAGGCCCGGCTCGATGTCGGTCACGCGGATCTTCGTGCCGAGGAGGTCGGCGCGCAGGTTCAGCGAGAATTGGCGGACGAAGGCCTTGGTCGCGCCATACACATTGCCGCCCGGGTAGGGATAGGTCGCGGCGATCGAGCCGAGATTGACGATCTGGCCGCGATTGCGCGCGACCATGCCGGGCAGCACCGCGCGGGTGACGTACATCAGGCCCTTGACGTTGGTGTCGACCATGGTCTCCCAATCGTCGAGATCGGCCTGCGGCGCCGGCGTCAGCCCGAGGGCCAGCCCGGCATTGTTGACCAGAAGATCGATGTCCGCGAATTCCGCCGGCAAGCCGGCGATGGCGGCCTCGACCGCGGCGCGGTCGCGCACGTCGAGGACCAGCGGATGGATGCGGTCGGGGCCGAGCTCCGTGGCGAGCGCGTCGAGGCGCTCGCGCCGGCGCCCCGCGGCGATGATGCGGGCGCCGTCGGCGGCGAAGCGCCGTGCGATGGCCGCGCCGAAACCGGCGGTGGCGCCTGTGACGAGAATGATCATATTGCTCTCCCGGAATGAAGCTGGACTGCGCGGGAGGAGCTTAAACCTGTCTTTGGCGGGTTGCGATTCCGCTGTTTGAAATGATCGCCGGACAGAGCGCCGCAGCGCGATGCACGTTCAATCGGCGGCGCCGGAGCGCCGCCGAAGGAGACGAATCAGCTGGCCTTGGAGAATTTCGCCGCCTCTTCGGAGCCTTTCGTCGCGTTGCCGGCGCTGTAGGAATGGGCGCCTGTCCCTGCGAGCTTGCCGCCGTCGACGATGAGATATTCGTCGCGGATCGGCCGGCCCTCGAAGAAACATTCGAGGATTTCCCGCGTGCCCGCCGCATAGCGGGCCTGCGCCGATAAAGACGTGCCGGAGATATGCGGCGTCATGCCGTGATGCGGCATGGTCCGCCAGGGGTGATCCTTGGGCGCCGGCTGCGGAAACCAGACGTCGCCGGCGTAACCTGCGATCTGCCCGCTTTCGAGCGCCCGGACGATCGCGTCGCGGTCGCAGAGTTTCCCGCGCGCGGTATTGACGAGATAGGCTCCGCGCTTGAAGAGCTTCAGCGTTTCGTCGTTGATCATATGCTCCGTTTCGGGATGCAGCGGGCAGTTCAGCGTGACGACGTCGCAAACCTTGTACATCTCTTCACGGGTCGGATGCCAGATCAGGCCCAACTCTGTCTCCACCGCTTCGGGCAGCCGGTGACGGTCGGTGTAGTGGAGATGCATGTCGAAGGGTTTCAGCCGCTTCAGCACGGCAAGGCCGATGCGCCCGGCCGCGACGGTGCCGACATGCATGCCCTCGACGTCATAGGAGCGGGCGACGCAATCGGCGATGTTCCAGCCGCCCTTCACCACCCATTGATAGGATGGGATATAGTTGCGCACGAGGCCGAGGATCATCATCACGACATGTTCGGCGACGCTGATCGAGTTGCAATAGGTCACTTCGGCGACGGTGATCTTGCGATCGATCGCCGCCTGGAGGTCGACGTGGTCCGAACCGATGCCGGCGGTGAGGGCGAGTTTCAGTTTCGGCGCTTTCGCTATGCGTTCCGCGGTCAGATAGGCGGGCCAGAACGGCTGCGAGATGATCACCTCGGCGTCGTGCAGTTCACGCTCAAGCACCGAATCCGGGCCATCCTTGCTGGAGGTCACAACCAGGGTGTGGCCCTGCGATTCAAGATATTTGCGCAGGCCAAGCTCGCCTGTGACGCTGCCGAGCAATTCGCCCGGCGTGAAGTCGATCGCCTTTGGCGTCGGCAGCGTCTGGCCGCCGGGATAATGATCGATCTTCGGAAGATCGTCCCGTGCATAGGATTTCGGATATCCATCAACGGGATCGTCGTAGAGAACCAATACGACTTTTGCCATAGTTTCTTCCCTTTAGCTGAGAGCAAAAGAGAAAACGTCAAACCGGCATGAGTTTACAGGCTGAAGCCGCGCACTTTAGAATGAATGACCAAGTTTAAGTTTACTCAAGTCTAGTGCGTAGCTGTAGACGTTTCCTCATTCGAGCGATCGAGACGTTTGTTTTAAGTATGTCCGCGCCGAACGGTTTCAAGACTTAACTAATGCTTCGCAGAAAGATAATGAAAACATTGGTATGCCTGATAGTTCGCCCCTATCGGGTCCCGTTGAACAGGGCGGCGAGTTTGGCGTCGATATCGATCCCCTTGAGCGCGGCGATCAGGGCGCCGGCCATCGGCGAAGGGGGGTCGCGATCGGAGAGGACAAGGCCAACCGCCTGGGTGTGGATCGGATCAATGAGATCAAGGCGGGCGAGATCGGGCGCCTCGCCGAAGACATAAAAAAAATTGTGCGGCACGATGCTCGCCCATTCGCCATGGCGCAGATGCGAGCAGACGCCAAGGAACGAATTGCTGACGACGGCGGGCTTGATCGTCACGCCGATCGAGGCGGCGAGCTTGTCGAGGATGCGCCGGTTCTGCATGTCCGGGCTGAGCAGGCAAAGCCTCTCGGCGGCGGCCTCCGCCCATCCGATCGCAGCCCGGCCTGCCAAAGGATGGCGATGGTTCACGACGAACACGTAGCGCTCGCGATAGAGCGGCGTCAGGCGCACATTGTCGAGCGGCTCATTGTCGAGATAGGTGACGCCGCCATCGATCTCGAACGCCTCCAGCGCGCGCTCGATGGCGCGCGAGGTCAATGATTGCACCTCGACGCTGGCGTTTGGATGCGCAGCCGAAAAGCGCGACGTGATGAATGAGATCGCCGGCATCGCCGAAGGGATAACGCCGAGCCGCAGGATTCCCGTCATACCCTTCCGCAGGCCGTTGAGATCGTCGCGCAGGCTGTTGTAGTCGGCGAGAATCCGACGGCTCCAGGCGAGCAGTTTTTCGCCCTCGGGCGTGAGGCCGATGAATCGATGGTCTCTCTCGACGAGGCGCGCCTTGAGGCCGTCTTCGAGCGTGCGGATCGCCGCCGAAAGAGTCGGTTGTGCGACATTGCAGATTTCCGCTGCACGCGCGAAATGACGCTCGCGGGCGAGCGTCACGAAATAGGAGAGGTGTCGGATCAGCATGATCGGCGGCCAGAGCAAAACTAAAGCTATTCCCGCGATAATATAGATGCAAGTCGGCATCCTCTGGCGGCTAGGCGCGTCGATACGGAGCGGGTAAGTTATGCGCGATGACGGTTCATCTCATCAAACTCTGCGTCGGCGTTGATGCGCTCTCCGACCTCGCTGCCTGGCAGGCGCAGCGGCTGGCGGCCTTTGAGCGCGACGGGCGCAGCCCTGAACTCATCCATGTCACGCGCCAAACGCCGAAACGGGCGCTTGAAGTTCTGGATGGCGGCTCTCTTTATTGGGTCGTCGCGGGCTGGATCGCCGCGCGGCAGAAAATTCTCGAACTGCGGCCGGTGCAAAAAGACGGAAAGCCGCATTGCGGTCTGGTCTATGCGCCGGAATTGATCGCCGTCGAGCCGCGGCCGCGCCGGCCGTTCCAGGGCTGGCGATATTTCGATCCAAAAGATGCGCCGCCGGATCTCGCAAAGCATTCAGGCGGCGAGGCAATGCCCGAAGCGATGCGGCGCGAACTCATCTCGTTAGGTCTGCTTTAGTCGTGGTGGAGTCCGTCTCGATGCGGCTCCACGCATCTTCAACAACAGCCGACGCAGCAACGCTCGAACGAAGGCCGGAACGGCGACGTCTCAGTTTGAAGGCGCCGCCAAATTTTTTCCCGACAATGTGACGATGAGGGCGGCTCAGCCGGCCGCCTTGCCCTGTTCGTCGAGCGTGCGGAATTCGTCGTCGGTCAACGTGATGCCCGCGGCCGCGACATTTTCTTCAAGATGCCTGACGCTGCCCGTGCCGGGAATTGGAAGCATGACGGGACTGCGCTGCAACACCCATGCGAGCGCGATTTGGCTTGGGCTCGCGCCCTTTTTCTTCGCGATGGAATCCAGGATGGAGCCGGGCTTTGCGAGCGATCCGGCGGCGAGCGGGAACCACGGAATGAAGCCGATGCCCGCCTTAGCGCAATGTTCCAGCACGTCTTCGCTGGCGCGGTCGACGAGATTGTAGCGGTTCTGCACCGATGCGACGGGGAAGAATTTCTGCGCCGCGCCAATCTCCTCGACGCTGACTTCGCTCAGGCCGACATGGCGGATCAAGCCTTCTTGCCGCATGTCGCGAATGACGCCGAATTGCTCGTCGCGCGGAACTTTCGGATCGATGCGATGCAATTGCCAGAGGTCGATCCGGTCGAGCTTGAGGCGCCGAAGGCTCATCAGCACGCATTGGCGCAGATATTCGGGTCGCCCCAGCGGCGCCCAGATGTCGGGACCAAACCGCGTGAGGCCGCCCTTGGTGGCGATCAGCAGCCCATCATAGGGATAGAGCGCCTCGGCGATCAGATTCTCACTGACGGAAGGCCCGTAGCTGTCGGCTGTATCGATGAAGTTCACGCCAAGTTCCGGCAGCCGGCGCAGCGTCGCCAGACTCGCGGCGCGGTCCGCCGGTTCGCCCCAGACGCCCTTTCCCGTCACGCGCATCGCGCCAAAACCCAAACGATTGACGGTGATGTCGCCAAGGACGAACTGGCCGGAGGCCACGGCGCTGGGATCGCTCATTGAAAGAACCTTCTATGGATGGCGCGAGGGCGGCGAACCGAATGCGCCGCCGGCTGGAGCGGCGCCCGGTCCATTTCGCTCTCAGGTTGAAAGCCTCGGTCTGATATAGCGGTCAGAACCAGCGAAACAAGGTCGCGGCCTTGCAAGGCCCACGCCCGGCCGGAGCGGTTCATTGGCGGCGAAGAACGGTCTGCGAGCGATCCGTCGGCGCTAAAAGCAAACGCGTGGGTCGCCTTTCGTCCGCGCCCATGCTAGCTGACGGGGTTCCGGCGCGAGGATCGAAAGCCGGCCAAGAGCCCAGAGACGCATATGAGTGGTGATTTTTTCCGCGAAGTCGACGAAGACTACCGCCGCGACAGGCTTGTCCAATTCTGGAACAGATACCAGTCCTGGCTGATCGCCGCGGCGGTTCTCGTCGTGGCTGCGACGGCGGGCTGGCGCATCTATCAGCACCTCCGCATCGAAAAGGCGGAGGCGGCTGGCGCGCAATATGAAGCGGCGCTGCAACTATCGGCCGATGGCAAATCCTCCGAGGCAGAAGCCGCTTTCGAGGCTCTGGCGCGGACGGGGCCAAAGGGATACGCGGCGCTTGCGCGTCTTCGCGCCGTCGACGAGATCGCAGGCCGCGATCCCGCCGCCGCGATCGCGGCTTATGACGCGCTTGTCGCCGATCCGAGTTACGATCAGGCGTTCAAGGAAATGGCGCAGATCCGCGCGGCCAATTTGCGCGTCGACCGCGAAGATCCCAAGGCGTTCGAGCAAAAATACGGCGCGCTGGCCGGGCAGAGCTTCACCTATCGCAACAGCTTGCGCGAATTGCTCGCGCTCGCCGCGTTTAGGCGCGGCGACATCGAATCCGCCGGGCATTGGCTCGACATGATCATTTCGGACCCGCGCGCCCCTTCGGCGCTGCGCCAGCGGGCTGAAGCGTTCCTCGGCCTCGTGCAGGCCGGCAAGGCGCCGCCGCAGGCTGCGCCCGAAAAAGCCGGCGCCGAGCCCGCGGCTCCGGCCGAAGCCGCGCCGCCGCCCGCTGACAAGGCTCCGGCTGCTGATGAGGCGCCCGCGAAGTAATGTTCACCATCGCCATCATCGGTCGCCCGAACGTCGGCAAGTCGACCCTGTTCAATCGGCTTGTCGGCAAGAAGCTTGCGCTTGTCGATGATCGGCCCGGCGTCACGCGCGATCGGCGCGAGGGCGAGGCGCGTCTCGGCGATCTCGCCTTCAAGATCATCGACACGGCGGGGCTCGAGGAAGGCGATCAGGAATCCTTGCCCGGACGCATGCGGGCGCAGACCGAAATGGCGATCGAACTCGCCGACGCGATATTTTTCGTCTTTGATTCGCGTGCGGGGCTGACGCCCGACGATCGCTTTTTCGCCAGCCTCGTGCGGCGCGCCGACAAACCGCTGATCCTCATCGCCAATAAAGCGGAAGGGCGCGCGGGGGAGGCCGGCGCCGTCGAAGGCTATGATCTCGGCCTTGGCGATCCCGTGCCGCTTTCGGCCGAACATGGCGACGGATTCGCCGAACTTTATGCGGCGATCCGCGAAGCGCTTCCGGAGCAGACAGAATTGCCGGCGGAGGAAGACGAAGCCGAGGCGCGGCTCGTTCTCGGCGAGGATGAAGACGGCTCGGAACTCGATATTTCGAAGCCGCTGCGCATCGCCATCATCGGCCGGCCCAACGCCGGCAAATCAACCTTGCTGAATACGATCATCGGACAGGACCGCCTGCTCACCGGTCCCGAACCTGGGCTGACGCGCGACACGATCGGCCTCGATTTCGAGTGGCATGGCCGCAAGGTCAAGATGTTCGACACGGCCGGGCTGCGGCGGCGCGCGAAGGTCGAGGACAAGCTCGAAAAGCTCGCCGGGCATGATGCGCTGCGCGCGGCGAAATTCGCCGAGGTCGTCGTCTTGCTGCTCGACGCCACGATCCCGTTTGAAAAGCAGGATCTGACGCTCGCCGATCTTGTCGAACGTGAGGGCAGGGCGCTCGTCATCGGCCTCAATAAGTGGGATCTCATCGAGAACAAGAGCGCGAAGCTTGCTGAGTTGCGCGAGGAGGCCTTGCGCCTCCTGCCGCAGGTCAAGGGCGCTCCCGTCGTTCCGCTCGCCGGCGCAACAGGCGATGGCATCGAACATCTGATGCATTCGATCTTCCGCGTCCATGAAGTCTGGAACAAGCGCATCTCGACGGCGCGTCTCAACCGCTGGCTTGCGGCGGCGCTGGAGAAAAGCCCGCCGCCGGCCGTTTCGGGACGGCGCATCAAGATCCGCTACATCACGCAGCTGCGCGCCCGGCCGCCCTATTTCATCCTGTTCGGCAATCAGCTCGACGCCTTGCCCGCGAGCTACGAGCGTTTCCTCGTCAATGGGCTGCGCGAGGCGTTTGAACTGCCGGGCGTGCCGATCCGCCTCTCGAAGAAGACGAGCGACAATCCCTATGCCGGCCGCAAATCGCGCCAGCGCTAGGTTTGCCACGGGTTGGTTTGCAAAAGGTAGATCGATTGCGGGGCGCAGCGAGACCATTGCGTGAAAAATGGAGCCGGACCCAGGCGGTTCTAGAGCCGCGCCGCTCCAGCATTGAGGCGCTCGCGCGGCGCGCCTTCCCGGATGCCGAAGTTGTGAGGGCCGAGAAAACCTTCGGCGGCCTCGCCAACACCAATTTCCGGCTGGAATTATCCGGGCCCGGCGGCGCTCGTCCGGTGTTGCTGCGATATTGGCAGCGGGACCAGCAGCAGGCTGCAAAAGAGATCGCGCTCCTGTCCTTTGTCAGTTCGCGCGTGCCGGTTCCGGCCGTTCTCGCCAGCGGCGACGCCGATCCCGATTTCGGCCTGCCCTTCGCCTTCATGCAATGGATAGACGGCGAGCGGTTGGATACGCTGGCGACCCGCCTTGCGCCCGACGTTCTGAGTGATGTTGGCCGCAGCGTCGGCGGCGCGCTCGCCGCAATTCACGGATTCGCCTTCGACAGACAAGGCTTTTTCGGCGCCGATCTCGCGCCGCGCGATGACCTCGACATGGACATGAGAGGGATCCTCGCCTGGCTCGACCATTGTCTGCGCGAAGGGCCCGGCGGCGCGCGCCTCGGCGCCGCTCTGACCGAGGCCCTGTACGCTTTCGTCGCGCGAGAGGGGCATGTGCTCTCCTCCGCCTGGGCGAGCCAGCCGATCCTGACGCATTCCGACTTCAACGGTTCGAATATTCTGCTCCAGCAAGAGCTGGAAGGGAGCTGGCGCATCGCCGCCGTTCTCGACTGGGAATTCGCCTTCGCTGGCGGCCCTTCTTTCGATTTCGGCAATCTGCTGCGTCCGCCTCTCGGCGACGACGCCGATTTCATGGCCGGCGTGATCGCCGGCTATCGGGCAGCGGGAAAAGCGCTTCCCGAGGGCTGGCTCGAAGCCTCGCGCATGGCCGATCTTCTGTCCTGGGTTGATTTCGTCTCGCAGCCAGTCTGCGGGGCCGCCGTGATTAAATCGGCGCGCTACATGATTGGACGCGTCATCGCCGCCTGAATTCGGACGCGGGGCTTACCGCCACGCGTGCTTCGATTTGCGCCAAGGCGTCGGATAAGACAGAAACAAGCGGGATCTTGCTCCCTCCATTTCATCGGCGACGGGCTTCTCCAATGTCAACCTGGACGCACATAGTGGCCCAACGCTTGCGCCACCTCTTTCTGTTATGCGCGGAAGCACTGATCGTCGTCTATCTCGCGCTCGACGCGCTTGCGGCGCCGCTTTTCCGTCCGCTCATCCGCTGGTTCTCGAGGCTGCGGCTCGTCATCCGGCTGCAGGATGTCATCGCCGCGCTGCCGCCCTACGCCATTCTGGCATTGCTCGCGGTTCCCTTCGCGATTGCTGAACCGGCCAAGCTATACGCCGTCATTTTGCTAGCCACGGGCCATGTCGTCATTGGCGCCGTTCTCTTCATCCTCGCCTATTTCGTCACCTTCGTCGTGGTCGAGCGCATTTACAGCGCGGGCAGGGATAAGCTGCGGTCGATCGGCTGGTTCGCGCGGCTGATCGACTGGCTGTTCGACTTTCGCGACCGCGTTCTCGCCTTCGTGCGGGCGACGCGGGCCTGGGCCTTTTTCGGCGCCGTCAAACGCCGCATGGCCGCGACCATCGCGAGACTGCGTCTGCGTTTTGGCCTCCAATAGAACCTGCCGCCGCAAGATGCGGATGACAGCGCAAAAGGTAGGGCGCGGACGTGTCTTCGGGGGGCGAGGGCGCGCTTGCGGGCGCGGCGCCGCGCGCCTATGTTGGCGCCGATGAAGGGACCCTCCTTGACGAACCGCACGCCCGATCCCTGGCGCGACCATGGCGCCGCGGCGAAAATGGCGCGCGAGCAGGAGCGCGACTTCGACGCCTTCGATCCGCCGCCATTGCGCAAGCGCCGTTTTCGCGCCGTTCCCGTGCGCGTCATTCTGCCCAATCTGGTTACGCTTCTCGCGCTTTGCATGGGGCTCACCGCGATTCGTTTTGCGATCGAGGGGCAATTCGAGATCGCCGTCATCGCCGTCATCATCTCCGCCATTCTGGACGGACTCGACGGTCGCATCGCCCGCGCGCTGCGCGGCGCCACCCGCTTCGGCGCGGAGCTTGATTCCCTCGCCGATTTCGTCGATTTCGGCGTCGCTCCGGCGCTGATTCTCTATTTTTGGGGCTTGCACGAAATCAAGAGCCTTGGCTGGTTCGCCGCGCTTGTTTTCGCAATCGCGGCGGCTTTGCGCCTCGCCCGCTTCAACGTCATGGCGGAGGAGCCGGATCGCCCAGCCTGGCGCGATCATTTTTTCACCGGCATGCCGGCGCCGGCGGGCGCCATCGTCGGTCTCTTGCCGCTCTACCTCAGCCTGTCGATTTTCGAGGCGCCGCATGGGCGCTTCATGGTTTGGCTTTATATTGCCTATGTTCTGGTCATCGCTCTTTTAATGGCGAGCCGCATTCCGCATTTCTCCGGCAAGAAAATTGGCCGCGTGCCGCGCGACTACGTCATCGTGGTCCTGTTCGGCGTCGTCGCCGGTCTTTTGCTGCTTGCAACATTCCCGATGGAGATGCTGATTTTCTTCGCCGCGGCCTATCTGGCGACGATTCCCTTTGCGATCCGGCGGTTCAGGGCCTATGAGGCGGCGGACGCTGAAAGACTCGGCCCGGCGCCTGCGTCCCGTCCCTGATTCTGCGGCTGGATGCGGCGCTTGTCGGGCGCCTGTTCACAAACGCCCGGTTCTCGACTAGGGTCGCGCCCATTCGTCTTCGCCGGATTCGTCTTGGGTCCTGCAGGGTTCCGTCTGGTTCCCGCGCGCCCCGGAGGGGATTTGCGAGTTCGTGACTGGTCAAGCGCGGTTTTGCGGCCGCCGCGTCCGGTGCGCCCTTTGCGGCGCGGGCGGCGGTGGACGAAGGCCGCTGAAGTATAAGGAAACAGATGTCGAAAGAAGAACTGCTTGAATTTCCAGGGGTTGTCGTCGAATTGCTGCCGAATGCGACGTTTCGGGTGCAACTTGAAAACGAGCATGAGATCATCGCCCATACGGCCGGAAAAATGCGCAAGAACCGCATTCGCGTCCTCACCGGCGACAAAGTGCTCGTCGAAATGACGCCCTATGATCTCTCCAAGGGCCGCATCACCTATCGCTTCAAGTGAGCCAATCTTGGAAATCGTGCGCGGCGGCGGCACGGCGAAGCCCAGGACCGAGAGCGAGACATTGACCGGGGATCGCCGTCGTGACCAGCGCAGATAAGGCTGACGCCGGAAACCCTTCGCCCGGCCTTTGGCCAGCCGGCGAAGGGCCGCAATCGAGGGCGCCCGATGGCCTGGGCTGGCGCCCAAAGCTCGTTCTGGCGTCGGCGTCGCCGCGACGGCTTGAACTTCTGCAGCAGATCGGCATCGAGCCGGACGCGCTTCTGCCCTGCGATCTCGATGAAACCCCGGGCAAGGCTGAATTGCCGCGCTCACTCGCCATGCGTCTCGCGCGCGAGAAAGCGCAAGCCGCCGCCAGGATCGCCGGGACGCGCCCGGAACTCGCCGATGGCTATATAATCGGCGCCGACACGGTGGTCAGCGTCGGGCGCCGCATCCTGCCGAAATGCGAGATCGCGAGCGAGGCGGCGCAATGCCTTCGGCTTTTGTCGGGCCGGGCGCATCGCGTGCATACGGCCGTCTGCGTCATCACGCCGAAGGGTGGCGAGCGTCACAAACTCGTCGAGACAAGAGTGCGCTTCAAGCGACTGTCGTCGAGCGAAATCGAGATCTATCTTGGCATCGGCGAGTGGCGCGGCAAGGCTGGCGGCTACGCCATCCAGGGTCTTGCCGGAGCCTTTGCATTGAAACTCGTCGGCTCGTATTCTTCCGTCGTCGGTCTGCCGCTCTACGAGACGATGTCGCTTCTTGTCGGCGAGGGCTATCCGGTTCATGCCTTCTGGCGCGATCGCATTTGAGTGCCGCATGACTTCAAAAGCGCGCAAACCCTCGGCCTCCCTCAGCGACGCTGGAGGCAATGTTGACGGAACTTCCGCCGCGCCTTCAACGCGGCTATGTCCGATCTGCGGCAAGCCTGCGACTGAAAAAATGCGCCCATTTTGCTCGAAGCGTTGCGCCGACGTCGATCTCCATCGTTGGCTCGGCGGCGTCTACGCCATTCCCGCGGCCGAAATCGACGACGCTTCGCAAGCTGACGTTCAGTCTGATGAAGATTCGCTCTGAACAGGTTTCCGCCCTCGCCGCGCGGGCGGCGGCGCGCAGAGTTTATCGCAGCATTTGTTGAGGCGGCTGAATGTTCTTTCCTGTCTCAAAGATTTTCTGGCTGATCGCGGAGCCGGTCGGCGCCCTGATCCTTGTCGCCTTCGTCGGCGTCGCGCTCGCCTTCACCCGGTGGGCCAGGATCGGCCGCTGGCTTTCGGCTCTGGCGGCGCTCGGGCTGCTCGTCATCGTCTTTACGCCGATCGGCTCGGCGCTCTTGCTTCCTTTAGAGAACAGGTTTCCGCCGCCGCCCGCCGATCTTGCCGCGCCGACCGGCATCATCGTTCTCGGCGGCGGGATTGAAGCGGCGAAATCGGAAGCGCGCGGACAGGCGATCCTCGACACAGAAGGCACGCGGCTCACCGCGGGCCTGCAACTCGCGCGGCGCTATCCGAGCGCGCGGCTCATCTTCACGGGCGGGTCCGGAAGTCTGGACGAATCCGCGCCGTCGGAGGCGACCAGCGCTCGACGTTTTTGGCTGGATCTTGGCGGAAACGCCGGCCAGATGAGCTTTGAAGGCAAATCCCGCAACACCTGGGAGAACGCCCTGTTCACGCGCGATCTCGTCCATCCGAAACCTGGAGAGACTTGGCTCCTCGTCACGTCGGCTTGGCACATGCCGCGTGCGATGGGGATTTTCCGGCGCGTCGGCTTCAATGTGATCGCTTATCCCGTCGCCTATCGCACCTTCAGCGACGGCAGGGACTGGGGATTTCTCGTCGCCGCCTCGGATCGGGTATTGACGCTCGACCTCGCTGTTCGCGAGTGGATCGGTCTTCTCGCCTATCGGTTGACGCATAAAACCAACGCCCTGTTTCCGGCGCCATAGATCACGATGCTCTTGGATGGAAACATCCAAGGGCATGAAACGTGGTCGATTGTTGAAAAGAGAGCGGGATTTAGCGCGAAAAACCGGATGCTGCTTTTTCGCATTCCGCCCTAGCGCGGCCGGCTTTCAGGAATCGCGCGTCAAGGCGGCGCGCGCGGCCGAAAAGAACTCGCGCCTTATGACGATCAGGAAAAGCAGCGCCGTGGTCGCCATCAGCACATGCGGGCTGACAAACCAACCGATATAGGCGAAGGCGAAATAGACGGTGCGCAGGCCTCTGGCGAAATGGACGCCGGCGTCGATCGTCATCAGTCCGGCCCGGCGGGCCGCCTTTTCCCGGGCGTCTGAATCGGGAAATTCCGGGCCGGGCGTCGCGCCGACGAGAATGGCCGCATAGATGAACAAGCGGTAGGCCCAGGCGAATTTGAAGAACGAATAGCCAAAGATGAAGGCGAGGCCGATGACCTTCAGCTCCCAGTTTCCGCGCGTCACCGTGAGGCCGAACGGCAGGTCGCCGAAAACCTTGAGGACGTCATCGGTCGCCCGCATCGACGCGGCCGCGCCGCCAAGAACGATCAGCGAGGTCGAGGCGAAGAATGCCGCGCCATTTTGAAGGCTCGACATGATGCCCGCGTCGGCGATGCGCGTGTCGCGCTGGCTCATCGCCCGCATCCACGCCATGCGCTCCCCATCCATCAGGACCGACAGGCTCGTCGCCTTGCCGAATCCGCGTTCGTTGACGAACTGACAGAAGAACCAGACGCCGACGAAGACGGCGAGGCCGACGCTGTCGGCTGTGGAAAGGTCAAGCATGTTTCCCCGTACCGGTTTTCGCCGCGCAGCCGCTCCGGAAATCCTCCTCGAAGGCAACGCAAATCGAGCATATCAATTCTCGCAGCGTGACGATGCCTGAGCCGCGGTTCATGATAAACGAGCGGGAATCCCTCGTCCCAACCCGAACTTCAGGCCCGCCGTGACCTATACGCTCATCATCGCCAACAAAGCCTATTCCTCATGGTCGTTCAGGCCCGGGATCCTGATGCGGCATTTCGGCATTCCCTTCGAGGAGGTGACCGTGCCGCTTGGACGCCCGGAGACGCGCGCGGAGATCCTGCGCTATTCGCCGACCGGCAAATGTCCGGTTTTGCGCGACGGCGAGCGTCTCATCTGGGACTCGCTTTCGATTATCGAATATCTGGCTGAAGCCTGTCCCGACCGCGCCATCTGGCCGCGCGACGCGGCGGCGCGGGCGCACGCGCGCTCGCTCAGCGCCGAGATGCATTCGGGGTTCATGGGTCTTCGATCGCATTTGCCGATGAACATGCGCCGGCCGGTCAAAGAGCATCCACTGACACCGGAGGCGGCGGCCGATGTCGCGCGCATCGAACAGGCGTTCGCGCTGGCGCGCAGCGCGTTTGGCGCCAGCGGCGGCTTCCTTTTCGGCGAATTTTGCGCTGCGGACGCGATGTTCGCGCCGGTCGTCAACCGGCTGCACGTCTACGCTGCGCCGGTTTCGCCGCCAACCCGCGCCTATATGGACGCGGTGATGGCGCTGCCGGCCTGGCGCGACTGGAGCGCGGGCGCCTCCGCTGAACTCTGGACAATTGAAAAATACGAAATAGTTTGATGGCGAGAATTGCGAGGAACACGTGCAGAGCCCGTCGGACCGCCGCTCCATCGTTGGAAATGCCGACGCGAAAGCGGATATCGACCAATTCATCGCGGCCGCCAGCAAGCCCGCACCGGCGGTCTCCGGGCGGGGGCGGCTGATCTTCGCGCTGGACGCGACGATGAGTCGGCAGCCGACCTGGGATCTCGCGCAAGGACTTCAGGCCAGAATGTTCGAGACCGCCGCCGCCCATGGCGGCCTTGAGGTCCAGCTGGTCTATTATCGCGGGTTTGGGGAGTGCAAGGCTTCGCGCTTTCTCAGCGGAGGCAGGGATCTCGGCGCGCTGATGACGAAAATATCCGTCGCGGCCGGGCATACGCAAATCGCCAGGGTGCTGCGTCATGCCCTCGACGAAGCGCGTCGCTCGCCGGTCCGCGCCTTGATCTTCATTGGCGACGCGATGGAGGAAAAATCCGACGATCTCGCCGACCTCGCCGGGCAGGCGGGCCTTCTTGGGCTGAAGGCCTTCGTATTTCAGGAGGGGACCGACCGGAGCGTCGAGCGGTCCTTTCGCCAGATCGCCTTGCTGAGCGGCGGCGCCTATGCGACATTTGACGCTGGCGCGCCGCAGCGGCTTGCTGCGCTGCTTTCCGCAGTCGCAGCCTACGCATCCGGCGGCCGGCCCGCCCTTGAGGCCGAGGCGCGCTCACGCGGCGCAGCGGCAGATCTTCTGTTGGCGCAAATGCGCTGAGTGGCGACGCTTGATGGTTTATCTCCTCGTTGGGTTTCTGCTGCTCTGGCTCCTGATGGGGGGGCTTCGGGCGTTCGCTCAGGCGAGCCCGGCGACGCTTGCGCGGCTCATCAAGCGCAGCGGAGGCGCGGCGGCCCTGGCGATCGCCGGCATCCTTCTGTTGCGCGGCGGCGTCGCCCTCGCCATCGGCTTCGGGGGATTGGGGTTCTGGCTCCTGAATCTCGGCAAGGGCGGGCTTTGGGGCATTTTCACATCGCCCGCGGGCAAAGGCGGAGGCGCAAGCGGATCCGGGACGCGGCGCGGCCGCGTTTCCTGTGTCCGATCCGCGATGATCGAGATGGAGCTCGATCACGAGACGGGCAAGATGCGCGGCAGCATTCTCGCCGGGCTCGACGAGGGCAGGGAGCTAGATTCGCTGACGCGGCCTCAGTGCGAAGTCCTCTATGATCTTTGCCGTCGAGACGATCCGGAGGGCGCCCGTCTTTTGCAGGCTTATCTCGACCGCCGGTTTTCCGGCTGGCGTCCGGCAAATGAGGCTCAGGGCGACTCTTGGAGCAGCGAGGCGCGCCGACGCGCCGGTGCGATGTCCAAAGATGAAGCGTATGAGGTCCTGGGGCTTCAGAAGGGCGCAACGCGCGAGGAAGTCGTTCGCTCGCACCGGTCCTTGATGAAAAAACTTCATCCAGACCATGGCGGGACGACGGATCTGGCGGCGCGGGTAAACGAAGCGAAAGAGGTCTTGATGCGGCGTCATTCGTAGCGCCCCGAGCGTTTTGAGGTCATGCGTTGCGCCGGACCGTCAAGACAGGCTGGCGCGTCGATCCTCACAATGCCGGCATAAGGTTAGTTTTTCGTTGCGAAGCAGGAAAATCCTGTCCGCTTTAACGTTTTGCACGCAAGTTCCGCACTGTCGGCCTCAAGTCCGGCGAAGCGCGCCCGGTAGAGAATGGACGCGCCTTTTTGCACCTTTTCGGTAAAGGGTTGCGCCCGGCCCAGCGTATTGCGTCCGTCCGCCTTGGCCTTCGCCAGCAGGGCGTTGGCCTTGGCGACATCGTCGGTTGCGCCGATCTGGATCATCCAGCCGGTGCGGGCCGCAGTCGGACGGCGGGCGGTTTCCGGCTCGACTCTGTCGGCCGGCGCGGCCGCCGCTTGCTGGGGAGCCGCCTTTTCAACCGGCTTATCCGCTGTCTTGCGGTCTTTCGCGGGCGCGGGGCCGGCAACCCAGCGCATTGTCGACGGGGTTACAATTGAGGCGGTTGCGTCGCCGGACAGGGCTGTCGAACCGTCAAGTGACGTATTTCTCGGGAGCGCTGCGTTCGCGGGCGCTTTCTTGCTGGCGGCTGCGACCTGCGGCTGAGCGGCGCCGGAAATATAGGCGGGCCGTGTTTTGGCGATCGGAGCGTCAGGCGCGATCGAGGCCTCGCGAACGAGATCGGCCGGGGGAAGGGGCGCCTGCGCAAGCGCCCGCAGCGTGATTTTTTGTCCCGGGATCATTGCGGCGGCGGCCTGGGGCTCGGCGTAAGCGAGAGCGGCTGGCGGCGGCGTCGGCCGGGAATTATCCTGCGTCTCCGGCTGCGCCTGCGCCCGCGGCGGAAGGTCCGGCGCGGCCAGGCGCGCATCGGCGCGTGGGCGCGGCGGCAGGTCGGGCGACGCATTGTCCTGGATCGCCGAAGCGGTGCGAATCGTCGCGCCATTGTCGATCTGGTCTTCGATCAAGCCGGCCATGATCCGGTCGCGCGAGGGCGCGCTGGTCCCGCCCATCACGACGGCGACGATGAAATGGCCATTGCGCTTCACTGACGTCAACAGATTGAAGCCCGAGGCATTGGTGTAGCCGGTCTTGATGCCGTCCATGCCTTCGACGCGATCCATCAGGTGGTTGTGGTTCAGGATCGTCTGGCCGGCGTAATAAAAGGCGTGGGTCGAGAAATAGCGGTAGTAGCGCGGGAAGCGCTCCTGAACGGCGCGGCCGAGAATCGAAAGATCGCGCGCGGTCGTGATCTGCGCGTCGTCCGGCAGGCCCGAAGCGTTGACGAAGCGCGTGCGGCTCATGCCCAGATCATGGGCCTTGCGGGTCATGAGTTCGGCGAAATGCTCTTCGTCGCCGCCGATGGCTTCGGCGATGGCGACGGCCATGTCGTTGGCCGAACGGGTCACGACGGCCTTGATGGCGTCTTCGACCATAATGCTCTGGCCAGGCCGCAGGCCGAGCTTGGTCGGCTTTTGCGCGGCGGCATGCGCGGAAACGCGCAATTGGCTGTCGAGGCTGAGGCGTCCCCGCTCGAGCTGCTCGAAGAGCAGGTAGAGCGTCATGACTTTGGTTATCGAGGCGGGGTGGCGCAGCTCGTCTTCGTTTCGCGCGTAAAGCGTCTCGCCGCTATTGCCGTCGACGACGATGGCCGCAAAGTTCCGGCTTGGCGCCGCGGGGCTCGCATGACCGTAGCGAGACCAACGCGCTGAATGTCCCGCATGCGCAAAATGCCTCGGAAAGCTCCTCGCGACGTGGTGGTGAGCGCGCCCCCTGTGATGCGCTTCCGCAGGCGCTGCGAGGAGGCAGGCGAGGAAAAAACTCGCCGCGAAAAGACCCGCCGCCGCTCGAAGCAGGAAAAGACCAAATGCGGCGGCGCCTTCCATCATGCGGCGATCCGTCACGCCTTGCGTCAACATTCTGGCGACCCCGAAATTTAGCGAAATAAACAGTTGGAAAGACGCTAGTTCCGCTCGGTTACCGGCGGGTTAAGAGAGAGATTTCACGTGGGCGTTGTCAGGTTTATGCCAAAATGGTGCGATGCGATATAAACTTGACGTGATTTGTGCGGTGCAGTATAAAAAGCATGGGAGCAATCTTTGGCTCTCGGCTTGCCGCCTCGAGCTGAGAAAGAGTCGGCCTACGTTCGACCAAGGGAAATCAAAATGGCAAACGGGTTCGAAGACATCCAGAAATTCAGCAAGACGCAGCTCGAAACGGCGGCTGTAACGTCTCAGTCTTTCGTCAAGGGTTTGCAGGCGATCGCCGCCGAGACCACCGATTATTCGAAGAAGTCGCTCGAAAATGGTTCTGCTTTTCTCGAGAAGCTGCTCGGCGTGAAGTCGCTTGAAGCGGCTATTCAGCTGCAGTCCGAGTTCGCGAAGACGTCCTATGCCGATTTCGTCGCCGAGGCGACCAAACTTGGCGAACTCTATTCCAACCTCGCCAAGGAAGCGTTTAAGCCGATTGAAACTGCGATCGCGCAGGTCCAGGCTTCCAAACCTCAGTAATCCTTAATCCTGCGATTTGGGTTCTGGCGCCGTTGTCTGCGCGGCGGAACCTCCAGCCCGCGCGGTCGCCTCTTTCGAGGCTCCCGTGGCGAAGGCCTTCGATAGAGGGAATCTCAAGGTTCGCGGCGGCGAAAGGCGCAGGCACGCGAAGACCGGGTCTGTCTCTCTTGATTTTGCCGGCCTTGACGATGCCGCGCGCCTTTCGCGTTCGTCGGCAAGTTACGCGCGACCTGGAACCCGGCTTTTGCCGGGTTTTTTTTATTTTACGCCGCCTGATTAAGGCGCCCTTCACGAAACCGGCGCGGAATGTGTTTGACGGCGCAATTTTTGCTAATCCGTTGAAAGCTTTTTTTTGAACTGAGTTGTCCTGCGGTCGCTGGTGAACCTTGAAGTTGGATGGGTCATTTCTCTCTTGCCGGATTCTTCAGCGCGTTGTTCACTGGAGTTTCGGGGCCGGCATGCCTAAATGGAGTGAGCCGATATATTGCAAGGACGGGGTTTGAGGTGACGGACGGAATTCCTCCAAGATCGTTTCCTCGCGCGGCGCGCGCAGCTCTTGCTTTGACGCTTGCGCATGATCCCGATCCCTTTGGGTTCGGCGCGTGGCGCGCCGCGAAGGAGCCGCAAAAAGGCGGCGAGGGGGGCGGTTCCGGCTCGGGGACCGCCGTCATCACGCGGACCAAAACGCAGACGCGGCGTCCCAATATGTATCGCGTCCTGCTTCTCAACGACGACTACACGCCAATGGAATTCGTCGTCGCCGTCTTGAAAAAATACTTCAACAAGGGTCCGGAGGAGGCGACGCGCATCATGCTCCACGTGCATCAGCACGGGGTCGGCGAATGCGGCGTCTTCACCTACGAAATCGCCGAAACCAAAGTGACTCAGGTCATGGATTACGCCCGCAAGCACCAGCACCCCCTGCAGTGCATCATGGAAAAGAAATGAGAGGTTGGAGTCTATGCCGTCCTTCTCCCGCAATCTCGAACAGTCGCTCCATCGCGCACTCGCGGTCGCCAATGAGCGCCATCATGAATACGCCACGCTGGAGCATCTGCTTCTCAGCCTGACGGATGATGGCGACGCATCGGCGGTTCTTCGGGCCTGCTCGGTCGACCTCGACCAGCTAAAAAAGAATCTGCGCGACTACATCGACCAGGAGCTCGACAATCTCGTCAGCGACGGGCGCGAAGACGCCAAGCCGACGGCGGGCTTTCAGCGCGTCATCCAGCGCGCCGTCATTCACGTGCAGTCGTCGGGCCGGGAAGAGGTGACGGGCGCGAATGTGCTGGTCGCGATCTTCGCCGAACGGGAAAGCCACGCCGCTTATTTCCTGCAGGAGCAGGACATGACGCGCTACGACGCCGTCAATTACATCAGTCACGGCATCGCCAAACGGCCGGGACTGTCGGATTCGTCGAAGGCGCCGCGCGGCGCCGATGAGGAAGCCGAGGCGCGCGAGGCGAAGGAAGGCAAGGACGGCGGCGATTCAAAGAAAAAGGAAGGCGCTCTCGACGCCTATTGCGTCAACCTCAACAAGAAGGCGCGCGAGGGGCGGATCGATCCGCTGATCGGCCGCGAAGCTGAAGTTCAGCGCACCATCCAGGTGCTGTGCCGGCGCCACAAGAACAACCCGCTGCTGGTCGGCGATCCCGGGGTCGGCAAGACCGCCATCGCGGAAGGACTCGCCCGCAAGATCGTCAAGAGCGAGGTGCCGGAAGTGCTGGCCGAGGCCACGGTGTTCGCCCTCGACATGGGCACGCTGCTCGCCGGAACGCGCTATCGCGGCGATTTCGAAGAGCGCCTGAAGCAGGTGATGAAGGAGATCGAAAACCACAAGAACGCGATCCTCTTCATCGACGAGATCCATACCGTGATCGGCGCCGGCGCCACGTCGGGCGGGGCCATGGACGCGTCCAACCTGCTGAAGCCCGCACTGGCGCAGGGTACGCTTCGCTGCATCGGATCAACGACTTACAAGGAATATCGTCAGTACTTCGAGAAGGATCGCGCCCTCGTGCGGCGCTTCCAGAAGATCGACGTCAATGAGCCGTCGGTGCCGGACGCCATCGAAATCATGAAGGGGCTGAAGCCCTATTTCGAGGAATTCCACAAGATCCGCTACACCAATGAGGCGATCAAGGCCGCGGTGGAGCTGTCGGCGCGCTATATCCATGATCGCAAATTGCCCGACAAGGCGATCGACGTGATCGACGAGACAGGCGCCAGCCAGATGCTGCTGCCGGAAAACAAGCGCAAGAAGACGATCGGCATCAAGGAGGTCGAGGCGACCATCGCGACGATGGCGCGCATTCCGCCCAAAACCGTGTCGAAGGACGACGCCGAGGTTCTCGAACATCTGACCGAGACGCTGGAGCGGGTGGTTTATGGCCAGAACAAAGCCATCGAGGCGCTGACTTCGGCGATCAAGCTCGCCCGCGCGGGTCTGCGCGACGGCGAAAAACCGATCGGCAGCTATCTCTTCTCGGGTCCGACCGGCGTCGGCAAGACCGAGGTCGCGCGTCAGCTCGCCGTCAGCCTCGGCGTCGAACTGATCCGCTTCGACATGTCGGAATATATGGAGCGCCATACGGTGTCGCGGCTGATCGGCGCGCCGCCTGGCTATGTCGGCTTCGATCAGGGCGGCTTGCTCACCGATTCCATCGATCAGCACCCCCATAGCGTGCTGCTTCTCGATGAGATCGAAAAGGCCCATCCCGATCTCTACAACATCCTGTTGCAGGTGATGGATCACGGCAAGCTGACGGACCATAGCGGCAAGCAGGTCGATTTCCGCAACGTCATCTTGATCATGACGACCAATGCCGGCGCGGCTGACATGCAGCGGGCCTCGTTCGGCTTCACGCGCGGCAAACGCGAAGGCGAAGACGTCGAGGCGATCAACCGCATGTTCGCGCCCGAGTTCCGCAATCGTCTCGACGCCGTCGTGACCTTCGGCCATCTGCCGCATGACGTCATCATCAAGGTCGTCGACAAGTTCATCATGCAGCTTGAGGCGCAACTCGCCGACCGCAACGTCACGATCGAGCTGGCGGACGAGGCGCGCGCGTGGCTGGTCGAGCACGGCTATGACGAGCAGATGGGCGCGCGGCCGATGGCGCGCGTGATCCAGCAGACGATCAAGACTCCGCTGGCCGACGAGGTGCTGTTCGGCCGCCTGAAGAACGGCGGCGCGGTGCGGGTGGTCGTCATCGAGGAGGAGGGCGAGACCAAGCTCGGCTTCGTCTTCCCCGAAGGTCCGATCCTGCCGCGTCCGGAGCGCGATATCGTCGAGGCCAGCAAGAAGCGCGTCAGGGCGGAGCCGGAAGTGCGCCGCGCCAAGGCCCGCCGCCTCAAGGGCGGCGAGGCCGAAGGTGAGGATGACGAGTCCTTTGGCGACGATGACGAGCCGGAGCCCTTCGGCGCCGCCGACGAGTCGGACACCAAACACTGAGAATGGCGTCCTGACGACGGCGGGACGAGCGAAAATAAGAGCCGCGACTATGTCGCGGCTTTTTCTTTGCGTTCGGTTCAGGCCGCGTCGAGCGCCGCTGCGATCTTCTCGCGGAAGCCAGCCAGCGTTTCTGGCTTCTCCATGACTCCGCTATGCGGCCGCAGCGGGACGCCGGTCCAGCGCGGAACGACGTGGAAATGCAAATGGAACACGGTCTGGCCGCCGGCGGGCTCATTGAACTGCAAGATGGTGACGCCGTCCGCTGCGAGGGCGGTCTTGACGGCGCGGGCGAGCTTTTGCACGCGCGGCATCAGGGCGGAAAGAACTTCGGGGTCGACGTCCAAAATGTTGCGGGCGCCGGATTTCGGCAGCACCAGCACATGGCCGTCGGCCTGCGGCATCACATCCATGAAGGCGAGGGCGACATCGTCCTCATAAACCTTGTGACAGGGGATTTCGCCGCGCAGGATTTTGGCGAAGATATTGCCGTCGTCGTAGTCTGGCCCCGCCATTGCGCGAACTCCATTTAGGGAAGCCTGATTAGGCAAAGCCCGCGGCGAGGGTCAAGGGCCTTGACCGGGGCCGCGCGTCAGGCGCCCTTACGGAAGGGCGTCATCTCGGCCAATTGCTCCAGCGCCATGTCAGCGTGAATGCGCTCCTTTTGCAGATAGGCGTCGATCGCCGTCGCGAAGCGCGGATCGGCGATTTCATGCGCCGAATAGGTCGCGACGGGTCCATAGCCGCGCGCGAGCTTGTGTTCGCCCTGGGCCCCAGCCTCGACGCGGGCGAGCTTCCGCGCGATGGCGAATTCGATCGCCTGATAATAGCAAACCTCGAAATGCAGGAACGGGTGATCTTCGATCGCGCCCCAGTTGCGTCCATAGAGCGCGTCGCGCCCAAGGAAATTGATCGCCCCGGCGATATAGCGGCCGGCCCGTTTCGCCATGACGAGGAGAATGCTGTCGGCCATCGACGCGCCGACGGCGGAAAAAAAGGGGCGGGTCAGATAGGGCGTGCCCCATTTGCGGGCGCCGGTGTCCAGATAAAACTGGAAGAACGCGTCCCAGTGCTCTTCCGTGATGTCCGGACCGGTCAGCGCTTCGATCTCGATTCCATTGGCAAGCGCCTCCTTGCGTTCGCGCCGGATCATCTTGCGCTTGCGCGAGGCGAGGTCGTTCAGGAAGGCGTCGAAATCAGCATAGCCCCTGTTAAGGAAATGGAATTGCTGGTCTGTCCGCTGGAGAAATCCGGCCGCGCCGAGCGCATTCCAGTCCGCTTTTGTCGGGAAAGTGACATGGATCGAGGATGCGTCGGTCTTTTCGCGCAGCGCGCGCAGGCCGGCGATGAGCGTTCGCCGCGCCGCCTCGCCATGCCCGGGCGCAACAAGCAACCGTCGCCCCGTAACGGGCGTGAACGGCACGGCGACCTGAAGCTTCGGGTAATACTCGATGCCGCTGCGCTGATAGGCGTCGGCCCAGCCGAAGTCGAAAACATATTCGCCCCGGGAGTGGCTTTTGAGATAGGTCGGCGCGGCCGCCGCCAGACGCCCCCCGGCGTCCGCGACGAGCACATGGACGCTCGTCCAGCCGGTGCGCGACGAGACCGATTTCGAGGTCTCCAGCGCCCGGAGGAAGGCATGCGTCAGGAAGGGGTTGAAGCGTTCCCCATCGCCGGATCCCGTCTCGTCAGGCCCGGCGCCGCCGTTCGGAGAATCGGAATCGGCTGCAGGATTGGCGCAGGCGTCCCATTGCGCCGCATCGATCTGCTCGATCGAGGTTGCAATCTTGACCTTGTAGGGCTGTGCCATGCGGCGGAGTTCCGGCTTGTGAAGCGCTCTCGCAATTGCGAAAGGTGGCGCGTTTTCACATGCTGGGTCAAGACGCTGGCTTCGCGAACCTGCGCTTCGCCCGCCGCGCCGCGATGGCCGCCTCGGCCGCCTCGACGCCGGTGAGATAGGCCCCATGCGCGGTCGAGAAGCTGTGTTTCGAGCAGGCTTCCCCGGCGAAATAGATCCTCCCGTCGACGGGCGCCGCAAGGGTTGCGCGGGCGTCCGAATGGCCCGGGAGCGCGTGCGAATAGGCGCCCCGCGACCACGGGTCGCTGGCCCAGGCCGTCTCGCTCAGCGGCGTGAGGCGCGCGGCGAAGCCGCTTCCGAAAAGTTGAGCGAGTTCGCTCCGCGCGAAATCGAAGAAGGCGCCGGGGCCGGCTGCTTCCAGCTCATGGGCGAGACGCCCACCAAAGAATCCCTCGATCAGAGGCCTGCCGAAGGGGCGCAGCTGGTAGCTTCCCGTGGCGGCAGCGTCGGGATTGCCGAAGAGATGACCGCCAGCCGGCAGGTCCGGCGCATCGACCATCATGACGAGCTTGTCGGCGAGGCCGAGCGGCAGAACGGCGGCGGCGCGCGTCTTTTCCGGCAGCCCCGGCGCAAACGCAATGGCCTCTGAGGCGATCAGATGCGGCGGGACGGTGATGATGACCGCATCGGCCGTGAGGCGGCCCAGCGACGTCTCCAGGGCGATCACAGCGCCTGCGTGATCGACCCGCGCGACGGCGCAGCCAAGGCGAATGGGAAGACTGGCGCCGAAGGCGGCGATCGCCGCGCCATAGCCCTCGACCACGCGCCAGTTGACGTGGCTATCCTCATAGCGCTTCCAGTCCTTGACCGAGACGGAGGCGAGTTCGGCTCCATTCATGAAGGCGCTCTCGGCGTCGAGCAGAGCGTTCCAGCGCGATCCCGGCTCAAGGAGAAGGGTCGCCGGAAAATCGCCGGCCTCGGGACTGGCGGCGTCGAGGCGGGCGTAGAAAGCGTCGGAAGCCGCGGCGAAAGCGGCCTGGTCTTGCCGGCTGAATCCAATGTCAAGGCTTTGCCTTGTCCAGACCGGCGCGGTTCTGTCGATGGTGAATCCAAGGTCGGCGGCGATCCCGGTCCATGGGTTGCGGTCGGCCGAATGAAGCCAGCCGCAGCCGAGGTCGAGCGGATAGCCGTTGACGATCCGCGTCTGCGCCCGGCCGCCGATGCGTTCGCGCGCCTCCAGAATGACGAACGACAGGCCGGACGGCGCGAGCCGCTTGCCGGCGGCCAATCCGGCCGCCCCCGCGCCAATCACGACGACATCAAAATCGCTCGGCGTTTTCGTCATGGCGCCTCCGGTCTTGGCCGCCAAGCCGCGATCGCGGCTTGGCGGCCTTCTGGCGGAAAGGCCCAGCACTTGCAACTTAGCCTCGACATGCGACAACACTTTACAGTGATAAGGCGGCGCTTTCCCAATACCCGGGATCAGGCGCCGCGAGCTTCAGACCGGAACGATCATGATTCTTTATGTATTTTCTCAGACGCGTGACGCAGTCGCAAAGCGCCGCGGCTTTTCAGGCTCGCGCGCCGGATCGAAGGCGAGGCCGGCGTGAGTCTCTGGATCACGAAATCGGTCGCCGAGCTCAAATCCGAAGCGCATGAGGCGGAGTTCGGCGCCGAGTCGCCCAATCTGCGGCGTACGCTCTCGCTGGCGAGCCTGATCTCGCTCGGCATCGGCTGCATCATCGGCGCGGGCATTTTCGTCCTGACGGGCCATGCTGCCGCCGCCTACGCCGGGCCGGCGATCAGCCTCTCCTTCATTCTCGCTGGCCTTGTCTGCGCGCTCGCTGGCCTCTGCTACGCCGAAATGGCCTCGACCGTTCCGGTGGCGGGCAGCGCTTACACCTACGCCTACGCCACCATGGGCGAGTTCATCGCCTGGATCATCGGTTGGGATCTTTTGCTCGAATACGCCTTTGGCGCGACCACCGTCGCAATCGGCTGGTCCGGCTATGTCGTGAGCTTCCTGCACGGCCTTGGCGTCGATGTGCCGGCGGCGCTGGCGGGCGCGCCATTTTCCTTCGATCCGGCGAGCGGCCATTGGGCGCGAACGGAAGCGCTGGTCAACGCGCCGGCGGCGCTCATCATTCTCGCGTTGACCGCTCTCCTCGTCGTCGGGATCAATGAGTCGGCGAAGGTCAATAATGTCATCGTCGCCATCAAGCTGGCGATCATCGTGGCTTTCATCCTCGCCGGGATCTCGTCCTTCAGCACTGCGAACTGGGTGACGGCGAACAACCCGGCGGGCGCTTTCATTCCGCCGAACGCAGGACCTGGCGAGTATGGATGGAGCGGAATCCTTCGCGGCGCGGCGGTCGTGTTCTTCGCCTATATTGGCTTTGACGCTGTCTCGACGGCTGCGCAGGAAGCCAAAAATCCGCAGCGCGACATGCCGCTCAGCATTCTTGGATCGCTGTTGATCTGCACTATTCTCTATGTGCTGGTCAGCGTCGTCATCACGGGGATTGTTCCTTTCGATCGCTTGAGCGTCCCCGACCCGATCGCCCTCGGCGTCGACGCGATCGGATTAGGCTGGCTTTCGACCGTGATCAAATTTGGCGCGATTCTCGGGTTGAGTTCGGTCGTTCTCGTATTGCTGCTCGGGCAGTCCCGCATTCTTTATTCGATCGCGCATGACGGCCTGCTGCCGCCGATCGCGGCGAAGGTGCATCCGCGTTTTCGCACGCCTTATCTCACGACGTTGTTCATGGGGGGCGTCGCCGCGATCCTGTCGGCGCTGCTGCCGATCGGCCTTGTCGGTGAACTGGTCAGCATCGGCACGCTATTCGCCTTCACCGTGGTCTGCCTCGGCGTTCTCTACCTGCGCTTCACGCATCCCGAGATTCATCGCCCCTTCAAGGCGCCGCTGATCGTGGTCGTCGCGCCGCTCGGGGCCGCCTCCGCCGTCCTTCTGATGCTGGGCCTTCCCGGCGACACCTGGATACGATTCGCCGTATGGCTTGCGCTTGGCCTCGTCATTTACTTTTCCTATGGCCGCAAGCATAGCCGCCTTGCGAAAGCCCGCGGCGAATAGGGCAGTCAGGGGACGGCGTCGGCGAGCCAGCGCAGACGGTCGAGCGCGCCCTGCAGAATATAGGCCGCCGCCATGCGATCGACGACTTCGGCGCGCTTGGCGCGCGAGGCGTCCTGTGCAATCAGCGAGCGGGTCACGGCGGCGGTGGACAGGCGTTCGTCCCAATAGACGAAGGGGCGCGAAATGAGCGCGCCGAGATTGCGCACGAAGGCGCGGGTCGCCTGCACGCGCGCGCCTTCGGAGCCATCCATGTTGAGGGGCAGGCCGATGACGAGCGCGGCGACGTCGAACTGATTGGCGAGCGCAACCAGCCGGGCGGCGTCCGCCGTGAATTTGGTGCGCCTGATTGTCTCCAGAGGCGTCGCGATGCGCCGCTCGACGTCCGACAGCGCGAGGCCGATGGTCTTCGTGCCGAGATCGACGCCGATCAGGCGCTGGCGCGCGCCGATGCGCGGCGGCAGATCGACGATATCGAGGATTTCTACGGCCATTCAGTCTCGAAATCTCATTACGCGGTCATGGGGTGGTTATCTAGGCGTTCCACATTACGCCCGCTCGGGGCGCGACGCCAAACCTCGCACCGCGCCGCGGCAGCGATTCATTGCCTCTGCGCGCTATTCGATATTATTCATGATAGCGACGTCAGGGCTTCCACCATCTCGCCAGGAGACTTCAAGATGAAACTGACTTGGCTTGGTCATTCGGCGTTCCGGATTGAACTGCCCGGGGCGGTTATCCTGATTGATCCGTTTCTCAGCGGCAATCCGAAATTCACCGGCACCGTCGAACAAGCCTCGCAAGGCGCGACCCATATCGTCCTGACCCATGGCCATGACGACCACATTGGCGACGCCGCCGACATAGCGAAGGCGACCGGCGCGCAGATCGTCTCGAATTTCGAAATCTGCATGTTCCTGAACGGGCAGGGCGCCGAAAACATCAACCCCGGCAACACCGGCGGCTCGATCGATTGCGGCGCTTTCTCCGTAAGCCTGACCCAGGCGCTTCATTCCTCCGGGACGGTTTTCAACGGCCAATCCATCTATCTCGGCAATCCCAACGGAATTGTCATCAAGCCCAAAGATGGGCCAACTCTCTACCATATGGGCGATACCGATATTTTCTCGGACATGGCGCTCATCGCCGAAATCCACCAGCCGAAAATCGGCATTCTCCCAGTTGGCGATCGCTTCACCATGGACGGCGCGATGGCGGCCCTCGCCGCGCGGCGCTTTTTCCAGTTCGAGACGGTGGTTCCCTGCCATTACGGGACGTTCGCCGTCCTCGCGCCGGACCCGAGCGCGTTCATCGCCGCCATGGCGGGCTCTGGCGTCAGGGTCGATGCGCCGCTCATCGGCGGCAGCGTCTCCTATTGAGCGGAGCGCTGTTCTCCGGCATCCGATCGACTATCGATCGCGTTTAGCCAGGCGATGATTTTTTCCGCTGCGATGTTGCGCCAGGCGGTATCGATCATCAGTCCGTGCGGGGCGCCCTTGAGCAGATCGAACTCCGCGCCCCAGACGTCGGCCGTCTCCTGCATCGCCGATCGCGGCAGGAAGACATCGGCGTCGCCGCCGAGCACGAGCATCGGCGGCCTGTCCCTGGCGGCAGGCGGCGTCAATGGCGGGGGCGCCAGCAATTCGGCGCTTGCGCGGGGCGATTCACGCTGGATTCTTTGCAGCAATCCATCCTTTGATTCAGGCGTCGACTTCGTGGAAAAAAGCGCCCGGGCAATGACCGCCGGCGCGGCCCATTTGGGTCCGAGACTTTGCAGCAGCGAGAGCTGAAACAGCACCTCGGGCGCAAACATCGTCATGTGCAGGGCGGAGGAGCGCAGTCCCGAAGGCGGCGCGGAAGCCAGCGCCACCATCGCCGCCGCCCTGCCGCCGCGCGCCACATAGTGCTGAATGAGAAGGCCGCCCATCGAATGTCCGACGAGGATAGGCTCGGCGCCGATCCTGCTCGCGGCGATTTTCACGTCTTCGATGTAATCACTGAAGGAGGCGCTGGCGAGATCGCCCTCGCTTCCGGCGTGGCCGCGCAGCGACAGCGCATAGGCCGGATAGCCGCGCTCGGCGAAAAGGCCGAGAAAATACTCCCAGATCCAGGCGCCGCTGTAAGCGCCATGGACGAAAAGCACCGGCGGATGCCGGGACTCGTTTTCGGGGAGAAATCGCAGGATTTCCTGTCTCACGAAAAACTCCGTCCTCGCTCCGGACTCCCAATACCTCGGCACCGTGGTCCGGTCTTGCATCGGGCGTGCCACCCGCCGATTGCTCCACGCCAACCGCCAGTGCTATAGGCTGCTTCTTCTGGAGTCTTGGCAAGGAGAACACATGTCCGTCGATCAGGCGACGGTGCGGCGTATCGCCCACCTGGCGCGCATCAAGGTCAGCGACGAAGACGTGCCGCAGCTGCAAGATGAACTGAACGCGATTTTGCGGTTCGTCGAGGAATTGTCCGGCGTCGATGTCGAGGGGGTCGAGCCGATGACTTCGGTCATGCCGATGCCCATGAAGAAACGCGCCGACGTCGTCACCGACGGCGGGATCGCCGACGCCATTCTCGCCAATGCGCCGGAGAGCGAGGACCATTTCTTCAAAGTGCCCAAGGTCGTCGAATAGCGGCGCCGTGAAATCTTCGACGCTCGTCGTCGGCTATCGACATTAGAAACTCAAGGCAGAACGGACGCGACATTGACCGCACTCACCGACCTTTCCCTCTCCGAAGCGCGCGACGCTCTTTTGAAGGGCGACGTCTCCGCCGTCGAACTTACGCGGGCGCAGATCGCCGAGATCGAACAGGCGCGGATCCTCAACGCCTTCATCGTCGAGACGCCGGAAAAGGCCGTGGCGATGGCGGCGGCCTCCGACGCGCGGATCGCCAAAGGCGAGGCGGGACCGCTCGAAGGGATACCTCTCGGCATCAAGGATCTTTATTGCACGCAAGGGGTCCAGACGACCGCCGCGAGCCACATCCTCGAGGGGTTCACGCCCGCCTATGAGTCGACCGTCAGCGCCAATCTCTGGCGCGACGGCGCGGTGATGCTGGGCAAGCTCAATCTCGATGAATTCGCGATGGGCTCGTCGAATGAGACCTCCTATTTCGGACCGGTGATTTCGCCCTGGCGGCGCGCCGAATCGGAGACTCCGCTGGTTCCCGGCGGATCGTCCGGCGGCTCGGCCGCTGCGGTCGCGGCCAGACTTTGCTTTGGCGCGACGGCGACAGACACCGGCGGCTCGATTCGCCAGCCCGCGGCCTTTACTGGCACTGTCGGCATCAAGCCGACCTACGGGCGCTGCTCGCGTTGGGGCATTGTCGCATTCGCTTCGTCGCTCGATCAAGCTGGTCCCATCGCGCGCACGGTTCGCGATGCGGCGGTCCTGCTGCGGTCGATGGCCGGTCATGATCCCAAGGATACGACCTCGGTCGATGCGCCCGTGCCCGATTACGAGGCCGCCGTCGGCCGCAGTGTCAAAGGCATGCGGATCGGCATTCCGAAGGAATATCGCCTCGAAGGAATCCCGGCTGAAATCGACGCGCTCTGGCGCCAGGGCGTCGAATGGCTGAAGGAGGCGGGCGCAATAATCGTCGATATTTCGCTGCCGCACACGCGCTACGCCTTGCCGGCTTACTACATCGTCGCGCCGGCGGAAGCTTCGTCGAATCTCGCGCGCTACGACGGCGTTCGCTATGGCCTCAGGGTTCCCGGCAAGGACATCGTCGGCATGTATGAGGCGACGCGCGCGGCGGGCTTCGGCAAGGAGGTGCGCCGGCGCATTATGATCGGCGCCTATGTGCTTTCCGCCGGCTATTACGACGCCTATTATGTGCGGGCGCAAAAAATACGGACGCTGATCCGGCAGGATTTCGAGCGCGTCTACGCCAATGGCGTCGATGCGATCCTGACGCCCGCGACGCCTTCGGCGGCGTTTGGCCTCGGCGAAAAGGGGTCGGCCGATCCGGTGGAAATGTATCTCAACGATGTCTTCACGGTTACGGTCAACATGGCGGGCCTGCCCGGCATCGCCGTGCCCGCCGGGTCGTCGAGCGAAGGCCTTCCGCTCGGGCTGCAACTGATCGGGCGTCCCTTCGATGAAGAGACGTTGTTCGCTGTTGCGAACGTCATCGAGCAGGCGGCGCCCAAGCTGAAGCCGCCGTCGAGATGGTGGGCTTGAATGTCGAAAGGCGAAACGGCGCCGACTGCTGATTTTCTGCGATGGAGCGAGCGATCATGAACACCCACGCAAAACCCTCAAAGCTCGTCAAGGGCGCGACCGGCGATTTCGAGGTCGTGATTGGCCTCGAGATCCATGCGCAGGTCACATCGCGCTCGAAGCTGTTCTCCGGCGCCTCGACCCAGTTTGGCGAAGAGCCCAACGCCAATGTGTCGCTGATCGACGCCGCGATGCCGGGGATGCTGCCGGTGATCAACGCCGAATGCGTCGCGCAGGCGGTCCGAACGGGGCTGGGTCTTGAGGCGCAGATCAATCTGCGTTCCGTTTTCGATCGCAAGAATTATTTCTATCCTGATCTGCCGCAGGGCTATCAGATCTCGCAGTACAAAAGCCCGATCGTCGGCGAGGGCGTCGTCAAGGTAGATGTCTCGCCGACCGAACAGATTGAGGTCGGCATCGAGCGGCTGCACCTCGAGCAGGACGCCGGCAAATCGCTGCACGACCAGTCCGAGACGGAGTCCCTCGTCGATCTCAATCGCTCAGGCGTCGCCTTGATGGAGATCGTCTCGAAGCCCGACATGCGTTCGGCCGATGAGGCGCGCGCCTATGTCACCAAGCTGCGCACGATCCTGCGCTACATCGGTTCCTGCGACGGCAATATGGAGCAGGGCTCGCTGCGCGCCGACGTCAATGTTTCGGTGCGCCGCCCCGGAGCGCCCTTTGGCACGCGTTGCGAAATAAAGAACGTCAATTCGATCCGCTTCATCGGCCAGGCGATCGATGTGGAGGCGCGACGCCAGATCGGCGTCATCGAGGATGGCGGGACGATCCAGCAGGAAACGCGCCTGTTCGATCCCGCGCGCGGCGAGACGCGTTCGATGCGCTCAAAAGAAGAAGCGCATGACTATCGCTATTTCCCTGATCCCGATCTGCTGCCGCTCGAATTCGACGCAGCTTATGTCGAAGAGCTGAAGGCAGGGCTGCCGGAATTGCCGGATGCGAAGAAGGCGCGTTTCATCAAGGACTACGGGCTGCCGCCCTACGACGCCGGCGTGCTCGTCGCAGACAAGGAGACCGCCGATTATTATGAGGCGGCCGTTGGCGCGGGCGCCGTCAAGCGCGATCCGAAGCTGGTCGCCAACTGGATCACCGGCGACGTTGCGGCCTACGCCAATTCCGTCGGGCTGCCGGTCGCGCAAACTCACATCAAGCCGCAGCAAATCGGCTCGCTCGTCGATCTCATCGCCGACGGCACGATATCGGGCAAGATCGCCAAGGACGTTCTCGCCATCATCATCGGCGAGGACAAGGATGGCGATCCGCGCGAGATCGTCGAAACGCGCGGCCTGAAGCAGGTGACCGACCTTGGCGCCATCGCGGCGGCGGTGGAGGCCATTATCAAGGCCAACCCCGACAAGGTCGCGCAGGCGCAGGCGAAGCCTTCGATGATCGGCTGGTTCGTTGGCCAGGTGATGAAACAGACAGGCGGCAAAGCCAATCCGCAAGCCGTCAATGACGAGCTGAAAGCACGGCTCGGCATCTAGACATTCGCAATCGTCATCGCCCAGGCGCCCGTGCGCCAGCCTTGACGAACGCATGCCAGCGTTGATCGCGATACGCCGTCGCAATGCACGAAAAGAGGAGGCGAATCGCGAATCATTTTCAGCTGATTCGCGACTCTCATGATGATTGAAGCGCTGCGAATGCGCTTTTCGGCGATGTTCTTGTCGATGTGCACGAATTTTTTTTAGGCGTCGCCCCGCGATATTTCGACGTAGGCCAGGGGCTCTGTCGCGATGCGCGAGGGTCTGTTGATCTGGCGCGTTCACGCCCTTCGGCGGCGTGAGTCGCGCGCACTTTCAAGGCTTTGCCATCGCGCGAATATCACGCATGAATCACCTTCCGGCGCGCGTTTCAATCTCTCTAAGAAATTGAATAGAGCCTCAAAAAACAATGGCTTTGAAATGGAACGCGGAGTCTGAAGAAAGCCTTTCGCGCGCGTCGTTCAGAGCGGCCTCTATCGTTGCACGCGGCTTTGCGAATGTCGCGACGCGCGCGATGATCGATGAGGCTGCGATCGGATGCGCGCGCGTTCGCGAGGGCCGTCCGCATGGTCGCGAATGCAGGGTCGCGGGTCTCTTCGCATGCAATCCATGACGCTGAACATGCAATGCCTCTTGCGCGTCTCATGAACAGCGGTACGCTGATCGCGCCTCTAGTCGGCGTATGAACCGACTGACGACTATCGGAGGGGAGTTCGAGCATGGTTAAGGCAGCTACAAAGAAGACGCCGGCGAAGAAAGCCGCCGCGAAGACTGCGGCCAAAACGACGGCGGCGAAAAAAGCCCCGGCGAAAAAGGCCGTCGCCAAAAAGACAGTGGCCAAGAAGACAGTGGCCAAGAAGACAGTGGCCAAAAAGGTCGTGGCCAAAAAAGCGGTTGTGAAGAAGAGCCCGGCCAAAAAGACGGTGGCCAAAAAAGCCCCGGCGAAGAAAGCTCCCGCTAAGAAGGCTCCGGCCACGAAGGCTCCGGCCACGAAGGCCCCGGCAAAAAAAGCGGTCGCAAAAAAGGCGGTGGCTAAAAAGGCCCCTGCGAAGTCCGCGGCCGTCAAGAAGGCCGTCGCCAAAAAAGTTGTGCGGAAAGCCGCGGCCCCAAAGCCAAAGCCCGTGCCGCCTGTTACGCCGCCGGAGCCGGTCTGACGACGGACGATCCGGTTCGCATGAGAGATGGATCCGGCAGGATTTTCGTCCTGACCGGCGATCGAAGTTAGAACATTTTCCGGTGTCGTCGATGTCGGAAAATGTTCCACTTCGTTTGTAGGGATGCCGTTCCTTTTCGCGAATCCATTTTCAGGATGCCTGAAAACAAATCGGATCCGGCGCGCAGTTGTCGTCCTTTGTTTGGGCCGCGCGGATCGCTTCGCCGAATTGACGCTGTTAGTCTGCGCAGCTTCCGCGCCCACGTTGAGTGGCGAGCGCGAGGCTCCGCCAGCGCCTCGCCGACCCCGGCGCATCGCGCGTCCGCTCAAATCTCGAAGTGATTACCGCTTGATGGGGCGGGTGGTAACGAGGCGCAAGCGATCGTCGGTCCAGCCATCGATGCTTCCCTAGCGAGACAGGCGTGCTTAGCGAGACAGGCATGCCTCGGCGAAATCACGCCAGGTCTTGTCTGTCGCACGTCCCGCCATTTTGATCGCCTGCCATTCGAGGCCGCACGCGTGCATGCGCTGGCGCGAGGCTGTCGGCAAAGGACCTGTGGCTCCAAGCACCAAAGGCACGTTATCCGAATTTGGTTGGGAGGCTGGATCCTTCCCTTGCGGCGAGGCGGGGGCGTCGGCTTGCGGCGAGGTTGGCGCCTGGACTGGCGGCAAAGCCTGCGGAACTGCTGGCGTCGTCGCGGGCGACGGCGGGACGCCAGCGATCACCGGATCGCCGCCAATTTTGGCTGGCCGGGCGGGCGGAAGCGGCGTGGCGGCTGCCGACTTCATCTTGGCTGCGCGATCCTGCGCCGCCGCGCCGTACATTGACGCGACCGCCAGCGCGGCGGTCAGGCAGCCAAGGATGCCGATTCGGGATAAGCCGCGGCGGCCCGCCGCGCGCGAGCGGGCGGTGTGGTCGTTTGGTTCAGGCACAGCGTCACTCAGCGCCTTTGACTCCGAAGCGTAAATTTCATTGCTTCGGAATCCGGCGGGGGCAAAAGCATAGTTGGCATCCGGGTTTCGCCGCAAAGCGCCGACCGCGCCGTCAGGCGGCTTGGCTGACGCCGCAAGTCCGCGTCGAAGTCTTCCATTTTCGAAGTGTCGACTCATGGCGGCTCATGGCGATGACGGAGCTATTTTGGCACGGTTTGCGTTTTGGTGAAAACATCCGTCTTGCAAAGAATCTTCAAGACGCAACCTTCGATTTCAGCCTTGTCTCCCGCCGCCTTGTCGGGGATGACTTTGAAGGTGACGTCATATGTCTTCCCATCCTGCGGATTATACGCCTTGCCGCGCCAATGGTCTTGCTCGGCAGTCAGGTTCCTGAGGATTTGGAGGCCGATCATCGGCTTGCCGCGCGCGGCCGGATCTTCGTTCAATCTGTCTGTCTTGGGCTTTCCGTCGGGTCCGTCGGGCTCCTTCAGCCAGATCAGCGCGCCGCAAAAATTCTCGCCGCATGGCGCGATCTTGATGACCGATTCGTCATTCGCCGTGAACCAGAGGCCGGCCGGCGAATCGGGGGCGGCGATCGCCGTGCTCATGGCCGAGAGAAGCAGGACGGAGGCGCCGGCGCTGGCGGCGACCAGACTGGTTCGGCGCGCCCGCGCTCCCGGGCGAAAGATCAGAAATCGCGCCCGAATCATGAGCTTCTCTCCAGATGCGCTGGCGCGCTGGTCCGGCGTCCGCTCGAAGATCGCGGAGGAGCGACCCGAGCCGAAATGGCGGAGACGGAGGGATTCGAACCCTCGATAGGGCTTTACAACCCTATAACGGTTTAGCAAACCGCCGCCTTCAGCCTCTCGGCCACGTCTCCACACCAGCGGGAGGGCGCTGCTCGGCGCTGCTCCCGATCGATGTCGCACATATGCCCGAGCCTTGTGGCGAAGGCAAGAGCGCGCGCGCGAGAGTGGGCCCGGCGGCCTTCCTGGCGCGCCGATCAAGCGGGAAGGCGTCGAAAAGTTGCAGCAAAGCCACACCTTTCGATGGAACGCGGCTGAGACTTTAAAATCAGTTTCACGGAAAGCGCCCGGCCTCTAGTATAAAAATGCGAGCGAAAGGGGGGCCAACCCGATCCTCGACCCGGGTCAAGCGCCATCGAGCGTTTCATTCGGACTTAGCGCGGGATGCAGGTTTAACAGACTTCCGACGCCGGTTCGCGGTTCAACAATCGCGCAGGCGTCTCATGTCAAGCCGGTCCTGATTGGGTTTTTTTGACGGAGGTTTGACATGAAGCTCTTAAAGGGCCTTCTCCTGGGATCAGCTGCGGCCCTGGTGAGCGTGGCCGCTGCGCAAGCTGCCGATCTGCCGGCCCGGCAGGCTGCGCCTATCGAATATGTCCGCATCTGCGACGCTTACGGCGCGGGATTCTTCTATATTCCCGGCACCGAAACCTGCCTCAAGGTCGGCGGCTTGGCCATGACCGAAGTTCGCTCCTATGACCAGAGCTACAGCATCAGCCCGGTCGGCGGCACCGGGACGCAGGCCTATAACACGACGAGCCCCTTGTCCACGGGCGCCCGTACGGGGGGCGGCACGACGTATGCCGGTTACATCCCGACAACGGGTCAATACGCCAACCAGCGCGCGCGTGACGCCTATGGCTGGGATTCTCTCGGCCGCATCGAACTTGATGCCCGTACTGGAACCCCCTGGGGCGTTCTGCGCTCCTTCATCCGCGTTGACGCCTATGTCGGAACCGGCACGGCGAACACGGGCGCTCTGACCTCCGGCAGCAGCTACAACACCAATCCCTACAACACCAGCGCCGGCGTCGGCGCGACCCGCGAAACAACGATCGTCAACAAGGCGTTCATCCAGTTCGCCGGCTTCACCGCGGGCCGCGCGCAGTCGATGTTCGACTTCTACGCCAGCGCCTATAACTATCAGAACATCGCCGGTTCCAACGCCACGACTCAGTTGCTCGCCTATACAGCGACACTGGGCAGCATTTTCAATGGCTTGTCGGCGACTCTTTCGGTTGAAGACGAAAACGCGCGCCAGGCCAATGTCGGAAGCACGATCGCTGGCGGCAATGGCATATCGGTCGCCGGGGGCAGCACGGTCAGCCAGAATTATGGCGGCGTCTCGGCCACAAGCTTCAACGGTACGCCGGCTGGCACGCGCTGGCCGGACATTGTCGGCAATATCCGGATCGATCAGCCCTGGGGCGCGGTTCAGGTCTCGGCCGCCGGGCATGAGGCGACCGCGAGCCTTTACGCGAACACCGCTTACGGCGCGAGCACCAGCTACGCTTTTCCTGCCGCCACGTCGAACACCTATGGCTGGGCGGTGCAGGGCGGCGTTCAACTGAACGTCAATTATCTCTCGGCCGGCGACAAGCTCTGGTTGCAGGCGGCCTATGAAAGAGGCGCGATCAGCTACATCTGGGGCAACAACCTCGCGTCTTCATATGGCGCCGTGAACGGCAACCGGTTCTATGGGTCCGGCTATACGCCGGCGGACACCAGCGCGGGCTGGAACAGCAATATGTATGACTGCATCTTCACCGCGAGCGGCGTTTGCGAGCAGCAGACGGGCTGGTCGGTCGTCGCGGCCTACAAGCATTACTGGATCCCGACGCTGGCCTCGGCCATCTTCGGTTCCTATACGCAGGTCAACTACTCGCAAAATGCGCTGAATGGCTTCGGCGGCGCGGTCGGCGTGCCGAACCTGAAGACCGCCCGCGTCGGCACCAATCTCGTCTGGACGCCGGTCAAGGGCTTCGATATCGGCGCCGAGTTCATGTATGTCAACGTGCAGCAGACCCGGCCGGTTGGCCTTGCTTCTGACACCGTCCTCAACTCCGTCGGCTTGCCGAGCTGGAGAGGCAGCAACAACGAATACGAAGGTCGCGTCCGCGTCCAGCGCGCGTTCTGATCCTTCGGACCAAAACTCCGTCTCATAAGAAAGGCCCGGCTGCGAAAGCGCCGGGCCTTTTGCTTGCGAGATAGAGGATGCGCAAAGGCCCGTGCGTGACCGGCGCCAAAGCCGCAACATGGTGAGCAAAAAGAAGCCCCGCACTTCCGTGCGGGGCGCGTCGATCGCGGCTCTTTTCCCGCCACGAATGGCTGGCGAGCAGGCGAAGCCTTTAGCGGTCGCCGAGGCTGCCGCCGGCGTCGGCGAGAGCGGCGCCGACCTCAAGGCCAAGATCGTCCATGGTGGTTTCCTCGACGACATTGATCTCTTCGCCGATCGCCTGGCGCTCGGCTTCGGCGGGCGAGCGGGCGACATTGACCGTGATCGTCGCGGCGACTTCCGGATGGAGATTGACCGGAACCTCATGCAGCCCGATGGTCTTGATCGGCGCCTTGAGGGTAACCTGGTTGCGATTGGCGCTGAAGCCGCCTGCCGTGATGGCGTCGGCGATATCGCGGGGCGATACGGAGCCGTAAAGATGGCCGGTCTCGCCAGCCTGTCTGATGATGACGAAGGCCTGTCCGTTCAGTCGCTCCGCGACGGCCGCGGCTTCCGCCTTCGATTCGAGATTGCGCGTCTCAAGCTGCGCCCGCTGATCCTCGAAGCGGGTTTTGTTGGCGGCGGTGGCGCGAAGAGCCTTGCCGCCCGGCAGCAGGAAATTGCGCGCGTAGCCGTCTTTCACGCGGACGGTGTCGCCCATCTGTCCGAGTTTGGCGACGCGCTCCAGCAAAATGATTTCCATTGGTTCAGTCCTTTACATTCACATCAGGTTTTGGGTGAAATTGATTTCTTCTTGCGGTCGCGCAAGGAGAAGGCGGATTCGACGAGGCCGACCAGGGCGAAGGCGATCAGCGGCCATGGCATGAGCAGGGCGATAGACGCGTAGACGAGGCCGAGAAGCACGCCGCGGTATTTCAGGCCGCGCGACAGGTCATGGATCGTCGCCAGGCCCTGAAGCGAAAACGCCATGCCGAGCGCCGCCGCCACGATGGCGCTGATGACGCCGGGAAGCCCTCCGACGAAGGCGACCGCGATGGCGGCGAGCAGGATCGGCGCGTAAGTGCGGGACAAGCGCAATTGGTGCGGAACGTCGGGCCACGGGCGGGGCAGCCGCCCGGAGACTTCGGCGACGCGAGCGGCGATCCACAGGTTGAGCATCAACATCAAAAGGGTCGAGGCGGCGACCGCAGGCGGCGCGGCGAGCACAAGCAGGCGCGCAAGCTTGTGCATGTCGATTCCGCGCGGAAAGGGTGTCTCCGCGGCGACGCTTTCCAGCATCGGCGTCAAAGCGGCGTCGGCCCAGTTCAGCGTCGCGTCGAATCCGCCGTGGCGCGCGCTGAAGATGATCGTCGCGACGACCGCGATCGTCGCCGAGACGGCGGCCGCATAGGCGAGGAGCCGGTCGAGCGGATAATAGTCCCGCCCGAAGGCGCGCCCGGCGCCCGTCGCAACGCTCCACGACGCTGCGTCCTTCGGGCGACTCAGGGCGGCGAGAAAGCTGAGCCACAAGGCCGGCGCCGCGAGGCTGAGGGCGAAGGCGAGACCTGAAAGCGCGGCGGCGCCGAGAACGCCTTCGGACGTCTCCTGGGATTGCTGAATGAATGAAATCGCGACGACCGCGAGAGAGGCCAGCGTGGCCGCGAGGAGGCCGGCGGCGCGGCCAAAACCGATCATCGCGATCATGATGGGAAGGGGCGCCAGATAGGCGAGGGCGATCGCCAGGAGCGTACCTTGCGCAACGAGGCTGAACAGCACTGCGGAGGCGAGACCGGCGCCGATCGCAACGGCGTAGGTCGCGCCAAATTGGGGAATGCGGCTCTTCATGTCGCCCTGCTGTCCCGCTTGAAGCGGTTAGAGGCGGGTCGGAAGCAAGCGCGCCCGCCCGGCTCAACACTAAGTTCGAATCGGCCGCTCAGCCGATCCGCGGATACTGGCCGCTCCGGCGAAAGCCGGCGCGGTCGATGGCGTCTCGATGGTTCAGACGCGACCGCTTCAAACCGAAGCGATCATGCGCTGCGCAATCGCCGGTTAGCGAATGACGTAAGGCAGAAGGCCGAGGAAGCGGGCGCGTTTGATCGCCTTGGCGAGTTCGCGCTGCTTCTTGGCGGAAACGGCCGTAATGCGCGACGGAACGATCTTGCCGCGCTCGGAGATATACCGCGACAGGAGGCGCGTGTCCTTGTAGTCGATTTTCGGCGCGCTCGGTCCCGAGAAGGGGCATGTCTTGCGGCGACGGAAGAAGGGGCGACGGGGGCCGGCTGCTGCGGTCGTCATCAGAAATTCCCCTCGTTCGATGCGTCGTCGCGCTGGCGGCGCGGGCCGCGGTCAGGACGCGGGGCGCGGCTTCGGTCGCCTCTATCCGGCCGGTCGCCGCGATCGCCGCGGTCGCCGCGATCGTCGTCATCGCGTTTGCGCATCATCGCGGATTGGCCCTGTTCGTGCTCTTCGACGCGAATGGTGAGCAGACGGATGACATCTTCATTGATGCCGGCCTGACGCTCCATTTCGGTAATGGCCGCCGGCGGCGCGTCAATGTTTAGCAGCGTGAAATGCGCCTTGCGATTCTTGTTGATGCGATAGGCGAGCGACTTCACGCCCCAATATTCGACTTTCTCGATTTTGCCGCCGAGCGATTCGAGGATCCCTCTGAACTGCTCGGTCAGCGCTTCCACCTGCTGGGCGGAAATGTCCTGACGCGCGAGATAAATATGCTCGTAAAGAGCCATTTCATTGCCTTTCGTTGCGTTGTCGCGATGCTCCGGCGCAGAGCCCTTCGAGCCCCGGAAAGGCTCGACGAGACAGACGAAGGCGGAGACACTGGAAAACGGACTACTGCGTAAACGCTTAAGTCCTGCCCGATGGACGAGCTTTTCCGATCAGCCCCCAGCCGCAGTCGCGAAGGGCGCTTTATAGCGTCATTTCTCTGACACGCAAGGAGCTTCGGCGAATTCCGGCGTTTTGCGCCCCTCGTGCGACCCGAAAGGCATCAGATGCACGGACCGCTTTCGCCGCTCGGCCAGATCCGCCAGGACTTAAGACCGGCCTTGGCGACGACCATCCGGCCGGCCTTCGCCATGGCGACGAGATGCCGGAAGACGAGCGGATTGCGCCAGGCCAAAGGCTTGGCCGGATCGCAAACGGCGCGATATTCGTCCGAATCGGGATCCTCCATCAAGATGACGCCGACCCGGTCCGGACGCAGCTGCGGGCCGAGCCCGCGATCGCCCTTCCACAGACATTCATAATCCCGGCAGACGTCGGGGCGCGTTTCGTAGACGCCGCAGCCGCCGGACTTCTGGCAATGCTCGCACCAGACGCCGGCGGGCTTTTTGAATTCCGTGATTTCAAGCACCTTGCAACAGAAGCTGCATTCGCCGCAGGCCTTGCCTGGAATTGACCCCATCGCGGCTCTCTCGTCCTCGTCGATTCGCCTTAGTCATTCTTCGTACCTCTCGCGACGGTGCGCATGGCCGCGCCGCGGCGCAAGCTATTTGACGCGTCACGCCACATCATCCACAGCGGGGCGGAGGCTATTCGCCCGCGATGCGGCTCGGTCGAACGTCGCCACGCTTGACACGCGATGGCGGCAATGCGAGCAGCTGACCCCGCAAGACTTGGAAATTCCTTGGGATGGCGCATTGAGCCGGACGTCGAAAGCTTTCATTTTCCCCGGGCAGGGATCTCAGTCCGTCGGCATGGCCAAAGCCTTGTCGGAGCGCTTCCCGCAGGCCCGCGCGCTTCTCGATGAGGTCGATGAGGCGCTGGGCCAGAAATTGTCGGCGCTCATGTTCGGGGGTCCGCAGGACGAACTGACACTGACCGCCAATGCGCAGCCGGCCCTGATGGCGGCGAGTCTTGCGGCGATTCGCGTGCTCGAGGCGGAAGCCGGCCTCGATATCGCCCGCGACGCCAGCTTCGTTGCGGGTCATTCGCTCGGTGAATATTCGGCGCTCGCGGCGGCCGGCGCGTTGAGCGTGGCTGAGACCGCCAGATTGCTCCGCGTCCGCGGCGAGGCCATGCAGGCGGCGGCTCCTGTCGGCGCCGGGGCCATGGCCGCCCTGCTTGGGATCGAGGTTGATGCAGCGCGCGACGTCGCACGGCGCGCGGCCGAGGAGACTGGCGGCGTCTGTTCCGTCGCGAACGACAATGGCGGCGGCCAGGTCGTGGTGTCGGGCGCGGCCGCCGCGGTCAACCGCGCCATTGAGATCGCGAAAGGGGCGGGCGCGCGGCGCTCGGTGCTTCTGCCGGTGTCCGCGCCATTCCATTGCATCCTGATGCAGCCGGCCGCCGAGGCCATGGCGGCGGCGCTTGCGTCGGTCAAGATCCGGCCGCCGTCGCCGGCGCTTGTCGCCAACGTGCTGGCGGGCGAAGTTACCGATCCCGACGAAATCCGCCGCCTTCTGGTTGAGCAGGTAACTGCTCCCGTGCGCTGGCGTGAGAGCATGATTTTTATGGCTGATCAGGGTATTACAGTCTTTATTGAATGTGGCGCGGGAAGAGTTTTGGCGGGACTCGTCAAACGCGTCTGTCCGACGGCAAGCGGCGTTTCGATCGGAACGCCGGAAGATATCTCCTTTTTCAAGCGCTGACCTGATCTTGCGCCCCTTCGGCGCTTCACTCGGCGCTTTAACTGGCGCTTCGGAGTTCATCTGCAAATGTTCGATCTGACCGGCAAAACGGCCCTCGTCACGGGCGCAAGCGGCGGCATCGGCGAGGCGATCGCGCGCGCCCTGCACGCCCAGGGCGCGACCGTCGCGCTGTCGGGAACGCGCCGCGACGCGCTCGAGTCCCTCGCCGCCGCACTCGCGACCCGCGTGCACGTCACGCCCTGCGACCTCACCGATCCCGTCGCCGTTGAGGCGCTCGTTCCGGCAGCTGAAGCCGCTCTGGGCGGCCTCGATATTCTCGTCAGCAACGCGGGCGTGACCAAGGACAACCTTTTCATGCGGATGAAGGACGAGGAATGGGACCAGGTGATCGCCGTCAATTTGACGGCGACCTTTCGCCTCGCCCGCGCCTGCCTCAAGGGCATGATGCGCAAGCGGCACGGTCGCATCATAGGCATCACCTCCGTCGTCGGCGTCACCGGCAATCCCGGCCAGGGCAATTACGCCGCCTCTAAGGCGGGCATGATCGGCATGTTCAAGAGTCTTGCGGGCGAGGTCGCGACGCGTGGCGTCACAGTCAATTGCGTTGCGCCGGGCTTTATCGAAACGCCGATGACCGCCGTACTCAATGAGAAGCAGCGGGCCGCTATTCTCGCGGCCGTGCCGATGGGTCGGCTCGGGACCGGCGCCGATGTCGCCGCCTCGGTCGTCTTTCTGGCGAGTTCGGAAGCCGCCTATGTGACTGGGCAGACGCTGCATGTTAATGGAGGAATGGCAATGATTTGAAGATGTTAAGCAGAGTTTCCGGCGCGTTGCGCTGGCTCTCGCCAACAGGAATGAAGTGTGTTACGAAGCCAGCGTTGAGCAGTCAGGTAGCGATTTTGCGGGATTGAAGAACCTGTTTTGGGACTTCGGCTCGCCGCCGCGCGTGCAATCTCGAACCGTCGGACCTTCCGATCAAGACAGCGAGCAGCGCGCAAGGCGATGTCGCCCATCGCAGCGCATCGACGTCGGCCTATGTCGACAAATGAGTGAGGACGAGGATTAAACGACCATGAGCGATGTCGCCGAGCGGGTAAAAAAGATAGTGATTGAGCATCTCGGAGTAGATGCGGATAAAGTCGTCGACAATGCCAACTTCATCGAGGATCTCGGTGCGGATTCGCTGGATACCGTCGAACTGGTCATGGCGTTCGAAGAGGAGTTCAGCGTTGAGATTCCGGATGACGCCGCTGAGACGATCGTCACTGTTGGCGATGCGGTGAATTTTCTCGAGAAGGCGACGACGGCTTGAGTTTTTGAGTCGCCGCCGGACGACCGCGACAATTTTTCTCGTGAATTGCGCTGGGGTGGGGCCAGGGCGTCCGGCGTTCGCCGGAGCGCGGCGTGGCGTATTGGCCAGGTTTGAACATGCGTAGGGTAGTCATCACCGGTCTCGGCATGGTGTCGCCGCTCGCCTGCGGCGTCGAGCCGACCTGGAGACGCTTGCTTGCGGGCGAAAGCGGCGCCCGCATCATCGAGACTTTCGACACATCCGATCTTGCCTGCAAGATCGCCATGCCTGTTCCGCGCGTCGGCGATTCGGCCTTCAACCCAAACGACTGGATGGAGCCAAAAGAGCAGCGCAAGGTCGACGATTTCATCCTGTACGCTGTCGCTGCGGCGACTCAAGCTCTGTCCGACGCCGGCTGGAAGCCGGAGAGCTACCAGGATCAGATCGAAACCGGCGTCCTGATAGGCTCCGGCATCGGCGGCCTCGGCGGAATCGCCGAGACCGCGGTGATTTTGCACGAGAAAGGGCCGCGCCGGGTTTCGCCCTTTTTCATTCCCGGCCGGCTGATCAATCTGGCTGGCGGCTATGTCTCCATCCAGCATGGTCTGCGCGGCCCAAATCACGCCGTGGTCACGGCCTGTTCGACGGGCGCCCACGCGCTCGGAGACGCCGCGCGCCTGATCGCGCTCGGTGACGCCGAGGTCATGGTGGCCGGCGGCGCCGAATCGCCGATCAGCCGCATTGGCATCGCCGGATTCGCGGCCTGCCGGGCGTTGTCCACCGGCTTCAACGACAGGCCGAAACAGGCGTCGCGGCCCTATGACAAGGATCGCGACGGGTTTGTCGTGGGCGAGGGCGCGGGCTGCGTCGTTCTCGAAGCCTATGACCACGCCAAGGCGCGGGGCGCACGCATCTACGCCGAACTCGTCGGCTATGGCATGTCGGGCGATGCCTATCACATCACGGCGCCGCAGCCGAGCGGCGATGGGGCCTTCCGGGCCATGAGCAGCGCCATCAAACGCGCCGGCATCTCACCGGGCGACATTAGTTACATCAACGCGCATGGCACCTCGACGCCGCTTGGCGACGAGATTGAGCTGCAGGCGGTGCAACGCCTCGTCGGCGACAGCGTGAACGCGCTGTCCATGTCTTCGACGAAATCAGCGATTGGACATCTTCTCGGCGCGGCTGGGGCTGTCGAGGCGATTTTTGCGGTCCTCGCCATCCGCGATCAGATCGCGCCACCGACGCTGAACCTCGATAACGTCTCGATGGATACGCGGATCGATCTTGTTCCCCACAAGGCGCGAAAGCGCAATGTCGAATTTGTTCTGTCGAATTCCTTCGGTTTCGGCGGGACCAATGCTTGTTTGATCTTCAAGCGCGCCGAATAGGGGCGTGCGGCCGCGTCCTCGCAACCTGAACCCGAATTAGCCATATTTTTTTAGTTGTGTGGCGGCGGGAGCGGACCAGCGAAAATTGCGTCGGTCAAAACGTCGACTGGCGATACAATGATGGGTTCAAGGCGGCCGGGTGAGTTGATTTGATGAGCGGCGAGCCACCAGAAGACCAGGACAAAAAAGCTGGGCGGCCCCCGGAGTCGCGCGCCGTCGGCCGCTTTGGCCGCGCCAGAGTTGCGCCGCAAAGCCCAAACGAGGCCCTTCAGCCGGAAGCAGCGCCGCCGCCGCCGCCTGTGCCGCCAAGCCGGCGCCGGCCGATCCTTTCGGCCGTCAGCGGTTTTCTCTCATTTCTGCTTATCGCTGCCGTCGTCGGCATGCTTGGCCTGATCTGGAGCGAGCAACGCATGCGCGAGCCGGGTCCGCTGACTGGGGACAAGGTGCTCTATATCGTTCCCGGCGCCGACCTTCCGGAAATCATCGGCGAACTCGAGCGGGAGGGCGTGATCGACAGTCCTTTCGCGCTGAATGTCGCGCTTCTGGTCGAGGGCAAGCGCTCCAAAGTGAAGGCCGGCGAATATTTGTTCAAGCAAGGCGCGAGCCTGCGCGACGTGATGGACACGCTGGTCAGCGGAAAGCAGATCCTGCACGCGATCACAATTCCGGAAGGATTGACCACGCTCCAGATCGTCGAACGCTTGCGCGACAGCGACGTTCTCATGGGCGATATCAAAGACTTGCCCAAAGAGGGGAGCCTGCTGCCGGACACCTACAAGGTCGCCCGCGGGGACTCGCGGGTTGGTCTCCTCAAGAAAATGCAGGACGACCAGAAGAAGTTCGTCGATCAGCTCTGGACGCGACGAGCCGGCAATCTTCCGCTTCATTCGCCGTACGAACTCGTGACGCTGGCCTCGATCGTCGAAAAGGAGACCGGCAAGGCCGATGAGAGACCACATGTCGCCAGCGTGTTCCTGAACCGCCTCGCGAAACATATGCGGCTGCAGTCCGATCCGACGACCGTCTATGGAATCGCCGGCGGCAAAGGCCCGCTTGGGCGCGGACTCACGCAATCGGAGCTCGTCAAGCCGACCGCCTACAATACTTATACGATTGACGGACTGCCGCCGGGCCCGATAGCCAATCCCGGCCGGGCGGCGCTTGAGGCGGTCGCCAATCCCTCGCGGACGCAGGATCTTTACTTCGTCGCCGATGGGACCGGCGGCCATGTCTTCGCTGAATCGCTCGACCAGCACAACCGCAACGTGCAGCGCTGGCGAACCATTGAAAAGGACAAGTCGGGACCTGGCGGCGAGCTGGACAAAGCAACGCCGCCGAGCGCGCCGCCGCCCGCGGGAGCCGCGCGTAGCGATCAGCATGGCGATCTCGCGGAGCCGGGCTCGATCTATGGCGCTTTGCCGAGCTCGCTGGAGCCATCCGCAGCCGCGCGCGCGATCGGCTCACCGACTATGGCGCAGGCCTACGGATCAGGCCTGTTGAGCCTTGCCAGGTCTGCGTCCTGGGCATCTGACGGCCATGCGAGCAAGACGCCAGACAGCCAGAAGACCGCGGCCGCCGCGAGCCCGTCGCCGAAAGCGCTCACGTTGGGGCCGGGTCTTGCGGAGCTTGGCATTTCGCTGCAGGGCGCCGTCGGCGCGGTCGACCTTGACGGTCCGGTCGGTGATTCCGGGGCGGCTGGCGGAGCGGAGACTCCGGCTTCCGTGCAGAGTCCGACGCCGGCTTTGATGAGAGCCGGAGCCGATCAGACGGAACCCGTCCAGGCGGCTCAACCGCAACCGGCGGCGCCGCGCTCTCCCCAGTTCGCCAGCGCTGCGCAGGTGATCGAGGGCAGGGCCGCTCACGCTCCGGTCATAGACGTTTCGGAGGGGACTTCTCTCGATCCGCTGCTCGACAAGACCTATGATTTGAACACGGCCAAGACGGTGCCGACGGCGAAGCAGCTGGCCTTGCCGAATTAGGGCGTTCGCCTGGAGCGGGATGAGGAAAGGCGGCAACCGCTTTTCCGGTCGCGTCCAAGTTCAGTTGGAGTCGGCCACGCGGATTTTGGCTCGATTCAATCCAAAAAAGGCTCGCGTGATCTAAACGGCCGCTCCGTGAAGATCATAGGCGTCGGCCTTTTCGATCTTGACATTGACGATCTCGCCGACGCGCAGGGGGCGCTTCGAGGAGATATGGACTTTACCGTCGATTTCGGGCGCATCGCCCTTGCTGCGTCCAATGGCCGCGCGCGGGTCCGCCTGATCGACGATCACAGCAAGACGCTTGCCGATCTTGTCCTTGAGCTTGCGCGTGCTGATGGCCTGCGCCTGCTGCATGAAACGGCGGTAGCGCATCTCTTGAATTTGCGGCTCGACCGGCGGCAGACCGAGATGATTGGCGGCGGCGCCCTCGACAGGCTCATATTTGAAAGCGCCGACCCGGTCGAGCTTCGCGCTAGCGAGCCAGTCGAGAAGGAAGCCGAAGTCGGCTTCGGATTCGCCCGGAAAGCCGACGATGAATGTGGATCGGATGGTCAGCTCGGGACAGATTGAGCGCCAGCGCCGGATACGCTCCAGCGTCTTCTCCTGATCGCCGGGCCGCTTCATCGCCCGCAGAACGCCCGGACTTGCATGCTGGAACGGGATGTCGAGATAGGGCAGCACGAGGCCTTGCGCCATCAGTTCGATGACTTCATCGACATGCGGGTACGGATAGACGTAGTGGAGACGGACCCAGACGCCGAGCGCGCCGAGTTCGCGGACGAGATCGATGAATTTGGCCCTGACGGCGCGATCGTGAAAGAGGCTTTCTGAATAGTGCAGGTCAAGCCCGTAGGCGCTTGTGTCCTGGGAGATGACGAGCAGTTCCTTGACCCCGGCGGCGACGAGCTTTTCGGCTTCGCGCAGGACTTCGGCGGCGGGGCGCGAGACAAGATCGCCGCGCAATTTCGGAATGATGCAGAAGGAGCAGCGATTGTTGCAGCCCTCCGAAATCTTCAGATAGGCGTAATGGCGCGGCGTCAGCTTGACGCCCTGCGGCGGCAGAAGATCGAGGAACGGATCATGCGGCGGGGCGACGGCCGCATGAACCGCCTGCATGACCGATTCGAAATCCTGCGGGCCGGTGATGCTGAAGAGATCCGGAAACTTCGCTTCGATCGCCGCGGGCTCCGCGCCCATGCATCCCGTGACGATGATTTTGCCGTTTTCGGCCGCGGCGGCGCCGATCGCCGCAAGCGATTCAGCCTTGGCGCTGTCGAGAAAGCCGCAGGTGTTGACGATGACGGCCGCCGCCCCGTCATAGGATTTGGTCAGTTCGTAACCTTCGGCCCGGAGGCGGCTGATGATCCGTTCGCTGTCGACGAGGGCCTTCGGGCAGCCGAGCGACACGAATGCGATTCTCGGCGCGCTGCGCACAGACGCGTCGCTGGAAGCTGGTTCACAAAATTGACGGTCGGGGATCATGGGCGTCCTTGCCACGCCAAGAAGCGGCTTGCAAGAGAAAGACGCTGGCTGGAGTTACCTTAAAAAGCAGAAAACCCGGCCATCGCTGGCCGGGTTTTCTTTTGCTTCCGTCTTGAAGGTCGAAGCTCGAAAGCTTTGTCTCAGTACTTGGCGACGACCGGAGCGGGAGCCGCCGTGTCGAACTTGTAGCTGAAGCCGACCTGGACGCGGTTCTCGTTGATCGTGCG